>Ga0105052_10000524_pt1 | contig 53586 bp, 47 predicted proteins | sample FRY03_FD_78094 | JGI IMG/M metagenome (GOLD analysis project Ga0105052, IMG submission 78094) | Freshwater microbial communities from Lake Fryxell liftoff mats and glacier meltwater in Antarctica - FRY-03 | ecosystem: Environmental > Aquatic > Freshwater > Ice > Glacier meltwater ... | reverse complement strand
GAGCGACCCCAGACCGACGGCCTCGAGCATGGCCTCGACGCGTACCTGGTCTTCGTGCCGCTTGCGGCCGCCGAGCAGCATCAGGGGCAGGGCGACGTTCTGCGCCACGTCCAGATGCGGCAAGACGTGAAACGCCTGGAACACGAAGCCGATGCGCCCGCGGCGAAATATCGCCCGCTCGGTCTCGTCCATACGACCGATGTCGGCGCCCGCCAGCGTGATCTGCCCAGCGTCCCAGTGATCCAGGCCTGCCATGCAGTTGAGCAGGGTTGATTTGCCGACACCCGACTCGCCGACGATGGCGACAAACTCGCCGGGCGCAACCGACAACGAGACATTGCGGAAAACGCTGATGCCGTCGTAGTCCTTGCGCAGGGCGTGGACCACCAAGGTCATACGCGCACCTTTGTCAGCGCGCCGGCCGCCGCCAGCACCTGTTCGATCACCGGGCCTTCGTCACAGGCAATTACCTGGCGCGCCTGCATGCTGCGCAGCCAGGTCAGTTGGCGCTTGGCCAGTTGCCGGGTCGCGATGACGCTGCGCTCGAACCACTGCGTCGGCGCGGCGCCGCTGTCCAGGGCTTCCCAGGCCTGGCGGTAACCGACGCAGCGCATCGAAGGCAGGTCCAGGTGCAGGTCGCCGCGTGCGCGCAAACCTCGCACCTCGTCCAGAAAGCCTTGATCGCGCATGGCTTCGAGCCGTAGCACGATGCGTGAGTGCAGCCAGCTGCGCTGGCCGGGCTCGAGCGAGAGCATCGGCATGGCCGCGAAGGGTGAAACGGCGCCGCCGGGCTGGTCATCACCATGCCAGGCGCTCAGGGGCCGTGCGGTCATCCGGAACACTTCCAGCGCGCGCTGGATGCGCTGGCTGTCATTGGGCGCCAGCCGCGCGGCCGTCACCGTATCGACCCGCGCGAGTTCGGCGTGCAGTGCCGGCCAACCCTGCGCCGCCGCCTGATCGTCGATGGCCGCGCGAATGGCCGCATCGCGTCCAGGCATGTCGTGCAGGCCGTCGATCAGCGCCTTGAAATACAACATCGTGCCGCCCACCAGCAAGGCCAGCCGGCCACGCCGGTTGATGTCCGCAACCAGTGCGATGGCGTCGCGGGCGAACTCGGCGGCGTTGTAGGCCTGCAGCGGATCCCGGATGTCGATCAGGTGGTGGACCACGGCATCGCGCTGTGCACGCGAGGGCTTGGCGGTGCCGATGTCCATGCCGCGGTAGACCAGGGCTGAATCGACGCTGATGATCTCCAGCGGCAGCTGCTGCGCCAGTGCCAGCGCCGCCGCGGTCTTGCCGCTGGCGGTCGGCCCGGTCAGGGCCAGGCACCAGGGTTGGGGCTCAGTCATGGGGCAGCGCATCCGGTCGCGCGATGCCATGTTTTTGGACCAGCGTCCAACCGGTGACCGCGATCAGCACGCTCCAGAACCATATGCCGTTGGTCAGCGGAAACACGGTTCCATCCAGGCGCCAGCCGAGCCAGCCACCCATGGCGAAGGCGGCCAGCATCATGATGAAACCGTTGAGGGCCGATGCTGTGCCGGCCATGCGGGGAAATGGCCCGACGGCACCGCTTTGTCCGCAGGGCTGGTGCACGCCATGGGCCAGCATGAACAGATAGATCGGCACGACGATGAACCAGGTGCCGTGCGGTCCGCTGCTCCAGCCGGCCAACGCAAAAAGTCCCATCGAGGTGCCAGCGATCAGGGTCATGGCGCTGGCCACGGAGACAGCGCCGCGTACGCCCAGCCTGGCCAGCAGGCGCCGGCACAGAAACGTGCCGATGAGGTAGCTGAACGCCATCGTGAACATCAGCATGCCGTATTCGGTCTTGCTCAGAGACAGCACCTGGATGAACACGAACGATGACGAGGCCAGGAAGGTGAACAGCCCGCCGTACGACGCAGCCGACAGGGCGGACCAGGCGATGAAGGTGGGGTTGCGTGCAATATGCACCCAGCTGCGCACCAGAGCCCTTGGGGCCAGTGCCTGCGGCTTGGCGTGGACCAGCGACTCCTTGAATCGCGTCGCAACCAGCAGCAGGGAGGCGGCGCCGAAGACGGCCAGGGCCAGCAGTGCGACACGCCAGTTGAACAAGTCGGACAGCAGGCCGCCGACGGGCGCACTCAGGCAGGCGATCACACCCAGTCCCGACAAGGCCTTGGACATCACCTGCGCGCCTTCTGCCGGGTCGAACAGGTCGCGGATGATGGCACGTGCGCCCATCACACCGGCGCCCATGGCCACACCTTGCAGCGTGCGCCAGATCACCAACTGGTCCATCGTCAGCGCCATGGCCGATCCGATGGCAGCCACGATATAGGTGCTCAGCCCGAGCAGCAGGATCGGACGGCGGCCAAACCGGTCCGACAGCGGTCCCCAGACCATTTGCGACAGGCCAAAAGCCAGCAGGAGGGCGGTCAGCGTGAGCTGCGCCTGCGCCATGCCGGCGCCCAGTTCGGTGGTCAGGGTGGGCAGGGCCGGCAGGTACAGGTCGGTGGTGATCGGCTGGATGCCGAGCAGGGCGGCCAGGATAAGTACGACCGTTGCGGCTTTCATGGGGCGGCGGTCAGAGCTTGCCGCAGGGGACGGGGGAGACGGTGGCAAAGACATGGCCTGAGAGCGTAGCAGATGGATGTGTGGCAAGACGAGGCGAGGGACCATGCGCCACAAGATTCCCGTGTGCCACTGCGCGCGGCGACAATGGTCCGCGCCGATACCCGGCCATTTGATCGCACGCTCGCATGACACCGTCCCTCTTCAGTCCATCCGCCGATCGCAACAAGCAGCCCATCCTCGATGTGTTGCAAGGCCAGTTGCCCGGCCGTGGTCTTGCGCTTGAAATCGCATCGGGAACCGGCCAGCATGCGGCATGGTTCATGGCAGCAATGCCGCAATGGATCTGGCAGACCTCGGAGTTCGACGCGAATGCCTTGCCCGGTATCTCCCAGTGGCTGGCGCAAAGCGACAGTAACCGTGCGCCGCCCCCGATTTGGCTGGATGTGTGCGACACGCGCTGGCCGTCACAAGGCGCCGAATTCGCGCAGCGTTTTGACCTGGTCTACTGCGCCAACATGTTGCATATTGCGCCGTGGACCTGTTGTGCCGCTCTGATGCAGGGTTGCGCCCGCTACCTGGCTGCGCAGGGACTGCTGGTGCTGTACGGCCCTTACCTTGAGGCCGATGTGTCCACCGCACCTGGCAACGCCGCGTTCGACCAGGATCTGCGTGCGCGCAATCCGGCCTGGGGCCTGCGCGCACGGGAAGACGTTGAGGCGCAAGCGGCGCGGGTCGGACTGGTGCTGCGCGCGCGCCACGCGATGCCGGCCAACAACCTGCTGCTGGTGTTCGAACGGCAGGCGGCCTGAGCCCGCACTGCAGGGGGCCAGATCAACGCCCGCGCATGAACAGGTTGTCCAGTTCCCGGATCGTGATCGGTCGCCAGGTCGGTCGGCCGTGGTTGCATTGGTCGGAGCGTTCGGTCGCCTCCATCTGGCGCAACAGGGCATTCATCTCTTCCACTGTCAGGCGCCGGTTTGCGCGCACCGCGCCGTGGCAGGCCATGGTGGACAGAATCTCGTCACGCGCCCGCTGCACTACGGTGCTGGCGTCATGCTGCGCCAGTTCGGCCAGCACGCTGCGCGCCAATGCCGTGGCGTCACCCTGGGCCAGCGTGCTGGGGACCGACCGTACCGCCAGCGTGGACGCCGACAGGGCTGTGATCTCCAGTCCCAGTGTGCGCAGGGTCTCAGCGTGCTCTTCGGCTGTGGCGTGTTCCAGTGCGGTTGCAGAGAACGTGGCCGGAATCAGCAGCGGTTGGCTGGGCAGGACCGTGTCGTCGTTTTGCGGCCCGAGTTGGGCTTTCAGGCGCTCGTAGACGATGCGCTCATGCGCTGCATGCATGTCGACGATGACCAGTCCCTGCGCGTTTTCTGCCAGGATGTAAACACCTTGGAGCTGCGCCAGTGCACGGCCCAGCGGCCATTCGCCAGCAGGCAATGGTGCGCCGGTCGAGCCGTCGTCGGTGCCGACCTGGTGCCGTGCGCTAGGGTCGAGCAGTGACGCTGCGGCGTTCTGGGCATCACGGTTGTCAACCGGCGGCTCGGCACCATCGGCACCATCGACGCGGCGCACCGGCCACAAGGCTTCAAAATCGGAAACCCGGTGGGCACTCGCGGCGTGCCCAAAGCGCATCCCGGGTTGTGTCCATGACCGTGAGGTCGTGTCGGACGGACCATCGGCGCTCTGGTCCCATGCGGGTGGCAGGCCTGTAGCCGGGGCAGGCGCGGCGCCGGCTCGGGGTTTGGCCAGCGCGTCCTGCACCGCATGGCGCACGGCCTGGTGCACCTCGCGGCTGTCGCGAAAGCGCACCTCGATCTTGGTCGGATGCACATTGACGTCGACGCGTGTCGGGTCGATCTCGATGTACAACACATATACCGGCTGGCGATGGCCATGGAGCACGTCTTCGTAGGCGCTGCGTACCGCGTGCGTCAGCACCTTGTCGCGCACGAAGCGACCGTTGACATAGCAGAACTGCTGATCGCCCCGTGCCCGGGCCGCGTCCGGTATGCCGACCCGCCCGCTCACGCGAACCGGACGCCGGTTGTCGCGCCGATCCGCAGGCGCGTTGTCCGACACGGCGCCGCCATCCAACTGTACGGATCGCTCGACAAATTCCGCGCCGAGCACATCGGTCAAGCGTTGATCGAACGCCGCCATCGGGTCGGTGATCGCGGCCGGCTGCGCGCGCCACTGCTGCACCAGCCGCCCCTCATGCCACAAGGCGAAGCCGACGTCGGGGCGCGCCAGCGCCGGACGGCGCACCGCCTCCAGGCAATGGGCCAGTTCGGTGGCGTCGGTCTTGAGGAACTTGCGCCGGGCCGGCGTGCTGAAAAACAACTCCTTGACTTCCACCGTGGTGCCGACGGCGCGCGCGACCGGGCGCAGTTCACCGCTCTGGCCGTCCAGCGCAAACGCGCCGCTGGCATCGGCGGCGCGCGACGCGACGACACAGTCGGCAATCGCATTGATGGCCGCCAGTGCCTCGCCACGAAAGCCGAAACTGCCCACGGATTCGAGTTCATGCAGATTGCGGATCTTGCTGGTGGCATGGCGTTTGAGCGCCATCGGCAATTCTTCGCGCACGATGCCGATGCCGTTGTCTTCGACCGCGATCAGGCGCACGCCGCCCGCGAGCAGACGCACCGTGATCTGGGTCGCACCGGCGTCCAGCGCGTTGTCGACCAGTTCGCGCACCACGGATGCCGGTCGCTCCACCACCTCGCCCGCGGCGATCTGGCTGATCAGCTCGTCGGGCAGTTCAAGGATGGCGCGGCGCGGGGCGGGGGTCAAAACGGCGTTCACCGGGCCATTTTAGGCCGGCATCCGGGCGTGCCACGGGCGCAGGAGATAATCGCGCACTATGGAACTTGTTGCCTTCATTTTCGATTTCATTCTGCACGTCGACCGCTACCTGGAGGTCTTTGTACAGAACTACGGGGCGTGGATCTATGCGCTGCTTTTCTTGATCATCTTCGTCGAAACCGGCCTGGTGGTGATGCCCTTTTTGCCGGGCGATTCGCTGCTGTTTGTCGTGGGAGCGATGTGCGGGGCCGGTCTGATGGACGTCACCATCGTGGTGCCGCTACTGGTGGTGGCTGCCATTTTGGGCGACCAGTGCAACTACAGCATCGGGCGCTACTTCGGGCCCAAGGTGTTTCAATGGGAGAGCTCTCGCTTCTTCAACAAGAACGCGTTCAACCAGGCGCACGCGTTTTATGAGCGTTATGGCGGTATCACCATCATCTCGGCGCGTTTTTTGCCCTTCCTGCGCACGTTTGCCCCCTTTGTCGCCGGCGTCGCCGACATGACGCGTAGCAAGTTCATCTTGTACAACGTGGTCGGCGCGTTGGTGTGGGTGGTGGGGATAGTGGCCATCGGCTACGTGTTCGGCAACATCCCGTTGGTCAAGGCCCATATGGACAAGGTCATCTGGGCCATGATCTTCGTGCCCGGCCTGCTGGTGCTGCTGGGCGCCTGGCGCGCCAAACGCAATGCGTCGCGGCAGGTGGCCGCCGGGTAAGGGTTGGACGGGGCTCGCGGCGCTGGGGTTGTGTGGTCGTTGCTCTGGGATCCCCCAAAGCACCTACAGGCCTACCAACCGCTTGGCCTCTGCCAAGCCGGAATGCTCGAACGCCAGCTTGAACTCGTCAAGTTCGAGCGTCGTCATTCCCACATCCGCAGACCGACCCACCGCGCGCCACTGCACCACGGCTTCAACGACCTGGCGCACGATGGCCAACGCCTGGTCAGCAGTCAGCGCAAACTGCGAGGCCGGCCCCATCAATTGAGCCATGCTTGTGATGGGGCCGGTGTCTTCGCTCAACCATGTCTTGGATTCGCGGTCCTTGTCCGGCATCGGGTTGACATCAAACGCCGGCGACAGCTGCCACTGGTTGTTCCCCATGTAGAGGAAGCCGATGTTTTGCAGGTGGTCGTCGACGTTGTTGATAAGGTGGTGGAACACCAGACGACGCCACAGCTCTCGAGCGTCGTCCACGTAGTTCGCACAGGCCCCCTTCATCACCGCGAGTACCTCGGTATACGCATGCTCTTGCACTCGACTCGCCTGGAGCAGCGTAGCGCCTGACATGTAGGGGATGCGCGCGTCTTCCAACGCGCGGTCGAACCGGCGGATGACCGCTACGGGGGTGCCTTGCACCACGGCCACATGGGCATGCGCAGCGCTGATGCCCGCCAAGCTTGCCAGCTTGAGCGCGAGGACCTCCGCACGCGTCACATTGCGCTCGTCCTTGATGCTCGGGAACTTACCCAGAGCCAAGAACCCTTCCTCGTCCAGGATGCTGCATTTCGGGCGCATGCCCCCCAGCGAGGTACCCTTGCCTCGCAGATAAGCCAAATCGCTGGCTGTTTCCTTGCCGAGCTCAACCGCCCGTGAAGCCGAAAGCATCTTCTCGAGTTCGAGCATCGGAGGCGCCGCACGCCGGCCTGCAGGCACGGACTCCAGATAAGCGCCATGCTCATTGCGCAGTCGCAAGGCACCCATGCGGCTGAAATCATCGACCGCACAAAGGTAGTCGAGCTCGGTCAGCGCCCCAAGACTTGGGTCTTCCTCGCGGCGCTTTGCATGCGCTCGGGCGAGGACACGGCGGCCCCAAGCATCCGGCTCGGTGTCTCCCAGCGCGAGAAAGAACAGCGAGTCCTCCTTGGCCGCAGGCTTGCGAGCCTGGTATAGCGGCGTGAGCGCGAGGTCCGGTGATACGTTGAACGTGTCCTTATGGCTCAGCCAATTTTGAAAGTAGGCAAACTGGGTGAACATTCGAGGCCCGTTGCGTACAAACACGAGTTTGCCCACGGGAGTGCCTACCTTGCCCAGGCACATATCCAGTTCCGTCTTCATGTTGTGTGCCGTCGCCCCTGCTCGCGTAGCCATATCGCGCTAGCCCTTCAAAACGCTTTGGGTGACTTGCGGCGGTTGCTGTAGATGCGGGTGGGCAGCTCTGCGTCCATCAACGTGAGCCCAATGGAATCGGTCGGCGTGTCCAGGAGCAAGCGCAGCTTTTCCAGCTCCCCAAAGACCTGCAGAGCGCTGGCCAGGTACGTGAGCGCCGTTCCATGATGTCCGTCCTCCAGCCGACGCACCGTGCTTACCGAAACGCCCATGCGGGACGCCAAGTCGGCTTGAGACAGACCCCGTCGCCGACGCGCGAGCTCGATGCTCTGGCCTAGCGCCTTAAGAGCTCGGTCAACGGAGAGGTTAGCAGCAGAAGCCATTAATCATCCTTATAAGACTTCTTGTGTGACACAAGCGCTCTAATCAGGCCCATTCTAGCGGGCTGTTGACCATCTTCCAATAGGTACTCAGCATCTCAAGCCCCGGGTGGGCTAGGCGTTCTTGAAGAAACATTACTTTTCGTTATGAAGGTTGCGCTTCTTAAATCTGTTTCTTGTGAGGTAAGCGTGCTGGTGCACCATGAGAGCTCTTAAAAGAGCGTTTGAACCCAACTTCGTCGGAGTGCAGTCAAAAGCGAATCTGTCTGGGTCAGGCCCTCACCGAAGGCCGCGTTCCCGCGCGAAGCGCGTTCGTCATCATTCTCATCGCGCTTGTCTGAACGCAGCGCCTGCAGGGCGCGTAGTGAGTTGCGCGATGCGGGCGCAAGACCGAGCACCGAAGGGCAGTCGGCGCGTTCAGCGCCCGACCGCCACAGTGAAGCGTCGCGCATAGGCCCCGCGGGCCTTCGCAGCCCGCGTGCAAAAGAGTTAAAAAACCTAGACCGCGCGGCTGCGCGCCAGCGGCGGATTGCGCGAGAAATAGCCTTGGATACCGCGCACCAGGGCGTCGGCCAGTTGCGCCAGGTATTTCTCGTCGTTGAGCTTGGCTTCTTCCTCGGGGTTGCTGATGAAGGCCGCCTCGACCAGCACGCTCGGGATGTCGGGCGCCTTGAGTACCGCGAAACCGGCTTGTTCGACCCGGGGTTTGTGCAATTTGCCGATGCGGCCGATCTCGCCCAGCATGGCGCTGCCGAGTTGCAGGCTGTCTTTGATCTGGGCGGTGGTGCTCATGTCGAGCATTGCGCGTTGCACCTCGGCATCGCGCGAGTTCACGTTGACGCCACCGATCAGGTCGGCCTTGTTCTCCTTGTCGGCCATCCAGCGCGCGGCGCTGCTCGACGCGCCACCCTGGCTCAGCGCAAACACGCTGGCGCCTTGCGGCCGCGGTGTGTAGAACGCATCGGCGTGCAGGCTGACGAACAGGTCGGCCTGTACGCGCCGTGCCTTTTGCACCCGCACATGCAGCGGCACGAAAAAATCGGCATCGCGCGTGAGGTAGGTCCGCATCGCGTTGCCGCCAACCGTCAAGCCGTTGATACGATCGCGCAACTGATGGGCCAGGCGCAACACCACGTCCTTCTCGCGCGTGCCGCCAGGTCCGATGGCGCCGGGGTCTTCGCCGCCGTGCCCAGGGTCGAGCGCGACGATGATCAGGCGGTCGGTGCGGGTTTCGGTGCTGGCAGCGGCAGCAGGCCGTTTGCTGCGGGTATTCGCCGCAATCACAGCCGGCGCCGGGGCGGCTTCGTCCGCGCCCGGCCGCAGCGGGCTGGTGGGTTCCGCCGCGACCGCCCCGTTTGCCGCGCGTTGGGCAATCAGGTCGCCCAGAGGGTCGCCGGCCGTGACAGTGTCCTGACGCGCCGCGCTGGGCAGATCGCGGATGCGCTCGGCGATCAGTTTTTCCAGCGGGTCTTCGATGAAGGTGGGCACCATGTCCAGCACCAGTCGATGCTGGTAGGCGGCGACCGGCAACAGCGTGAACACTTGCGGCTTGGCGGTCTGCTTGAGGTCGAGCACCAGACGCACCACACCGGGCGAGAATTGTCCGACGCGGATACCGGCGATGGTCGGGTCGTCGGCGCGCACCTTGGCGACCAGTTCCTTCAATGCGGCGTTGAGTTCGATGCCTTCGATGTCGACCGCCAGGCGCGGTGGATTGCCGACAAACAACTGGCTGGTCTTGAGCAAGCCATCCGATTCGATGGTCACGCGCGAGTAGTCGGGTGCAGGCCAGACCCGCACCGCCAGGATGGTAGCGCCACGCGCGATTTCGGCCGTGCCCAGCAACAGCACCATGCTTCCCATCTGGAGCAGATCGCGGCGCTTCATACGGGCATCTTCTCGAGCAATGCGGCGCCCGCGGCACTGTGTGCGATCAGCCTGATCTGGCGCACGGCGTCGGTCTGCACCGCGATATGGATGTCCAGGTCGGAAGGCGGCAACTTGGCCGCGACCTTTTCCGGCCACTCAGCGAGCTTGAGTCCGTCGCTGGCGAAGATCTCGCGAAAGCCCGCTTCCTCCCACTCGTTCGGGTCGTCGAAGCGGTAGAAGTCGAAATGCCAGATATCGAGCGGTCCTCCGCCTGCCGGCGTGGTGTCAAGCGCATAGGATTCGAGCACGGCATAGGTGGGACTTTTGATGCGCCCGCTCACACCCAGGGCTTGCAACAGGTAACGCACAAAGCTGGTCTTGCCGGCCCCGAGTTCACCATGCAATGCGACGAAGCATTGCGCCAACGCCGGTTGCGCCGCCAGACTGGCGGCAAACAGGCGGGTCGAGGCCTCGTCGGGCCAGACCAGACTTTTTATAATGGGCAGATGGAGTCCACCCGCATGCTCGTCGATCAAGATCAATTGTCAGGTCGCATCACGCGATGGGGTCAGGAACTGGGATTCTCGCAAATCGGGTTCGCCCGGATCGACTTATCCAGTGCGGAACAGGGTTTGCTGTCGTGGCTGGGCAACGGTTTTCACGGCGACATGGCCTATATGGCCTCACACGGGCTCAAGAGAGCCCGTCCCGGTGAGCTGGTGCCAGGCACCGTGACGGTGCTCACTGCGCGCATGGACTATTTGACCACAGGCACTTCGCCGCAATGGCAGCAGATCGAGTTCGCGCGGCTCGATCGGACGCAGGAAGCCATCGTGTCCGTGTATGCGCGGGGCCGCGACTATCACAAGGTGTTGCGTCAGCGGCTGCAGAAGCTGGCCGAGCGCATCCGTGGCGAGGTCGGGCCATTGGGCTTTCGTGTGTTCACCGATTCGGCGCCGGTTCTCGAGGCAGAACTCGCGGCGCGCAGCGGCATGGGCTGGCGCGGCAAGCACACGCTGGTGCTCAACCGCGACGCCGGCTCGATGTTCTTCCTGGGTGAAATATTCCTCGATATGCATCTGCCCGAGAGTGCGCCGGTGCAGGCGCATTGCGGTAGTTGTAACGCCTGTATCGATATATGTCCGACCCGCGCGATTGTTGCGCCATACCAACTGGACGCCCGTCGCTGCATCTCCTACCTGACGATCGAGCACGCCGGTGCGATCCCGATCGAGCTGCGTCCGCTGATGGGCAACCGCATCTATGGTTGCGACGATTGCCAGCTGGCTTGTCCATGGAACAAGTTCGCGCAGCGAAGTGCCTTGCCGGATTTCGATCCCCGCAGCGGACTCGTCGGCGCGCAGCTGGTCACCCTGTTCGCATGGAGCGAGGCGCAGTTCCTGCAATACACCGAGGGCAGCGCGATCCGGCGCATCGGTCATGAGCGCTGGCTGCGCAATATCGCGGTGGCGCTGGGCAATGCCTTGTGCACTGCATTCGACCCGGGCATCGAGCAGGCTTTGCTGGCGCGAGCCGATCATCCGAGTGCCCTGGTACGGGAGCATGTGGCCTGGGCCTTGGGCTACCATAGCAACCGTGTCCCCGTTTGATGTCCGGCTGATCGCTATTCGCCCCATTTCATGAAACGTATGCGCCTGCTTGTCATTGATCCCCAGAACGATTTCATGGATGTCGACGGAGCCGCCTTGCCGGTGCCCGGCGCGAGCGCAGACATGGACCGTTTGAGCGGCTTCATCGCGGCAGTGGCCGGGCATATTGATGACATCGTGGTCACACTCGACTCGCATGCCAGTGTGGGCATTGAACGCACCACGTTCTGGCTCGATGCGAAGGGGGCCGCTGTGACTCCGTTCACCGCCATCACCGTGGCCGACTTTGAGGCTGATCGCTACCGCCCGCGCGATGAACGCCGTGCGCAAGAGGCCATGGCCTACCTGCAGGCGCTGGAGGCGGGCGGTGAACGTACCCTGGTGGTCTGGCCGGTGCATTGCGTACTCGGAACCTGGGGCCACAATATTGCGCCGGTGCTGGCGACGCAACTGGCCGGCTGGGAGCTGTCGAGCGGGCAGACCTGCGAAAAGCTGCTCAAGGGGCTGCATCCGATGACCGAGCAGTACAGCGCGTTTCGGGCCGATGTGCCGCGGGCCGACGATCCGCGCACCGGGCTCAACACGGCGCTGCTGTCGCGCCTCGGTAGCGGTGATGAACTGCTGGTGGTGGCCGGCGAGGCGCTGAGCCATTGCGTGGCCGCATCCGGTCACGACATGTTAAAGGGCATGGACGCCGCGCGGCTTCGCAACACGGTGTTCCTGACCGACTGCATGAGCCCTGTCACCGGTTTCGAGGCCGCGGGTGCGGCCTTCCTGCAGCAGTTGCGGGCCCGGGATGTGCGCACGCAGACGGCGCAGGAAGTGGCCGGACTGTTTTCATGACCGAACAGGACAACGCGCAGGCCAGTGCCACCTCCGACCCGGTGCTGGCGCGGTTTGCGCGCGCCAGCGTCGCCGCTGGTGCGGTGGCGGGCGCGAGCGCGGAACAGTTGCTGCAACTGGCCCCGGCCATGCTGACGCGCACGCCGATGCGCTGGTTGCTCGGTTGGTGGATGGTGGCGCAGTTCGCCGCGCAGATGCTGGTGCTGATGCTGTCGCCGTCGAGTTACCGACGCAGCCAGCACCCGGCGCTTTATCACCAGCTGCATGCTGCCAGCATGCCACTGTTGCCGGGTTTTGTCGCGATGTCGGCGGTGCTCAGCCTGGTGATCATCCGCATCGTCGTGGCCACGGCCCAGTCCTACGGCTTGTCCCAATATGCGCTGGACGTGCTGGTGCGCACGCTGGTGCTCGAGTTGCTGCCTTTGTTGGTCGCCTTGTATGTGGCCTTGCGTTTCACCATGCCGGCGGGCGAGGCGGTCGCCGAGTTGCGCGAACAGGGGCAGTTGCAGGCGCTGTGGCGCGGCGGCGGAGACCCGGCGCGCGACGTATTGCTGCCGCGGGTGCTGGGCGGGGTGTTTTCGGTGGTGCTGCTGGCCGCGCTCAGTGCCATCATGGCGCTGCTGATGACCTATGTCACCTTGTACGGATTCACCAACTGGGGTTTTGCCGCCTATACGCGCGATGTCGGTCAGGTGTTCAATCCGGCGGCCACGGTGATCCTGTGCATGAAAGCCTTCTTCTTCAGCCTGGTGGTGGCCATCCTGCCAATGGCGCCCGATCCGCGCCGTGACGGTGCGGCCTTGCGCCGGCGCGACGAAATCAGCCAGCTGGGTCGCCTGTTCGCGCTGATCCTGCTGATCGAGGTGTTGTCGCTGGTCGGCAACTACTATTGACCCACACTTGCCCATGACCCTGCCATCCGACCAACCACCGCCGGTACCCCACCTGGAGCTCAAGGCACGTCTGCTGCTGCTGGTCATGGTGGCGCTGGTGGCAGGCGCCATCGGCTACCTGATGTTCGCGCGGGGTGCCTTCGAGCGGACCCAGTCGGTGGTGCTGATCGCCGATGATTCCGAGGGCATATCGGTGGGCATGAACCTGACGTTCTCGGGTTTTCCCATCGGCCGGGTGGGGCGTATTGAGCTGTCGAAGGAGGGCAATGCCCGCATCATCGTGAACGTGCCGGAGAAGGACGCACACTGGCTGCGCGAGTCCAGCGTGTTCACGATGGAAAGCGGCCTGGTCGGCGGCACCAAGATCCGGGCTTTCACTGGCGTGCTCACCGATGCGCCCTTGCCCGATGGCGCCGAACGCAAGGTGCTGCGCGGTGATGCCGCAGCCGAGATTCCGCGCATGGTGGCCAGTGTGCGGGATCTGGTCAACAATCTGGGTGCTTTGACGGGCCCGGATGCACCGCTGAACCAGAGCCTGGCCAACTTGCAGTTGACGGCCCAAAAGCTCAATGGGCCGCGCGGCGCGATCGGCGTCTTGCTCGGCAATGACACCGACGCCCGGCAGTTGTCCCAGGCGCTGGCGCGCAGCAATGCGCTGCTGGCGCGGCTCGACGGACTGGTGCTCAAGGCCGACGGCATTGCCGTACGCACCGACGGCCTGATTGCCCGTGCCGACGACCAGGTATTTGGCTCCGATGGCGTGGTGCGCGAGACCCGCGCCACCGTGGTGCAACTCAACGGCTTGCTGCTTGAGGCACGCAACAGTCTGAAGAAGGTCGACGCGGTGCTGGTGGAAGCCCAGGCCATTGGCGCGAACACCCGTGAAGCCACCACCGACCTCGGCGGCTTGCGCGCCGAGGTCGAGGCCAGTTTGCGCAAGGTCGAGCACCTGGTCAACGAGGTCAATCGCAAGTGGCCTTTTGCCCGTGACGCCGAGATCAAGTTGCCATGATGACCATGTTGCGTCGCCTATGCTTGCTGCTCACCGCCGTACTCACGGCCTGCGCGGGTGGCTCCCCGCCGCCGGACTGGCAACTCAACGCACAGGGAGCGATCGAGCGCGCGCAGGACGCCTATCTATCGGGTAACAGCGCCATCGAGGCCGTCGAATTTGCCCGCGGGCGTGCGGAAGTCGCCCGTACCGGACGCGCCGATCTTCTCGCGCGCGCCGAGTTGGTGCGGTGCGCGACCCGCGTCGCAAGCCTGGTGCTGGAGCCTTGCCAGGCCTTTGAGGCGTTGGCACAGGATGCGGCACCGGCGGAGCAGGCTTACGCGAGTTATCTGGCGGGACAGGTCACGGCGGCCCAGGTGCCGCTGCTGCCCGCGCAGCATCAGAGGCTGGCGCTGCCGGGCGCCAACGGGGCGGCCGTGGCGGCATTGGACGATCCCTTGTCGCGCCTGGTCGCGGCCGGGGTTCTGATGCGCCGCGGGGAGGCCGATCCTTTGAGCATTGCCACGGCCATCGACGCGGCGTCGTCACAGGGTTGGCGCCGTCCGCTGCTGGCCTGGCTCACCGTACAGGCCCAGCGCGCAGAGCAGGCCGGCGACCGCGAGGCGCTGGCACGCATCCGCCGGCGCATCCTGCTTGTGGGTGGCGAGGCGCCGCGCTGAGGCACCCGCCGCAGCATTTCATGGCGGCCCTGATGCGACGTTATTTCGCCTGGGCGGCAAGCACACCGGTGCTGCTGGGGGCTTTGATCTGGTCGCTGATAACCCTGCTGCTGCTGTTTCCTGCCTTGCCGCTGGACGTGCCCGTGCTCGACGTGCGCGACGGCTACAGCCATGCGGAACTGATCGCCGCAATGACCCAATACGGCGAGTCCGGTCGGCGCATCTATGCCTGGGCCAGCCCGACCATCGACACCTTGTTTCCGATTGCCTATGTGAGCCTGTTCAGCGGCATCCTGTACCGCTTTCGGCCGTTTGAACAGCTGTGGGTGGCGGCCTGGATTCCGGTGCTTGCCGGTTTCTGGGATCTGTGCGAGAACGCCCAGATCACGGCCATGCTGCTGATGTTCCCGGATGTCACCGAACGGCAGGTGGCATGGGCGTCGTTTTTCACCCATATCAAGATCGCCTACATCGGGCCGGCCTACCAGTTGCCGGCCATCGCCTTCTTGCTGATTGCGCTCTGGCAGTATCTGGCGCGCGCTCGCAAGAACCGGTGAGCGCGAGGCAGGCACACCCGTATGTGAGCTGCCCGGCATGGCCTGCGATGCGATACTGGGATGGCAGGCGTGCCCGCGTTTGGCCGGCGGAGTGCCAGTTGCTGCGGTGTGAACGTGAACGGCCTGATTGGGAGCTTACATCCGCATGTTGTCTACAAGTTTCATCATCGTGATCCTGCTGGCCGTCGCGCTGGGGATGGGCGTCGCGATCTACAACAGGCTGACCCGGTTGCGCAACGCCATCGGCAATGGCTTTGCGCAGATCGATGTGCAGCTCAAGCGCCGTTATGACCTGATTCCCAACCTGGTTGAAACCGCGCGCAAATATCTGCAGCATGAGCGCGAAACCCTGGAAGCCGTGACAAACGCCCGCAATCAGGCCCAGTCCGCCGCGGGCAAGGTGCGCGCCGATCCTGCCGGTGCGGGCCACGTCGCCGCGTTGGGCGCGGCCGAGTCGGTGCTCGGTGGTGCGCTCGGCCGGCTGATGGCGGTGGTCGAGTCCTACCCCGAACTCAAGGCCGATCGCAACATGCGCGAGTTTGCCGAGGAGCTGACGTCGACCGAAAACCGCATCGGCTTCGCGCGCCAGGCCTACAACGATGCCGTACTGGAGTACAACGATGCGGCCATGCAGTTCCCGGCCAGCGTAATTGCCGGTATGTTCTCGTTTCGCGAGGCCACGATGTTGCAGGCCACGCAATCGGCTGCCGAGCGCAGCGCGCCGCAGGTGCGGTTCTGATCCGTACGCGGCTACTGCGCCGGTCGATTCGATGATACGCAGGCCCTGAGCACCCGTGCGTTTTCGCCAGCATCAGGACCAGGCCCGCGCCGCTACCCGGCGCCTGCTGCTGCTGTTCCTGCTGACGGTGGTGCTGACGGTGGCAGCGGTCAACGGAGTGCTGGCCTTGTTGTGGAAGTTACAGGTCGGAGGGGTGCTAGGCTACCCGCGCTGGTTCTTCGAGACCAACAGCGCCGTGGCCACGGTGTTCATCCTGGGCGGCAGCTGGATCGAGTCGCTGCAACTGCGCCGCGGCGGCGCCCATGTCGCGCAGATGGTGGGCGCCGGCGAAGTGCTGGTCCCGGGCGATGCGCTCGAGCGGCGCCTGCGCAACATCGTCGAGGAAATGGCCATCGCTTCAGGCCTCAAGCCGCCGCGGGTTTTCCTGCTGCCGCGCGACGACAGCATCAATGCCTTTGCTGCGGGATGGGAGCAGCATGACAGCGTGATCGCCGTCACCCGTGGCGCCATCGAGCGGCTCACCCGCGACGAACTGCAAGGCGTGGTCGCGCATGAGTTCAGCCATATCCTGCATGGCGACGCCCGGCTCAACATGCGACTGATTGGCCATGTCTGGGGCTTGCAACTGCTGTTCATGCTGGGGCGTGACCTTTTTGACATGACGGATTCGCGCGGACGTCGCAGTGTGTTCGTATTGCTCGGGCTGGCCCTGATGGGCGTGGGCAGCATCGGCTGGCTGGCCGGGCGTTTGCTCAAGGCTGCGGTCTCGCGCCAGCGGGAGTTCCTGGCCGATGCCGCGGCCGTGCAGTTCACGCGGCTGCCCGGCGGCATTGGCGGCGCCTTGCGCAAGATCGCCGGACAGCAGTCGGCGCGGGTGCACAGTTCGCGCGCCGAGGCCATATCACACATGTTGCTCTCGTCCGATATCTTTATTCGTGGTGGCGCCTTGGCCACGCATCCGCCGCTGGCCGAACGGATCCGGCGGGTTTTCGGTCGCTCCATGCCGCCACTGCCCAGCCCGGTGCTGGCTGCACCCGAGACGGTGCCGGATGAAGCCGGCATCGGAGAGCCTTTGCCCTGGCACGATGCGCAGGCACCGGTGGCGGCCTTCGCGTCCGATGCGCACGGAGTACCGCACCGGACGACGGTATCGGGTGCTGCAGATGCGCCCGACGCCGCGTCGCCATCGTCAACGCTCGGGAAGGGGATGCCCGCAGAGTGGCTCGACGCCATGCTGCAGTGGCCCTTCCCGCCGGATCTGGCGGCAACTACGCTGGCCTTTCTTCTGCCGTCGGGTGACGCGCCGCAAATGCAAGTCTGGCGTGACCTGTTCGGGCGTCATGCGCCAGCCGGGCTCGATCGCCTGGTGCGTCAGGTGCAGGCACTCGGGCCGTCCAGCCACCTGCCGGCGTTCGAGCGGTTGCTCACACGCTGTGCTGCATTGCCGTTGGCCGATCGGCGACGGATGCGTCAGCAGGCGCATCAAATTGTGCGAGCCGATGGTCGACTCAGCCTGGTCGAGTTGTGGCGCTGCTTGCTGCTCGACCATGTGCTGGACCTGGCCCACGAAAGCGTGTTGCGCGAGACCCATGCCTTGAGCCTGTCAGCCTGTGCAGCGGCGATAGGCTCGGTCACCGGTGTGCTGGCCTGGCAACATGGCGATGCGGGTGCTGACGCGGCCGCGCTGGCGCGCAGCTGGCGCCAGGCCACCGATCTGGCGCTGGAGCTGGCGCCGCAGGCCGGCATGGACGACACGCCTCCGACTTTGGCCGCCTTGCGTGTGGCCATGCGCCAGCTGGCGCGTCTGGCACCGATGCGCCGGCCGCATCTGCTGAAAACCTGGTGTGCGCTGGTCAGCGGCGATGCCAGTGCGGCGGCGCAACCCGTATGGGACAGCTTGCGCTGCATCTGCCTGCTGATCGATACCCCGTTGCCGCCCCAGGTGCAGGCGCGTTTTCATGCGCCTGCAGCCGAGCGGGCTTGATGCAAAAATGCCCGTCAGAGGTTGCGCAGAACGCCGAGTGCAAACGGCAGGCTGGCCATGCCCAGCAGGGTGGACAAGGTGACCAGGCCGGCGGCATATGCGCCGTCGTAACCCATGCGCACCGCCAGCACGTAGCAGCTCGACGCCGTTGGCAGCGCCGAGAAGATCAACAACACGGTCTGCTGTACGTCGTCCAGGCCGATCAGCCGTCCGAGCAGCCAGGCGATGATCGGCAGACAGAAATGTCGGATCGAGAGCAAGGCCACCGAGAGGATCCGGGCGTCTTTCATGCGCCCGAACTGTAAACCTGCGCCCGCTGCCATCAGCCCCATCGCCAAGGCTGCGGCGCCGATACGTGAGGCGGTCGGCACCAGAATCTCGGGCATCGTGAAACCGGCCAGGTTGGCGATCAGTCCGGCCATGGTGGCCAGAATCAGCGGATTGCGTACCAGTTCGCGTACGAAGCCCCGCTGGGCGTGGCGCGCCATCGGCCAGACTGCACCGACGTTGAGCAGCGGCACGCACACGCCAATCAGCAAGGCAATCAGCACCGTGCCGGGACCGCCGAGCAGGCGCTCGGCCAGCGCCAGCGCAATATAGGAATTGAAGCGGAAAGCCACCTGAGCGCCCGCTGCGTGTTCGCGCCGATCGATACGGTGACCAATCCAGGGCAGGTAGGGCAGCACATAGGCCATGGCGATACCACTCAGGCACAAGCCCAAGCTGGCAAACACCAGCGCCGACGTCGCGCCCAGGTCGAGCGGGCTCCTGACGATGGAGTGGAACAGCAGGACCGGGAACAGCAGGTAGTAGGTAAGGTTCTCGATCGGTCCCCAGACGCTGCGGTTCAAGGGGGTGTAGCGGCAGACGAGAAATCCGATCAGGATCAGCGAAAAATCGGGGAACAGGAGTTGGGCGTAATTCACCGGTTGGAGCATACCAAGCGCGCGTCGCACCATCGCCCGCTGCTGTCGCCGGTGTGCGGCGCGGCGACACGCGTCAGGGCGCTGCCGTTACCATCGGTCGCCAGACGCGGCTGCGCTGGGCGTCCTGGTTGCACCAGGGCGATGTCGGCCTGTCGCACACCCTCCATCCACCCACCATGCCCGCGGCAATCCCGAACCCGACCGACCTGACACCGATCGATGCCTTCACCGATGCGGTGTGGCTGGAGCAGGGCCTGTCCAGAAACACGCTGGCCGCGTATCGGCGCGACCTCGTGTTGCTGTCGGCGTGGTTGCAGACGCAACAGGTGGCCTTGCTCGATGCGGGCGAGCTGCAGCTCAACGGCTATTTCGCGGCGCGCCATGCGCAGACCAAGGCGACCACGGCGAATCGGCGGCTGACGGTCTTCAAGCGCTTCTTTCGTTGGGCCTTGCGCGAGCATCGAATTAGCGTCGATCCGACGCTCAAGCTGCAGGCTGCGCGCCAGGCCTTGCGCGTGCCCAAGTCGCTGACCGAGGCGCAGGTCGAAGCCTTGCTGGGCGCACCCGACGTGTCGACGCTGCTGGGCGTGCGCGATCGCACGATGATCGAGCTGATGTATGCCAGTGGCCTGCGCGTGAGCGAACTGGTTGGCTTGCGCGTGCTCAATATCAGCCTGCAGGAGAATGTGCTGCGTGTGTTCGGCAAGGGAAACAAGGAGCGCCTGGTGCCTTTTGGCGAGGAAGCCAGCGCCTGGCTGGGCCGCTATCTGGAGCAGGTCCGGCCGCAGTTGCTGGGTCAGCGCCAGACCGTGGCGCTGTTTGTTACCAGCAGCGGCATCAATGCCGGCTCCGCAATGTCGCGCGTGATGTTCTGGAATATCGTCAAGAAATATGCGCGTCAGGCGGGGCTGGCGACCGCCCCGTCGCCTCACACGCTGCGCCACGCTTTTGCCACGCACCTGCTCAACCACGGCGCCGATCTGCGTGCCGTGCAGATGTTGCTGGGCCATGTCGACATATCGACCACGACGATCTACACGCACATTGCGCGCGAACGGCTCAAGTCACTGCATGCCCACCATCACCCGCGCGGGTGACGCGCAGCGCTGGTCGGTCAGTGGAGCCCCCGGCACGTTGCGCCCATGGCGCGGCACAACGGCGTTTGGCGCATCACACAACCTGGCAGTCAAGCGGACGCCTTGAGGCCGCGTAACTCGCTCAGTCTGCGCGCCAGATCTCCTGCATCGCGGCCTCGAAGTTGCGCGCGATCGTGTCCTGCTCGGGATGGCGGCCACCTTGCATGGCGACGCGGCCAGCCACGATGACTTCACCTAGGCCCGGCTCGCCCGAGCCGAAGACCAGCGCGTCCAGGTAGTGTGACGCCGGTATGCCGCGCAGCGCCGGTGCCGTGGTGTCGAGCACCAACGCGTCGGCTCTGGCGCCACGCACCAGGCCCCAGGCGGACTGCCCGCTGGCAGTGGCGCCCGCGTTCAGCGCCGCGTCGAACAGTCGCGCTGCTGTGGCGGCTTGCTGGCCGGGCATGGCCGCCACATTGCGTTTGCGATGGACCAGGCGCTGACCGTACTCGAGCCAGCGCAGTTCTTCGGGCCAGTTGCGCACGACATGGCTGTCCGATCCGATGGCCATCGGCACACCCGCCTTGAGCCAGAGCGCCAGGTCGGTCAGACCATCACCCAGGTTGCCCTCGGTGGCCGGACAGATCACGATACCGGCGCCGCTACGCGCCACAGCTTCAATCTCACGCGCCGTGGCATGGGTGGCATGCACCAGCTGCCAGCGCGTGTCGGGCGCCAGCTCTGCGCACAGATACTCGATCGGACGCCGACCGGTGGCTTGCAGACAGTCGTCGACCTCGGCGGTCTGTTCCGCCACATGGATATGGATAGGTATTGGCGCATCGCCGACCAGGCCCATCAGTTCACGGATGGCCGGCTCGCCGGCTGCGCGCAACGAGTGCACGGCGACGCCGGCATTGACGTTGGCGCGTGCGCTGGCCTGCATCGTGCGGAAAAACTCGTACACCAGGGCTGGCGACCCGGCAAAGCGGCGCTGGTCGGCACGCAACTGGGGCTGGGTGAATCCGGCGCGCTGGTACAGCACTGGCAGCAGGGTCAGGCCGATGCCGGCGTCTTGCGCGGCGTCGGCAATGGCCCAGCCCATCGTCGCCGGGTCGGCATACGCCGTGCCATCGAGGTCGTGGTGCAGGTAATGAAACTCACAGACCTGGGTATAACCGCCGCGCAGCAGCTCCACATACAGCTGCGCGGCGATCGCGCGCATCTGCTGCGGCGTGATGCGCAGGGCCACCCTGTACATGCGTTCGCGCCAGGACCAGAAGTCGTCGGACTCCGATTCGCGGCGCTCCGACAGGCCGATAAACGCACGCTGGAACGCATGGCTGTGCGCGTCGACCAGGCCCGGCAGCAGCGGTCCGGCCAGCTTGCGCGCATGGGCCGGAGCTTGCGCAACGCCGGCGGCAATGTGATCCCAGCGGCCATGGCTGTCGATGTCGAGCAATACCGACGACTGCCAGCGGCCGTCGACCCAGGCCTGCGGGGCCCACAGCGTGCGCTTGTCAGCCATGGGGTCTCCAATCGAGCATGGTCTGCACCAGCGCGCGCAGCGTCGGCTCGAGATCGGCAGAGCGCACGGGATCGAGCGCGTAGGGCGGCACTTCCTGCATGTAGGTGCTCCAGCACATCTCGAGCTGGATGGCGTGGATGCCGTTGTGCGGCTGGCCATGGTGGCGCGTGATATGGCCGCCCTTGAAGCGGCCGTCGGTGACCTGGGTGAACCGGTCCTGGCTCTGCAGCACCTGCATCAGCGCTGCGCGCAGGTCGGGGGCACTACTCGCGCCGTTGGCCGTTCCCAGGTTGAGATCAGGCAACTTGCCTTCGAACAGCCACGGCAGTGCCGACTTGATGCTGTGGCCGTCGAATAGCACGGCGTGGCCATGGTCGCTCCGGATGCGTGCCAGTTCCTGCGCCAGCGTGTCGTGGTAGGGCTGCCAGTAGGTCTGGCGACGACGCGCAATTTCGATGGCATCCGGCGCCTGGCCATCGTGATAGATGGGCTCGCCCGTGAAAAAACGGGTCGGGCACAACTCGGTGTTGTTGGCGCCGGCATACATGGGGGTGTTGTCGGGTGCGCGGTTGAGGTCGATCAGAAAACGGGAAAAGCGCGGCACGATCAGGCTGGCGCCGAGGGTTTTGGCAAACGCATACACCCGCTCGAGGTGCCAGTCGGTGTCCTCAACGTCGAGTGCGCGGGGCAGATAGCGATGCTTCTGGTCGACCGGGATGCGCGTGCCGACATGCGGGACGCTGATCAGCAGCGGTCCGGTGCCGCGGTGCAGTGTGTAGATGATGTCCGTCATGCAGTGGTGTCCTTGCCGCCGCCGACGATGCGCCGGCATGGGTTGTGGCCAAACCAGTAGGCCAGTTCGTTGGGATGCTCCAGGTCCCAGGCTGCGAAATCGGCACGCATGCCGGCGATCAGCCGGCCGCGGTCGTGCAGGCCCAGCGCCCGGGCCCCGTGGGCCGTGACACCCAGCACGGCTTCGAGCGGGGTCATGCGAAACAGCGTGCAGGCCATGTTGATCATCAGCAGCAACGACAGGCCAGGACTGGAGCCAGGATTGTGGTCGCTCGCCAACGCGATCGGCACACTGGCGGCGCGCAGGCTTGCAATCGGCGGCAGGCGGGTCTCGCGCAGGTAGTAGTAGGCTCCGGGCAGCAAAACCGCCACCGTGCCGCTGGCGCGCATGGCGGCAATGCCGTCATCGCTGAGCCACTCCAGGTGATCGCAGGACAACGCACCGAATTCGGCTGCCAGTGCCGCGCCGCCCTGGTCACTGAGTTGTTCGGCATGCAGCTTGATCGGCAGGCCAAGCGCGCGTGCGGCCTCAAACACGCGCCGGGTCTGCGCAGGGGTAAAACCGATGTTCTCGCAGAACGCGTCGACGGCGTCGATCAGGCCCTCGGCGTGCAAGGTCGGCATCCATTGGCAGACAGCATCGATGTAGTCGTCGGCCCGCCCGTCGAACTCCGGTGGCAGGGCATGGGCTGCCAGGTAGCTGGTAAACACCGATAGCGGCAACTCGCGCCCCAGTGCACGGGCAATCGACAGGCAGCGTCGCTCGTGTTCGAGGCTCAGGCCGTAGCCCGACTTGATCTCGATGCTGGTCACCCCTTCGGCGAGCAGGCACAGCGCGCGTTTGCGGGCGGACTCCAGCAACTGTTGTTCGCTGGCAGCGCGCGTGGCCGCGACGGTGGAGCGGATGCCGCCGCCAGAGCGCGCGATTTCCGCGTAGCTGGCGCCTTGCAGCCGCATTTCGAATTCGCGCGCGCGTTGTCCGCCGTAAACCAGATGGGTGTGGCAGTCGACCAGGCCCGGTGTCACCAGCGCCCCGCCCAGGTCGATCTCGACCGCGGCATGGCTACGCATCGCGGCCGGCATGTCCTTTAGTGGACCGACCCAGGCCAGCTCGCCCGATTGCACCAGCAAGGCGCCGTGCTCGACCATGCCCCAGTCGCTGTCGCTGGCCAGCGTGGCGAGCCGGGCGTTGTGCCAGAGTGTCGTCTCAGTCATGGATTCATCCCTGCGGTGTGAAGCCCAGCCACAGAGCCGTGTCTGCACTGCCGGGTTCGGGTTCGAAATGCCAGAGGCTCGCTGTTGCAGCGTCGTCCCACAGCAGGTGGTGCGCCGCAACGACCTGACGGTCTGACCCACAGTGCCAGATGCCGGCGACCGTGGTGTACAGGCCGCGCTTGGTGTGCGGCGCATCCCATGCGACACCGGCCTGTGCCAGTGTCATCTCGGAGCTGCCGCCAATGGCCATCAGGTTGAGATCTTGTGTCGGCCCGTCGATCAGCCGGCAGTCAGGCGCCTGGGCACCATCGAAATTCAGCGCCGCATCGCCAGGGCGCATCTCATGGGTGGTCGGGCCGAATTGCAAGCTGACGCCGGCGCCATGCAATACGGCGAACCAGCGCGTGACACCGGCGAACGTAGAAAAAGCCCCGTCGCGGTCGATGTCGGCATGGCTGATACGCAGTTGCCAAGGGCCGGTGGCGGGCCACACCAGCAGTTCACGGGTCTGTCCGCCGCCATTGCGCCAGGCTTGTGGCGCCACCGAAGGTACATCGATCAGGTGCAGGGTCATGGGGTTATTGCAATGCGAAATTGGGTTCTGTCTGGCACGTGGCAGTCGGGTCGCTCACGGTGTGAACTGACCCTCAAGACGGTAGAGCGCGCCCGGATGCACCAGGCGCGCCAAGGTGATCGGCACATTGCGGTTGACCGTGCGCCGCACGATGATCAGGCAAGGCTCGCGCCTGCCGATGCCCAGCAGCCGGGCCTCCTGCGGTGTGGCGTTGCCGGACTCGATGGCGTATTGCGCCTCCCACAGCGGCGCGACATCGAGCAGGTAATGGGTGGGCGTGATGCGGGTGAAGTCGGTCCGCAGGTAATCGGGTGCGCAGGCCGGATTGACATACCGGTCTTCGCACTGCAATGGCACGTCGTTCTCGTGGTGCACGATCAGCGTGTGATACACCGGCGCGCCGACGGCCAACCCCAGCTTGGGTGCCAGTTTGGCGCCGCAGGCCTCTTCGCGCGCCAGGTGGACGACGGCATGGTGGCGATGGCCACGTGCGACGATCTCGTTGTGCAGGTCGCGGATCGTCAATGACGACGAGACCGGCGCGAGATGGGAGGCGTAGGTGCCCAGACCCTGAACGCGGTGAACCAGGCCTTCCGATTGCAGTTCGCGCAAGGCCCGCGTGACGGTCATGCGGCTGACACCGAATTGCGCCACCAGTTCGGACTCGGACGGCATCAGGGCGTTGGGCAGCCAGCGGCCGCTGGACAACTCCTGTTTGAGGAACTCCTTGACCCGGGCATATGGCGCACGGGCGCTTCGGTTCTCAAGGGTGCCGGACGCGGCTTTCGATGGCATGGCAGTTTTCGTGGCCCCGGAAATATGTCTTGCGAGAATCATAGTTGCATAGACTTGTCTAGTCAAGTAAACTGGGCCGCATTCGACGTTGCATCTACCTCTGTTCAAGGAGCTTTTCATGTCCGACCTGTCCCCGTTGCACCACACCGCCAAGGCCCGCCCCGTGCGCGCACCGCGCGGCACCCAACTGCACTGCAAGAACTGGCTGATTGAGGCCGCCTACCGCATGGTGCAGAACAACCTGGATCCCGAAGTGGCCGAGAATCCGGACGCGTTGGTTGTGTACGGCGGCATCGGCAAGGCGGCGCGCAACTGGGACTGTTTCGAGGCTATTCTTGAAAGCCTGCGCAAGCTCGGTGAAGACGAGACGCTGCTGGTGCAATCGGGCAAGCCGGTCGGCGTGTTTCGTACCCATGTGGACGCGCCACGCGTGCTGATCGCCAACTCCAATCTGGTGCCGAAGTGGGCCACCTGGGAGCATTTTCATGAGCTCGACCGCAAGGGCTTGATGATGTACGGCCAGATGACAGCCGGTTCGTGGATCTACATTGGCAGCCAGGGTATCGTGCAGGGCACGTATGAGACCTTTGTCGAAGCCGGCCGTCAGCACTACAACGGCGACCTGGCAGGACGCTGGATCCTGACCGCCGGCCTGGGCGGCATGGGTGGCGCGCAGCCGCTGGCGGCCAGCTTTGCCGGCGCCAGTTCGCTCAACATCGAATGCCAGCAGTCGCGCATCGATTTCCGCATCAAAACCCGTTACCTGGACGAGCAGGCGACCGACATCGATGACGCGCTGGCCCGGCTGGCACGGTATCGCGACGAAAAAAAGCCGGTGTCCATCGGACTGCTGGGCAATGCCGCCGACATCCTGCCCGAACTGGTGCGCCGCGCCCGCGCCGGTGGCCTGCGTCCGGATCTGGTGACCGACCAGACCTCGGCGCACGACCTGGTCAATGGCTATTTGCCATCGGGCTGGAGCGTCGAGCGCTGGCGTGCCGCCCAGATCGACGATAGCCAGCATGCACCGCTGCGCAAGGCCGCTGCGGCCAGTTGCGCGGTCCAGGTGCAGGCCCTGCTTGACTTCCAGGCCATGGGCATTCCCACGGTCGACTACGGCAACAACATCCGGCAGGTGGCGTTTGACGAGGGCGTGGACAAGGCCTTTGACATCCCCGGTTTCGTTCCGGCCTACGTGCGGCCGCTGTTCTGCCGTGGCGTAGGCCCGTTCCGCTGGGTCGCGTTGTCGGGAGACCCGGAAGACATCCGCAAGACCGATGCCAAGATGAAGGAGCTGTTTCCCGAAGACGCCCATCTGCATCGCTGGCTGGACATGGCTTCCGAGCGCATTGCATTCCAGGGACTGCCGGCGCGCATCTGCTGGATCGGGCTGGGCGATCGCCACCGCGCCGGCCTGGCGTTCAATGAGATGGTGCGCTCGGGTGAGCTCAAGGCGCCAATCGTGATCGGGCGCGATCATCTGGACAGCGGCTCGGTGGCATCGCCCAACCGTGAGACCGAATCCATGCGCGACGGTTCCGATGCGGTGTCCGACTGGCCGCTGCTCAACGCCTTGCTCAACACCGCCGGCGGTGCGACCTGGGTGTCGCTGCACCACGGCGGCGGCGTGGGCATGGGGTATTCGCAGCATTCCGGTGTGGTCATCGTCTGCGATGGCACCGACGCAGCAGCCCGGCGCATCGAGCGTGTGTTGTGGAACGACCCGGGTACCGGCGTGATGCGCCATGCCGATGCGGGCTATGAGGAGGCTGCCGCCTGCGCGCGCGAGCAAGGCCTGAATCTGCCGATGCTGGGGAAATGACATGCTGATCGAACCCGGAAACCTGACGCTGGACCAGATTCAGCGCATCCACCAGGGCACGGAGCCGCTGCAACTGTCGGACGATTGCCGACCCGGCATCCGCGCCAGTGCCCAGGTGGTCCGTGCGGCGGCCGAAGGCGATGCGCCGGTATACGGCGTCAACACCGGCTTCGGCAAGCTGGCGAATCAGCGCATCAGCAAGTCGGACCTGGCCACGCTGCAACTCAATCTGATCCGTTCGCACAGTGTGGGTGTGGGCGAGCCGCTGTCACCGCCGGTCGTGCGCCTGATGCTGGCGCTCAAGGCTGCGAGCCTGGCGCGTGGCTATTCGGGCGTGCGCGAGGAGGTGATCGACACCATCCTGGCCGTTGCCAATGCCGGTCTGGTGCCCTGGGTGCCGGCGCGCGGGTCGGTCGGTGCGTCGGGCGATCTTGCGCCGCTGGCGCACATGACACTGGCGCTGATCGGCGAGGGATCCATGTGGCAGGACGGCCAGCAGGTTCCGGCGCTGGCGGCCTTGCAGCGCGCCGGCATCGCGCCTTTGATACTGGGCCCGAAGGAAGGGCTGGCCCTGATCAACGGCACGCAGACCTCGACTGCGCTGGCCTTGCACGGCCTGCTCGCGTTCGAGCCGGTGCTCGAGGCGGCGCTGGTGATCGGTGCGTTGACGGTGGATGCTGCGCGCGGCAGCGACGGCCCGTTCGATCCGCGCATCCACGCCTTGCGCGGTCAGCCCGGGCAGATCGACGTGGCACAGTACTACCGCAGCCTGCTGGCGGGCAGCGAAATCCGCCATTCGCACCTGGACGGAGACGACCGGGTGCAGGATCCGTACAGCCTGCGTTGCCAGCCGCAAGTGGTGGGCGCCTGCCTGGATACGATGCGCCATGCGGCGCTGGTGCTGGTGCGCGAGGCCAACGCCGTGACCGACAACCCGCTGGTGTTCGCCCAGGACGGGGCCATGGTTTCGGGTGGCAACTTCCATGCCGAACCGGTGGCATTGGCGGCCGATGCGATGGCACTGGCCATTGCCGAGGTGGGGGCGATCGCCGAGCGCCGCATCGCGATGCTGATCGACAGCGGCGTGTCACGCCTGCCACCGTTTCTGACCGCGGACGCGGGGCTGAACAGCGGCTTCATGATCGCCCATGTCACGGCGGCTGCCTTGGCATCCGAGAACAAGTCGCTGGCGCATCCGGCCAGTGTCGACAGCCTGCCCACCAGCGCCAACCAGGAAGACCATGTGTCGATGGCCACGTTCGCGGCGCGGCGCCTGCAGGACATGATCTGCAACACGGCGCATATTCTGGCCATCGAATGGCTGGCTGCGGCCCAGGGCATCGAGTTCCTGCGCCCGCTGCGCAGTTCGCCGGCGCTGGAGCAGGCCCATGCATTGTTGCGCGAGCAGGTGCCGGCGCTGGGTCAGGACCGGTACCTGGCGCCGGACATCGCGCATGCCCATGCCCTGGTGCGCAGCGGTTCCCTGTCGACGATTCTTCGCACGTTGTCGGACCTGCCTGCCTTGTGGGTCGCGGTCTGACGGCGGGCGTACGGAGCCTGATCCTGCCGCGCGCCAGACAGCATCAGTCGTCAGCCAGCGCAGCCTCGATATCGAAGCGCTGTTCGATCAGCCGGGCATCGTCGAAATGCCGCCGCCCGACAAATGCGGTGGCATGCCGTCCCCACTGGCGCATGGCGCCCGCGCGCGCAATGCCCATCGGCCAGAACAGCCAGGACTCGAGTCGGTCGGTACCAGGCGTGAATCCTTGCGCGTCGAACACGCTGCGGTAGCGGCCGTTAGGTAGTGCCAGTGAACGCAGTTCGTCGTAGTCACGCCAGTGGTGCGTCGCGTCGGCGCCTGTCGGGGCATGGGCGCCGCGCACGTCCAGGCCCTCGAGGTAGTGGGTTGCGGCGGCCAAGCGCAGCACCATGCGTTCGCCGCTGGCCAGCGTGGGGGCCGCACGCGGACTGAAGGCCCATTCGCCTGGCGCATCGGCGGGTGCCGCGCGCGCAGCGACCCCACGCACTGGAAAGAACATGTGGTAGCAGCCACAGGGGTGCATGCTGTCGTAGACCAAGGGCCTTCCATCGGGCGACAGGGTGACCCGCCATACCAGGCCGTCGACCCGGCCGGCCTGCAGGTCGATGGGAGAGGCCGTGGGCGTGCGCGCCCCGAACCACATGGTGTAGACCAATTGCAACAGGCTGCGTTCGCCCAGCCGGGTGTGGGCGATCTGGCGGTAGACCACCGGCCGATGGATGTCGACGACCGGTGTGGCTTGCCCGTTGTGTTGCGCCCCGTCGTCCCAGGTCAGGGCGCCGGGCAGGTCGTCAGTACTGGCGACGCCGATCTCCCAGATCGGCGCGAAGTGCCGCAGCAGCAGCTCGCGCTGGCCAGCGCTTGGCATTGGAACGTCCAAGGCGTTGTCCGACGCAGCGTGCATGATGGCGCGTATGTCATTTGCCTGGAGCGCCGGCCATGCTGCGTCGGCCACCGGTGTCAGGTGCAGCCGTGGCTGACTCGGCGCCGTCGTGACGGTGGCGGCGAAGCGCCGGAGCATGTCGGTCTCGATTTTGCGCACGCCGGCCAGAAAGGGGATGCGTGCGAGCGGATACAGGCCTGCCACGCGATAGGCGTTGACGTAGTCGTCCGGCACCACCAGGTTTTCGCGCAGGCGCTCAATCTGCCAAGCGGTGGCGAGATCGGTCGCAGCCAGGCGCGCGCCGCAATCTTGTGTGAATTGCGCCAACGCGGCGGAGTCGGAAGCCAGCTCGAACGGGCGCGCCAGTGTCTGCCGGGCCGCCAACGGCAGGTTGGCCAGCTCATGTCGCCGTGCCTGGTCGTCGAGCGTGCGCAGGCGTTCGATCCATGCGGCATGCGCAGCAGGAACGATCGCTGCGCCGCTGGCTTGCGGCAGCAGCCGGTCGCTCAGTGAGGCAGTGAAGCGGTCAATCCGCAGATAGGGGAAACCCGTCACGGGCCTCGGGCCGGAGTCGCGTGCACCTGCCGCATCGATCTGTGCATCGAGGCTGCGGTACCAGGTCTGGCAAGTCTGCTGCGCGGTGGGCACCGCGCTGACGATCGCAGATGGCGGCGCCACGGCGCAACCAGCCGACAGCAGCAAGGCGGCGCAGACCAGCAGCGCGGCCGCGCGGGTCACCGGCCGCGTTGGCGCGGGAAGCGCCAAGGTCGCGCTCATCGGTCGTGGGCCCGCGGCTCCAGCGCGGGTGCACGGGTTCCGGCGCGGCGCTCGATCTCCTGCTCCATGCCGACGAACTGATCGCGGATCGACAGACGGACCAGTGCAGTCTCGATCAGCGGGGGAAGGTCGGCGTCCGGTGAGATCGATCCGATCCAGCGCAGCAACACCCTGCCATCGGTTTGTGGTCGGGCCTCATATCGGCCATACAGATGCCGGATCGATCCCGACACACGGCGCACTTCGACCACATGAGGCGGTCGCTCGGTCGATTCCACCGTGACCGCGATCGGCACGGTCAGGAACAGGAAGCGCGCACTACCGGTTTGCGCCACCAGCACCTGTGCGCCGCTGCGCGAGATGATGCGGCTGGTTTCAAGGCCCGGAATGAACTCGGGCAGACGTTCGTAGTCGGTCAGCGTGCGCCACACCACGTCCATGGGCGCTTGCAACAGGGCCCGGGCCTGCACATCGACCAGTCCGCCATTGCGTTCGGCTTGCACGTCGACGTCATTGCGGTCCGGTTGTGCCGCCACCGGCATCGCCAGCGCAAGCGACACGATCGTGCAAACGAAAAGCCACGCGCAGCGCAAGGCCGCGGCGGGCCATTGGTAGTGGTTAAGGGCAGGGTGGTTGCATCGCATAGGGTCTGCATCCAGTGTAAAACCGGGCGACTGATTGCGTCGACCCTTGGTGCAAATCGGCGAACGGGTCTGGATGTCCGACCACAGGCGCAGGCGCCTGCTCTAGCCCTGGTGGCCGAGTAGCAGGTATTCCATCAAGGCCTTCTGTGCATGCATGCGGTTCTCGGCTTCGTCCCAGACCACGGATTGCGGGCCGTCGATCACGTCGGCGTCGACCTCTTCGCCGCGGTGGGCCGGCAGGCAGTGCATGAACAAGGCCTCCTTGTGCGCGGCGCGCATCATGTCGGCGTCGACGCGCCAGTCGGCAAATACCTTGCGCCGGGTTTCATTCTCGGCCTCGAAACCCATGCTGGTCCAGACGTCGGTGGTCACCAGATCGGCGCCGGCGCAGGCCTGCATCGGGTCCTTGAACACCTTGTAGCTGCTGCTCGAACGGATGCCGGCGATCGACTGGTCGATCTCATAGCCGCTCGGCGTGCTCACATGCACCTTGAAACCCAGAATCTCGCTGGCTTGCAGCCAGCTGTTGGCCATGTTGTTGCCGTCGCCGACCCAGGCGACGGTCTTGCCGGCGATCGAGCCGCGGTGCTCGATGTAGGTGAAGATGTCGGCCAGGATCTGGCAGGGATGGAACTCGTTGGTCAGCCCGTTGATGACCGGAACACGTGAATGCTCGGCGAAGCGCTCGATCTTGGTCTGCTCGAAGGTGCGGATCATGACCAGGTCGACCATGCGGCTGATCACCCTTGCGCTGTCCTCGATCGGTTCGGCGCGACCGAGCTGGCTATCGCCAGTGGTCAGGTGCACGACGCTGCCGCCGAGTTGGTACATACCGGCCTCGAAGCTGACACGCGTGCGGGTGGATGCCTTCTCGAAAATAAGCGCCAGCGTACGGTCGCTCATCGTATGGTGCCTCTCGTAGGCCTTGAACTTGCGCTTGATCAGCGCCGCGCGTTCGAACAGGTAGGCGTATTCGGCGGCGTCCAGATCCGAGAACTGCAGATAGTGTTTCATGATGCTTGGCCGGCCAGTAGAGTCTTGATCAAGGGGCACAAGATGGCAATGACTTCGTCTGCCTCGGCAGTGTTCATGATCAGTGGGGGCAGCAGACGCACCACGGAATCGGCTGTTACGCTGATCAACAGACCGTTGTCGGCACGTTGACCGACCAGCGCGCCACAGGCGCGGTCGAGTTCAACGCCGATCATCAGGCCCTGGCCGCGAATCTCCTTGACCGCACCGCTGCGCAGTTCGCCGGCCAATTCACGGGTCAGTGCGGCGCGCAGGTGATCGCCCACGCGGGTGGCATTGTCCAGTAAACCATCCTCGCGCATGATGCGCAGCGTCTCGACGCCAGCGCGCATCGCCAGCGGGTTGCCGCCGAAGGTCGTGCCGTGGTTACCGGGGCCGAACAAGGTTGACGCCTTGGGACCCGCCACCACGGCGCCGATCGGAACACCCGATCCCAGGCCCTTGGCCAATGGCATGACATCGGGGCGGATGCCAGCCCATTGGTGGGCAAACCACTTGCCGGTGCGGCCCATGCCGCATTGCACTTCGTCGATCATCAGCAACCAGTCACGTTCGTCGCAAAGGCTGCGTACCTGGCGCAGGTATTCGGCCTGCATCGGACGGATGCCGCCCTCGCCCTGAATCGCCTCGAAGAACACAGCTACCACGTCCGGGTTGCCATGCGTGGCCTTGCGCAGCGCGTCCATGTCGTTGAGCGGGATGCGGATGAAGCCCTCAACCAGCGGACCAAAGCCGGCCTGGATCTTGGGATTGCCGGTGGCGCTGAGTGTGGCGATGCTGCGGCCATGGAAGGCGTTCTCATACACGACGATCTGCGGCCGGGTGATGCCCTTGTTGTGGCCGAACTTGCGCGCCAGCTTGATCGCCGCCTCGTTGGCCTCCAGCCCGGTCGAGCAGAAGAACACGTTGTCCATGCCCGACATTTCCACCAGTTGCGCGGCCAGCGTTTCCTGCAGCGGCACATGGTAGTAGTTCGAGGTATGGATCAGTTTGGACAACTGGTCCTGCAGCGCAGGCACCAATTTGGGGTGGTTGTGGCCCAGCGTATTGACCGCGATGCCGGCCAGCGCGTCCAGATAGCGGCGGCCGTTGACATCCCATACCTCGCAGCCTTGTCCGTGCGACAAGGCGATGGGCACGCGGCCATAGGTGTTCATGACATGGGGCGATGCGGCTGCAATTTCGGGCTTGGTGGCGGCGTTCATGGTGTTCCGTTCAAAGCAAAGCGGCCTCTTGGGCCGTCGTGTCACCATTCTATGGCCATGCCTTGGCATGATTGCTGCACGTTGCGCATCACTGTGCTGCCTGCCAGGTGCAGGACCGCGTGACCCGCGAATTCGGATGACTGCGGCCTGTTAGCGTCATGGCAGTATCATTCGGCGCCTTCTGTTCGGCGCCATTTCTTTGTAATTTCGATGCAAGCCCTAGACGCCAATGAATTCCTGATCGTGGGCATGACCCTCGAAGGCAAAACGTTTCGTCCATCGGACTGGTCGGAGCGTCTGGCCGGTGTCATGAGCCAGTTCCGTCCCGGTGGCCCGCAACCGGGTAGCCACCTGGGCTACTCGCCCTGGTGCCATCCGGTGGTGCGCGATGGGGTCAAGTGCGTGGTGGTGCACAACGATCTGCGCGAGCACGACGTGCTGGCTTGGGACTTCTGCGTCAATTTCGCACGCGACAACAATCTGCAGGTCGAACATGGGCGACAGGCGCTGCGTTGCTGACGGAGAGCCGCAAGGGCCGGACACAAAAAAACCGCCCTCGGGCGGTTTTTTTGTCTTTGCTGGCAGCGCACCCGTTGCAAACGGCGGAGGGCTGAACGGTCGGTTCAGATCTCCGTGCGATCGGTCTGAGTGATCAGTCCGGGTGTCAGGCTGCGGCCGGGGCGGCGAGCGCCAGGGCCTTGACCTTGGTAGACAGGCGGCTCTTGTCGCGAGCGGCCTTGTTCTTGTGGAAGATGCCCTTGTCGGCTACGGAGTCGACAACAGCCTGCATTTTCGCGAACAGTTCGGTCGCCTTGGTCTTGTCGCCGGCGATAACCGCCTTTTCGACATTCTTGACGGCGCTGCGATACTGCGAACGCAGCGAGGTGTTCGCAGCGTTGATCTTGACGTCCTGGCGGACGCGTTTACGGCCCGACGCCAGGCGCGGGTTCTTTTTCTTGGGTTTGGTAGATGCCATGGATTAATTTCCTTGTGTCTGAGGATGTTGCCAGCAAAGCCCGCCATTGTAGCAGCGGCGTTTTATCGGGGCCCGCCTGACCCGACAGGCCGCCTGTCGGCCCGGCTACACTCGCTGCCGTGAGCCTCTTCAAAGCCGCCTCGACCGTATCCCTGCTGACCCTGGCCTCACGTGTCACGGGCATGGTGCGCGACCTGCTGATGGCCTCCATTTTCGGCGCCAGCGCCATGACCGATGCGTTTAACGTCGCGTTTCGCCTGCCCAACATGTTTCGTCGCCTGTTCGGCGAAGGGGCTTTCAGCCAGGCCTTCGTGCCGGTGCTGGGTGCGACCAAGGGCGAGCAAGGCGAGGAGGCGACCCGGCAGTTGATCGACCGGGTGGCAACCATGCTCAGCATCGTGCTGACCGTGACCTGCGTGATCGGCGTCGTGGCCGCGCCGGTGCTGGTCTGGGTGATGGCCAGCGGCTTGCAGCAGAACCCGCGCGGCTTCGATGCCGCCGTGGTGATGTCACGCTGGATGTTCCCCTACATCGGTTTCATGTCGCTGGTGGCACTCGGTGCCGGCATTCTGAACACCTGGAAACGGTTTGCCATTCCGGCCTTCACGCCGGTATTGCTCAATCTGGCGATGATTGCTGCGATTTGGCTGGCGGCGCCCTGGTTCGGCAGCATCGGCATCGAGCCGATCTATGCATTGGTGATCGGTGTCCTGGGCGGTGGCGTACTGCAGCTGGGTCTGCAGATGTTTGCGCTGCGCCGGCTCGGACTGCTGCCGCGCGTGTCCTGGCGCTGGCATGCGATCAAGACCGCCTGGGCCGACACCGGCACCCGGCGTATTGCCACCTTGATGGGGCCGGCGCTGCTGGGCGTGGGCGTGGCGCACCTGTCGGCCATCATCAATCTGCAGATTGCCTCCTACCTGACGCCGGGCAGCGTGAGCTGGATGACTTATGCCGAACGGCTGATGGAGTTCCCCACCGCCATGCTCGGCGTGGCGCTCGGTGTCGTGCTGACGCCGCAGCTGGTGGCGGCCAATGCCGCCAAGGATGGCCAGCGCTATTCCGACATGCTCGACTGGGGCCTGCGCCTGGTGGTGCTGTTGTCCTTGCCGTGCACCGTGGCCTTGCTGGTGTTTGCCGAGCCACTGGTGGCCACGCTCTACCATCGCGGCGCGTTCTCGGTGCAGGACGTGCAGCAGACCACACGGGCCTTGATGGGTTACGGCGCCGGCCTGATCGGCATCGTGGCGATCAAGGTCCTGGCGCCCGGTTTTTACGCCAGCCAGGACATCCGCACGCCGGTGCGTATTGCCATCATGGTGCTGGTCATCACCCAGCTGTTCAATCTGGCCCTGGTGCCCATGTTCGCGCATGCGGGCCTGACGCTGGCCATCGGCCTGGGTGCCCTGGTCAATGCCGGCGCCCTGTTGTGGGGCTTGATCCGGCGCGGTCGCTACATGCCGTCGGCGGGATGGATGGTGTTCTTCTTCCAGGTCATTGCGGCGACGGCCTTGTTGGCGATCTTCCTGATCTGGTCCACGCGAACCCTGCCCTGGATCGACCCCGCGGTGCACGACCTGCAACGCGTGGGCATGCTGGCGCTGGTCATGGTGGCATCGGCGCTGATCTATTTTCTGGCCTTGTGGGGCGCTGGACTCAAGCTGCGCCAGTTCGTACGGTTTTGAGCAATCCCCACCCGCCAGCGCTGTTGCTGGCGGGTCGATTTGGCGGCGTCGCGGTTCGGCGTCAAAATGTTGCCATGGTGGCTTGAACGGCCGCCTTGGCGAAAATCAGGAGACGCGTTCGATGCAATTGTCCTACTCGGTGCCTACGCCGCTGGAGTATTTCGAGTCGCTGGTGCAGAGCGACGCCGAGTTTCCATTGCTGGAGGCGGTGGCCAGCCTGGCCCAGGACGAGTACCCCGATCTGGACGTGCAACAGGTGCTGGACGAAGTCGACCAGTTGCTGGCCCGGCTGAAGCGCGGTGTGCCGGCCGATGCCGTTCCGCTGCAGCGCTTGCGGGCGATCAATCAGTTCTTCTTTCGCGACCTGAGCTTTCGCCCCAACGTCAACAACTACTACGATCCGGACAATAGCTACATCCATGTGGTGTTGCGCACCCGCTGTGCGATTCCGATCTCTGCTGCCGTGTTGTGGCTGGAGCTGGCGCAGGGCATGGGCCTGTCGGCGCGCGGCGTTGGATTTCCCGGTCACTTCATGGTCAAGGTGAACCTGCCCAAGGGCCAGATCGTCATCGACCCGCTCGACGGCCAGTCGCTGAGCCGTGAACAACTGGCCGAGCGGCTCGAACCCTATCGGCGCAGCAGCGGGCTGGTCGACGAATTCGAGATGCCACTGGGTTTGTATTTGCAGGCTTCGCCCCCGCGCGAGATCGTCGCGCGCATGTTGCGCAACCTCAAGGAGATCCACCGCGCGCAAGAGAACTGGACGCGCATGGTGGCCGTGCAGGATCGGCTGGTTGTGTTGTTGCCTCAGGCTTGGTCGGAATACCGGGATCGTGGCCTGGCACATGCCGAACTGGGCCATACCGCGCAGGCAGTGTCGGATCTGGAAGCCTATCTGGCGCATGTGGAAGAGGGCCTGGACATCGATGCCATCGCGGCCCGGGTGTCCGAGCTGCGTCGCGCGCCCAGCCGCTGAAACGGATCAATCAGGGTTGCGTGTGCCGGTAGCGAAGGCTGCGCGGGGCGCCGCGCGTCTCAGACGAGCTCGACCGCAGACCCGTTGCCCAGCGGCGCGATTGTGCCGATCACATGCACGGACTCGCCAAACCCGCGCAACGTCTGCGCTGTCGCCTCGGCGTGCGCAGCATCGACCACCACCACCATGCCGATGCCGTTGTTGAAGGTGCGATTCATCTCGTGGTCGCTGATCGCGGCGGTCTGTTGCAGCCACGCGAACAGCTCCGAACGCGGCCAGCTGCCCTTTTTCAGATGCGCGGCCATACCCTCGGGCAGCACGCGCGGAATGTTCTCGAGCAGGCCGCCGCCAGTGATATGCGCCAGCGCCTTGATCGGGTGGGCCGCCATGGCGGCGAGCACCGACTTGACATACAGCCGGGTCGGGGTCATCAATGCGGTGCGGAAGTCCTGTCCGTCCAGCGTGGCAGGCAGGCGACTGTCATCGCGGTCGGCCCCGGTGCCGGCCACGCGCTCGATGCACTTGCGCACCAGGCTGAAACCGTTGGAGTGCACACCGCTGCTGGCCAGGCCGAGCACGACATCACCCGGGGCGACATCCTTGCCGGTCAGGATGGCCGACTTTTCCACCACCCCCACGGCAAAGCCGGCCAGATCGTATTCGCCGGTCGGATACATGCCCGGCATCTCGGCCGTCTCGCCGCCGATCAGCGCGCAGCCCGACAACTCGCAACCCTTGGCGATGCCGCCGACCACGGTGGCAGCCGTGTCCACGTCAAGCTTGCCGCAGGCGAAGTAGTCCAGGAAGAACAGCGGTTCGGCTCCTTGCACCAGTACGTCGTTGACGCTCATGGCGACCAGGTCGATGCCCACCGTGTCGTGCATGTTCCACTCAAAGGCCAGTTTGAGTTTGGTGCCGACCCCGTCGGTGCCGCTGACCAGCACCGGCTCGCGGTAACGTTTGGGCACCTCGAACAAGGCGCCGAAACCGCCAATGCCGGCCAGTACGCCGTCACGCATGGTCTTGCGTGCGAGGGGCTTGATGCGTTCGACCAGGGCGTCCCCGGCATCGATGTCGACACCGGCGTCCTTGTAGGACAGGGCGGAGGAGGGGGTGGCTTTGGTCATGGCTTTGGTGCTGGGACTGCCGCGGCGATGGCGGCAACAAGAGGTCGCGGCGGACCCCGATAGAATTTGGCCAGATTCTAAGGGTTCGCACCCATCCCGCTATATGCAATTCACCGCAACCCAGAAGTCCGCCGCCGCCTGGGCCGCGATTGCTGCGTTCATCGTCTTCAGTCTTTGGTTGCTCGGACCGGTCCTCACGCCGTTTGTCGTCGCCGCCGTGTTCGCCTATGCGTTGACGCCGCTGGTCAATCGGCTCGATCGCAAGCAGGGGGGCAAATTGCCGCGGATGCTGGCAGTGCTGCTGGTGCAATTCCTGCTGTTTGTCGTGTTGCTGAGCGTGGCTTTGCTGATCGTGCCCATTTTGGCCAAGGAATTGCCGCTGATGCGCGAACAGGTGCCGGTGCTGTTCGATCGGTTCAATGTGGCGATCAAACCGCTGTTAGAGCGCTTTGGCGTCAGCCTGTCGCTGGACGTGGCCAATATCAAGGCCTTTGTGCTCAAGTACCTCAATGCCAATTTCGAGGATGCTTTTGCGCAGATGATGGCATCCCTCAAGCTCGGCGGCAGCGTGGCGTTTGCCATCATCGGCAACGCGGTGCTGATACCGGTGGCCCTGTTCTACCTGCTGATGGACTGGGACCGGTTCATTGCGTCCGTGCAGCAGCTGGTGCCGCCGCGTGTGCGCGCTTCGTTCGACAGTTTCACGAACGAGGCCGACCTGGTTTTGGGCCAGTATCTGCGCGGCCAGCTGCTCGTGATGCTGATCCTGGCGGCGTTCTACAGCATCGGCCTGGCGCTGTTCGGCCTCGACCTGGCCTTGCCTATCGGTGTCTTCACCGGCCTTGCCGTATTCGTACCGTACCTCGGTTTCGGCCTGGGCCTGATCATGGCCACGCTGGCCGGGGTGCTGGAGTTTGCCGCCGATGCCGGGCCGGCCAAGGCCATCCTGATGGTCGCCGTCGTGTATGGACTGGGCCAGATGATCGAGAGCCTGTACCTCACCCCCAAGTTGCTGGGCGAGCGCATCGGCCTTCATCCCTTGGCCGTGATTTTTGCCTTGCTGGCATTCGGGCAGTTGCTCGGTTTTGTCGGTGTGTTGATCGCCTTGCCCGCCAGCGCCGTCCTGCTGGTGGCCATCCGCCGCGCCTGGAAAACCTATTTGACAAGCGACCTGTACCACGGTGACCGTCCGGCATGAAGCAGATCGCGCTCGATATCGGACTGACCACCGGTCCGACGCTGCAAAATTTCTATCCGGGCCCCAACCAGCTGGCGCATGCGCATCTGGCCCTGTGGCTGGGGCGGGGCGACAGCCATGCGCCCCGTTCGCCGGTTCCAACCTATCTTTGGGGCGGCAACGGCAGCGGCAAGACGCACCTGCTCAAGGCTGTGCGCGAAGCCTTGCGTGAACATGGTGCGCAAGTGGGGTGGATGGATGCGCAGGGTGCGGATCCGGGTGCATTTTCCGAGAACTGGGCGGTGGTGCTGCTTGACGATGTCCACCTGTTCACCGCCGTCCAGCAGCACGCCGCGTTCAACTGGTTCATCAATGCCCAGACCCATCAGCGCAGCGTGATTGCCACCGGCGACCAGCCGCCGGCCGGACTGAAGCTGCGCGATGACCTGCGTACCCGGCTCGGCTGGGGCCATGTGTTCGGTCTCAAGGTGCTCAGCGAGCCCGAACGGCGCGCCGTGCTGCGCCAGGCGGCCGATGCCCGCGGCGTGTTCCTGGGCGACGAGGTGATGGACTTCATGCTGACACGCTTCAGCCGCGACCTGGCCAGCCTGATGGAACTGCTCGATTTGATCGACGCCTATGCCCTGCGCACGCAACGCGCCATCACGGTGCCGATGATTCGCGCCATGATGGACGAATCCTGACTTGCCGCCCATGCCCACCGATTCCTCCCCACGCGCAGCGCGCGAACCTGGCCGCATCCGCGTGGCCCTGTTCGACCTGGACCACACCCTGCTGCCGATCGATTCGGACTATGAGTGGGGCGTCTTCACCACCACCATCGGCTGGACCGATCCGGTCGAATTTGCCCGGCGCAACGATGCGTTCTTTGCCCAGTACCAGGCCGGAACACTCGACATCCATGACTATGTGCGGTTTGCCACCGAGGCGGTGCGCCTGCGGGGGGCCCAGGCCGCGATGGCGGCACATGCACAGTTCATGCAGCGTGTCATATGCCCGGCGATCCGGCCGCAGGCGCTGGAGTTGGTGCGCGCGCACCAGGCTTGTGATGACCATGTGGCCATCATCACGGCGACCAACGAATTCGTGACCCGGCCGATCGCCGAGGCCTTTGGCGTACAGGACCTCATCGCCGTCGAACTGGCGCGCGACGATGCGCCCGGCGGTTCGGGCTGGATCACCGGGGCCATCACCGGTGTCCCGTCGGCGCGCGAAGGCAAGGTCGTGCGGTTCGAGCAGTGGCTGCAGCAACGCGCACTGACACGCGGCGATGTTCACGTCACTTTTTATTCAGATTCCACCAACGATCTCCCGCTGCTCGAGCGTGCCGACGCTGCGGTGGCCACCAATCCCGATGCCCGACTGCGGGCGATCGCCACTGCGCGCGGATGGCGCATACTGGACCTGTTCCGCGAACCACAATGATCAAGAAACTCATCGACAAACTACTCGGCAAGAAGCCGGCTGCTGCCACCGGAAAACCCGACTTCGGCAAGCGGCGCGACGTTCCGGCCAGCGAGCACCATATCAACCCCGCGCTGGTAGACGAGCGGGCGCTGAATGTGGTGCACACCCTCAAGCAGGCCGGGTACGAGGCCTACATCGTCGGCGGCGCCGTGCGCGACCTGCTGGTCGGCCTGCGCCCCAAGGACTTCGATGTGGCAACCAATGCCACGCCCGAGCAGGTGAAATCGCTGTTCCGGCGTGCCTTCATCATCGGGCGGCGTTTTCGCATCGTCCACGTGGTGTATGGGCGCGGGCGTGAACACGAGGTGATCGAGGTATCGACCTTCCGTGCCTACCTGGACAACGCCACAGCGGGCCAGGTCGGTGGCAACGAGCGCACCAGCCGGCAAGAGCTGGCCGGCATGACCCATGCCGTCGATGCCAGCGGCCGGGTGCTGCGCGACAACGTCTGGGGACCACAGGAGCAGGACGCGGTACGGCGGGATTTCACCATCAACGCCATGTATTACGACCCCGAGACGCAGATCGTGGTCGACTACCACGGTGGCATCGGGGACTCGGGCAAGCGCATCATGCGCATGATCGGCGATCCGGCGCAGCGCTACCGGGAAGATCCGGTGCGCATCATCCGTGCGATCCGCTTCTCGGCCAAGCTCAAGGCGCTGGGATTCAAACTCGAGCCACGCACTGCCGCGCCGCTGGTGGCGATGAAGTCGCTGCTGGCCGATGTGCCGCAAAGCCGCCTGTTTGACGAAATGCTCAAGTTGCTGCAGACCGGCCATGCGATGGCGTCGATTGCCAAACTCCGGGAGCTGGGGCTGGACAAGGACATCTACCCGCTGCTCGATCTGGTGGTCGAACGTGCCGAGTCGCCGTTTGTCCAGGCGGCCTTGCTCGACACGGATCGCCGGGTCGGCGAAGGCAAGCCGGTGGCGCCGAGTTTTCTGCTGGCCTGTGTGTTGTGGGCCGATGTGCGCAAGGGCTGGAGCCGGCGCACGGAGTCGGCCGAGCGACAGCCTTCGTTCCCGGCATTGCAGGATGCGATTGATCAGGTGTTCTCCGAACGTATCGGTGATGTGTCGGGCGGTGGCCGGCTGGCGTCCGACATGCGCGAGATCTGGATGATGCAGCCGCGCTTCGAAAAGCGTGTCGGTCAGTCGGCGTTCGGGCTGGTGGATCAGCCGCGTTTCCGGGCCGGGTTCGATTTCATGCGACTGCGCGCCGATGTCGGCGAAGTTGACGATCTGCTGGCCGACTGGTGGCAGGAGTTCAGCATGGCCAGCGATAGCTTGCGTACCGACATGCTGGAGCAGCAACGGCTCGAACAGGGGCAGCGCAGCCGCGCGCCGCGCGTGCCGCGCGCGCCCAAGCCGGCGGACGACGTTGACGCACCGATACGCCGGACGTCGCAGCCTGCCGCTGAATTAGCACCGGGCGACGAAGACGCATCGACCGATGCGGGCGACTCCGGCGCAGGCGCGGCACCGCGCAAGCGGCGTCGCCGACGCAAGCCGACGGGAGACCGTTCGGGCGGCAACACCGGCGTTGCGCCGACAGGCCGCGCCGACACCTGAAGCCGGGCGCGATGCGCGAACCGGTCACCGCCTATCTGGCGCTGGGTGCCAACCTGGGTGATGCGCAGGCCACGGTCCGAGCGGCCATCGAGGCCATCGCGGCGAGCCCGGGTTGCCGGTTGCGCCAGCGCTCATCCCTGTACCGCACTGCGCCGGTGGATGCCGCAGGGCCGGACTACATCAATGCGGTGGTGGAGATAGACACCACCTTGACGGCGCCAAGCCTGCTGCACCTGCTGCAGGCGCTGGAGTTGCAGGCCGGCCGTGAGCGCCCGTATCGCAATGCACCCCGTACGCTGGACCTCGATATCCTGTTGTTCGGCGATGCGCGCATCGCCAGCCCAGCCCTCGAGTTGCCCCATCCGCGCATGTGGAGCCGGGCCTTCGTGCTGGTGCCGCTGGCCCAGATTGCACCGCAGCGGGTCTCTGCCGGGCAGTTGCAGGCCGTGGCAGACCAGGCCTGCGAGCGCCTGGCCGACTGAGGTCCGGCACCGGCCTGTCCTGGGCGACCCTGCGCAATAAGCCGACCCGCCGATTGCCCGGGATCAGTGCCGGTCACGCCACTGAATCAGGCGATCTCGGCGATCAGCTCGATCTCGACGCAGGCACCCATCGGAATCTGGGCCACGCCGAATGCGCTGCGCGCATGCACGCCGCTGGCACCAAACACCTCGCCCAACAATTCACTGGCGCCGTTGGTGACCAGATGCTGCTCGGTGTAGTCGCCGGTCGAGTTGACCAGCGACATCAGTTTGACGATGCGTTTGACGCGGTTGAGGTCGCCGTCGACAGCTGCATGCAGGGTTCCCATCAGATCGATGGCAATGGCGCGAGCGGCGGCCTTGCCTTGTGCGGTGTCCATGTTCTTGCCCAGTTGGCCGACCCACACCTGGCCGTCTTTTTTGGCAATGTGGCCGCTGAGGAAGATCAGCTTGCCGGTCTGCACGAACGGAACGTAGGCGGCGGCCGGCACGGCGACTGGGGGAAGGGTGATGCCGAGTTCGGTGAGTTTGTCGTAGATGTTCATGGTGCTTGGCGAGTTCAGGATTGGGATTGGGATTGGGATTGGGATTGGGATTGGGATTGGGATGGAAGAGCTGCAATCGGCATGCTGGTCCCCAGTGTTGCATCGGGCGCATCCAGTGGCGTGACGGTGACTGCGACTGACAGTTCATGGCTGGCGCCGCCATGGATCACACCACGGATCGGCGACACATCGGCAAAGTCGCGCCCCACGGCCAGCACCACATAGTCCTCCCCAGGCGCACCCCAGCCCCAGCGGTCGTTGGTGGGGTCGAAATCGCACCAGCGTGTGGGCCCGGTCTGCTTCGGCAGCAGCAGCGAAATCCAGGCATGCGAGGCGTCGGCGCCGACCAGTCGAGCTTGGCCCGCCGGTGGAGTGGTCAGCAGATAACCGCTGACATAGCGCGCCGACAGGCCGAGCGAACGCAGGCAGGCGAGCATGATGTGGGCAAAATCCTGGCACACACCTTTTCGCTGACGCAAGGCCTCCAGCGCCGGCGTATGGATCTCGGTGCTCTCGCTGTCGTACTCGAAATCCCGGTAAATGCGGTGCATCAGGTCCACAGTCGCGGCGTGCAGGTCAGCTTCGGGGGCGAAGCTGACGCGGGCGTACGCAGCAAACTCGGCGTGGCGTGGCACATACTGCGACGCGAACACGAACTCGACATCGGCGTCGTACACGCCATCCACACGGTAGCGAAAATGCTCACAGGCCCGTTCCCACGGCATGGCGGTACTGGCGATCGTCATCGTGCGGGTCTGCACGGTGCTGGTGGCTGTGACCCTGAGTTCGGCGTGCGGAATCTGCAGCGACAGAAAAGTGCGGTGGTTGCCAAAGACGTCGATCGCGTTTTTGCGCTGCGACGGAACCGGCGTGATCGTGAGCGTGTGGGACAGCAGTTGCTGGGCCTCGGTCTGCCGTGGTTGCAGGCAGGCGATGTGTTGGGCCACCTCGACTGGCGGGGCGTACTCGTAATGGGTCTCGTGGGTGATCGACAGTTGCATCAGGCCCCCACACTTTGTTCGGACGCGCCGGAATGGGTGAAGTAGGTGGCGCTGATCTGCTCGGATACGTTATGCGCAGCCGCCATGCACTGGTCCAGCAATTGATCGAACTGACGCCACGCGGTCGTCGCCATATCGCCGGTCTCCGCCACCTCGGTAGTGCACAGCTGCGCCAGATCCCATAAAGACGGGTCGGGCACCAACAGCGACATCGGGCTGAGTTCGTTCGGCTCGCTGCCAGCGAGCTTGGCCAGCCGACCACGCAAGGTATGCGACACCCACGCCAAGGATCGCGGATTGTCCCGGTTGAGCACCAGTAGATCGACCAGCGCCAGCATTTCGCGACTCTGCTGGAACTGCGCATGGAACGAGATGCTGCTATCGAACAAGCTCACCATGGCCTCGAACCCCGCGTCGTTGGCCAGCGACCCCATCTCCAGGCCGGCAGACAGCGAGGATGCCAGGAAGCCTAGCCGCTCCACATGGCGCCCGATGCTCAGCAGGCGCCAGCCGTCGTCGCGTGTCATGCGGTCGGTCTGTGCGCCGGTGATGGCCGCCATGTGCCGGCCGGCAGTCTTTAGCAGGTCCAGCGCATCCAGCGTGCCGTATTCAGCCGGCCCATCGAGTTTGGCGAATGCGCCTGCCAGTTCATCCTGTGCGCGTTCGATCATGTGCCAATGTTCGTAGGACAGGCGTTCGCGTACAGACGCGCCCGCCTGCTTCACCGCGTACAGGTTGGCCCCGACGCTGCGGGTCATGGAGTCGCGGCCCAGGCTGGCGATCAACGAGCGTTCGAATACCCGGCGCGATTGCGATAGGGCCGGCACATCCTCCAGTACCAGGAAATGCAGGCGCGCCATCCGGTCCAGCCAGTCCATCAGTCGGGCATCGGTCTGGTCTTCGCCATTGAGGCATTCAAGGGTCAGGCGCGCCAGTGCAATGGTGTTTTCGGCGCGTTCGGTATAGCGGCCCAACCAGTACAGGTTCTCGGCCGCCCGGCTGGTGACTAGGCGCTTGCGCTGGGTCACCATGTCCACGGTCAGTGCCGCAGGCAGCAAGGTGGTGCGGTCGATTTCGGAATCGGTCATGACCCAGACGTCGGCGCTGCTGCCGCCGCGTTGCATCGCCGCGATCTCGGCGCGCGCATGCGCAACCCGGGCCAGGCCACCGGGCAACACCTGCCACGATTGCGCGCCGTCGCTCACCGCGAACACGCGCAGCATCGCCGAGCGCGGGACGATCTGCCCGGAATCGGGGGTCGCGCCACCTTGCCAGGTGGGGACCTGCGACAGTGGCATGTAGGCCTGCACGGTGTGGTCGTCGGCTTGCAGCGCGACGCGGCCAGCCCATTCGTCGAGTTCGCGCACCGACAAGTCACGACCCAGCACCGACTGGAAGCTGCCGCCGTGACCGCCCGCCGGATAGGTGGGCTTGATGGCGCAGGCCGACAGCCGCGGCAGCGCGGCGTCCATTGCGGCGCGTTCGCCGGACCACCAGGTCGGCAACGCGGCCAGTGAGAGCTCTTCGCCCAGGACCTGGCGCGCCAGCGCGGGCAGGAAACCGAGCAGGCCCGGGGATTCGAGGAATGCCGATCCGGGCGCGTTGGCCATCAGCACATTGCCGGCCCGTATCGCCTGCAACAGCCCCGGCACGCCCAGGCTGGAATCGGCGCGCAGTTCCAGTGGGTCCAGGAAGGCATCATCGAGCCGTTTGAGCAGTCCGTGAATCGGCACCAGGCCGCGCAGCGTCTTCAGATACAGCCGTTCGTCGCGCACCACCATGTCGCCGCCCTGAACCAGGGTCAGGCCCAGGTACCGCGCCAGGTAGGCATGCTCGAAATAGGTCTCGTTATAGGGCCCGGGTGTCAGCAGTGCAATATGTGCGTCGCGTCCGCCTGGGCTAGCGGCCTTGAGGTTCTCGACCAGGGCCCGATAGGCACCCGCCAGGCGCTGCGCATGCATGTTCTCGAAGGCCCGCGGAAACAGGCGCGAGACGGCCAGACGGTTCTCCAGCAGGTAGCCCAGGCCCGAAGGCGCCTGCGTGCGTTGCGACACGACCCACCAGTTGCCGTCCGGGCCATGCGCCAGGTCGAATGCGGCGATGTGTAGCCGGGTGCCGCCGACAGGCTCGGCGCCATGCATGGCACGCAGGTAGCCAGGATGGCCCTGCACCAGGGCCGGCGGAATCAACCCGGCGCGCAGCAGTTCCTGTGGCCCATAGACGTCGGCCATTACCCGCTCGAGCAGGCGCACGCGTTGCAACACGCCGGTTTCAATCTGTCGCCAGCTCTGGGGCGTCACGATGAAGGGGAACAGGTCCAGTGACCAGGGTCGCTGCGGACCGCCGGCGTCCGCATAGACGTTATAGGTCACGCCGTTGTCGCGCAACTGGCGCTGCAGCCGCGCTGCCTTGTCGTTCAGATTCCGTGGATCGTGCGGACCCAAGTGATCGAAAAACGCCGCCCAATGCCCAGTCATCGGAGCCGTTGTCGCATCGGCTCCGGTACTTTCTACGGTCTGACCGCGCATTTCGTCCAGATGACCCGGGGCGGCCGGAGCCGGACGCGCTTCAACCGCGTGCGCCGGCGCCACGGGCTCGGGGTTCGGATCCTGGCCCATGTGTCAGATCAGCGTTGGCGCATGTCCAACGTGAACGGAAATTCCCGGCTGCGCACCACGTCGATGCTCGCAGGAACGTAGGGCATATTGCCAGGTGTGTGTCCCATGGAGAGGAAGCGCGACAGCCGGCGGCTCTCCGCCTCGTTGGCATTGACCGGCAGCGTTTCGTAACTCAATCCGCCAGGGTGCGTCACATGGTACTGGCAGCCGGAGATCGACCGTTGCATCCAGGTGTCGACGATATCGAAGGTCAGTGGTGAATGCACATCGATCGACGGATGCAGGGATGACTGGGGGTTCCAGGCCTTGTAACGCACACCGGCCACGAAGGCGCCTTCGACACCGGTGGGCTGCATCGGCAACGGCTTGCCGTTGCAGGTGATGGCATAGCGGCTCTCGTTGAAACCGCTCACATGCACCTCGATGCGTTCCAGCGACGAGTCGACATAGCGTGCGGTGCCCCCGGGCGCACCTTCCTCGCCCATGACATGCCAGGGCTCGAGTGCGTTGCGCAGTGTGAGCTCCATGCCGGCGCTGGTGATGCTGCCCACCAGCGGGAAACGGAATTGAAGGTGCGGCGCAAACCATGCCGGGTCGAAGGCGTATCCGGCCTGGCCCATCTCGGCGAGGACATCCTCGAAATCCATCCGGATGAAGGTCGGCAGCATGAAGCGGTCGTGCAGCGACGTGCCCCAGCGGCTGAGCTTGCCCTGGTAGGGTTGCTTCCAGAATCGCGACACAAACGCGCGCAGCAGCAACTGCTGCGCGATGCTCATGCGCGCATGGGGAGGCATCTCGAAGGCGCGCAGTTCCAACAGGCCGAGCCGTCCGGTGGACGAATCCGGCGAATACATCTTGTCGATGGAGAACTCGCTGCGATGGGTATTGCCGGTGACATCGATCAGGATGTTGCGCAAGCTGCGGTCCACCAACCAGGGCGGCATCACGGCACCGAATTTCTCGCGGTTGGCGTGGATCTGCTGCAACGCGATCTCCAGCTCGTACAACTGGTCGTTGCGCGCCTCGTCCACCCGAGGCGCCTGGCTGGTCGGGCCAACGAACATGCCGCTGAACAGATAACTCAGGCTGGGATGGTTGTGCCAATACAGCAGAAAGCTGGCCAGTAGTTCGGGTTTGCGCAGGAACGGGCTATCCGACGGTGTAGCGCCGCCCATCACGAAATGGTTGCCGCCGCCGGTTCCGGTGTGGCGGCCATCGTTCATGAACTTTTCGGCCGACAGGCGCGACTCCCAGGCCGCGTTGTACAGGAACTCGGTGTTGCGCACCAGCTCGCCCCACGAGGTGACCGGATGCACGTTGACCTCGATCACGCCCGGGTCGGGTGTGACTTGCAGCAACTTCAGACGCGGATCGCGTGGCGGCGGATAACCCTCGAGCACCAGCTGCACGCCTTGCTCGGTCGCCGTGGCCTCGATGGCCGCCAGCAATTCGAGGTAGTCCTCGAGTTTTTCCAGCGGTGGCATGAACACATACATTACGCCCGAGACCGCGCCTTGTTTTTCCGCCTTGGGGCCGTTGGCCCGTCGCGGGTCGCGTACCTCCACGCACAGGGCCGTGCGGCTGAGCCAGTGTGCCGACTCCTGTGCGGCGGGCACACGTGCGACATCGGCCGGCTCGCCATGGCCAGTGGATGGTGCAGTTGCGCTGGCTACGCGGGTCTCCTGCGCAGCCCTTGCCGTCTCCTGCGTGACGCGCGCCGTCTCGGATGGGACGATGGCGCCAGCTGGGTAGGGCATCAGTACGGCCGGGCTGGCCGTGGGTGCCGTCCCAGCCGACAGTGATGTCGGCTGGGACGGCGCCGCGACGTAACGCTGGGCCAAGGCGGCATGGGGGGGCAGCTCGCCGCGCGCATCGTAGGGGTCTTGGGGCGTGTGGTACGGAAAATCGGCCTGTTTGACCCAGGGCAGCGAGTCCAGTGGCAGGCGCAGACCCATCGGTGAATCGCCGGGCATCAGGACCATGCGCTCGTCGCGCACGAACCACGGACCGGTCATCCAGCGTGGGCCGCCGGTCGCGGCATGATCTGCGGCCTTGATCGGCAGCACGTAGCCCACGATGGTGTCGAGATTCTGGGTAAAGACCCGGCGCAGACGTGCACGCTCCATTTCGTCATCAAGACGCGACAAAAGCGGGTCGACATTGACCGGCAATCGGCGTTCGCGCCATTGGTAATACCAGGCGTCCTCATAGCCGGGCAAGATGTGTCGCCCGCTTAAACCCAGACGCTGCGCCAGAGCGAGAGTGAAGTCGCGCGCGACTTCACTGGTGTAGTGCGTGGGATTGCGCTCGTCGACGAAAATGTCGGGGTTGGCCCAGACCTGCTCGCCGTCGGCACGCCAATAGATGTTCAGGGCCCAGCGCGGCAACTGCTCGCCCGGGTACCACTTTCCCTGGCCGAAATGCAGGAAGCCACCCTGGCCGTATTCGGCGCGCAGCTTGTGCACCAGCGCCGTTGCAAAGCCGCGTTTGGTCGGGCCGAGCGCGTCGGTATTCCACTCCCCCGCATCGCGGTCGCTGACCGCCACAAAGGTCGGCTCACCGCCCATGGTCAGACGTACGTCGCCGGCGATCAGCTCCTGGTCGACCACTTTTCCCAGCTGCATCACGGCCGCCCATTGCTCTTCGGTATAGGGCTTGGTGACGCGTGGGTCTTCGTACAGGCGCGTGATCTTCATCTCGTGCGCGAACTCGACCCCGGCGAGCTCGACGCCGCCTTCGATTGGCGCGGCGCCCGAGGGCTGGGGCGTGCATGCCAGCGGTATATGGCCCTCGCCGGCCAGCAGGCCGGAGGTGGGATCGAGCCCAATCCAGCCCGCGCCTGGCAGATAGACCTCGCACCAGGCGTGCAGGTCGGTGAAATCGACCTCGGTGCCGCTCGGGCCATCGAGGGCCTTGACGTCGGGAGCCAGCTGAATCAGGTAACCCGACGCAAAACGCGCCGCCAAACCGTTGTGGCGCAGCAGGTTCACCAGCAGCCAGGTAGAGTCACGGCAGGAGCCCGCGGCAAGGGTCAGGGTCTCGTCCGGTGTCTGAACACCCGGCTCCATCCGAATCAGGTAGCGGATGTCCTTGCTCACCATCTGGTTGACGTCGATCAGGAAATCGATCGTGCGCCGTTCGGTGCGGTCGATCCGCGCCAGGCATGCCTTGAGGTTGTCGGATGCCGGTTCCACCGCGAGATAAGGCGCAAGTTCTTGTTCGAGCAGTGGTTCGTACTTGAACGGAAATGTCTCGGCCGTCGGTTCCAGGAAAAAGTCGAACGGGTTATAGACCGACATGTCCGCAACCACGTCGACCGTGATCTTGAACTCTGTGGTTTTATCCGGGAACACCAGGCGAGCCTGGTAATTGGCAAACGGGTCCTGCTGCCAATTGATGAAATGGCCTGCAGGCTCCACCGTCAGCGAATACGACAGGATCTTGCTGCGGCAATGGGGCGTCGGGCGCAGCCGGATCACCTGGGGGCCGAGTATTACCGGGCGGTCGTATTTATAGTGGGTAACGTGGTGCAGGGCTGCGTGGATGGACATATTGGAATCTCTCAGATTGCCGCCGATTGGCGGGGGGCTCCGGTGAAAGCTTTTCACCTGCCCAGCGATTGATATTAGCAGGGCGCATGGTTTTCACCGGTCCACGCGCCGGGTCGGCTTTGCGCAATACATGTACGGCGGTTTCGCGCATGACGCGGGCGTAGGCATCGAATTACGCGCCAGAATGGCGCAGGTCAAGAAAAGGGGAAAACACAATGCAGGCGGCATTTTACGAACAGACGGGGGCGGCGGCGCATGTTTTGCGCGTGGGCGAGGTGGCTGATCCGCAGCCCGGTCCACACGACGTGCGGGTGCGGCTGCGCTGGTCCTGGAGTTGTTGCGCCCGGACGGCCAATTGATGGTGTACGGCAGCGGAAAACCCGCACTTGAACTCCCGTTCTTCCCTCTGATCGTGCGCAACGTATCACTGGGGTTCTTCATCGTCTATAACCTGCCCCCGGCCGCGCGCCAACATGCCCAGGCCACGCTCGACGGCTACCTTGAACGCGGTGCCTTGGTCCACAACATCGCGCTGCGCGTGCCGCTCGCCCAGATCGTTCGCGCGCACGAGGCGGTGGAACAGGGCGCGGTCACGGGCAACGTGGTGGTGCAGATCCCATGACGAAGCCAGGACGCACGGATCGTGCAGGAGGGCTGGTCTATTCGACCGACAGCGGTCGGATGTGCCCGGACTGCCGCCAGCCTTTGGCCCAATGTGTTTGCCGGCAAGGGCCGCCAATTGCCACGGGTGACGGCATCGTGCGGGTTGGCCGCGAGAAAAAGGGCCGCGGGGGCAAGACCGTCACCCTGGTGCGCGGTCTGGCGCTGGATTCGGCAGCGCTGACTGCCATGGCGCGGCAACTGAAAGCGGCCTGTGGCAGCGGCGGGACCGTTGCCGATGGTGTGGTCGAAATACAGGGTGATCATGTGGAGCGCGTGATGGTGGCGCTGCAGGGGCATGGATTCGCGGTCAAGCGCGCGGGTGGCTAAATGGGATTACGGCCTCGCCGTTGGTGGCCGGAGACTGGCACGTACCTGAAACGGTGGACACGCCCGCGCGAGACTGCAGCGCGCGCCGCCTACGATGCCGACGATGCATTTCGGCGACGGACACCTGCCCGGTATGGCAAGTCGGTGGTTGATGGCCCTGCTGGCGTGGGTCGTCGGTACAGCGTTGCAACTGTTGCAGCCGGCCTTGTGGCCGCTGTCGGTGTATGGCCTTGTCGTGGCGATCGGTTTGGTCGTCGTCGTAGCTGCGGCAATGCGGAATGGGCGGTCCGGCAAAGCCGCCGGTCTATGGTTGCCAGTGGCGGTGGCCGCACTGGCCTTTGGCCAAGTCGGTTTTCGTGCGGTCGTTTTTCAATCCAGCGGCCTGTTGCCCGAACTGGAAGGACGCGATCTACTGGTGACCGGTATCGTTGCAGCGATGCCGCAACGGCATGCAGATGGCCTGCGCCTGCAAATGGACATCACGTCGGCCCACGCTGATGGTCTGCCCGTGCGGCTGCCGCCCCGCATCCAGCTCGGCTGGTACCGGGCTGTTGGCGATGGCGACAGTGGATCGGACGCGGCAGGGGCTTGGCCGACGATCTGGGCTGGAGAAAGTTGGCGCATGGTGGTACGTGTGAAGGCTCCGCACGGCAACAGCAATCCCCATGGCTTCGACTATGAGCTCTGGCTATGGACGCACGGTGTGCAGGCAACCGGATATGTGCGCGACGGTGGCTCCGGGGCGGAGCCGCGGCGGCTGGGGCAAACCGGCCACCATCCCATCGAATGGATGCGCCAGGCCGTGCGCCAGCGCATTGATGCCCGCTTGCCGCAATCGGCGCAAGCGGGCTGGATCAGCGCCCTGGTTACCGGGGATCAGAACGCGATCGACCGGGCCGACTGGGATGTGTTCCGTGCCACGGGCGTGGCGCATCTGATGAGTATCTCGGGTCTGCATATCACCATGTTTGCCTGGGCGGCATCGGCGCTCATCGGCATGGCGTGGCGACGTAGCGCCAGCCTTTGCCTGTTTTTTCCTGCGCCCCATGCCGCTTTGCTGGGCGGCCTGGTATTGGCCTTGGCCTACGCGCTGTTCAGTGGCTGGGGCGTGCCGGCGCAGCGCACGGTTGGCATGCTGGCAGTGGTGTGCCTGTTGCGCCTGTCCGGTCGGTCCTGGCCCTGGCCGACGGTCTGGTTGTTGGCGGGTGTTGCCGTCCTGCTCATCGATCCCTGGGCGTTGCTGCAAGCCGGCTTCTGGTTAAGCTTCGTGGCCGTCGGCGTGTTGTTTGCATCTGGCAAGCCGGCAGCAGGCGGGGGATCGTCGGCATGGCGGGGCGCGGCACAGGCGATGATGCGTGAGCAGGCTGTCATCACGCTGGCACTGACGCCGCTGGTGTTGTTGCTGTTCGGTCAGATGTCCACGGTCGGTTTTGTGGCCAACCTGTTGGCCATTCCCTGGGTCACATTGGTGGTGACGCCACTGGCCATGCTGGGAGTGCTGCTGCCGCCAGCCTGGGACCTGGCCGCGTTTGCGATCCGCCTGCTGGCCGCCACTCTGGCGTGGTTCGCCCAATTGCCGATGGCCACGGTGTCCATTGCGTCGGCTCCTGTCTGGATCGGTGTCTGCGGTGTCTTGGGCGGGCTGCTGCTGGCCGTGCGTCTGCCGCCGGCGTTGCGAATTTCCGGTGCAGTTCTGATGCTGCCCGTGCTGTTGTGGCAGGCGCCGCGCCCGCCCGTCGGCCAGTTCGAGTTGCTTGCGGCCGATGTCGGTCAGGGCAATGCGGTTCTGCTCCGCACCGCGAACCACGCGCTGTTATACGACGCCGGGCCGCGGTATTCGCGCGACAGTGACGCCGGGAGTCGGGTACTGGTGCCTTTGTTGCGCGCGCTCGGCGTAAAACTGGACCTGCTGGTTTTGAGCCACCGCGACAGCGATCATGTGGGTGGGGCAGAGGCGGTGCTTGCAATGTATCCGGGGTCCCGGTTGCTCGGCTCGATCGAGCCCAGCCATGGCTTGTGGTCGATGCGGCCAGGCCAACGGTGTGTGGCGGGCCAGTCCTGGAACTGGGACGGGGTCGACATCAGCGTCCTGCATCCACGTGCTGCGGATTACGATGCGCCGACCAAGCCCAATGCGCTGTCCTGCGTGCTGCGCATCCAGTCCGCGGCCCGACCGGGACAGGCTGTGTCAGTGGCCTTGCTTGCCGGCGATATCGAGTCGGCCCAGGAAAAGCGGCTGGTATCCGATGCATCGGCATTGGCCGCTGACCTTCTCTTGGTACCCCATCATGGCAGCAAGACGTCAAGTAGCGGTGCCTTCCTGGATACAGTTTCGCCGCGGATCGCGCTGGTGCAAAACGGGTATCGCAACCGTTTCGGGCATCCTGCTGCCGCTCCCATGGCGCGTTATGCCGAGCGGGGTATTGCGGTGTACGAATCGCCTGGATGCGGTGCCATGACGTGGCGCTCGATCGACCCGGTAGTTGTCATTTGCCATCGGTCCGAACGGCAACGCTACTGGCACCACTCTCGGATCCACCGAAGCCCGTTCTAATCCCGGGTCAAATAGCAATGGTGCTTACCCGCAAATAGACGCAGGAAGAAGCTTGCTAAGCTTGCTAAGCTTG
>Ga0105052_10000515_pt1 | contig 53948 bp, 56 predicted proteins | sample FRY03_FD_78094 | JGI IMG/M metagenome (GOLD analysis project Ga0105052, IMG submission 78094) | Freshwater microbial communities from Lake Fryxell liftoff mats and glacier meltwater in Antarctica - FRY-03 | ecosystem: Environmental > Aquatic > Freshwater > Ice > Glacier meltwater ... | reverse complement strand
GGACGCGCGACAGCAATCTGCACCATCTGGCAGGGGCGCTGACCGTGCATGGCATCACACTGGCAGAGGCGCGGGTGGTGGCAGACATTCCTGCGGCCATCGTGGGCGCGGTCAATGCGCTGCGGGCGGCGTATGACCATGTGTTCACCTCTGGTGGGATCGGCCCGACGCATGACGACATCACGGCGGACGCGATTGCGCAGGCCTTTGGCGTTCCGATCACCTGCCGCGCCGATGCGATGGCGTTGCTGACGGCGCATTATGACCGGTCGGGCTTGCCGTTCAACGAGGCGCGGCAGCGGATGGCGCGGATCCCGGACGGGGCGGTTCTGATCGACAATCCGGTGTCGGTGGCGCCGGGGTTCACCCTGGGCAATGTGCATGTGATGGCCGGGGTGCCAAAGATTTTCGAGGCGATGCTGGCGGGCGTGCTGCCGTTGTTGACAGGGGGTGCGCCGCTGCTGAGCCAATCGCTGCGGGTCAACCGGGGCGAAGGTGACGTCGCCACCGATTTCGCGGCTCTTGCGGCCGAGTATCCCGATCTGTCGATGGGGTCCTATCCGTTCAATCAGGCGGGGGTGTTCGGCACCAATCTGGTGATCCGGGGGCCGGATGCCTTGCGGCTGAATGCGGCGATGGTGCGGCTGATGGCGCTGTTCGGATGACGCCCGCACGTCTGGCAGAGGTGATGGAGGCAACATGGCCCCCGGCGCACGCGGTGCGGTTGGGACCGTGGACGGTGCGCAATGGGGCTGGGGGTGGCAAACGGGTGTCGGCGACAACTGCGGACGGGGCGTGGAGCCACGACGATCTGCCATTGGCCGAAGCCGCCATGGCCGCGCAGGGGCAACCGGCGCTGTTCGCGATCCGCGACGGCGAGACGGAGCTGGATGCGGCTTTGGCGGCCCGGGGCTACCGGATCGTTGATCCGGTGGTGGCTTATGCCTGTGCGGCGGCAAGCCTCGCACCACCGCCGGTCATGACCACGTTCCCGCACTGGCCACCCTTGGCCATCAGCCGCGATCTGTGGGCGGAAGGCGGCGTTGGCCCCGCGCGGCTGGCCGTGATGGACCGTGTGGCAGGTCCGAAGGCCGCAATCCTTTGCCGGTTGGCCGACCGTCCCTGCGGGGTGGCCTTTGTAGCACTGTCGGGGAGCATCGCCATGCTGCATGCGCTGGAGGTCAGTCCCGGTTTCCGCAGGCAGGGTTCCGCACACCATATCTTGCAGGCGGCGGCACATTGGGCGCTGGACCAAGGGGCAGATACACTGTCGTTGGCGGTCACGGTCGCCAATGCCCCGGCACGCGCGCTCTATGCTTCCCTCAGGATGCAGGGTGTGGGACAATATCACTATCGACAGAAGTGAGCCCGCAAAAAGGCCGAGCCGTGACCGACCGTTTTCCAGTGCGCTTTGCCGTCGGTCTGCTGGCCCTGTGTGGACCTGCGGCAGGGCTGACGCTGGAACTTCCCGGCGACGCTACAGAAACTGCGGTGCGGGTCGAACGGATGACATCGTACCGCATGCCGGTGGGGCCTTTTGCCGAAGGGGTGATTGATACCCGGCTGATCGAAGGCAGTCTTGATCAACGGGCGTGGCGCTTTGCGGCGCAAGGCCGGTCCACGCTGGAACTTCTGCAACCGTTGCGCGATCAGGTGACAGGGGCCGGGTTCGTGGTGATCTTTGAATGCGAGGCGGTGCGGTGCGGCGGGTTCGATTTCCGCTATGGCACCGATGTGCTGCCGGAACCGGATATGCATGTCGATCTGGGTGACTTTCACTATCTCGCGGCCGAGCGAATCGACCAGCGCTCCTCCGATGCCGGGCCGGAACTCGTCAGCCTGATCGTCAGCCGGGGGGTTGATCAGGGGTTTGTGCAGATCACGCAGGTTGGTTGGGCTGCACCCACGGCGCCGGATATGCTGGCAGCGCCAACAAAGCCTGACATCGCTCGCAGGGCGGGTCTCGACGTGCTGTCGGCGTCTGGATCGGGTGCGGCTGTCGTGACAGCCCTGCCCGAAGCCGAACAAGGAACCCTGGCGGACCGACTGACCAACGGTGGGGCACAGGTTTTGACTGATCTGGTGTTCGATTCCGGGTCTGCAGTGCTGTTGCAAGACGCGTTTGTATCGCTGAACGAATTGGCCGCGTTTCTAAAGGACAACCCCGGCGTGCAGGTGGTTCTGGTCGGCCATACCGATACGACCGGCGAGTTGGGAGCCAACATCGCGCTGTCACGCGAACGGGCGCGCAGCGTGCGTCAGCGGCTGCTGACCGAATTCGACATCCCCGCCCGGCAGATCGACGCCGAGGGCGTGGGGTATCTGTCGCCGCGCGCGCCGAACGATACCGAGGAGGGGCGTGTGGCGAACCGGCGGGTCGAGGTGATGCTGTTGAGCCTCGGGACCGAGTGACTGCTGCAAAAAGGGTGTGTGCTTTGCGCGCACCCTTGGCGGGCTCAGATCATCCGGATCGTGTCCTTGCCCACCGCCAGCATATAGCCGCGCCGCGCCACGGTCTTGACCAGCAATTCGCTGACTAGCTGATTGCCCAATGCATCGCGCAGCCGCTTGATCCGGGTGGCCCCTGCCGCCTCGTCGCAATCGGCAGGATCGCGGCCCGAAATCACGCCTTCGATCTGCGCACCGGTCATCACGTCGTCATCCATCCGCGCCTCGGCCAGCACCGACAGGGTTTCCAGCGCGGCCTCTGTCAGTGCGAATTCCATGTCGTTGATATAGACCGCGCGGGCCTCGCGGCTGATCGTCAGGCTGGACACCTGAATCCCTGACCGCTGGATCGCCGACATCCGGCGGTTCAGCGCGATGATCGTGACCAGAAACACCAGCGCCGCCAGCAAAAGCGCCGTCGAGAAAACCAGCAGCACAAAGATCACCGACCGGTAGCTGAGCAAGACTTCGGAAAAACTGGTGCCGGATTGTGCCAGAATTTCCAACAGTTTGATTTCCGCCCCGGTGCGCAGGTCGTCGTTTTCGACGAACAGCCGTTCCACGCGGGCATTGAAGGCGTTGGCATCCGGCAGGTTCAGGAACAAAAACACCGCAGCGCCCAGCAGGACCAGAACGATGGCCGCAATCCCGCCCGCCACCACGCGGTTGCCCGCCCGCAGGTTGTCAGTAGCGGAGGAAATACGCCCCGGCACTTGCTTTCCTTTCGTCCAATCCCTCGGGGCCGAACGTGGCGAGCACGTTGAGCAATGTCCAGCCATCCCGCGCGACACGGGGGCCGATTTCATCCGCTGCACCCTGGAGCGAACAATTGCCGTCCAGCACTTGCGCCACACCGTAATGCAGGCGCAAGGGTCTGTCTTGTTTGGCCTTGTAGTCGGCATAGCAGTCAGCCGCAGCCGGACTGGCAAGGACCAGTCCCGTAGCCAGTCCCGTGGTCAGCACCACGGCGAGGCTCATCAACAGGCGCATCATCTGCACACTCCTTCGATAACGTCCCCATCTAGCGCGGGACGCTCAGGATATTCAATAACCGAGGGGGTTTGGCAGGATGCTATGCGATAACATGCGGTCGATATTGCTTGGCCAAGGCGGACGGAACGAAAGTTTCGGCATCAACGTTGCCCAGCGGACCGACCGCACACGGCAGCCGGAACCCGAAATCAGTGACGCACAGGAGGCCGCCCATGACCCGCAACTCGATGATGTCCGAAACGCTTGCCGAAACCCTGCATGGCCAGATGGGCCGCTCGACGAAGGCTGTCACTCCGCTGCGGCGCAGGTTGGCGGGGTTGACTGCCGGTGCGTTGGCCCTGTCGGTGGTGATGGCGTCGGCCATGCCGGTTCGGGCGAGTGACAAGGACGATCTTATCGCAGCGCTGGCGGCACTTGCCTTGCTGGGGGTGATCATCAGCGAGGCGAATAACAAGAAGGACAGCAAGAAGGTCGAGCATTACGACGGCCATCGCCCAACCTATCCGCCACATTACTATCCGCCGCGCGGCGAATTGATCCCCGCCAAATGTGCAATCGAGGTGGAAGGGCGCGACCGCCGCGAGATCGTGGTCTATCCTGAAAACTGTTTGAACCACTATGGCATCGACCGTCTGCCCCATCGCTGCGCCCGCGAGATTAAAGTCAGGGGCCGCAGGGACCGGGTCTATGGGGCGGAATGTTTGCGGGATGCCGGCTATCGGCTTCAGAGCACGGATCGCAACCGTCACGAGCGACCCGACTGAGCCCGCCCGACTGAGCCCGCCCGACTGAGCCCGCCCGACTAAGACTTCCATACTGACCCTGCCCAATAGAGGCCACCAGATCAGGACCGGATGCCGCCAACCGCGAAGCGACATTCAACCCTGAAGGCGGGTGGCCCGATAGGCGCCCGCCTTCTCTTTGCCGCGCCCTCTGTTGTTGTGGGTCGATGGGCGCTACACCGTGTCATGGCTCGTATTCCCCCGGATGTCAGTCGTGAAGCCGAGGCGCTGTTGCAAGGCGCGCTTTGGGTCGTGGGGGTTGATGAGGTGGGGCGCGGGCCTTTGGCGGGGCCGGTCACGGCGGCAGCGGTGCGGCTGGACCCCGCGCGCATTCCGGCGGGGCTGGCAGACAGCAAGGTTTTGTCGGACCGACGGCGCACCCGGATTGCCGCCGACATCCATGCTGTGGCAGAGGTTTGCATCGCCCATGCGACGGTCGAGGAGATCGACAGACTGAACATCCTGCAGGCGTCGATGCTGGCGATGCGGCGGGCGATTGCGGGGCTGCCGCACGCCGATTTCGCGCTGATCGATGGCAACCGGGTGCCCGAGGGTTTGCCCTGCGGCGCGCGTGCGGTGGTCAAGGGCGATGCGGTTTGCCTGTCGATCGCAGCGGCGTCGATTGTGGCCAAGGTAGCGCGGGATCGCATCATGGTGGATTTGGCGCAACAATATCCCCGCTACGGCTGGCACGCCAACATGGGCTATCCGACAAAGCAGCATTTGCAGGCCTTGCTAGATTTTGGGGTGACCCCTTGGCATAGGCGTTCGTTCCGCCCCGTCCACAACATCTTGTATCAAGATATTTAGTTAACGCGTTGATTCAAAAAGAATTTGACGGCGAATCGCCCGGCGCGCATCCTGCGATCAACATAAGGGTGGCAAACACCCATGGGGCAGAGGCGACAAATGGCTGTGAAAGCAAAAAACGATGGCGGCGCAATGACGGGCGCGAGCCTGCCGCGCAACGTGATTCTGGGCGGGGATTGCATCGAAGTGATGAACGGCCTGCCTGCGGCATCGGTCGATCTGATATTCGCCGATCCACCCTACAACCTGCAGTTGAAGGGCGACCTGCACCGGCCGGACAACAGTCTGGTGGATGCCGTGGACGACCATTGGGATCAGTTCGCAAGCTTTGCTGCATATGACAAGTTTACCCGCGATTGGCTGGCGGCGGCCAAGCGGTTGTTGAAACCGAACGGCGCGATCTGGGTGATCGGCAGCTATCACAACATCTTTCGGCTGGGCGCGGCGCTGCAGGATCAGGGGTTCTGGTTGCTGAACGATGTGGTGTGGCGCAAATCGAACCCGATGCCAAATTTCCGGGGCAAGCGGCTGACCAACGCGCACGAGACGCTGATCTGGGCCAGCCGGGACGAGGATGCCAAATACACCTTCAACTATGACGCGCTCAAGGCGCTGAACGACGGGGTGCAGATGCGGTCGGACTGGGTGCTGCCGATCTGCACCGGGCACGAGCGAATCAAGGACGCGCACGGCGACAAGGCGCATCCGACACAAAAGCCTCAAAGCCTGCTGCACCGGGTGCTGGTGGCGACGACGCATCCGGGGGATGTGGTGCTGGACCCGTTCTTTGGCACTGGCACGACCGGGGCTGTGGCCAAGATGCTGGGCCGTGATTTCATCGGGATCGAACGCGAGGCGTCATACCGGATGGTGGCCGAAGAGCGGATGGCGCGGGTGCGGCGGTTCGATGCAAGCGCGCTGGAGATTACCGGATCGAAGCGGGCGGAACCGCGTGTGCCGTTCGGGCAGGTGGTGGAACGCGGGATGTTGCGGCCGGGCGAAGAGCTGTTTTCGCCACGAGGCGGCATCGCCAAGGTGCGTGCTGACGGCACGTTGATCGGCGGCGATATCAAGGGGTCGATCCATCAGGTCGGTGCGCATCTGGAAAGCGCGCCAAGCTGTAACGGCTGGACTTATTGGCATTTCAAGCGGGACGGCAAGATGATCCCGATCGATATTCTGCGCCAGCAGATCCGGGCCGAGATGGAGGCCGATCAGGCTGGCCGCCCGAACTGACGTCCCGCACGGTGCGTGCAAGCACACACCCTACCCCACATAACCAGACGCCAGATTATCAGACGCCAGTGCCGTGGTCTGCCTGCGGCACCGACTGCCCCGCCCTGCGCATCAGGGCGGGGTTTTTTCGGCAAACAGGGAGTTTTGGGTCACGGGATTGGATTCAGCGCCTTGTTGTAGGGGTGCCAGTCGGTGATGTCGGGGTAATGTTGCCGCCGCCATGCCTTGACCCGGGGGTTCATCATGCGTTTCCACAGCGGCGGGACCATCGCGGCCATCGTCATCACCGAATAGCCGTAGGGCAGTTGCGGGGCCTGATCGGCGTCGTAGGTTTGCAGCAGGGGAAAGCGGCGGTCGGGTTTGTAGTGGTGGTCCGAGTGGCGCTGCAGATTGATCAGCAGCCAGTTCGATGCCTTTTGCGACGCGTTCCATGAATGACGCGGCAGGGTGTGTTCATACTTGCCATTGCCCAAGTGCCGCCGCGTCAGGCCATAATGTTCGATGTAGTTCACCAGCTCCAGCTGCCAGATCGCGACGAAGGCCTGCAACAAAAACAATGCCAGACCCTGCCAGCCGCCCAAGGCCAGCGCCAGCGCCAGCATGCCCGATTGCAGGGCCGCATAGCGCCAGTATGGGTTTGACCGATGCCTCCACGGCAGGTTCTTGCTCGCCAGCATCGACGCTTCGGCAGCGAAGGCCGACTGATGGACTTCACGCAAAACGCGGGGGAAGAATCGGTGGAAGCCTTCGTTATACCGCGCCGTCACCGGGTCGCGCGGGGTGCCGACGTAAAGGTGGTGCACGCGCAGATGTTCGCTGCGGAAATGGCTGTAAAGCACGCTTGCGAGCAACAGGTCGCCCAGCCAGCGTTCCAGTTTCGATTTCTGGTGCATCAGCTCGTGGCTGTAATTGATGCCGATGGTGCCTGAGATCACGCCCATCCCGAAGAACAGGCCGATCTTTTCGACCGGGCCGAGGTAATTCGCCCGGGTTGCGAACCAGATCATCCCGAACAGCAGCACGAACTGGATCGGGAACCAGACGAGCGTGATCAGGCGATGCCAATACAGGCTGTCGTCGGGGGTGGCGGGGTCGGCGTTTTCAAGATCAAGCCCGATCAGTGCGTCCAAAACTGTGAACAACGCCCATGCGTAAAGCGGCAGCAGCAGGATGGTCCACCCGCCAAAGCCAAGCGCCAGAAAGGCTATCGGAATGGTGCCGAGCGACAGCCAGAATGGCAGTGCATCGGACAAGCGGGAGGTGTTGGTGTTGGGAAGGTCGGTCATGCGTGCAGTCTATCCTATTCGACCGCGTTCTCAATGTGGCGGAATGGCGGCTGTCGCCAGTGACGCTGCGGCAAGATCGTGGGCCCTGCGCATCAGGGTGGGCAAGTCGGTCGCGAGGGTGGATTGGAATTGACCGCGATCGGGCGCGGCGTTGGTCAGGGCGGTATGCACGGTCAGGATCAGGTGGAAATGGGTGAAGGTGTGGCGCACCTCGCCTGCATCGGACCAGTTGGCGACAAGAGGGGGAGGACCGCCTGCGCCGTCCCATCCGTCGCCGGGCAGGCCGAACATGCCGCCCAGCAGGCCCTTGGCAGGGCGCAGTTCCAACAGGACCTGGCCATCGGCGCGAAAGGCTGCCCAGACAGTGCCGTGGCGGGTGGGTTTCGGCGGTTTGGCGGTCTTGCGCGGCAGGTTGGGGGCGGTTCCAGCGGCGCGGGCGGCGCAGGGGGCGTAAAGCGGGCAGATGCCGCAGGCGGGGTTGCGCGGTGTGCAGATCGTGGCGCCAAGGTCCATCACCGCCTGGGCATAGTCGCCGGGGCGGTCCTGGGGCGTGTGGGTTTCGGCGAGGACGGTCAGGGCAGATTTTGCGGCGGGCAGCGGGGTGTCGTGGTTGTGCAGACGGGCCATGACGCGTTCGACGTTGCCATCGACGACCGTGGCGGGCAGATCGAAGGCAATTGCTGCCATCGCCGCTGCCGTGTAGGGACCGATGCCGGGCAGTTTGCGCAAACCGTCAAGCGTTTGAGGGAACTGCCCGCCCTGTTGCGAAGCTACGGCGCGGGCACAGGCCAGCAGATTGCGCGCACGGGCATAATAGCCAAGTCCTGCCCATTCGGCCATCACCTCGGCATCTTCGGCGGCGGCGAGGGCGCTGACAGTCGGCCAGCGTTCGATGAACCGCAGGAAATAGGCCCGGACGGCGGCAACGGTGGTTTGTTGCAGCATCACCTCGGACAGCCAGACGCGGTAGGGGTCGGGGCGGATGCCTGCGGCACGGTCGGCGGGGGACGTGCGCCAGGGCATCACGCGGGCATGGGCGTCATACCAGCCCAGCAGGGCCGCGCTGATTTGCCCGCTTTCTGGCACGTCCGGTTGCCCGTTCACCTTGTCGTCACGCAATGTTTATGTCCTTCGTCCCTGCAAAGCTATGGCAGCATCATGCATGCTGCGGGTAAGATAGCGAAACTCAAGCGCAGGACCAGATGGCCCGTTCTCCGTCAACCCCCACCCGATCCGCCGGACCCAGCCCGACACGGCGGATGCGCGGGTTCGAACCTGCCGCCGGGCTGGTCAAGGAACCGGTCCGCGCGGTGGGCGAGGCGCGGGGATTTCCGGTAGCTCGGCTGTTGACCGCATGGCCCGAAATTGCCGGCGAAGCGATTGCGCGGGTGACCCGCCCGGTCAAGTGCGGTTACGGGCGTGAAGGGTTCGGGGCGTCGTTGACGCTGTTGGTCGCGTCGGCCCATGCGCCGATGGTGCAGATGGATTTGCCGCGATTGAAGGACCGGGTGAACGCGGCTTACGGTTATGCCGCGATTTCACGGATCATCCTGACCCAGACGGCGGCATCCGGGTTCGCCGAAGGGCAGGCGCAATTCATGGCGACCCCGAAACCGGCCCCGGTCGAATTTTCGATTTCTCCCGAAGCGGTGGCAGTTGCAGCCCCGGTTCGGGACGAAGGATTGCGTGCAGCGCTTGAATCGCTGGCCCAAAACATCTTAAACCGTCGCAAGACAACGGAAGGCTGACAACAATGATCATCACACGCAGATTTGGGCTAATGGCGGCAGGCATGGCGATGGTTGGGGCTGCTGCCCCATGGATGGCCGGCGCTCAGGAAGCCGCACCTGCCGAGGCCATCGAGATCAAGGATTTCGCGCTGGGACCAGAGGATGCCAAGGTCAAGCTTGTCGAGTATGCCTCGTTCACCTGTCCGCATTGCGCCGATTTCCACACCAATGTCTTCAAGTCGCTGAAAACCGACTACATCGACACCGGCAAGGTCCGGTTCGAATACCGCGAGGTGTACTTCGACCGCTATGGGTTGTGGGCGGCGATGATGGCGCGTTGCGGTGGGGCGCCACGTTATTTCGGGATCACCGACATCCTGTATTCCACGCAGCGCGACTGGGCCGCGTCCGACGATCCGACCGTGGTGGTTGAAAACCTGAAAAAGATCGGGCGCACGGCAGGAATGGACGGCGCGACGCTGGACGAATGCATGAAAGACGGGGCAACCGCCGAAGCAATGGTCGCCCATTTCGAGACCAACTTCAAGGCGGACGGGATCGAAGGCACGCCGACCCTGCTGATCAACGGCACCAAACATTCGAACATGTCTTATGCCGATCTGAAGGTGATACTTGACGCCGAACTGGCGAAGTAGGGCATGACCGCCCCGCTGGACGGCATCCGGGTTGTCGAGTTGGCCCGGATTCTGGCGGGGCCGTGGGCCGGGCAGACGCTGGCCGACCTGGGCGCCGATGTGATCAAGGTCGAAGCGCCCGAAGGCGACGATACCCGCCGCTGGGGCCCGCCGTTTCTGGAACGGGATGGCGAAACGTCGGCTGCTTATTTCCACGCCACCAATCGGGGAAAACAATCCGTGGTGGCAGATTTCACATCTCCCGAGGGTCAGGCGCTGGTGCGCCGTCTGGTAGCAGACGCCGATGTGGTGATCGAGAATTTCAAGGTCGGCGGTCTGGCAAAATACGGGCTGGACTGGCCTTCGTTGCAAGCGGTCAATCCAAAGCTGATCTATTGTTCGATCACCGGGTTCGGGCAGACCGGCCCCTATGCCCACCGCGCGGGGTATGATTTCATCATCCAGGGCATGGCAGGGCTGATGAGCGTGACCGGGGCAATTGGTGGCCAGCCGCAAAAGGTTGGTGTCGCGGTGACGGATGTGTTCACCGGGATCTATGCGGCGACGGCTGTTCTTGCGGCTCTGGTGCAGCGCGGGCGCACCGGGCGGGGGCAGCACATCGACATGGCCCTGATGGATGTGGCGACGGGGATCATGGCCAATCAGGCGATGAACTATCTGGCGACAGGCAAAGCCCCGCAACAGATGGGCAACGCGCATCCCAATCTGGCCCCCTATGCGGTGTTCGATTGCAGCGATGGGTGGATCATTCTGGCTGTCGGGAATGACGGGCAGTTTCGCAAGTTATGTGCGGTTCTGGGTCTTGATGCGCTGGGCGGTGCCGCCGATTACGCGACCAACGCCGACCGCATCGCCAACCGTGTGCCCCTGACCGGGGCGTTGATGGCGGCAACAATCACATGGACCAAAGCCGCTTTGCTGGCCGCTTGCGAGGCGGCCGGGGTGCCTGCCGGACCGATCAACGATCTGGCAGAGGTCTTTGCCGATCCCCAGGTGCAGTTTCGCGGTATGCAGATCGCACCGGGCGGGATGCCCGGCGTGCGGTCGCCGTTCACCTTTTCGGATGCGGAACTGGCGCTGGACCGTCCTGCGCCGACCTTGGGCGAACATCAAGATCAGGTTTAGGGCGAGGTGAACCCCGCCCTACACCTGACGCCCGAACCGGGGGTAGGGGGTGTGATTTCACGCACCCCTGCTGGCACCGTCACCACATGTCCGGACCCTTGTCGACGTAACGCCGCGCCAGAAAGTCGATGAAAGCCCGGACCTTGGGCTGGGTGAACCTGCCCGGCGGGTAGACGGCATAGATGCCCTGCACTTCGATCGGCAGACCCGGAATGGCCTCTTCAACCAAGCCCTGTTTCATCGCGTCGGCATACAGAAACGATGGCAGATAGGCGATGCCCAGACCCGAAATCGCGGCGTTCAGCAGGGATTGCCCGTCGTTCACCGTCAGCCAGCCCGCCGTGCGCACCTGCCGCTTTTCGCCCGACGGTGCGGTAATCTTCCACACGTTGCCGTTGGCCTGATTGGAATAGTGCAAAAGTTTGTGTTCGTTCAGGTCATCGACCTTCAACGGATGGCCGTAGCGTTGGAAATAGCTGGGCGAGCCGATCATTCGCTTTGCCGTTTCGGTCAGCTTGCGGGCGCGAAGGCTGGAGTCTTCCATCTCGCCTACCCGAATCGCCATGTCGAAACCTTCGCTGATCAACTCGACAAAGCGGTTGTTCAGAACCATGTTGACCGTGATATCGGGGTATTCCAGCAGGAAATCCCCCAAAATCGGTGACAGCAGGTTGACCCCGAAATCGGTGGCGACGCTGATCCGCAACAACCCCGACGGGGCCGATTGCATCGAGGTCACCAGCGCATCCGCCTCGCCCGCATCGTTCAGCACCCGGCGAGCGCGGTCGTAATAGGCGAGCCCGATTTCCGTCGGGCTGACCCGGCGGGTTGTTCTGTTCAAGAGCCGCGCACCAAGGCGGGCTTCCAGCGCCGAGACGTGCTTTGAGACGGCAGATTTCGAAATACCCATCTTCCTGGCCGCGTCGGTGAAGCCGCCCTGGTCCACGACCGTGGCGAAAGCTTCCATTTCTGTCAGTCGGTCCATTGTCATCCCCAAGGCGTGCAAACGGCAGTCATGGGTCCGTATTGATCCCAAAATCAGGCAGGATAGCGGCGGTCTTGCGTTCGATCCGGGGAATTCTGCGGGATCATGCGATGTGGGGAAACAACCGGACTGTGCGTCTGAAGGGGCGGCGCTGGTTTTGGGTGAGCGAGATTTCTTGCGCGCCGTGCCCGGTGCCGTGCTTCATAAGCTGACGGCGCATGGTTTTGGTGGCATGGTTGGAGCGGATCGTTAAGTGCGGCAGGGTCTGGAACACCCGCAGAACGGTCAAGAATGTCTTCTGAAGCGGCCAGCAAACTCCGGTCAATCCGGTCTAGCGCAGGCGGCGGAAGACAGTTTTCACCATGATAACGATGTCCAGACACAGGGTGCGGCGGGTCTGATAAATCAGGTCAAGACGCGCCTTGCGCGGGATGCAGGCGCGTGAATAAACCGCATCGGTTTCCGCGTTGCTGCTGGTGCGGGCCAGCAGATGCTCTTCATGGGCGTGGAAGTAAACGGAAGCGAGGCCGGTTATCCCCGGACGCGACCGAAGCACCGGGCCATAGATCTCGGGAAACCGTTCGACATACTGGCGCAAGGGGGGGCGTGGGCCGACAAAGCTGATGTCACCCTTCACCACGTTCCAAAGCTGCGGCACCTCGTCCAGACGGGTGCGCCGCAAGAAAGCGCCAGTTCGGGTAATGCGCACCACCTTGTCACCGCCCGACACACCGCTGTCGATCGCTGTGGGCTTCATCGTGCGGAACTTCACAAGGCGGAACCCTTGGGTTGCGGTCTTCATCCGTTCGGAAATATAGAATATCGGGCCGCCATCCAGCATCAGAATGGCCAGAGCGGTCAGCACGATCAACGGCAGCAACAGGACTGACAGCAAGATTGCCACGACAAGGTCGAACACACGTTTTGAGGCAGTCATTCCGGATCCTTCAGCGTTTGCCACTGCGCCACCATGGTGGCGGGGTCCGAATCTTCGGGGGCAAAGTCATGCAGCGTGGCCAGCTTGGTGCAATCCAGTGTGATGTGCTGGAACGCAGAGGCGGGGGCCGACAGCATCGCATAGGGGGCTTGTGCCGCGTCCAGAAGATCCTGCATCGCCACCGACTGAGGCGCACCGATGTTCAGGACCGGGGGCAGATTGTCTTGCTGCAAGGCCAGCGATTCCAGCACGCGGGCCAGCGTTGCGGGCCCGATGTAGGATCGCACCGGCCCGCCCCCGTCGGCAAAACGATCCAGCCGCAGCGGAGAGTCCGGTCGCGCCTTCGGCACGTTCACAAGCAGCGCGTCCGCACCCGCCACATTGCCGATCCGCAGGCAGCAAAGATCAAGGTCGGGCGCGTTTGCGCAAACCGCCTCGGCCACCAGCTTGGCACGGCCATAATCGTTGACGGGAACCGTTGGTGCCGTCTCTGCCATCGGCAGGCCTTTGCCCGCGCCATACACCGCCGATGATGATGCAACGAGCAATCGCGGCACCCCCGCTGCCCGCGCCGCGCTGACCCCCGCCTTTGCCAGCGCCGCGTTGCCGTCAAGCGCCTTTCCCGGCCCCGGCGTCACCCCGGCGAGCATGATCAGACCCGCAACGCCGCCCTGTTGTCGCGCCCACTGCACAAGGTCATCCGGCCCGTCCACCGGCGACCAGACCAGACCCGGACCGGAGGCCGAGCGATACTGCGGCACGATGCGCACCCCGGACGGCGGATGCCGCAGCCAATGCCGCATCAGCATGCGCCCGACGCGACCGGACGCTCCTGTCAGCACCCAAAGCGGTTTAACGCCAAGCATGGACGGACCCGTGGCGCGAAACGTCATTCTTGCGTGGTCCGGTGGCGATCTGCATCTTGGATGGGATCTTCAGAACCATGCGACACATTTGCACCTGATAAAAAGCTTCGGGGAGGGTTTAGATCGGCTGGTTCGCGGTTGCCAGCAATATCTCCCCGCTTGCCGTGACACCGGCGAAACCCCAACCGGCGCTGGATGGACTGGCGGGGGAAATGGCCCCTGCCCGGGCCTATTGCAGATCGGCGAAGGCCGATTGCAGACGGGCCACCGCCTCTGTCACCTGAGCGCGCGGCATGGCGAGGTTGAAACGCAGGCAGCTTTCACCGCCCAACCCAAAGGGTGCGCCCGCATTGGTGGCGATCTTTGCCACCCGCTGCACTCTGTCGGTGACTTCGGTGGTGGTCATGCCGGTATCGCCGAAATCGACCCAACCAAGGTAGGTCGCCTGCAGCGGCATCGACCGCACACCCGGAATGGCGTTCATGCCAGCGTCGAACACCTGCCGGTTGCCATCCAGATACCGGCACAGATCATCAACCCACAGCGCCCCTGCGGGCGAATAGGCCGCCGTTGCCATGTGCATGCCGAAGGAATTTGGCGAAATGCCCAACGCATTCATCCGGTCGGCGAACTTGGCCCGCAACACCGGGTCCGCAATGATCACATTGCCCGAATGGCACCCAGCGATGTTGAAGGTCTTGGTGGTCGCCGTCATCATCACCAGCCGGTCGGCGATTTGCGGCGCGACCTTTGCCATTGCGTGATGCGTGTTGCCCGGCATCACCAGATCGTGGTGAATCTCGTCCGACACCAGAATCAGATCGTGGCGCTGGCTGAAGGCGGCCACGCCCTGCAATTCGGCCTCGGTCCAGACCCGGCCACCGGGGTTGTGCGGCGAGCACAGGATCATCATCGTCTCGGCCCCGGTCATCAGCGCATCCCAAGCGTCGAAATCGATCACATGGCAGCCGTCCTGCACGGTCAGCGGACATTCCAGAACCTGCCGCCCCGCCGCTTTGATCACGCTGGCAAAGGCGTGATAGACGGGCGTCATCAGCACTATGGCATCGCCCGGTTTGGTGAAGGCATCGACACACATCGCAGTGCCGTTCACCAGCCCATGCGTAGTGAATATTCCGGCGCGTTCGGGCGTCCAGCCGTGCCGCGTGGTCATCCACCACTGGACCGCATCCAGATACGCGCTGTCATCCCCGAAATAGCCATAGATCCCGTGGTCGAGCATCTTTTGCAGCGCGCCTTGCACCACTTGCGGCGGGCGAAAGTCCATATCGGCGACCCACATAGGCAGCCCTTCGCTTGCAGGCAGGCCATAAAACTGCTGCATCATGTCCCATTTATAGGAATGGGTGCCGAAACGGTTGATCGGGGTATCAAAGCTCATGAGTGTCCTGCGCTGCTGGATCGGATTGAAGTTCTAGATAACCGGATAGATACGGGAAATCATCCTGAATTGTGCGTCGTACATGGAGAAATATTCTGATTCTGCCGCAGATACCGGTCCTTTGGTCCAGATGGGTGAATTCGCGTCACCCTCTTGCACCGTTTCCGCCTGCGCCGTAAATCCCAACCATGATACGTCCCATCCTGATCCACCCCGACCCGCGTCTCAAGAAGGTCTGTGAGCCCGTTGGCGAAATCAACGCCGATTTGCGCAAACTTGCCGAAGATATGCTGCAAACCATGTATGATGCGCCCGGTGTGGGGCTTGCTGCTCCGCAGGTGGGCGTGTTGCGGCGGGTGATCGTGATGGATTGCGTCAAGCAGGCCGATGTGCCGCCTCGCCCGATGGCGCTGTTCAACCCGGTGGTGGTATGGTCGTCCGAGGACTTGTCGACCTATGAGGAAGGCTGTTTGTCGATCCCCGAGCAATACGCCGATGTCCAGCGCCCCGACCGGGTGCGGGTGCGCTGGACCGGCATCGACGGGACCGAACAGCTGGAAGAATTCGACGGTCTTTGGGCAACCTGCGTGCAGCATGAAATCGACCATCTGAACGGCAAGCTGTTCATCGACCATCTGGGGCCGCTGAAGCGCCAGATGATCACCCGCAAGATGCAGAAGTTGAAACGCGATCGCGCTCGGTCGGGCGACGAATGACGGGAACCGACAAAAGGGGTCTGGCCTGTCTGCGCTGGCCGCATCCGATGTTGCGTAAGGCTGCGGGTAACGTAGCGGCGATCACCGATGAGGTGCGCGCGGTGTGGCGCGACATGATCGACACCATGGAGGCGATGCCGGGGGTGGGCCTTGCCGCCGTGCAGATCGGCGTGCCGCTGCGGCTGGCGGTGGTGGATGCGTCCGAAGGCCGGGGGCAGGCGGTTTGCATGGCCAACCCGGTGGTGCTGCACGCGTCCGGCCAGATGCATCAACATGAAGAGGCCAGCCCCAACCTGCCCGGCGTGTCGGCGGTGATTTCGCGGCCAAGGGCGGTGACGGTGCGGTTTGTAAACGATCAAGGCGTGCAAGAGGACCGCGAGTTTGTCTTGCTGTGGGCGACGTCGGTGCAGCACCAGATCGACCATCTGGCGGGCAAGATGTATTTCGATCACCTGTCACCGTTGAAGCGGAAAATGTTGATCGCAAGGTCTGACAAACTGCGGCGGGTCAAATGAAAATCATTTTCATGGGAACGCCCGATTTCTCGGTTCCTATCCTTCAGGCACTGGCTTTGCAGCACGAAATCGTCGCGGTGTATTGCCAGCCTCCCCGCCCGGCGGGGCGCGGCAAGGCGGACCGGCCCAGCCCCGTGCAGGCGGCGGCGCAGGATTTGGGGCTGCCAGTTCGCCATCCGGTTTCGCTGCGCGATGCTGGTGCGCAGGCCGAGTTTGCCGCACTGGGCGCTGATCTGGCTGTTGTCGTCGCCTACGGCCTGATCCTGCCGCAGGCGGTTCTGGATGCGCCGGCCCTTGGGTGCCTGAACATCCATGCGTCGCTCCTTCCGCGCTGGCGTGGGGCGGCGCCGATCCATCGGGCGGTCATGGCGGGAGATGCCGAGACTGGAATCTGCATCATGCAGATGGAGGCGGGGCTGGATACCGGCCCGGTTTTGCTGCGCGAAGCGACCCCGATCGGGGCCGAAGAGACGACGGCGGATTTGCAGGGCCGGCTGTCGGCGATGGGGGCGGCGTTGGTATTGCGAACGCTTGCCGATCTGCCGATGCCTGCCGCACCGCAGCCTGCCGAAGGTATGAGCTATGCCACCAAGATCGACAAGGCAGAGGCGCGGGTGGATTGGTCACGCCCTGCGGTCGAGGTGGATCGGCTGATCAGGGGTCTGTCGCCGTTTCCGGGGGCGTGGTGCAAGATCGACGGGGCGCGGGTCAAACTGCTGCGGTCGCGGTTGGTGGATGGGCAGGGTAATCCGGGGCAAGTGTTGCGCGGGATGGTGATTGCCTGCGGCACCGGCGCGGTCGAGATCACGCTGGCGCAGCGCGAAGGCAAACGGCCGATGACCGCTGAGGAGTTTCTGCGTGGCAAGCCGTTGCCACCCCAGATTTGAGGGCCCAGATTTGAGGGTCTTTCAAACTGGCCCGACCCCTCCCATACCGCGTGCGGGGCACAACGGAGGTCGCCTTGGGCATTATCGCGATGATCATCATCGGCGCTGCGGCAGGATTCTTCGCCGCCCGGTTGTTGCGGATCGAGGCGAATGTCCTGACAATGGTTGCCGTTGGCTTGGGGGGTGTGGTGGTCGGCGGGTTGTTGCTGCGGTTCTTGCTGATGATCACCGGCTGGATGGCCGGGTTTGTCGGTGCTGTTCTCGGGGCGATGCTGCTGATCTGGCTGTGGCAGACGTACATCACCCGGTAAGCGGACCTACGCGAACCGCTTGATCGCGTCCTTCAGCCGAAAAGACTTGTCGCCCGTGCCTTGCCAAAGCGTCTGCCCCTGCCAGACCGCGAACAGCAATCCCGCCGACTCGCGCCCTTTCGCCCCTCCGCCCAGCCGCACGGCCAGCGCCGCCTCGACCCGTTTGCGCCAAGCCGTGGCCCGCGCCCGCGCCGCCGGGTCGCGCAAATTGGATGCCAGCAGAGTGATGTCGAAAGGCGCGCTGTCCTCGGCCTCCAGCGACTTGAGTAGCGCTATCGCACCCTTGGCCGTCAATGCAGCAGCAGCCTCTGCCGTCAGGGTGACGGCGTCCAAGTTGTCCCACGCCGCCAACATCGCCGCGCGCAGCATCTCGTCATGCGAGCCGTAACGTTGCACCAATGTCGGTGCGGCCAGCCCGGTTGCCCGTGCCACGGAAGAAAACGCCACCGCCTTTTCACCCCCCGCCGACAGCAGCGCGCGGATCGCGGTAAATATGTCGGCATCGGGAATGGTTCGGCTGCGGGACATATCCACAAACGTAAACGAAAGTTCATCGAAGAAAAGAAAAAACTACAGCAGCATCCCGGGGTCATCCCCCAGATCAAGGCCGGGAAACACCACCCGTTCCAGCGCCTGCGCCTCGATGCCGAACAGGTTGCGCAACGCCCATCCGGCATAGGCGCGCACATCGCCGGTAGGCATCAAGTCGCGTTCAACCAGCAATTGCCCATCGCCCAGACCTGGCCAGCGCCCAAACACCCGGCCCCCGCGCAATGCCCCCCCAGCGGCGATCATCAGGCCGCCGGTTCCGTGGTCTGTCCCGGCCGAGCCGTTTTCGCGCGCGGTGCGGCCGAATTCGGTCATCGCCAGCACCAGCGTCGTGCCCCACGCAGGCCCCAGACCAGCCTTGATCGATAACAGGGTACCGGCCAGCAACGGCATCTGTTTGGCCATGGTTTTGGCCTGGGTCTGATGGGTGTCCCATCCCCCCAGCGAAAAGCTGGCGATCCGGGCGTCTTCGCGCAAACGACCCGCGACATAGGTGCCAAGCTGGCTTGTTGCCTTGGAATCAAGCGGAATGCGTTCGGTCGCGGTGGCTTTGGTCAGATCTTGTGCCTCGGCAAAAGTAGCGGCTAACAGCGGATCTGCCTCGTGCAGCGCGGTCAGCAACGCGATGCCCTGCGACGACAGCCCGATTTCCTCGGCGGGGAACCAGTGTGCGGTGGGCACGTCGCCATCAAGGATCATCAGCCGTTCGCGCCCGACCGAAACTGCTGTTTGCGCGGCTGCCTTGGGGATCAGCCCGACCGCCCGGTTCAGCCAGCCGTCGCGGGCGGCACTGATCGCGCCATCCGCCCCGCCAGCGCCGTTTTCCAGCGCGTCTTGCGCTATGAAATGACTGCGCGCTCGGTAGGGCGTGGCGACGGCCTGCACAAAGCCCAACTGCCCGGCCTGCCACAGCGGCAGAAGGTCGGCGGCGGCGGGGTGCAGCGCGAAGAAGTCGTTGATCGGCACGCCTTGCTCGCGCGACAGGGTGGGGCGCAGACTGGCATAGGCCGGGTCGCCTACTGGGCGCACCACGTCCAGCCCGTCCATTGCACCGCGCAACAAGATCACCACCAGCCGGTTTTCGCCCGCGGCCTGCGCAAAGCTGACCGGCGTCAGCAAAGGCGAGGCGGCAGCGGAACAGCCGATCAGAAAGGCGCGGCGCGACAGCACAAGGTTGGTCATCGTCATCTCCGCATCATTTCCGGGGAGCCAAGCAGAACCGCCAACCCCTCCCACCGCTGTTCGGCCCCGGCCACGGCGGACAGCAGCAGGGGCGACGCGAGATTGCCCAGCACTGCACGCGCCTGCGCCCCCGGATCGGCCCGGTCGCCCGTCAGTCGTGCAAGGTCCGCCGCCCAATCCAGCCGCGAGGCCAGCATCGGCGGGGTCAGCCAGCCCTGCGCCCGTTCGGGCCAGCCATCGGGGCGGCGCGCGGCAAAGATCGGCTGGCCCATGCGGGCGATCACCTCTGGCAGGCGGGTGCCAGTCTTGCGAAACGCCGGAGTTATCTCGGGGTCGCCGGTCAGGCCCACAGCGCGCAGGGTGGCGGCCATATATTCTTGTGGGCTGCGCAGTTTGACCAGAGTCGGGCTTTGTGCCGCGGGGTGGGACAGCAGCGCGCGGTAAAGTGGTGGCAAGTGGCCGTCATTGCGCAGGTAAATGCGCGAGAGGTCCTCCACCAGATCGGCGGGGGGATCGTCGGCCAAGAAGTGCCGCGCCAGCATCAGGCCGACGCTGCGGGCGGTTTCGGGGCGGGTTGCGGCAGTTTCGATGAACCGGTCGATCTCGGCCACGCCTTCACCGTAGCGCGCGTGCAGGATGGTCTTGTCGCCGGGTTCGACCGCGCGTGCGTCCATTTCCTGCGCCGCACCGTCCGATTTCATGCCCGCCAGCAGCCGCGCCAGTTCGGTCACGTCACTTTGGTCATAGCCTGCGCCCATGCTATGCAGTTCCAGAAACTCGCGGGCCAGATTCTCGTTCAATCCCCGCCCCTTGCGCAACCCAAAAGACGAATTCGGCCCGATCGAACTGTTCTGGCTGAGGTAAGACAGCATCGCCGGATGCCACAGCGACGCGCGCAGCATGTCGGCAAATCGGCCCGCGATATGGGGGCGGATCGTGCGGTCCCGGTAGGGCGGGATGAACAGCACAGGTCCGCCCACCGCCGACACAGTCATCCGGTTGGCCCACAGATTGACCAGCCGTTCGACAAACCCCAGGCCGGCCGCGGCGGGGCGGGCGATGAACCCGGTCTGATCGCGCCGGGCGACAATGCGCAGGTCCAGAACCGTGCCTTGGGGTGGTTTGCCCTGCCTGCGCCGTTTGCCTTCGACAAGCGTGGCTTGCCGTGTTGCAAGGTCCACGGTGGTCCACACATCGCCCGCAGGGTCGGGGGCCGTCAGTTGCGCCAGCACCCGGTCGGGGTCCACCCCACCCGGCGCCAGCGGCCAGCCCAGACGGGGGCCATAGCCAAAGCGGATTTCCTCCAGTAGGCTGGCAGGTTCGGTCACAGCAGACCCCGGTTGATGCGCCTTTGCAAGATGGGCAGTCGCGGGCCGGGTTCAACCCTCGACATCGGCCAGCTTTGACACCTGCGCCAAACGCCGCACCCCGGCATGGGTCTGCAGCATGTTCTTGGCGTTGCGGGCAAGGTTGACCTCTTTCAGGATCTGCCATTGCCGGTAGTGGACGGTGTAGATATTTATCCCCTCGGGCAGGGGTTCGCCGCGCGACATGCCGCCAAGGATATAGTGCTGTTCTTCGGGCAGGATGTTCCAGTCCAGCCCCGCCGCCCTGATCGCCAAGGGCATCGACATCTGATCCAGATAGGGCCGCTTTTTAGGCAGTTCGGGGTTGGCGTCCAGCGTTTGCGCCACATCCATCCACACCTGCGGGAAGCTTTTGCCATCCTTTGTGCGGTGCTGTTCGGGAAAGGTGAACAGGCCAGAGCTGAAGTAAGGCACCTTGGTTGCGCCGCGTTTTTGTCGCATCAGATGAAAGCGTTCGGTGGGCAACTCCATGCCGCAGGTCGCATAGATTTTGTTCCAGATCGTCTGCGGAGCCCAGTTCATCGACGCGGCTTTCGACAGCGAGACATGGCCGGGCATCACGATGTTTTCGACCAGATTTGGCCGGATGCACAACACATCGCTGTCCATGAAACACGAAAACTCGGTGTCGCGGGGTTCCAGTGTGGCGAGCAGTTTGTTGCCATGCGGATAGGGCGGATCAAAGCGGCCTTCGACGGCAAAGCCGCGCAGGTCGCAGCCAAGTCGTTCAAGAACAACACGGACATCCTTGCTGACCGTGTCGAGTTTCGGCGCGGGGCAATAACCGACCAGCGTCACCGTCTGCCCGAATTGTTCGCGCAAGGACGCCGCCAGATAGCAGGCCATCAGTTCATATTCGGGGGGTTCGACGATGAAAAAGACGGTCAGGGTGGGGGCGGTCATCAGGGGTCAATCCTCTTGGTCGGGATGGCGTTCGCCTGTTGCAAGCGGGCGGAACGGCCTGCCACGCCGGGTGGCAAAGGCGTCGAGCAGGGCGGTGATGTCGGTCTTATCGGGCAGGTCCGGGTGCAGGTCTGCGGGCAGATGGCCAAGGTCGCGCAGGGCGGCGAACAGATGCGCAAAGTCCAATTCGCCCACCGACTGGAAATCGGCACGGTTGGCGTCGCCAGACACCCAGTCGGTGCGGACCGCGTCCACGCAGGAGGGGGTGATCCCGGCGAAGGTCTGGAATTGCAGGCGGTAATCGGCGGTGTTGGCCCGGCTGCGCCGCAGGATCATCGTGACGCGGGTTTCGGGGCGCACAACAAAGGCCGCCAGATGCAGGGCCGACCCATCAAGACTGACGATCTGCCGCGCCGCCTTGTATCGGGCGATCTGCACAGCAACCGGGTGACGTTCGGGATGGAAAACCTCAAACCCGGCCTGCTCCACCGCGGTTTCGATCAGGGTTTCCCCTAACACGCCACCCCGTTCCGCCCGCAGTTTCGCGCGCGAGATATAAAGCCGGTCCGACCCTTGGCGCGCAACATGCGCCAGACGCCCTTGGATGAAGGCGCGGTAGCCGGGCGATCCGGCATAACGGTCACCCCAGCCAAAACCAAGTTCCGGCACGATCAGGTGTTCCACTCGCACAACGCCGGGATGCACGTGGCGCGGCGCCTTGATCCCCATCAGATCAAAGAAGGCGTCATGCGTGTCGATCCCGCGATCTGTGTCGCCGCGGTAGGGCAGATAAAGGATGCTGTCCACATCCCGCACATGATCCAGCGCCCAGAGCCTCGCTGTCGATTCCACCAGAAAATGGCCAAAGTGGCGGCGGAAATGCCCGGCGAACAGGTGCCGTCCGGGCAAATCCTGCACCGGTTCGTCCGGGGAAAGTGTCGGCGCGGGCATCGCCTTGCCGACCCTGATCCACGCCTGAGACAGCTTGCACCACCGCCCGTCGGCCAGCAGAACGCCCGAGGCGAGTTTGGTGTCGCCGTTGCGTTCGGGCACCACCAGCGCCTGCGACAGCCGCAGGATCGCGCCTGAAAATGGACCCGGTGGCGTGCCGATCTTGATCCGCGTGTCAGCTTTTACGGGCTTGTCACCCTTTACCCGCGTGTTGGTATTTACGGGAGTATCAGCCTTTATTTCCGTGCCAACCCTTGCCCGCGTATCTACCTTCGGCACCGGGGTCGCCGCACGCAACGTCTCGACCGCCTTTCGCGCCATGCGGCTGTCTGGCGTCTGCCGCAACAAAGCCTCGGCGGCGCGCAGCCCCAACCGGATATGCCCGCGTGCAATGGCTTCGCCGAACAGCGCCTTCTGCCAGCCCACTACCCCGCGCCGCGCGCGGTAGCCTTTCGCATGGGCCAACGGGTCGAACGTCCCCTTTGCCACGCGCTCGATCAGGGCCTGCAACACCCCCACCGATTTCAACTGCCGGATGGCGCGGTGACCCATATGCGGGGCCTTTATCTGCCGCACCCTTGGTCCTGCGATCCGGTCGGCATGGGCACGATCTTCGGGCACGAAGGGGTCGAAGACCACATAGACCTCTGCCGCCAACGATGCGGCGGTTGCGGCGTCCAGATGCGCGGGGCTGTCCCAGTCCCAGGTCCTGGCCGCATAGCGATAGCGTTTGTCGAACCGGGCGATCTTGCGTGACAGACTGGTTTGCGGGCTGAACGCCAGCACCACCGACCCCGGCACCAGCGACGAATAGGTCAGCGCCGCAAACCCGCCCATCGACGCACCAACGAAACAAACCCGCCGGAACTGCGCGAACAACCCGGCATCGCGCAAGCTTTCGATCAGCGGAGCGGTGTCATCGTTGCGATACCAGTCCTTGCGGCTGGCCATGATCCCTAGGATCGACACCCCGGCATTAGCGGCGCGCATCTGTAACCACGGCTGCGGCGGGTCGTATTCGCCGACCGAGGCCAGATTGTCGAAGGTCACCAGCAGCACATCCGACCGGCGCAGGAACCACGCGTCGACCAGCCCGCCGCGCAGCAGGAACGCGTCCTGCGTCACCGCCTCGGCAGCATCCCGGGCAACCAAAGGGTCAGGGAACAACGCAGGCAGCGGCGCTGCGCTGGTTTTATCGGCAGCGTCTACGTCGCGCGGCATAAACAGCTATCCTCCGCGACGGTACAGGTGCACGCCTGCCTTTGACGCCGACAAGTCGATCGCCAGACCTGCAGCCTGTAGCAGGCCCCGGATTTCGGCCATCCCATCGCGCCCATAAATCGCGCGGTGCATTTCGGCGATGAACGTATCGACTCCGCACAGGTCGGCATGGCGCAGAAAGTCCAATTCGCCGCCTTCGATGTCCATCATGATCGTGTCATGCGGGAACGCCGCCTTCAGCGCGGTGTAATGCAGCACCGGGACCTCTACTGCCTGCGCGCGATCCGGCTTCTGTGGGGCGAGGCCAGAGCCAAGAAAGTTGCCGTTCACGAAAAACGGCACGGTTTCCGGCGCATCGGGCGCGGTAAGCACGACGCCGTGGCGCAAGCTGATCCGGTCTGACAGCCCGTTATGGTCATAAATCGCCCTGATGTGCGGGATCAGGTGCGGGTTGGCCTCGACCGACAGCATCGCACTTGGGTTGCAATGCCGCGCCAATATCGCCCCCACCACGCCCGATCCGGCCCCAAGTTCCAGCATTCGCGCGCCCGGCCTGATCGCCGCCAGCCCGATAGCCAATTCGTGGCGTTCATAGCCCCCGGTCTGCATCGCCGCGATCATTCCACGGCGCAGATGCGGGGCGTCGAGCACCTCGATGCCGTGACAGGTTGCAACGATGTTCGGCTGATCCGGGGCAGTTGCCAAGGCTGGGGCGGTCATGGTCGGCTTCCTGTTGTTCAGCCCGCTTCGGGGTCGTTTGCTCGGTCTTTTTTCCTACTATGCCGCGTCAAGCCCCGTCTGTCATCCGTGATCCGCCCGGCAGGCGGGTTCGGCGGGCGTGATTGAATGCAGATTCGAAACAATCTGTGCGTATGTCACACCTGCGGCTGTTGGTCCGTCGCCGGGGTTGAAGACGTTTCAGCAGCGGCTCTATGATGACCAAAGGACGGCGAAGGGGCAAAGGGTGACAGCATTACGCGGCTTGGGGCGGGTCACAAAGCGGCCGCGTGGGGCGTCCGACCTGTTCGGAACGGTCGATTTTGCGCTTAGCCGTCACGTCAGCCCGCATGGTCAAGTCACTGCCGTGTCGATGATGAAGGACGAAGGGCCCTATGTCATCGAATGGGTAGCACATCATCTGGCGGTCGGGTTCACCGATCTGGTGGTTTATACGAACGATTGTTCGGATGGCACTGACGACTTGCTGATCCGGCTGGAGGAGTTGGGTCTGGCGCATCATCGACGCAACGTCATTGCCGAGGGAATTCGCCCACAACCTTCGGCGTTGAACCATGCGCAGGATGAACCGGTGGTGCGGCAATCCGATTGGGTGATGGTATTCGACGCTGACGAGTTTTTGTCGATCCGGTATGGCGACGGGACGCTGGATGACCTTATCGCGGCGGCGCGGGTGCAGGATGCGAACGGCATCGTGGTGACATGGCGGATTTTCGGGTCGGGCGGCGTGGTGGATTGGTCGCGCGCGCCGGTGACAGAGCAGTATCTGATGGCGGCACCTGTGACCTGGAACAAGGGCTGGGGGGTGAAAACGCTTTTCACCTTTGACGCTGATTATTGGAAACTCGGCATCCACCGGCCCAAGATGAAGAACCGACATATTGATACGATCTTTCCCGACACGGTGAAATGGCTGAACGGGTCGGGTCGGGTGATGGAGGATTACTTCAAGTTCCGCGGCTGGCGGTCGATCACCCGGACGGTGGGGTATGACTGGGTGCAACTGAACCACTACGCCGTGAAATCGGTGGACAGCTATGCGATCCGCAAGATGCGCGGCAATGTGAACAACAAGAAAGACAAGTATAACTCTGACTACTGGTCGTTGCAGGACCGGAACGAAGAACGCGATGACACGATGCTGCGCTATAGCAAAAAGCGTAACGAAATCATCAAGCTGCTGCTAACCGATCCCGTGTTGCACCGACTGCACCACGCGGCTGTGGACCGGGCCGAGGTGCGGCTGGCAGAGTTGCGCGCGACGCAGGCCTACACGGATCTGGTGGCCGACCTCGCCCGCGCCTCTGTCGTGCCGATCAACGAGATTGTCGCGAAGCCGCCTCAGGCCCGCGACAAGGAAAAGATCGCCTCGTTGATGTCCGAGGTGGAAAAGCGGCTGGGGTCCAAAGCGAAGGCCGCCCGCAAGGCCAGCCACCGCGACATTGTGGAAACCGTGCCATTCGGCAATTATCGGTCGGGCCTTGTGCAGCTTGGCGGCGCGTTACAGGGGGAGTGGACCCCGAACCACGCGATGTTGTTGCCGCAAGACCCCCGCCTGTTCACCGAACCCGCATTGCAGACGATCGCCAAAGGCAAGTTCGACCGCGGCCTTGCGCGACGATTGCCGCAAGTTCTGGACCGCGATGCGCGACTGCTGGAGGTGGGCGCGGGTGTCGGATTTCTGGGTGCGCATCTGGCTGCAATGCGGCCCGATCTGACAATCATGCTGCAAGAAGATCATCCAAGCCTTCGGCACGCCATGAACTTGATCCTGAAAAAGAACAATCGTTCATTCAACTCGCTATTCTTTTTATCAGAAACGCTGTTGACGGACGATCCAGTCACCGGGTTGGTCCGTCTGATCGTTGAAACAAAGCCCGATGCCCTGCTTCTTGGCGATGCCCGGCTGTCGGCGGCAGTCTTGCAAGTGGCCTTGACCACGCAGCCCCGCCAGATTTTCCTGCATGGTCGGCTGCTGGACGCCCATAAAGACGCCCTGCCGGAATATGAACGTCTGCTCATAAATCTTGGATACCTGCCCGGCTACGGTTTTGACCCCAACCTGACGCGCGGCTTTGGCTTGGGTCATGTCGATCTGAAATAGCCTTGGCTGGACAGGACTCATTTCCTGCGGCATTGTCCAAACAAACGAAACAAATGACCCGCAAGGGCCCATGAGGTATCTATGGCAACCCCCATCCGCAGGCCTGTCGCGTCACTCTGGATTGGTGAAAAGCTGCATTACCTCAACCAGTTATGCCTGCTAAGCCATGTCCGCCACGGCCACCCGACCACGCTTTACTGCACTGACACCGTGAGCAACGTGCCCGACGGCATCACTGTGCGGCCCGCATCCGAAATCATGCAGATCGACATGGATATCGTGCGGCAGACCTCGGAAAGCTACCTGTCCAACGTGTTCCGCTACAAGATGATTCAGGCGACGGATTCGGTCTGGATCGACTGCGACGCGTTCTGCCACAAGCCGTTTCCTGACGAGATGCAGAATATTTACGCCGGGCATGGCTTTCGCGGCGCGTTGAATTGCGGGGTGGTCTATATCCCGAAACAGGGCGAGTTGATCCACCGTCTGCTGGACTATTATGAGAACCTGCCCGACGCCCCGGTATGGTTCAACAAACAGCAGCGCAAGCGGTTGGAAAGGCAGGATAAAAATCTGCCCCATGCGGTGCGGATCTATAACGCCGAACGCACGGCGTTTGGCCCGCAGGCCTTTACCCATTTCGCCCAAGCGACTGGCGACTATGAAAAGGCGCTGACACACGACTACCTTTATCCGGTGCCATTCCAGTTGAACGACGTGTTCTATGACCCTTATGGCCGGGTCGAAGGGCATTTCACCGAATACACCCTGTCGGTGCATCTTTACACCAATGGCACCAAACCGTGGTGGCGCAAGAACGTGCCACTGGCCAATTCCTTTGCGGCGCGGATGTGCGCGGAAATCGGCGTTGACCCCGCAAAGGCGCTAGAGGAGTGAGCCGATGACCGAGGCCGACTTTGCCGGGGCGCAGATCGTGCATCGGTTGGGGTCGCTCGGGTCGTGCGAGGTGTCGGGTACGGCGCGGGACCATGCGGTTGCGGTCAGTTCGGGCAGCTCACTGGCGTGGAATGCGGGCGCGGGTCAGCCCTACGCGGTGAATGGCTGGCAGGGGCCGCAGGGCAGGGCCGATCTGGTGCAGAATACCAATCCAGGGACCAAGCCGCACAAGGCGCGCGACGCTTTGATGTCGCTGCTGGGCTCAGGTCTGGACCATGATGTGTTGATCGACATGCAGGACCGCCGGGTGCGCGCGCTTGCCCTGCCGGGTGGCACGGTGTTTCCCACCGTATCGTTCAACCGCCTGCCTGATTCGCCGGGGCGGGTTTTGTGGCAGATGCCGGGGTCGCTGCACCAGATCGGCTCTGGCAGCTTTCTGGGGCCCTTTCCCGACCCGGATGCGCTTGCGTGGGAGGACCGCGCACCCCGTCTGGTCTGGCGCGGTGCACCTACCGGACGGGCGCTGACCAGCCTTGATCTGCGGCAAGAGGGGTTGCGGTTTGAAGGAGTGTTTGCGCAGGTTTCCAAAGGGCGGCGCAATATGGACTGGGCGGCAGCGCAACTGGCGCAGGTGCCGCGATTTGCCTTTGTGCGGGCGTTGCGCGACAACCCCATGGCCGACGTGGGCTTTGTCGAACGCCCAAACCTGCCACCAATGTCGCGTCCGCTGATCAACCCGCTGTTGTCGCCGCCGATGCCTGCGCGGATGCAAGCGCGGTTCAAATACATTGCCGTGTTGCGGGGGGCGGACCTTGCGTCATCTTTCTTCTGGACGATGAACAGCGGCTCGCTGGCGCTGGTGATGGACAGCCCGTGGCAAAGTTTCGCCTCGGTCCATTTTCGCCCATGGGAACATTATGTGCCGTTTCGCGTCGACCTGTCTGATTTGCAGGATCGGCTGGCATGGTGCGATGCGCATCCGCGCGACTGTGCGGCCATGGTCCGGGCCGCGCAAACGGTGTGCCAGTTGCTGTCGCAACCCGGTCTGCGGGCCCAGATCGACCGGGCGGTGGTCGACGCGTTGCGCGCGGCCCTTGCCCGGTCACAACCGCATCTTCACCCGTGACCGCACCCACCCTGACGAGAAAGGCCGCCGATGCCGAAGCATAGTCAACCCGAAGGCCCGCCCAGATCCAAGGCCGAAGACAAGGCCAAATCGCTGATCCGCCGCCAGAAGCGCAATTTGCGCAAGGCCACCGCCGAGGGCTTTCTGGCCGGGGTTTGCGCCATGCTGCGGCCCGGCGATCTGACGCTGGATCTGGGGGCGAACATGGGGGTGGTGACGTCGGTGCTGGCGGCGACGGGTGCAGATGTCGTGGCGTTTGAACCCGACCCGTTTGCCTTTGCCACGTTGCAGGAAAAGTTCGCGGATCAGCCGAACGTGACGCTGGTGCAGGCCGCCGTGGGGGTGGGGTCGGGCACCGTACGGCTGATGCGGGCCGATAATTTCGGCGACAACCCCAAAGGGGCCTCGGTCAAAAACACGATTCTGGATGGCGGGCGGCGGATTGATGCCAGCAATTCGGTCGAGGTGCCGCTGATCGACTTTCCGGCCTATGTCCGCGACCGGGTGGCGGACCGGGGCCGCATCGCTTTCGTGAAAATGGACATCGAAGGCGCAGAACTCGACATCCTCGAGGCGATGGACCGCGATGCCCTGTTCGGCAACATCGGCTGCCTTGTGGCCGAGACCCACGAACGCAAATTTCGTGATCTGCGCGACCGCTACAAGGCGCTGCGGACCGGGTTTGCCGAACGCTATCCAGCAGGCCGGGTCAATCTGGACTGGATCTGACTTGCCGATTTCTCACTGGCACAAATATCCCACGGGGGTGTGGGGGTGTGAAACCCCCACCTGTCCCGCCCTCAACCCGCTTTCACACTCGGCTTGAACGGGGCCATCCCCGCGCGCGCCAGTGCATCGGCCCGTTCGTTTTCGGCATGGCCCGCATGCCCCTTGATCCAGCGCCATTCGACGCTGTGCCGCGCTTGTGCCGCATCCAGCCGCTGCCACAGGTCGACGTTCTTCACCGGATCGCGTCCCGCTGTGCGCCAGCCGTTGCGTTTCCAGCCATGTATCCACTGGGTCACGCCGTTTTTCACATAAGCCGAGTCCGTGACCATGATCACCAAACTGTCGCGGGTCAGGGCCTCCAGCGCAGAAATCGCCGCCAGCAACTCCATCCGGTTGTTGGTGGTCAGTTGCTCGCCGCCAGACAACGCGCGTTCCTTGACCACCTCGGCCCCGTCCCGCGCGATCAACAGCGCACCCCAGCCGCCGGGGCCGGGATTGCCGCTGCACGCACCGTCCGTGTAAGCGAAAATCTGGCTCATCCGAAGGCTGTGACCATCAGGCAGGCCACCACCACGGTCGTCAGCCCTGCGCGAAATGCCATCCACCATGGCGGGGTCAGACCGTGCTGGCCAAAGAACCAGTCGATCCCCAACAGACCCACAAACCCCGCCGCAAGATAGATCGCCGCCGACACCGGCCCGCCGCCGACAAAGAAAAACGCCCACAGCGCCGGGACGACCGACAGGGCATAAAACACGCCCGGATTGACCTCGGCCCGCACCGCAAACCCCCACAGCGCACCCGACATGAACGACAGAATAACTGTGCCGTATTGCAACCCGACATAAGGGCCCAAAAACCGGGGGCCCATCCAACGCAGGCCAAACTCGGCCAACGCTGGCGACAACTCGGTGGCGACGCTCCACAAAAACGGCAGCAGCCCGGCCAGCCCCAGGATCAGCGCAGACCGCGGGATCGGGATCATACTGGTTCCCGCAACACGCGCGGCACTTTGAACTCGACGTGCTCTTGCGCGGTCTCAACCAGTTCGACTGTCACGGCAAACCGGGCGCGGAAGGCGTCGATCACCTCGTTCACCAGCACTTCGGGGGCCGAAGCCCCGGCGGTCAGACCCAGCGACCGGATTCCGTTCAGCGCCCGCCAGTCGATGTCAGCGGCCCGCTGCACCAGTTGCGCGTAGTCACATCCCGCGCTGCGACCGACCTCGACCAGCCGCATCGAGTTGCTTGAATTGGGCGCGCCGATCACCAAAAGCGCGTCGATCCGGGCCGCAATCGCCTTGACTGCCGCCTGTCGATTGGTGGTGGCATAACAGATATCTTCCTTGTGCGGCCCGAGGATTGCGGGAAACCGGGCTTTCAGGGCGACCACTATTCCCGCCGTGTCATCGACAGAAAGGGTGGTCTGGGTAATGAAGGCCAGTTTGTCTGGATCACGCACTTGCAGGTGTGCCACATCGGCCTCGGTTTCCACCAGCAACACCTCGCCGGGGGGCAGTTGCCCCATCGTGCCGATGGTTTCGGGGTGGCCTGCGTGGCCGATCATGATCATCTGCAAGCCAGCCTCATGATGCCGCGCGGCCTCGTTGTGCACCTTGGTCACTAAGGGACATGTCGCATCGACTGCGATCATCTTGCGGGCGGCAGCCTCGGCTGACACCGATTTGGGCACGCCGTGGGCCGAAAAGATCACCGGGCGGTCGGTCGGGCAGTCTGCGACTTCTTCGACAAACACTGCACCTTTTGCGCGCAGGGCATCGACCACGAACTTGTTGTGCACAATTTCGTGGCGCACATAAACCGGAGCGCCCCATTTCTGCAACGCAAGTTCGACGATCTTGATTGCCCGGTCCACGCCTGCGCAAAATCCGCGGGGTGCTGCCAGATACAGGGTCAACGGCGGCAGATTGGTCGGTGGCAGGGTCATCGGAGCCTCGTATCGTTCGTCCAACACTTATGCCGATGCACCGCCCGCGTCCAGAGTTCAACCCAAAGCCGGTGCAGGCAGCTACCGCAACCGGCTTTTTTTTTCGGGCCCGGACCAATGGGCCACCCCGATCAGTGCGCGTCAACCACCAGATCTTCAATCCGGTCATTCTGGCGCGGTTCGCGGGGCGGGCGACCGATGACGTCGCGCAGCTCGTCCAGCTCGATGAAGTTGTCGGCCTGACGGCGCAATTCATCCGCGATCATCGGCGGCTGGCTGCGGATGGTAGAGACCACCGACACCCGAACGCCCTGCCGCTGAAGGCTTTCGACCAGAGGCCGGAAATCCCCGTCGCCGGAAAACAGCACGAGGTGATCGACACGCGGGGCCAGTTCCATCGCATCGACGGTCAACTCGATGTCCATGTTTCCCTTTACCTTCCGGCGGCCTTGGCTGTCGGTGTATTCCTTGGCGGGCTTGGTCACCATGGTGAAGCCGTTGTAATGCAGCCAGTCCACCAACGGGCGGATCGGAGAATATTCGTCATTCTCCAGCAATGCCGTGTAATAGAATGCGCGCAACAGCTTGCCGCGCCGCATGAATTCCTGGCGCAGAAGCTTGTAATCAATGTCAAATCCCAGCGCCTTTGCTGCCGTATAAAGGTTGGACCCATCAATGAACAGCGCGAGCCGATCGTCCTTGTAAAACATCACTTATCCCTTCAAATGTCGCGTCGATCGAATGAATTGGCTGAATTTCTGACCAAAATCGACCTTTGACAGCCTACTGTTTATATCAGTGTCCGCGCCGCAACTTCAAGACTATCTTTAGGAACAATAACATTGTCACAAGACTGTGCAAATGACGTGCTCATAGCCTTCGGGGCAAATCTTTCGTTCGCGGATCAGCCCCCCGAAGTCACAATTGTGCAAGCCATCCGTGCGCTTGCAGAACAAGGGCTGTCGGTGGTGCGGCAAAGTCGGATGTACAGGACACCCTGTTTTCCGCGCGGAGCCGGACCTGACTATATAAACGCGGCTGCCTGCGTGATCCCGCGTCACGAGATGACCGCCCAAGGTATGCTGGCGATTCTGCACCGGGTCGAAGAGACTTGGGGTCGGGCGCGGGGCGGACGTTGGGTGGGGCGCACGCTGGACATCGATCTGCTGGCGTATGGCGGTTCGGTGTGTCCTGACCCGCAAACCCAGACGCTCTGGCGCGATCTGCCATTTCGCGACCAGTTGCGGCTGGCTCCCGATCAGTTGATCGTGCCGCATCCCCGTCTTCAGGATCGGGCGTTTGTGCTGGTGCCGTTGGCGGATGTGGCACCGGACTGGGTCCATCCTATGCTGGGCCTGTCGGTGACGCAGATGCTGGCCCTGCGCCCGCAGGAGGAGGTGGCCACGGTCAAAGCTTTGCCGGACGTTGTGGAATAGGCGCTTGTCAAGACCGGACTTCCCCCGTAAGCAGGCAATCTTATATCCCATCCCCGACTGGAGTCGTCCATGGCCCGCGTGACGGTTGAAGATTGCGTTGACAAGGTTCCGAACCGGTTCGAACTGGTAATGCTGGCGGCCCACCGCGCCCGAGAGATTCAGTCCGGCTCGCCGGTCACTGTTGATCGCGACAATGACAAGAACCCGGTCGTTGCCCTGCGTGAAATTGCTGATGAAACCCAGCCCGCAATGGCGCTGAACGAACGGATGATCGAAAGCCACCAGACCCAGATCGAGGTGGACGAACCCGAAGAAGACCAGATGGCGCTTTTGATGTCGGGCGAAATCGACCGTCCGATGCAAGACGATATGTCGGAAGAAAAACTGCTGCGCGCGCTGATGGAAGCCCAAGGCGACAACTGACGCCAAAAGGGCAGGCGCTGAGGGCAGGGCGAGCATGATCGACGTCGAAGACCTGATCGCGCTCGTCCACAACTATAACCCTCGCACCAACGAGGTTTTGATCCGAAAAGCCTATGCTTACGGCAGCCAGATGCACGCCGGGCAGGTGCGCAAGTCTGGCGAGCCGTATTTCAGTCATCCTGTGGCAGTAGCCGCCATTCTGACCGAACAGCATCTGGATGACGCCACCATCATCACCGCCTTGCTGCATGACACGATCGAGGATACCAAGTCGACCTACACCGAAGTCTCGCGCCTGTTTGGCGAAGAGGTGGCGGAACTGGTCGATGGCGTCACCAAACTGACCAACCTGCAACTGTCGTCGGCCGAATCCAAACAGGCCGAAAACTTCCGCAAGCTGTTCATGGCGATGTCGCGCGATTTGCGGGTCATTCTGGTCAAGCTTGCCGACCGTCTGCACAATATGCGCACCATTCGCAGCATGGCCGTGGAAAAGCAGGCCCAAAAGGCCCGCGAGACGATGGAGATCTACGCGCCGCTTGCCGGACGCATGGGAATGCAATGGATGCGCGAAGAGTTGGAGGATCTGTCCTTCAAGGTTTTGAACCCCGAGGCGCGCAACTCGATCATCCGCCGTTTCATCACCTTGCAGCGCGAGGCGGGGGATGTGGTGCAAAAGATCACCGCCGATATCCACACCGAACTGGAAAAGGCCAGAATCGAGGCGGATGTCTATGGTCGCGCCAAGAAGCCCTATTCGATCTGGCGCAAGATGCAGGAGAAAAACCTCGCCTTTTCGCGCCTGTCCGACATCTACGGCTTTCGGATCATCACCCGTGATGTGGCGGACTGCTACCGCATCATTGGTGCCATCCACCAGCGTTGGCGCGCGGTGCCGGGCCGGTTCAAGGACTACATCAGCCAGCCGAAATCGAATGGCTATCGGTCGATCCACACAACCGTGTCGGGCCGCGACGGCAAGCGGGTAGAGGTTCAGATCCGCACCCGCCAGATGCACGAAGTGGCCGAGGCAGGGGTTGCTGCGCATTGGTCCTACCGCGAAGGTGTCAGGGCGCAGAACCCGTTTGCCGTTGATCCTGCCAAGTGGATCGCTTCGGTCACCGACCGGCTCGATGAAGAAGACAACACCGACTTCCTCGAGAACGTGAAGCTGGAGATGTTCACCGATCAGGTATTCTGTTTCACCCCCAAGGGCGACGTCATCCAGTTGCCGCGCGGGGCCACACCGCTGGATTACGCCTATGCCATTCACACCCGCATCGGCAATTCCTGCGTGTCAGCCAAGATCGACGGCATCCGCGTGCCCCTATGGACCCGGCTGAAGAACGGCCAGTCGGTAGAGATAATCACCGCTGAAGGCCAGCGCCCGCAGTCATCATGGATCGACATTGTGACCACAGGTCGCGCCAAGGCCGCGATCCGCAGGTCGTTGCGCGAAGAGGATCGCGGGCGGTTCGTGAAGCTGGGGGCAGAACTCGCGCGGCTTGCGTTCGATCATGTCGGCCGCAAGGTCACTGACAAGGCGCTGCGCACGGCGGCCAAGATGCTGGGCGTGGCAGATGAAAACGACCTGTTGGCGCGACTGGGGTCGGCCGAGATCACCGCGCGACGGGTGGTGGAGACGCTGTATCCCGAGCTTGCCATGTCGAAGGCCGAAGAGGTGGACGCCAATCGCCCCATCGTCGGTTTGACCGCCGACCAGAACTTCCGCCGCGCCGATTGCTGCCAACCCGTGCCGGGCGAGCGGATCGTAGGCATCACCTATCCCAAACGCGGGGTGATCGTGCATGCCATCGACTGCCCGGCTCTGGAGGAATTTGAAGAGTCGCCTTTCCGCTGGGTTGATCTGCACTGGCATGCGGGGCGGCACGCGGCGGTGCACACGATCAGCCTGGAGATCACCATTTCCAATGACGCTGGTGTTTTGGGTCGTGTCTGCACCTTGATCGGCGAGCAGCGTGCCAATATCTCGAATTTGCAGTTCACGGAACGCAAACCGGATTTCTATCGACTCGTCATTGATGTGGACCTGCGCGATGTTGAACACTTGCACATGGTCATGACGGCGCTAGAAGCTGAAAGTGATATAGCGCAAGTATCCCGCTATCGGGATGTTACGCGAAAGCCCTGATTTCGCCGTTGGATTTGGGGCAGGAAGGGAAACGGCTCACTACCGATGTTCAGACGTCGCACCCCGCGGTCGTGGCTCAGTTCGGCCCGGCAGATGATTTACCCCGACGGCGGTTTTCGCCGCGCGACACAGTATTTCATCCACCGCATGCGCCGCCTGCCAGATACGCCACACAAAGTGGCGCGCGGAGTTTTTGCCGGCACGTTCATCAACTTCCCGCCGCTGTTCGGGGTGCAAATGATCGCCGCCGCGATGATGGCGTGGGTGATGCGCGGCAATATCCTTGCGGCAGTTCTGTGCACCTTTGCGTCAAACCCGCTGACCACGCCCTTCATCGCTGTGGGATGCCTTGAGCTTGGGCACTTGATGCTGGGGATCCAGATCCCGCTGTCGCCGCGGATGATCGCTGATGCTTTCGGGCGGGCGGGCTATGAGTTGTGGCAGAATTTTCAGGCCATTTTCACCGATGCGCCGACGCATTGGGGCGGGCTCGCGAATTTCTGGCACACGATCTACTTTCCCTACCTTGTCGGCTCTATCCTGCCGGGACTCGTGTTTGCGCTGGCAAGCTACTACCTGACGATTCCGTTGGTGCTTGCCTATCAAAAGCTGCGGGCCAACAAACTGCGCGATTCGCTGGAAAAGCGGCGGCGGCTGAAGGCAGCACTTTTTGAGGCGCGTCAGCGCGACGAGGCAGCCAGACAGGCAGCTGCGACAAAGACTGACGATGACGACCGCTTGCCAAACGCCTAAAGCCTTGGCAAGGATCAGAACAACAGCAAGGCATCCCGATGACACATCTTGGTAAACTGCGGCTTGGCGTGAACATCGACCATGTGGCGACGTTGCGAAATGCGCGCGGTGCGGCGTGGCCCGACCCGTTGCGCGCCGCCCTGCTGGCCGAAGCCGCTGGGGCTGACGGCATCACAGCACACCTGCGCGAAGATCGCCGCCACATCCGGGATGCGGATATCGACGCGTTGATGGCCGGCATCCGGGTGCCGTTGAACTTTGAATGCGCGGCGACCGCGGAAATGCAGGCGATCATCCTGCGCCACCGTCCGCATGCCGTCTGTCTGGTCCCCGAAAAGCGCGAGGAGCGCACGACCGAAGGCGGGCTGGATGTGGCAGGCGACGACAAGCGGCTGGCGGATTACATCGCCCCCCTGCGCGAGGCAGGCGCCCGCGTGTCGATGTTCATCAGCCACGACCCCCGGCAGATCGAAGCTTCGGCTCGCATCGGGGCAGCGGTGGTGGAACTGCACACCGGGCTTTATTCAGACCTGCACGCCGACGGGAACCGCGACGCCGCCGAGACCGAACTGGCCGCTTTGCGCAAAGGGGCGGCCCTTGCCCTGAAGCTGGGGTTGGAGGTCCACGCAGGTCATGGCCTGACTTATGAAAACGTCGCCCCAATTGCCGCGATACCCGAGGTGATGGAGCTGAACATCGGCCATTTCCTGATCGGCGAGGCGGTATTTCGCGGTCTTGGCGCGGCAATCGAGGAAATGTGCCGCCTGATGGACGAGGCGCGGTCAGATCCCGCATGATCCTTGGCATCGGGTCTGACTTGTGCAACATCGACCGGATAGAGGCAACGCTTTCCCGGTTCGGCGATCGTTTTCTTGCCCGAGTCTTTACCGACCGCGAACAGCAAAAGGCCAACAGCCGCCCGCGCAGCTTGGCCGCCACCTATGCCAAACGCTGGGCCGCGAAAGAGGCGTGTTCCAAGGCTCTTGGCACCGGCCTGCGGATGGGCATCGCGTGGAAGGACATGGGCGTGTCGAACCTGCGCAGCGGCCAACCCGTCATGCACCTGACCGGCTGGGCCGCCGACCGGCTGGCGCAGATCACGCCGCCCTGTCACACGGCGATAATCCACGTAACGCTGACCGATGACGCACCATGGGCGCAAGCCTTTGTGGTCATCGAAGCCCGCCCGATCGCCCCTGAAACACCGGGGCAAACTTGACTCCCCCGGTCGCCCCGCGCATGTAGCCCCGGAACCAATTGGAAAGCACCCCTCATGGCAGCGAAGTCGAAATCAGAAGGCGGCATCTGGGAAACCGTAAAGACCGTCGTCTATGCCCTGCTGATTGCGGGCGCCTTCCGCACGCTGCTGTTTCAGCCGTTCTGGATCCCGTCGGAATCGATGAAGGACACCTTGCTGATCGGGGATTTCCTGTTCGTGAACAAGATGGCTTACGGCTATTCGAAATACTCCTGCCCCTTCGCGATCTGCCCGATCTCGGGCCGCATCTTCGCGAGTGAACCCGAGCGGGGCGATGTCGTGGTATTCCGCCACCCGGTCAACGGGCAGGATTTCATCAAACGCCTGATCGGCATGCCGGGCGATACCGTGCAGATGACCAATGGCATCGTGTCGATCAATGGTGACGTCGCGCCGCAGACCCCCGACGGCGTGTTTCAAGAGGTGATGGAGGCGCAAGGCCCCATGGCCAACCGCCCGCGCTGTGAAAATGGCCCGGTTGGCGAAGGTGGCATCTGCACGAAAACCCGCGCCAAGGAAACTTTGCCAAATGGCGTCGTGCATGAAGTGCTGAACATCGACACCAACGGTTACGGCGACAACACCGACGTGTTCACCGTGCCGGAAGGCAAGTATTTTTTCATGGGAGACAACCGCGACAACAGCCAAGACAGCCGCTATAGCCAAGCCGCAGGCGGCGTGGGTTTTGTGCCCGCCGAATATCTGATCGGGCGTGCCGACCGGATCGTCTTTTCGGCTGCCGGGCGTCGGTTGTTCTACTTCTGGACATGGCGCTCGGATCGGTTCTTCAAGGCAGTTGAGTGAGGCTATCGGCGGATCTTCAGGCCTTTGCGGGCCGCATCGGGCATGAGTTTCGCACTCCGGAACTGCTGCTGCGTGCGGTCACCCACGCCTCGATCTCGTCCGACACCCGGCCCGACAACCAGCGGCTGGAATTTCTGGGCGACCGTGTGCTGGGTCTGGTGATGGCCGAGGCGCTGTTGATCGCCGATCCCGGCGCCACCGAGGGTCAGCTTGCCCCGCGGTTCAATGCGCTGGTCCGCAAGGAAACCTGTGCGGACGTGGCGCGCGATTGCGGGTTGGGCAATGTCTTGAAACTCGGGCGGTCCGAAATGATGTCGGGCGGGCGGCGCAAAGAGGCGCTGCTGGGTGACGCGCTGGAGGCGCTGATTGCCGCCGTTTATCAGGACGCCGGGTACGCCACCGCTCGCACGATGGTGCTGCGACTGTGGGGCGACCGGATCGGTGCAGTGGCGCAAGATGCCCGCGACGCCAAGACCAGCTTGCAGGAATGGGCGCAAGCGCGCAGCATGGCTCCACCCGTTTATTCCGAGACTGGCCGTACCGGCCCAGACCACCAGCCGATTTTTGACGTGACGGTTACGCTGGAGAATGGCCAATCCGAAACCGCCCGCGCAGGGTCCAAGCGTGTGGCCGAACAACAAGCCGCGCGGTCGCTTCTCGCCCGGATGGAGGCCCCGATGGAGGGACGCGATGACAACGGATGATACCGCCCATAATGAATCGGCCCACGATGATATGGCAGGCGGACGGGCTGCGGGCAACCGCGCGGGGTTCGTCGCGCTGATCGGCGAGCCGAACGCCGGCAAATCGACGCTTTTGAACAAGATGGTCGGGGCCAAGGTTTCGATCGTGACGCACAAGGTGCAAACCACCCGCGCCCGCATTCGCGGTGTGGCGATGGAAGGGCAAAGCCAGATCGTGTTCGTTGACACCCCCGGCCTGTTTCGCCCGCGCCGCCGTCTGGACCGCGCGATGGTGGCGGCAGCTTGGGGTGGGGCGGCGGACGCCGACATCATCGTTCTGCTGATCGAGGCGCATCGCGGCCTGACCGACGGGGTGGCCGCGATCATCGACTCAATGCGCGACCGCATCCCGCAGGGTCAGCAGGTGGCGCTGGCGATCAACAAGATTGACCGGGTCAAGTCCGAGGTGTTGCTGGCACTGGCGCAGGCGATGAACGAGGCATTCCCGTTTGCCGAAACCTTCATGATTTCGGCCGAAAAGGGCTACGGCGTCGACAAGCTGAAGCAATGGCTGGCGGGTCAGGTCCCGATGGGCGCATGGTTCTATCCCGAAGACCAGATTGCCGATCTGCCGATGCGGATGATTGCGGCGGAAACCACCCGCGAAAAGCTGACCCTGCGGCTGCATGAAGAATTGCCCTATCAGTTGACCGTCGAGACTGAAAATTGGCAGGACAAGACCGATGGCTCGACCCGGATCGACCAGATCATCTATGTCATGCGCGACGGTCACAAGGGCATCGTGCTGGGCAACAAGGGCGAGACCATCAAAAGCATCGGTCAGGCTGCCCGGATCGACATGATGGAGTTTCTAGGCCGCCCGGTGCACCTGTTCTTGCAGGTCAAAGTGCGCCCGAACTGGCTGGAAGAGCCCGAGCGCTATACCGAGATGGGGTTGGACTACAAAGACGGCAACTGAAGGTTTGCGGCTCTTAGGTGCCTTTTGCGGGGATGAATTTGAACGGATGACAGACCCGCGGCTTACCTCTGACTTCTGGGTTTCGGCCTATCTGACCCGGCTGCGGCTCGCGGATATACCGGCCTATGTGACGCGAGGGGACGCACAGGCCGGGGCGGTGGTCGTCAAGGTGGCAACGCTGGATGGTCGCGCGCAAGCGTTCCGGCGACAGTTCGATCTTGCAGCGGATGCGCGGGTCTGGGTCACGCTGGCCGATGGGCCCGAGGCCGAGGTCGATGCGCTGCTTGCCCGCGAACGAAGCCGCGACCGGGACCTTTGGGTGATTGAGCTTGAGGATCGGCAGGGCCGTACCTTGCTGAACGAGGATGGGTTCAGCGGGTGAAACGGGCAATCGCGATCATCGCCAGCCCAAAGGCTGCAAACGCTGGATAGAGGCCAGGGAGGATAAGCCAGACCGCAGGCCAGCCCAGTTTGTCTGCGTCCAGAAAGGAATATGGCCAGAACGCCGTCGCCGCCCACGCCCCACCGCATATACCACATATAAAACTGGCCAGACCAGCCAGATCGGCGGCTGCACCAGCGCGCTCCGTCGCACAAGCGTCAGCCACGACATTGCCACCGCCACCGGCACGGCCTTGATCTGCCCACCACGCAAGCCCGGAATGTAAGAAAAGCCACGCCAAAAGGGCGTGATAGAGCATCCCAACACCAATAATCGCTGTTGTGGCGGCTCCGGCCCCGGCCGTGCCAGACCGATCGCGCTGGGCAACTACAGACAAATAGATCGCCACGCCAAGGTTGGTCAGAACGATGAAATACCCTGCCATCGCACTCAGAGTTTTGCCGGTGCTGTCAAAGGTCGGCAGGCTGCGGGTCACTGCGAACCGGGCTGCGAGGGCGCCGGTGGCAAGAAGTGCGATCAGGGAGGCTGCCATGCGGGACGTTCCGTTACACTGAGGATTTGTCGAAGGCATCAAGTCTCTTGCCGCACCGCCTGCGAAATCCGATAGTTTCGCGATGGACTGGCAAGACGAAGGCGCGATCCTGACCATGCGCCCGCATGGCGAAAGCGCCGCAATCATCGAGGTGTTCACCGCCCTGCATGGCCGCCATGCAGGCGTCGTGCGGGGTGGCGCCTCACGCAAGATGGCGGCGACGTTACAGCCCGGCAGTCAGGTGCAGGTCGCGTGGCGTGCGCGTTTGCAGGACCATATCGGCGCTTTCGCGGTGGAACCCCTGCGGGCGCGGGCGGGACTGCTGGCCGACCGCAAGGCGCTTGCCGGGCTGAATGCGGTCTGCGCGCTTTTGCGGCTGTGCCTGCCAGAACGCGAATCCCACCCGGTGCTTTACCGCGCCACCATCGCCTTGCTGGATGATCTGGAGTCAGGCGCCGACTGGCCTGCCAGATATCTGCGCTGGGAAGTGCTGTTGCTGGAAGAGTTGGGCTTTGGACTGGATCTGACCACCTGTGCTGTCACTGGCGACGGCACCGATCTGGCCTTTGTCAGCCCGCGCACCGGGCGGGCGGTCAGCCGGGGGGCTGCGGGGATCTGGGCTGACCGGTTGATGCCGCTGCCCGCCTGCCTGATGGGGCAGGGCCCTGCCAGCCCGGCCGACCTTGGCCAAGGACTTGCCATCACCGGCCATTTTCTTGCGCGCGAACTGGCCCCGATGCTGAACGACAAGCGCCTGCCTGACGCCCGAACCCGTCTTGTCGCGATGCTGGGCGGCTAGACCTCTGCCAACAGAGCTTGCAGATCAAGCCGGGCGGTGGTCATCGCAAGCGCGCCATCGGCCTTGCGTGGCCATTCCGCCTCGGGTCTGTCGCGATAAAGCTCGACCCCGTTGCCGTCGGGGTCATCAAGGTAAAGCGCCTCTGACACGCCATGATCCGACGCGCCGGTCAGCGGCCAGTCGGCAGCGACCAGCCGTTGCAGAACCTGCGCCAACGCCTGACGGTCGGGAAACAGAAACGCCGTGTGATAAAGTCCGGTGTGACCCGCGGGGGGCGGCGTGCCCCCGGCAGAGTCCCATGTGTTCAACCCGATGTGGTGATGATAGCCCCCCGCCGACAGGAACGCGGCCTGCGCGCCAAAGCGTTGCTGCACCACGAAACCCAGAATGCCGCCGTAAAATGCAATCGCCCGATCCAGATCAGCGACTTTCAGGTGAACATGGCCCACGCGAGTGGTCGCAGGCAGGACGGACATTCAAACCTCCTTGGTTTTTCTCGGACCACCCTAGGGCAAACAGGCCCCTCTCCCAATTGCCCGTTTTGCACACCAATCGTGCGGCAAAAAACCCCCGGACCAAGGACTGGTCCGGGGGTCATGTCAGGCCGGGAACGCGCGGCTAACCGCCCGTCGGACAGGGGGGACAGCCCGGCACGGACAGGGCATCGAGGCCGGTGCGGTCAAGCTGCCGGGTGTTGGAATCGATTTCGTGACGGAATCACAACAATCCACAGCGATCAGGGCCGCGAGCGGATCATTCCGATGATGTCATAGACCTGATCGACGATAGGGCGGGCAATCGCCTCGGCACGAACAGCCCCTTCGCCAAGGATTCGGTCGATCTCGCCGGGGTCCTGCATCAGCCGGGTCATCTCGGACGTGATCGGCGACAGTTTGGCCACGGCAAGGTCGGCAAGCGCGGGCTTGAACGTGCCAAACTGCGCGCCCTGATAGTCGGCGATCACCTGTGCGGGCGTGTGACCTGCGAGGGCTGCGTAGATGTTCACCAGATTGCGCGCCTCTGGCCGGTCGCGCAGGGCGCCCAGGTTGTCGGGCAGCGGTTCTGCATCGGTCTTTGCCTTGCGGATCTTTTTCGCGATGGTGTCGGAGTCGTCGGTCAGGTTGATCCGGCTTTGGTCCGACGGGTCGGATTTCGACATCTTCATCGTGCCGTCGCGCAGGGACATCACGCGGGTCGCAGCCCCTTCGATCACCGGCTCGACCACAGGGAAGAAATCCACCTTGTAGTCGTTGTTGAACTTGATCGCGATGTCACGGCAGAGTTCGAGATGCTGCTTTTGATCCTCGCCCACCGGCACGTGGGTGGCCTTGTAGGCCAGAATGTCGGCGGCCATCAGCGCGGGGTAAGCGTAAAGGCCCAAAGATACGTTCTCGGAATTCTTGCCCGCCTTGTCCTTGAACTGGGTCATCCGGCTCATCCAGCCCATGCGGGCCACGCAGTTGAAGATCCAGCCCAGCTCGACATGGGCGGTCACCTGGCTTTGGTTGAAAAGGATCGACCGCGCAGGGTCGATTCCGGCGGCGATAAAGCCTGCCGCCGCCTCGCGGGTTTGCTGGCGCAGCTTGAAGGGGTCCTGCCACACGGTGATCGCGTGCATGTCCACGAGGCAATAGATCGTCTGGATGCCTTCGTCCTGCTTTTCCACGAACCGCTTGAGCGCGCCGAGATAGTTGCCCAGCGTGAGCCCGCCCGAAGGCTGGATCCCCGAAAAGATTCGCGGCAAAAAGGCAGGGGGCATTTGGACCGGCTGAGACATCGGAACTCCATCTGGAACTATTCGCTGCAACCGCTTATCGCTAGCGGGCAGGGGCGTCAATGAACCCCTTGGGAACCCCGGAGGAACCGATGGACCACAATGCCCCCCCGCTTAATCCGCTGCCGCCCGTTGTCTGGGTGCTGACATTGCCGTTGATCGCGATGGAGGCGGTTCTGGGGCTGGAGAGTGCCGGGCTGGTGGGCGGGGCGCAAGCCAGCGGGTGGCGGATGGATGCGGTGCAGCGGTTCGGGTTTTCACCCGAGTTGATGCGGGCGATGATCGAGGCGGGGCAGTATCCGCTGGCGGGGCTGGCGCGGCTGGTGACCTATCCATTGGTGCACGGGGATTTTACCCATGCGCTGTTCGTGCTGGTGATCTTGCTGGCCTTGGGCAAGATGGTCGGCGAGGTGTTTCGCTGGTGGGCGGTCATCGTGGTATTCATGGGTGCGACGGTGGCGGGGGCGCTGGCTTATACGGCGCTGCCTTGGGCTGCGGGGGCGTTGATCGGCGGGTTTGCGGGGGATTATGGGTTGATCGGGGCCTTTACCTATATCTTGTGGGTACGGCAGGTCCGGTCGGGGGGAAGCCAGTTGCGGGCCTTTCAATTGATCGGGTTTCTGATGGGGTTTCAGTTGCTCTTCGGCCTTTTGTTCGGGGCGGGCTGGTATTGGGTGGCCGAGCTTGCGGGCTTTAGCGCCGGGTTTCTGCTATCATTTGTGGTCAGCCCCGGCGGGATCGCGCGGCTGCGGGACCAGATACGGCGACGCTAGGGGGGCCCAACGCGGGACCAAAAAATACCTTTTAAATACAATTACTTAAACATTTTAATTTAACATAAACTTAATCTTTGCGCCGCCGGAGCGCGCGGCCGAAGTCCGACAGCTTGAACGCGCCCAGTGCCGTTCCGATCGCGAAATAGCCGACGATCCCGGCCCCGACCAACCCAACCAGTGCCAGATAGCGCACGCCGTCGGTCTGCAATTCGTTCGACAGCAGCCACGCAGCCCCGGCCAGCACCCCGCCCATCAGCGCGGACGCAGCAATAATGCGCGGCACGCGGGCGGCAAACCGCGCATCCAGCCGCGCCTCGTCGCCCATCGCGCGCGAGCCGAACCACAGTTGCGCCAGCATGATCCAGCCCGACAGCGAGGTCGCCAGTGCCGCCGCCGCAAAGCCGATCAGCGGCATCAACCCGATGGCGATCAGCGCGTTGGTGATCATCGACACCACGGCATAATTGAAGGGCCGCCGGGTATCCTCACGCGCGTAAAACAGCGGTTGCAGCACCTTTTGCAACACGAAGGCAGGCAACCCCGCGCCATAGATCGCCAGTGCAAGGGCTGTCGCCTGTGCATCCGACGCCGAAAACGCGCCGCGCTGATACAGCACCGAACACAAAGGCCCCGCGATCACCATCAGCGCCACGGCGGCGGGCAGGGTCAAGGCCAGCGCAAATTCGCCCCCCCGGTTCAGACTGTCGCGGCCGCCTTGCGCATCGCCGGACCGCAAGCGGCGCGACAGATCGGGCAGCAATACGGTGCCGATCGCGATGCCCACCACGCCGAGCGGCAACTGATAAAGCCGATCGGCATAGGACAGCCACGCGACCGCGCCTTCGGTAAAACTGGCCACCTGACGGCCCACCAGCAGGTTGATCTGCACCACGCCGCCCGCCAGAACAGCGGGGGCCGCGATCAGCGCCAGACGGCGCAACTCTGGTGTGAGTTTGGGCCTGCGCAACGGGAACCGGTAGCCGAGCCTGCGGGCGGACCACCAAGTGAAAGTCAATTGCGCAACACCCGTCAGCGGCACCGTCCATGCCAGCGTCATCCCCATATCCCACCCGGCGGCGTTGGCCAACAGCATGGCGGCGATGAACATCAGGTTCATCAGGACGGGGACAAAAGATGCCTCGGTAAAGCGGCCATGCGCATTCAAGACGCCCGACAGCAGGGCGACAAGGCTGATGAACAGGATGTAGGAGAACGTGATCCGACCGAAATCCACGGCAAGGTCGAATCGCGCGTCGCCGACAAAGCCCGACGCCATCGCCCAGACCAACCACGGCATCGCCAGCGTGCCGAGCACGGAAAACACCAGCAACACGCCCGCCAGCCCGTTGAAGGCATCGCGGGCAAAGTCGGCCGCATCCTCGCCGCCTTCAAGTTTCTTCGAAAACATCGGCACGAAGGCCATGTTGAACGCGCCTTCGGCAAAGAAGCGGCGAAAGGTGTTGGGCAGGGAAAACGCGATCAAAAATGCCTCGGCCACCGGGCCGGTGCCAAGGTAGGCTGCCATCATTACATCACGGGCAAAGCCCGCCCCGCGCGACAGCAGCGTCCAGCCGCCGACGGTGACGACGTTGCGGATCATGCTGGCGGGTTTTTTCATGTGCGGATTTTCACGTTGCAGCCCGTTCCACCCCGTCGGCAATCGCCTGCCTCAGTTTGCGTTCAAGGCTTTCCTGCCGCGACCGGGTGTGGAGTTTCAAACCGAACATGTCTTTGACATAAAAGCTGTCCACCACCTGCGCGCCATAGGTCGCGATCACGGCGCTGGCGATATAGACGTTGTTGGCGGCCAGTGTGCGGGTCAGATCATACAGCAGGCCGGGACGGTCGCGGGTATCGACCTCGATGATGGTGTAGATTTCCGATCCGTCATTGTCGAACACGATATGGGTCGGAAAGCGAAACTCGCGTTCGCGTTTCTTGACACGGTCACGGTCTTTCAGCGCGTCGCGGGCGACCACCTCGCCACGCAGGGTTTTTTCGATCATGCCGCGCAGGCGGGGCAGGCGCGAAACCTCGTAGGGGCGGCCTTCGATGTCCTGAACCCAGAAAACGGCCGTAGCGTAGCCGTCTTTGGACGTATAGGTGCGCGCATCGACGACGTTGGCGCCGACCAGCGCCAGCGCGCCCGCCAGCCGCGAAAAGATGCCCGGATGATCGACCAGCGCAAAGCAGGCGCGGGTCGCGTCGCGGGCGGGTTCGGGGTGCAGGTCGATGCGTATCTCGTTGTCAGGCAGAGCGATCAGCAGGCGGGCGAACACCTCGTGCGTGTCGGTGGACAGACCGCGCCAGTAGGGGGCGTAGTGGCGCGCGGTTTCCATGCGAAACTCGGCAGTGGACCACGACGAGAGCCGGTCGCGCAGCGCGCGCGTTGCCTCGGCCACCGGGTTTTCACGGTTTACGGTTTCAAGCCCACCCTCCAGCGCCTGTTCGGTGTCGCGGTAAAGCTGCCGCAGCAGCATGGCCTTCCAGTTGTTCCAGATGCCAGGCCCCACACCGCGGATGTCGCAGACGGTCAGCACGCATAAAAGATCGAGCCGTTTGCGGGTTTTCACCGCCTTGGCAAAGTCGCGCACGGTGCGGGGATCTCCGATGTCGCGTTTCTGCGCCATGTCAGACATCAAGAGGTGATGGCGCACCAGCCATTCGACGGTTTCGGTTTCGTCCGGCGTCAGGCCAAGGCGGGGGCCGACACGGCGGGCGATCTGCGCGCCAAGGATGGAATGATCCTCGGGGCGGCCCTTGCCGATGTCATGCAAAAACAGCGCGAGGTACAGCACGTGCCGGCTGACGCCTGCGGTCAGGATGCGGCTGGACAGCGGCAACTCTTCGATCAGCTCGCCCCGTTCGATCTGGGCAAGGGTGCTGATGCATTGGATGATGTGTTCGTCCACCGTGTAGTGGTGATAGACGTTGAACTGCATCATCGCGACGATGGGTTCGAATTCGGGGATGAAGGCGGCCAGCACGCCCAATTCGTTCATCCGGCGCAGGGACCGTTCCGGATTGCCGTGTTTCAGCATCAGATCCATGAAGATCCGCACCGCCTCGGAGTTTGCGCGCAGGTCGTCGTCGATAAGGTGCAGGTTGGCCCCGATCAGCCGCATGACGTGGGGGTGGAGCAGGTAGCCGGTGCGCAGGCCTTCCTCGAAGATGCGCAGCAGGTTCAGCTTGTCGGCAAGGAAAGTCGCGGGGTCGTCCACGTCGATGCGGCCCTGCGCCAGTTTGAAACCCGCGCGCAGACGTTTGCGGCGATTGAACAGGCCAAGGAAAGACGCTTCGGCCTTGACATGTCGCGCCTCCAGCTCGGTCAGGAAAATGCGGGTCAACTCACCGACCTTTGTGGCCTCGCGGAAGTAGTCCTGCATGAAAATCTCAACCCCGCGCCGCCCCCCGGAATCGCGGTAGCCCATGCGGGCCGCAACCTCGACCTGCTGGTCGAAGGTCAACTGATCGGTCGCCCGTCCGGTGATCAGATGCAAATGACAGCGCACCGCCCATAGAAAATCCTCGGCCCGCGCGAAGGTCTCGTATTCGTCCTGATCGAACAGGCCTGCCTCGACCAGACCTGCCGCGCGCGGCACCCGGTGCAGATACTTGCCGATCCAATAAAGCGTCTGCAGGTCACGCAGGCCGCCCTTGCCCTCTTTGACGTTCGGCTCCAGCACATAGCGTTGCCCGCCCTGCCGTTTGTGCCGGTCTGCCCGTTCGGCGAGTTTGGCCTCGATGAATTCGGGGCCGGAGTTGCGAAAAAGGTCGGACCACAGCCGTTCGCCCAGTTCCACCGCCAACGCGGCGTCCCCGGCGATCAACCGATACTCCAGCAACGCGGTGCGGATTGTCATGTCGTCGCGACCCAGCCGGAGGCAGTCCTTCACCGTCCGGCTGGAATGGCCGACCTTCAATTTCAGGTCCCACAGCAGATACAGCATGGATTCGATCAGGCTTTCGGCCCACGGGGTCAATTTCCACGGGGCAAGAAACAGCAGATCGACGTCCGAATCAGGAGCCATTTCGGCCCGGCCATAGCCGCCGACCGCGACCACGGCGATGCGTTCTGCTTCGGTCGGATTGGGGGCCGGGTGCAGATGGGTGCGGGCGACCTCGAAAGCCCCGCGCACCAACCCGTCGGTCAGAAAGGCTTGCCCCCGAACCATCTCGCGCGCGGCAAGCGGGCGAGCGGCAAAGGCTGTGGCGAGGGACGCGTTGCCGGCGGCCTTCGCCAAGGCCAGATGCCGGGCGGCGATCTGCCGGATGGTCTTGCCATCCTGGCCGGGCGCTACGTCTGACGCGATCTGCGCCAGAAGCAGCGGCAGATCTATGATGTCTGCGGCTGGCAGGATCAGACGGTCTGGCAGGGTCAGACAGTCGGACAGGGTTGGGCCACTGGGCCGCCAGGGCTTGGCAGGGGAGACGGACTTTTGCAGGTGTGCCACCTTTGTTCAGTGCCGGATCAGAACCCGGCGCCGCCAAAGCTGCGCGGTGCAGGATCAATCACGACGACCTGATTGTTGCGCACTTGCGCCACGGCCAGCCCACGTTCGTTCGTGCCGTCGCCGCGCAACCGGAAGACGCCGTTCACCCCGACGAAGCCCGCGCCTTGTGTCAGGTCTGCCGAAGGGATCGGGCCGGTTTGACCGCGACGTGCCAAGGCGCCGATGGCTGCGATGCCGTCATAGGCCAACCCGGAAATCGGGTGCGGCGCCTCGCCGTAAGCCGCCTGATAGCGGGCCTGATACTGGGCATAGAGGTTGGGATCAGGCAGGGCAAACCAACCCCCTTGCACGCCCGGAAGCGCCAGAGTTGCCGCCGGAATGTCCCAGCGGGTCAGGCCGATAAGCCGCATGGCTTCGGTATCGAGCCCGTTGTCACGCAGCAACTGTGTGATCAGGGGCAAGGCTCCTGCGGTGTCTGCAGTCAGGAACACGGCATTGGCCCCGGACGACTTTGCCGTGGCGACGATGCCGGGGGCCGCACTGACGACGCCGTTTTGCGAGAATTCATAGCTGCCGATACCGACGACCGTACCGCCCGCCTGTGCGACGCCGCGTTCGACGGCGGCACGGCCCAACTCGCCCGCCGTATTGCGGTCATGCACGACCATCATGCGGCCCTTGCCGTTGCGCGCAGCGTAGCTTGCCAGACGTCCGGCGGTGTTCTGAAAGGTCGGCCCCAGAACAAACACGTTGCCCCCGGCGATGTCGGGATTGTTCGAGAAACTCAGCAGGTTCACCCCGCGCCCGGCGACGGCGACGCCCGCCGCATTGGCTTCTTGCGCAAAGACCGGCCCCAGAATGATCTGTGCGCCTTCGTCCACCGCCTGCAGCGCCATCACCCGTGCCTGACCCGGTTGGCCGGCGGTGTTGTAGACCCGCAGGTCGATGGTGACGCCGTTCAGATCCGCGATCGCCATACGTGCCGCGTTCTGCAAGGACCGCGCCAGCAACTCGTCGCTGGCCTGACCCGACCCGCCGGGAACCAGCAAGGCTACCGCGACCGCGCCGCTGCCGCCAGACGACGGACCCGGACCAGGAGTGAGCGGGCCGGTGGTGCAGGCGGCGAGGCCCAGAACTGCCGCGCCAAAAACAAACCTGACCAGCGACTTGCGGGCAAAGGCCAAAACAGACAACATAGGACGTTCCTCTTGCTCGACAGCGCAGGTTCAGCTTTGCAAGTTAAGCGTTTCAGTCGGGGAAGTAAACTTGTCAGGACACACGGACGTGACAATCGGCCAAGCCTCTTCGACTGTGGGCACGAGCGGCGCAAACGCCGGGGCAAACCCTGGGCCAAACCCTCGGCCAAGGCTTGCGTCTGGCCTGTATTTCATTGCAACCCCGATCGGTGCGGCCCGCGACATTACATTGCGCGCTCTGGACATACTGGGGTCGGCAGATATGCTGGCGGCAGAAGATACCCGCACCCTGCGCCATTTGATGGAAATCCACGGGATCGCGCTGTCGGGACGACCGTTGGTGGCGTATCACGACCATAACGGCGCGGCGGCGCGGCCCCGGCTGATCGCGGCGTTGCAAGATGGTAAATCGGTGGTCTATGCGTCGGAAGCAGGAACGCCGCTGATTGCGGATCCCGGTTTTCAACTGGCCCGCAGGGCGATTGCAGAAGGTCTGCCGGTGATCGCGGCCCCCGGACCAAGTGCGCTGCTGTGCGCGCTGGGCGTGGCGGGCCTGCCCACCGACCGGTTCTTGTTTGCAGGCTTTCTGCCCAACACCACAAGCGCGCGCAGCCGCAGCCTGACCGAACTACAATCGGTTCCCGCAACGCTGGTGTTCTACGAATCACCCAAACGCGTGGCGCGCAGTCTGGCCGACATGGCAAAGGTACTGGGGGCGACGCGGCAGGCGGCTGTGTGCCGCGAACTGACCAAGCGTTTTGAGGAAACCATCCGGGGCACGCTGGGCGACCTGGCCGAAGCTTTTGCCGCGCGCGACGTCAAAGGCGAAATCGTGATCGTGGTCGATCGCGGGGGCAAGGTCGTGCAAGACGAGGCGAGCTTGGATGAAGCGCTGTTAGGGGCTCTTAAAGTGTTTTCGCTTAAAGATGCTGTGAGCGAGGTGGCAACGCGGCTGGGAATGCCACGCCGCGAGGTCTACCAACGCGCACTCATCTTGGGGGAAATGCAATGACGGGATCGATCAGTTTCAAGGAACGCAGCGGCAAGGTCGCCTATCACGCGGGGCTCGCGGCGGAAGATCAGGTTGCACAGCTTTATGCCAAGTCGGGTCGCGAAATCGCGGCAAAACGCTGGCGCGGGTCTGGCGGTGAAATTGATCTGATCGTCCGCAACGGGACCGAGGTCATCTTCATCGAAGTCAAGAAAAGCAAGACGCATGCAAAAGCCGCCGAACACCTGACGCCGCGCCAGATTGCGCGGATCTATGATGCCGCCGCCGAATTTCTGGGGGGCGAGCCGCGAGGACAGGCCACGGATGTGCGGTTCGACGTGGCGCTGGTGGATCAGTTCGGTCGCATCGAACTGCGCGAAAACGTGTTCGCAGCCTGATCAATTGCATCTGCCGCGGCTCTGCGCCATCAAGGGGCGTCAGATCAGGAGAGACCGATGGCGTTGCATGTTGCCCTGCAGATGGACCCGATTGGAGCGGTCAACATCGATGCGGACAGCACATTCCGCATAGCGCTTGAGGCGCAGACGCGCGGGCATCGGTTGTTTTTTTACACGCCGGACAAATTGGCTTTCGTCGAAGGTCGGGTGATCGCGCGCGGTTGGCCGATCGAGGTGCGGCGGGAGCGGGGAAACCATGTGAGTTATGGACCCGAGACCGAGATCGATCTGGCGGAGTTTGATGTGGTCTGGCTGCGGCAGGATCCGCCGTTTGACATGGGATACATCACCACCACGCATCTGCTGGACATGATCCATCCGCGCACTTTGGTGGTCAACGATCCGTTCTGGGTGCGCAACTATCCCGAAAAACTCTTGGTGCTGCGGTTTCCCGACCTCACACCGCCGACCGCAATTGCCCGCGATTTGGCAACCATTCGCGCCTTCAAAGCGCGCCACGGCGATGTGATTCTCAAGCCGCTTTACGGCAATGGCGGTGCGGGAGTGTTCCGGCTGGACGAGGGAGACCGCAATCTCGCCAGCCTGCACGAGGTGTTCATGGGAATAAACAGCGAGCCGTTGATCATGCAAAAGTTCCTGCCTGCGGTGTCGCGTGGGGACAAGCGAGTCATCCTTGTCGATGGCGCGCCGATCGGGGCGATCAACCGGGTTCCGCAGGCGGGGGAAACCCGGTCGAACATGCATGCGGGCGGGCGGCCCGAGCAGGTTGGGCTGACGCCGCGCGATCTGGAGATTTGCGCGGCAATCGGCCCGGTCTTGAGAGAAAAGGGGCAAGTTTTCGTCGGAATCGACGTGATCGGCGACTATCTGACCGAAATCAACGTGACCTCGCCCACCGGGTTGCAAGAGCTGGAGCGGTTTGACGGCGTCAACGGGGCCGAGGCGATCTGGCTGGCCGTCGAGGCAAAACGCAGGTTCAACGAGTAGGGTGCGTGATTTCACGCAGCTCGGCAATAGAAGTGCCGTTTTCGCGGAGGGTTCGACGCCTGCGGCCCGATCAACTTTTTGCCCCGACGGCGATGCGGAAGCTGACCGCCTCGGCGATATGGGGCAGGGCGACGCGGTCTGCCGCGGCCAGGTCGGCAATCGTGCGGGCGACGCGCAGGATGCGGTGATAGCCGCGTGCGGACAGGCCAAAGCGTTCCGCGACCTTGGCCAGCAACGCGCGGCTTTCGGCATCCGGCCCCGCAAAATCTTCCAGCACCGCCCCTTCGAGATCGGCGTTTACCCGCATGTCGGGATGACCCGCAAACCGCGTTTCTTGTCGCGCGCGGGCGGCCGCCACCCTTGCGCCGACCTGGGCCGAGGTATCCCCCGAGGCAGGCAGGTCGAGATCGGTATAGGCTACGGGCGGTACGTCGACGCGCAGGTCGAACCTGTCCATCAGCGGACCCGAGATGCGGCCGAGATAGTCGTCACCGCAGTGGGGCACCTTGGCGCAGGCACGCGCAGGGTCGGTCAGAAAGGGGCATTTGCAGGGGTTTGCCGCCGCAACCAGCAAAAACCGGCAGGGATAGCGGACATGAGCATTGGCGCGGGCCACGACCACATCGCCGGTTTCAATCGGTTGGCGCAGGGTTTCCAGCACTGGCCTCGCAAATTCGGGGAACTCGTCCATGAAGAGCACACCGTTGTGCGCGAGGCTGATCTCTCCGGGTTTGGCGGATTTGCCCCCGCCCACGATGGCCGCCATCGAGGCGGTATGGTGCGGTTCGCGGAACGGGCGACTGCGCGAGATGCCGCCTTCGGTCAGCAGGCCCGCCAGCGAGTGGATCATCGAAGTTTCAAGGGCTTCGATTGCCGACAGCGGCGGCATGATGCCGGGCAGGCGGGCGGCGAGCATTGACTTGCCTGACCCCGGCGAGCCCACCATCAGTATGTGGTGCCGCCCGGCGGCGGCGATTTCGAGCGCGCGTTTGGCGCGTTCCTGCCCCTTTACGTCGCGCAGGTTGCGCGCGAAAGGTTCGGGGGTGACCTCGCCTGCCTCTGCCGGGGTGATGGGTTGTTGGCCAGTGTAGTGGCGCACGACCTCTGCCAGCGTGGCGGGGGCAAGCACTTCGCACGCACCCACCCATGCCGCCTCTGCTCCGCAGGCGCGAGGGCACAGCAGGGTGCGGTCATCCTCTGCGGCGGCCATCGCGGCGGGCAGCGCACCGATCACCGGCATCAGCCGGCCGTCGAGCGACAATTCGCCCAAGGCCAGCGTGCGTTCAACCTCATGTTTGGGGATGATTTCAAGGGCCGCCAACAGAGCGAGCGCGATGGGCAGGTCAAAATGCGAACCTTCCTTGGGCAGGTCGGCGGGCGACAGGTTTATCGTAATGCGCTTGGACGGCAGGGCGATGGACATGGCGGCAATGGCGGCGCGGACCCGCTCGCGCGCTTCGGACACCGCCTTGTCGGGCAGGCCCACGATGCTGAAGCCGGGCAGGCCGGGAGAGAGCGCGCATTGCACTTCGACGATGCGCGCCTCGACCCCTTCAAAGGCCACTGTGTAGGCCCGTGCGACCATCGGCTGCTCTCCGTTTACTTAGGTTATACTCCGAGTCTCGCGGAAGCCGAATTTGACGTCTTGACGGCTGGGTTTGGAACGATTCAGCTATGCCTATGATCCGCCCCGGCTTTCTTTCCTCAGCAGACCGTATCGAGCTTGAGGC
>Ga0105052_10000498_pt1 | contig 54864 bp, 44 predicted proteins | sample FRY03_FD_78094 | JGI IMG/M metagenome (GOLD analysis project Ga0105052, IMG submission 78094) | Freshwater microbial communities from Lake Fryxell liftoff mats and glacier meltwater in Antarctica - FRY-03 | ecosystem: Environmental > Aquatic > Freshwater > Ice > Glacier meltwater ... | reverse complement strand
AGCAAATTGATGCTCAAAGAGAAGTGAATGAAAACTATAAAAATAAAGCGGAAGCCATTTCACAACAGCTCGACGCACTTCAATTATTTAGAAATGCAAAGTTGAGTCAGCTAAAAAATAAAATATCTCAGCAGAACCTCAAACTAAGCGCAGACAGCATGGATTGGCTAGCGTCCAAAACAGCAGCCGAAATAGCTTCAACACAGTTCGATCGAATGGAAAGTCTTTACGGAAAAGGACTTGAATCTCTTACAAATCTTGAGAACAGGAGGCAAAAATTACAGGAAGCAGAAGCCAAATTATTAAGCTATTATAATAAATATCAAGCAAGCCTCGCTGAACTTATTATTGTTAGAACTGAATTGCTCACCACCAACAGTGAATACGACGAAAAAATTGCTAAGGCATCTTCTGATCGCTTCAGCGCACTAAGCAGCTACCATGAAGGAGCCGTTAAGATTTCAAAAATGGAAAATGAATTTAGTAATTATTCCATCAGGCTTGATAATTACTTCATTTTAGCTCCACAGTCAGGACTTATTGCCAGCATTACTAAATCTGGTATAGGTGAAAATGTTAAACAAGCTGAAGCAGTCTGTTCTATTCTGATTGATGATTACGAAAAAGCGGTGGCCGTTTATGTCAACCCCATGGACCTACCATTGATTCACCCAGGCGAAAAAGTAAGGGTGCAATTTGATGGATGGCCCGCTATAATTTTTTCAGGTTGGCCAAACACTTCATATGGTACTTTTGGAGGAACTATAATTGCGGTTGATAGAAATATTTCTGCTCAGGGCAAATACAAAGTTATGATTAGCCCTGATCCTAATGATACTCCATGGCCCGATGCTATACGCATTGGCACAGGAGTTAATGCCATTGCACTGCTTAATGACGTGAGCGTTTGGTATGAATTATGGCGACAGCTCAATGGATTTCCTCCTGATTTCTATGTGCCTGAAAATACAACTGGAAAAATTCAAATTGAAAAATGAAATTAAATGCATTTTTAAGTTTGTTATTCACGGTTGTAGTCATTCCAATGACGGCTCAAAATATGTCGTTTTCAGCGTATTTACAAAGCGTAATTTCAGCTAATCCGAACGCTCTTAAAACCGAGCTAATTCAGCCCTCGGCAGATATGGAAATGAGATTTGCCCGAGGTGTTTTTGACCCAAAAATTCAAGCCGATTTTCAACAAAAAAAATTTGATGCACAAGAGTATTTCAGTATTGGTAATGCAAGTCTGAGCGTTCCCACTTATATCGGCTTAAAAGCTGAAGCTGGGTTCCAGCAAAACGATGGGAATTACTTGAATAATCAACTCATAACACCTGCTAATGGACTCGCCTATATTGGCTTAAGTATGCCGGTACTTCAGGGGCTAAAAACCGATGAAGCCAGAACTGCATGGCAAATAGCTGCCCTCAAACAATCTCTTGCTACCAAGGCATTGCAATGGAGTGTTAACGAGCTTTTATACAAAGCGAGCGATGCCTATGCTGAATATGTAGCCCTCGCATCTGAAATTAGCGTTTTGGATGAGGGTATTATCAATTCCCAAAAGAGACTTGAATTTGTGAGAAACTCCTATTTGGTTGGAGATAAAGCAGCTATCGACACGACTGAAGCTCTTTTGCAAATTCAAGTTTGGGAAGCAGAAAGAACTGAACTATTGCGCTATTTCATTTTTGCTCAGCAACAACTCAACATCTTCAGGTGGATTGAAACCGACGCTTCGCCTGATTTGGGCGATGTAAATTCTTCTCTGCTTGAAAATACCCTTGCCTATTTAGAACTACAAACTCCTGCCATATTATCAGATACTTCAGCCATTTCTGAACATCCAAGAGTTGCTATAAGTGCTGCTAAAATTACGGAAGCAATTTTCAACAGAAGACTTGCTGCTGAATCATTAAAACCTCAACTCGACATTAAATACAACTTTCTCAGAGATGCTGGTTTAGTTCAAAACGAAGAGTTAAATCCTGCATTCAATTCAAGAGATTTTAATTGGGGGCTGAGTTTCGGCTTTCCTTTGTTTCTGAGGAAAGAGCGTGCAAAAATTCAATTGGCTAGAATTTATGAAAGAGAAGCTGAGTTAAATTACGACATGACTCTTCGTGAAACGGAAACGCTGATTTCTGCAGCCAAACTAGCACTTCAACAGTCTTTGGAAAATGCAGAGAGAAACGCGCTGGTTGTAGCAAGTTATCTGCGCCTTTTAAGTGCCGAAGAAGAAAAATTTAGTGTGGGTGAAAGTTCATTGTTTCTTCTCAATACCCGAGAAAGTAAATGGATTGAATCAAAACGAAAACTTATAAAAAGCAATAAAGAAATAATTAAATCCACCATAACTCTCATTTTTGCAGAAGGCGGAAAAGACTGGATGAAGTTGATGGAGGGTAATTAAGAGATTGTGAATCCGCGTTCGGCAAAACTTTCTCAGTCTTGCGCTCAGCATATCCAACCAAAATATAGTTCAATAACTTTTGAAGTCAGTCTTCTCAATCGCTTTTTTTAATATCAAATCTACATATCATAGAGTCCATAGTATATTGGATGCATGGTTGGCAGATGCCTTAGAGTAGCTGTTTTAGAGCAATGGAGCAAAAAGGAATTGGACTACTACAGATACCTAATACGGTATAAATCGAATGATTTTTTGTCATTAAAGTTTCTTTAAGCACAAATGCTTTTTTGAACTTAATAGACTGAGTAAGCATAACTGAAATTTCAACACCACCTTTTCTGATAATCTATGTCCAATTAAAATGAAACTGTCGCCGAAAAAGTAAGCGGAACTGTGAATATTAAAACCGATGGTTTCCGGAGATTTAAACGTTTGAAGAATTGATCAATCGACATGATCAAATGACAGTTCCGTCGAAAGAAGCGCATGTATTACTACCCTGGGTCATACTTTTATTGGGAATCTTAAAAGAGTATTGAACGGAATTTATCATCGGGTGGCCGATAAGTATTTGAAATTTATTCGGATGAATTCAGCTATAAAGCCAATCGCAGATACATGTCTGGCAAGCTTTTAGCAGGGCCGCAATTGCCTGATCAGCTTTTATTGGGAATATTACGGACAAGCATTTAGAATTATTACCTATAAAAGTGCCCTCTGAAAGCCAAGAACAGGATTTGAAAATCCTTGTAAATGAAATCCTATCCATTAAAAAATCCTCAGCCGACACCACCGTCTTAGAAAACCAAATAGACCAATTGGTTTACCAGCTTTACGACTTGACGGAAGAGGAAATAAAAATTATAGAAAGCATCACGAAACAAGAGGTATGACCAAAGAAACCGCCATAAAACTATTTGAAGAAAAGCAAGTGCGCAGCCTTTGGGATGCGGAGCAGGAGAAATGGTATATCTCCATTGTGGATGTGATTGCTGTACTCACTGAAAGTATTGACCCTAATGCAAATTGGCGAAAGTTGAAACAACGCCTTAAAGCAGAAGGAAATGAAACCGTGACGAATTGTCACGGTTTGAAAATGCTTGTGCCTGAGGTCAAAATGCGATTAACCGATGTTGCCGATACGCATCCCTCCGCTAAAACACTTATAACCATCACAAATTAATTTCTTTGATTGCGGCCATGAAGAAACCACTTTCATGGGCTCAACACATCGCGCGTTGTAACTTACAATTAACGCCGCATAGTTTTCTATTCTGGCACATTTTAAATGCGCCACTATTTTTGTGCCAACCTTGTCTATTATAAGAGCACCACTATGCAATTCAGAACAAATTTACTTTTCGGTCAGGTCAGGAAAAGTTTACTACATTGATGGGTGTTCAAGTAGCGCAAATTGCAAAAATAGAAGCCAATTTCTAATAGCTGACTCTTGATGTCCTCGCAGCAAGAGCCCTTCATACCACACTCAGCAAAAGCCAAAAAAAAGAACCAATTAACGACGATCAAATTAACGACGCTCAGTCAAATACATTTACATTTAAAAGACCTGCTTTAACGAAGAGCTACTTTTCAAATAGCAATTTGTGATGGCTTCTCTATTTTGTGCTACGAAATCCTCCACTACGCAACCCCATAAATCTACGCCTCCAACCCCATCAACAGGGAAATTTCTCAAGCTCTTCATAAAGTCGATGCAGTGGCAAGCCCATAACATTAAAATAAGAGCCTTCCATACGCTGCACACCAATATAGCCTATAAACTCCTGCACGCCATATGCGCCGGCCTTATCAAGGGGTTTGTAGCGAGAAATATAATATTCAATTTCATCTTCTTTAAGTTGCTTAAACCAAACTTTTGTTTCATCGTGAAAAGTAATCGAATGGTTTTTTGTCATTAATGTAACGGCAGTAATTACCGTATGGCATTGTCCGCTAATTACTCTCAACATGGCTTTGGCTTCTTCTTCATCAGCAGGCTTTTCAATCACTTTACCATCCAGATAAACAATCGTATCAGAAGTTATAACTAATTCATTATCTGACATTTCCAACCTAAACGCATCCGCCTTTAATCGACTCAAATACCGTGGAATCTCTTCCCTCTGTAATGCAGGGGGATAAACTTCAGGCACATCCTTGATTCTAATCTCAAAATCAATATCCAATCCAGCTAACAATTGCTGCCTTCGAGGCGATTTACTAGCCAGAATTATATGCTTTTTGCGTACTTCAGATAAAATCATAACGGAAATTTGGTTCAAAACTACGATGAAAAAGATTGGATAACAGCTAAAAGAAATCCAATTCATCCAAAGTCAATTAGTTACTTTTGGGGCATGAATGAAAGTATTCTCATACTTGACTTTGGTTCGCAATACACCCAACTAATTGCCCGAAGGGTGAGAGAGCTCAATGTTTATTGTGAAATTTACCCTTGGAATAAAGCGCCTAAATCCTTACCAGGGCTTAAAGGCGTAATTCTTTCAGGAAGTCCGCATAGTGTTAGAGACCCCAAAAGCCCTATGCCGGATTTAAGCATTTACAGAGGCCAATTCCCTTTGTTAGGCGTTTGTTATGGTGCCCAACTATTGGCCCAGCAAAATGGAGGGAGCGTTGAGGCTTCTGAAACTCGAGAATATGGACGAGCAAACCTCAAGTTTGTTCAACAGGAAAATTCTCTGCTGCATCAAATTCAGGATGATTCGCAAGTTTGGATGTCACATGGTGATACCATTAAAAGCATTCCCGATAATTTTGAAATCATTTGCAGCACCACTGAAGTGAAGGTGGCAGGATTTCAAATTAAAAATGAAAATACCTGGGGCATTCAATTTCACCCGGAAGTTTATCATAGCACAGATGGCAGCACTTTACTGGAGAACTTTGTGGTTCATATCTGCGGATGCAGCCAAAACTGGACCCCGGATTCCTTCGCCGAAACAACTATTGAAGGACTCAAAAAACAATTGGGGAATGACAAAGTAGTGATGGGCTTAAGCGGTGGAGTTGACTCCTCCGTTGCAGCCACGCTCCTCCACAAGGCAATCGGCTCTAACTTGTATTGTATTTTTGTGGATAACGGGCTTTTGCGCAAAAATGAGTTTCATGATGTGCTGGAAAGCTATCAAGACTTGGGCCTTAACGTGAAAGGGGTTGATGCTTCGGCTCATTTTTATGAAGCATTAGCAGGACTTACGGATCCTGAACAAAAGCGCAAAGCAATCGGTAGAGTTTTTATTGAAACTTTTGACAAAGAAGCCCATCTGATTGAAGATGTTAAATGGCTTGGCCAAGGCACTATTTATCCTGACGTGATTGAATCAGTGTCAGCAACGGGCGGGCCCTCGGCAACCATAAAATCTCATCATAATGTAGGCGGATTACCTGACTACATGAAGTTGAAAATAGTGGAACCTCTTCGATTGCTTTTCAAAGATGAAGTTCGAAGAGTAGGAAAAGCCCTCCAAATATCGGATGCAATTCTGGGTCGGCATCCTTTCCCTGGCCCTGGATTGGGCATTCGAATCCTTGGTGATATCACTCCTGAAAAAGTAAGAATTCTTCAAGAAGTAGATCATATCTGGATTAAAGGACTGAAAGACGAAGGTTTGTACCACGAAGTTTGGCAAGCGGGAGCCATTTTATTGCCGGTGCAGTCCGTTGGTGTAATGGGCGATGAAAGAACATACGAAAAGGCAGTTGCACTAAGGGCTGTAAGTTCTACTGATGGTATGACAGCGGATTGGTGCCATCTCCCCTATCCATTTTTGGCACGGATTTCGAATGAAATCATCAATAAAGTAAAAGGAATCAACAGAGTTGTATACGATATAAGCTCTAAACCTCCTGCAACCATAGAATGGGAATGATGAAAAATTCAATACTAACCGTTTTGCTTTTTATGCTTGTGTCCATTGGACTTCAAGCGCAAAAGGATGCAACGATTCAAGTGATCGATGGACAAAAATTTTATGTTCATACCGTTGAAACCGGAAATACTATTTACGGGCTATCTAAACTTTATAATGTAAGCCAGGAAACAATTCTGAAAAAAAATCCGGAAGCAAGTACCGGATTAAAACTCGGTCAATCCCTGTATATTCCTGTACCTGAAAACCTTAAAGAAGATAAATGGACAAATCCAATACGTATGGATGGAGCCCATTTAATTCATAAAGTAATGAAGGGCGAAACCCTATTTGGTATCTCCAAAGAATACCTCGTTGATGTAAATACCATTCTTGAACTTAACCCCGCAGCCAATTCAGGATTAAGCAAAGGAATGGAGTTAAAAATCCCGGTGAATAAGGATGAAGTTGATGATCTCAGCCACCTCAGTCCTGCAATGGAAGACTCCCTAATTAAGCATACTGTTTCAGCCGGAGAAACCGTTTATGGCATCGCAAAACAATATGGGGTAAAAGAAGAAGATTTTAAAAAAGTAAATAACAATTTCCCTGAAGGTTTAAAGGCTGGTCAAGTAGTGCGTATCCCTCTTGTTGATAAAACTTTTATTGCACGCACAAAACCAATTGAATACCCTACGGTTGTAATGATTGAAGCCCCTAAAAGTGATAAATATATCGTTGGACTGATGCTTCCTTTTAATCTGGCTTCTCGTGATTCGACTAAAATACCTACCAAAGAAAATAAGCTCCGTGGCATTGCACTCTCCATGTATAGGGGAGCTGTGCTGGCTGCCGATAGTCTAGAAAAAACAGGGTTTAATGCCGATCTGATTGTGAGTGATGTAAATGCAGCTTCTACGGCAATTAGTTTAACAAAAGGTGGACAACTCGAAAATGCCTCCTTGATCATTGGCCCGCTGCAACGCAGTTCTTTTGAAGATTTAAGTAAAACTCTCAATCCTGCAAAAACACATTTGGTGTGCCCGGTGCCACAATCAAATAAAATTTTGCTTGCTCATCCTAACGTTAGCAAGGTTATCTGTTCTGAAAGCTCTGAAATAGCTGCTATGGCTAAGCATATCAGAAAGAAACACTCCAATGCCAACATCATTTTATTAAATAGCGGATTTACAGATGATATTCGCAATGTTCAGCTTTATACCGATTTGCTTAATCAGGAACCTGCCATTGCCTTTTCTGAACATAAGGCAATTGGAAAATCCGTAGGTTCAATTTCTACCAAATTGAGTGCAACAAAAGAAAATATCATTATTGCAGCCAGCGCAAATGAGGTCTTGTTGGCCGATTTAATCACCAAGCTTTCCATGCAGAATACGGATAAATACAAAATAAACCTCTATGGCATGGCAAGTTGGGAAGAATTCAAATTCCTCGACTCTGAGCAGCGCAATCGTTTCAATGTGCATATTCCCGCGCCAAGTTTCGCCGACCTAAATGACCCAAAAGTGTTGGATTGGTATTATTTATATAGAGAAAAGTTTGGAACTGATCCAGATCAATACGCCATTATTGGCTATGATATTATGATGTATTATTGTTCAGGATTGAGAGATTTCGGACCTTCATTCGCCGTTCATTTTGATGAGATTAATTATGATCCTCTTGGAATTAATTTCAATCTGAAGAAAACAGGAATTGAAAGTGGCTATGAAAATGAAAGTGCTTTCGTGCTGCGATATCGTGATTTCGTTCTTGAAAACGTCGATTATAGTGAATGAGGCTCCATTAATTTCCAAGAAATTCAAAGATTTACAGGACCATATTTGCAAGGTTCTGAATGAAAAAAATGAAGAGGATTTATTCATCACAGATGAATGGAATCGTCCGGGAGGAGGAGGAGGTAGAAGTCGTGTTATCGAAAACAAAAAGCATCTCAGTAAAGGAGGCGTTAACTTCTCAGAAGTATTTGGCGAACTTCCCCAAGGGAGTGCCATACATACACTATCTGAAGAAAAATCGTTTTTCGCAACTGGGGTTAGCGTTGTGCTCCACGCCGTAAATCCATTCGTTCCTATTATCCACATGAATGTTCGTTATTTCGAATTAGGCAATGGTGAGTTTTGGTTTGGAGGAGGAATAGATTTGAGTCCTGTTTATGTTACGGAAGAAGATGCCAGTTATTTTCATTCCGCATTAAAGTCAATCTGCGATAAATACAACAAAGACTGGTACAAGGAATTCAGCATCTGGGCTGATAATTATTTCTATTTGCCTCACAGAAATGAAACACGTGGTATTGGCGGTATTTTCTTTGATCATCTCAAAACTGATAGGGCCAGCAAAGAGGAATTGCTTCAGTTTTGTCTCGATTTAGGAACAGCATTCCCATTGATTTATTCTGAAATCATGAACCGAAGGAAGAACACTTCTTTTGGAAAGGAAGAATTGGAGTGGCAGCAACTGCGCAGAGGCCGATATGTGGAATTTAATCTGGTATTGGATAAAGGAACACGCTTTGGTTTGGAAACCAATGGAAGAACAGAGTCCATTTTGATGAGCTTGCCCGAAACTGCTTCCTGGAAGTACAATCATAAACCCGCAGAAAACAGCAAAGAAGCTCATTCTTTGAGCTATTTGGTAAAAGGTTATTCCTGGGTTTAAGAGCGCATCTATTCCTATTTATTACATTTCGCTCAACAGCAAAGCAAAAGAGTTTATTTTTGCCCTATGTCTATAAATTTAATTGAAGAATTGCGCTGGAGGGGATTGTTACACGATGTAACACCCGGAGCGGAAGAGCTTTTTGCCAAAGAAAAAGTGAAAGGGTATGTGGGATTCGATCCTACAGCCGATTCACTCCACATCGGAAATCTTGTACCGATTATGCTTCTTGTTCACTTGCAAAGGGCAGGACATCAACCTATTGCGCTTGTTGGTGGTGCAACCGGCATGGTTGGCGACCCTTCCGGAAAAACGGCTGAACGTAAATTACTTGAGGTTGAAGACATTAATCACAATCTCAATTGCCAGAAAAATCAATTGATGCGCTTCCTGGATTTTAGCGGTGATAATCCGGCTGAAATCGTCAACAACTACGATTGGTTCAAAGGAATAGGATTTCTTGATTTTATTAGAGATGTTGGTAAACACATTTCTGTCAATTATATGATGGCCAAAGATTCCGTTCAAAGTCGTTTGGAATCGGGTATGTCATTCACAGAATTCAGCTACCAATTGGTTCAGGGATATGACTTTGTATGGTTGTACCAAAACAAAGGAGTAAAACTACAAATGGGTGGTTCAGATCAATGGGGAAACATTACTACTGGAACGGAATTAATACGTAGAATGACCCAAGGCCAAGCCTTTGCGTTAACTGCACCCCTCGTTAAAAAGGCTGATGGAACTAAATTTGGAAAATCAGAAGGGGGCAATGTTTGGCTCGATCCTGAAAAAACTTCACCCTATAAATTCTATCAGTATTGGATTAATAGCTCCGATGTGGATACGGCCAATTTCATTCGCATTTTTTCATTGCTTGAAAAATCCGAAATTGAACAAATCGAAGCTGAACACGCGCAAAGTCCACACCTTAGGTTATTACAAAAAAGACTTGCCGAAGAACTTTGCATTCGTGTTCATGGGAAAGAAGAATTAGAAGCCGCTATTTCAGCTTCCAATATACTTTTTGGACAATCTACTAAAGACGATTTGTTTCGATTGAATGAGTCTGATTTTTTAGCCGTCTTTGAAGGTGTCCCTCAAGCTATGATGGCTATGAGTGACGTTGAACAAGGTCTTTCAATCATTGATGCCTTAGCCGGAAAATCCGGATTTATGGCTTCCAATGGAGAGGCAAGACGCTCATTGAAAGAAAAATCCATCAGTTTAAACAAAGAAAAGATAGAAGACGAAAACTTCATCATTCTCAAGGAGCAATTGATTCAGGGAAAATACTTGTTACTCCAAAAAGGAAAAAAGAATTACTTCCTTCTGATCGCTGAATAATAATAAGGCATTTATAAAAAATGAAGCGAGATCCCTGCATGGACCTCGCTTCATTTGTTTAGGAAATCATGATGCAGCTCGTTAGCCGCGTAGTTTGACGCCATTTTCATCAGACAATTTAATGCCCTGAGTAATAAAAATTAGCACTTAATTATAGGACAATTGTTTTCTAAAAAAGGTTGCAGACATTTTGAAAAAATCTTTATCCAAGAATGTAACAATCACATTATCATTAAATTACATCCTCTCAAGTCGCTAAAATCAAATCGCCCTAAGATTTCAAAACTTCCATCATTGTGCAGTCTTCCCAAATCCTGAGTAGCGATAAATGCACAAGAGTAAATATTGGCCAAATCAATGATGTTTATACCACCAGTGCTTCCTAAAGGGGCTATTGAATATGGATCATCGGCGAGTCTGATGCTGATTTTCATCCAAAGCGGACATTTAAAAATACCATTTTTCATGCTGTAGGCTTGGCTAAGGAGCTCTGTCATCCCATATTCGGAAACTATATGCTCCGTTCCAAAACCACTCTTCAATATTTGATGCAATTCATCTCGGGTCAATTCGACACGCTTGCCTTTCATGCCGCCCGTTTCCATAACAAAAGTGTTGTGTAACTTAAAGGGACCTTTGTTAATTAAATCCAGCAATGCGAATGTTACACCTAGAAGTAGGACTTTGCGGTCTTGTTGCTGCAGTATATTCAGTTTTTGCGCCAGTTCTTCCAGCTTATCAAGATAAAATCCACTTTCCTTTGAATTGGATTTTTTAATTAACAAATCAGTATAATAAACGAGGGAAGCATCATTGCGCTCCAGGTATGACGGTAATAATGCCAAAATCACCCAATCAGAAGGAGGTCCAAATACGTTTTCAAAGCCCCTCAATATTGAATTGTCGTAAAGATTTGTATTGATTAACTCGTGCACAGATCGCTCTGAGCCTGTGGTGCCGCTGCTTCTAAATGTAAGTTTGGTTTCTTCACCATCAATACAAACCCGATGATGTTTAAATACTTCAATAGGTAAAAAAGGGATTTCATCAAATCGGGTTATGGAAGCAGGGTCAATTTGTCGAAGTTGGAGGTATTTTCGGTAAATAGGGTTTTCTTTGGCTTGATAGTAAAATATACTAAGCGCCAGATCGTTAAATTCTTGTTCGGTTGTGATGTTAAATATCGCCTTTTCCCAAACTGATGCACTTATTTTTCTGCTTCTGTCGTAATCCACGCTATGAAAGTAGATGTTTTTTTAGATTTGAAAGATGAAATACACCGGATATCTCTTAACAGCTTTTTCAGTCGCAGTGCTCAGTTCTTGCTTGAAAGTAGAAGAATTCCCCAAAGAACCTACCATAACTTTCAAAGAGCTAAGTACTTATGCTGATTCAGCCCGATTAACCATCGTATTTACAGATGGCGATGGAGATATCGGTTTGAATGAGGGAGATACCCTCTCCCCTTATAATATTGAAGGCGATCATTATTTTAACTTGTACTGCGATTACTATGAAAAACGCGAAGGAGAATGGGTTTTAGCTCCGGAAATTGTAATCCCCTTTTATTACCGAGTACCACGCGTAACTCCTACCGGTCAGAATCCTTCACTCAATGGGGAAATGAGCGTGATTATGACTCCTCTTTACTATTTACCTGGGACTGGTTATGATACTTGCCGATTTGAAATCCGGTTAGTGGATCGGAACTTGAATCAAAGTAATACTGTTGTGAGTAACGTTTTTGTGAAGCCTTAGTATTTTCCGAACTCGCTTTTTGGGTGTAAAGTAAAAATCATTTTCATTTGCGGGTAACCTTTAGTTTCTGACTAGTATTGTTCAGCAAACTAGTGGGCTTCTTGCTTGCTCTGATTTAAGGCAATCATTGTAATTAATCGAAGAATTAATAGAGCTTTAGACCTTTCCAGAAGCTGCTTCTGATACATTTATGATATGATCTCCGATTTTCTCTAATGAAGAAAAAAGGTCGCTATACATCATTCCGCTTTGAACAGAATACTTGGCTTTTTCAACGTCTGACAAATGCTTTTTTCTGATCAGATCGCGGAATTCATTAATTTCCTTTTCCTTTTCTATTGCTGCATTCAAATCAATTGTTTCTGAAATCAGATTGGACTGCATGATATCAAAAGCTTCATCAATCTTGATAAATAATAATTTTAAAGACTCTCTTTGTTTAGGTAGAAAGTAAATTTTCTTGTTGTTTTTAGCTTCCAGTGTCAAAGTCATTTGATAAAAAATATCCGCAATACGCTCAAGATCGCTGGAAATGCTCAAAAGTCCACGCACTTTGATACTGGTTGCCTGCGACATTTCTTCAGAAGACATTTTAGCCAAAAAATTGGCAATTTCAACCTCAACTCTATCGGTGATTGATTCATATTTCTGAATTCTGGAGCATAGCTCTTCTCTTACAACAGAATCATTCTCTTCGAGCAATCGCTTCACAAAGCCTGACATCTTGGCAACTATATTTCCGAATTTAGCAGTTTCCTTATTCGCTTCGAGCAAGGCCAATTCAGGGGTTGCCATCACTCTGCTGCCAATATACTCTAAAACATAAATTTCATTATCGCCTTTGGATTTGACCATCCATGTCGAAAGTTTCTCCAGCACAGGGATAGCCGCAATAAAAATGGCCGCATTGATTACATTAAAAGCAGTGTGAAAAAACGAAATGAATAGCTCATTCCGCGAGTTTACATAATTTGGATTGATGGAAATGACAAGATTCTGCACCGGTTCAAAGATCAAATTGATAGCTTGAAAATAAATAGGGAAAATGGCCAATATCCAAGTGACCCCTAACAAATTGAACAAGAAATGGCTACGAGCAGCTCTTTTGGCGGGAACATTAGCAACTAATGCAGCAAGATTTGCTGTTATGGTGGTGCCGATATTAATTCCTAAAACCATGGCAGAAGCTGTTTCAGTATCAATTATATCTTTAGCAATTAGGGTTAAAGTAAGGGCTAAAGCAGCACTTGAACTTTGAATGAGCGCCGTAAACAACACCCCTACTAAAGCAAAAATGAGATAGCCCAAATAGCCTGAATTGGCCCATGAAGCTATATAGGCAAAGGTCTCTGGTGAGTCTTTAAAGTTCGGAAAAGTGTTTTGCAACATCTGCAAACCCAAAAAAAGCAATGCAAATCCTATAAGAAATTCACCAATGTGTTTGAGGTTTCGTCCGCGAATAAACAACAAAGGCAATCCTAAAGCCATCAATGGGAGCGCAAGAGAAGAAATAGAAAATTCACCAAAAGCAAAAAATGCAATGAGCCAGGCTGTAATGGTGGTTCCAATGTTTGCCCCCAAGATTACGGGTATGGCCTCTCTCAACTTGAGCATTCCGGCATTCACAAAAGACACAATCATTACCGTTGTTGCCGAGGAAGATTGCAAAATAGATGTTGTAGCGAATCCAGTGAACAAACCTTTAAATCGGTTGGAGGTCATTACACTTAATATACTTCGCAAACGAGAGCCGGCTGCGCGCTGCACACCCTCACTCATCACTTTCATCCCGTAGATAAAAAGTGCAAGAGCGCCTATAATTTTAAGTATAACTAGAAAATCCAAATCCGGATGAGTATTAACTAAACCGCAAAAATACCGCAAGCACATGAACTTTGCTGGCTATGTTCCTTAACAAATCATTAAGTGCATCTTAGTAATTTCGAGTACATAATAGATTTCTAATGTTAAGGTTTTGTTACTTATTAGCTTCTTATGTTATTTTTATGTTAACTTTATGTTTGTAAATCATTAAGTCATGCGTAAAATACTCATTTCATTATTAATCTTAAGAACCTTCGGGATGTATGCTCAGGATTTGGTAGTTAAAGATGGAATTTACTTGAATGAAAATGGCAAACCATATTCAGGTGATTACACCAGTTACCATCATAATGGTGACCTGAAAATGCAGTGTCAGTTCAACCAAGGTAAACCTGATGGTAAAATTATGTCATACTATGATAATGGCAAAGTAGAACTTATTGGTCACTATCAAGAAGGTTTGAAACATGGAAGTTGGGTTAATTTCAATTCAGAAGGCGAAAAAGTACTGCAAATGTCATTCAACAAAAACCTGCGCGATGGACTTTGGCTGATGTGGGATGAGACAGGCACCCTCCGTTATGAGTACGCATACCTCGATGGTAAGAAATACGGCACATGGAAAATGTGGGACGAAAGCTCAGCTCTAGTTGATTCGCAAGAACATTGATTTTTCTTCAAAAACTAAATCTGGCTGTATCCATTGATGCAGCCTTTTTTTTTGTCATTTGATTTAGTCAACATCATCGACACAAATTAATTCACCTTGATTTGCATTTCTGCGCGCAGCGAAAAAAATTTAATAAGCAAACACATAGGAATTGAATTTCTATTAATCACTCAACAGAATTGATGGCCAGCCCTTTAAAGTAATTTCTAAGCGATCTCCGCTTAGGACCTTCTCAAAAAAATGATAGGTGACATTCCCTGTTTGTATCCCAAAGCCCATCAAATCTATCTAGATCAAATAAAAAGGAGGCTCTGCAAAAGCAAAGCCTCCCTTTAAAATTATTTTGTATTCCGTCTTAGCAGTTGGTGCCAAACGCAGATAAAAGAACCAACAAGTCAGCAGTATTAACAATGTTATCGCCATTAATGTCTGCAGGGCATAGATTGGCAAAAGTGCAAGAGCCATCTTCCTCGTTCGCATTAACATCGTAATTGATTGCATCCGGGTAAGTACAACCAGGGAACAAGCATGACCCATCATCAATGCTAGCAAGAGCATTGTAATTAGCAGCATTTACATCTGTGCATCCTACACAACTATAATCACATGAATTATCATCAATTACAGCAGTTGCGCTATAGTTGCAAGCGTTAGCATCAGTGCAACCCCATTCTATTACATCATTGGCATCACGAGGCTCCATTTTAAATGCATTGAATGAATAGTAAAGTGGACCTGTAACAGTGAAGGTTATACCAGCCGGCGCAGGAGCAAATGCATAAGCAAGGTCATCAGATAGCAAAGCACCTGTTCCATCATTGATAGACCACTCCCCAAAACCAACGTTTCCATTTGCAACAGGAGCAGTAGCAGTAATCAATACACCTTCCCAAGGCTCTAAGTTTGCCGCCAAAGTACCCAATGTAAGAGCAGCAGGTAAAGCGTTATTACTGCTATTTACTGTGGTTGCTACAGAAGCAATTAAAGTAAGCCCGAATGACTCAACCAAGGTGCCTTCTACAGCAATGGCATCGCCTTGAGCAACTCCTACTCCTTGAACCCAGATACCACTGTAAGCACCCGTTCCGCTTTGTAGGCTGTACAAATTGCTTGCAGGATAAACTCCAGTTACAATACCATTGGTTCCAACATACTCACCGGCAGTTGCAATAGTCTGAAGTTGAACAATAGTATAAGGAGTAGCAGGAGGAGGAGTAGAATTAATTGCACCAGGAGTGCCATTGGCCACGTACGATGCTTGCCAGCTCGCGGCAAGGCTATTATCGAATGATGGATCGATAAGCTCTAATGATGGACACTGATCATCAGCAGCTGTAGGCCAAGGAAGGATGTCGTCATAAGTAACGATATCAATAGTATTTCCAAATCCATCTTGCAGTTCGATAGCTTCTCCATTATTATTCATATTACCGGAAGTAATCTGGAAAACCTGATATCCATTGCCTGTATAAGTGGCAGCAGCTACAGCAATAATAATATACTCTCCAGGTAACATGGTAGTTCCATCAGGGAAAGTAAAAATAAAACCCTGACTAAATGTGTAGCCACTTAAATCGGCTGTTACAACGTCATTATTATACATCTCAAGGAATTCGTATATCAAATCATCACCTTGAGTTGGACATGGATTGTAATGAATTTCGTTGATCACCAAATTTGGCAAAGTAAAGTAGCAAGAACCATCATTCTGATTTACTTGTGGATCGTAGTTAATAGCCAAAGGATCATCACAACCTAAATAGATACAAGATCCATCATCAAATGTAGCAATAGGATCGTAGTTATCAGCGGTAGGATCAATACATCCAGGAATAATTCCGCAAGTTCCATCATCAATTACCGCCAATGGATCGTAGTTTGGGAACAAGTTGTCTGTACAACCCCAACGTTTAACATCGTTGGCATCACGTGGTTCCATTTTGTAGGCACCAAAGCTGAAATATAAGGGGCCGGTTACAGTGAAAGTCACAAACAAAGGAGCCGGACTGAAAACATAAGCAAGGTCATCAGAGAATGCCTCTCCAGAACCATCCGATACTGACCATTCGCCAAAACCTGCATCAGCAGTAGCAGTTTCACCTGTAGTTTCAACTAATACGCCTTCCCATTGCTCATCATTGATAGCAAGAGTTGAAAGTACCTCAGCAGCGGGTAGAGCATTACCCACACTTAAAACGTTAGCCGTAGCACTAAGAATGATGGTAAGACTGAATGATTCTGTAAGAGTTCCAGTAACATCCACTTCATCACCAAGGGAAACGCCTGTTCCTTGAACCCAGATACCGTTGTAAGGACCAGTTCCATCTTGAATAGTGAAAAGACTGCTCGCAGGATAAACTCCTGTTACAATACCATTTGTAGTTACATACTCACCGGCAGTTGCAAAAGTTTGACACTCATTAATAGTGTAAGAAACTGCAGGAGGGGGAGTTGAATTTTGAGCACCCGGAGTTCCATTATTTACATAACTTGCTTGCCAGTTTTCTGGAAGCGAGTTGTCCAAGGAAGGGTCAATCAATTCAGCAGATGAACAAAGTCCATTGGCAGCAGTTGGCCATGGCAATGCAGAAGCATACGTAACCTCATCAACTATTAAAGGATCTGCAGTAGATAGTGTTACCGTTTCTCCACCTTGAGCTAAAGCACCGGCAAATTGAAATACCTGATATCCGTTTCCAACGTAGTTTGCTGCATTTGCTGCAATTACAATATACTCACCTGCTGCAATTGATGTTCCATTAGGGAAAGTAAAGGCAACCGCATTAGATAGCGTATATCCGCTTAAATCAATCAAAGCGAGACCATTATTCAAGATCTCTATGAACTCGAACTGATCGTCATCTCCTTGAGCAACACAAGGATTGTAATGAATTTCATTGATTACCAATAATGGTAATGCAAGAATACATGAACCATCATCAATGGTAGCAGCAGGATCGTAGTTAAGCGCCAAAGGATCGGTACATCCGCTGTATTCACATGAACCATCATCTAAAGTAGCACTAGGGTCATAGTTATCAGCAGCAGGGTCTGTACAACCTAGCACCGGCGCCGCATTGGCATCCCAAATAGCTACTAAATCGAAAGCAAATTCTTCGCTACCTGAATCTGCACCCGTTGTTACTCTGATTTCGAGTGAAGAACCAGTGCCGGGAATGCTCGCTGTGTATTGGGCAAAAGCATTGGTGATTTGCGTTCCTTCTCCAATTCCGTCGAGGTCAGCATCATGATTCATACCTATATTTGTACCTGCACCGGGAGCAGCGAACTGCATCACTTTTACCCATCCGTTACCATCCAAATTATACTCAAAAAAGAACTGGTCAGCTGCATCCCAATGATTGCCTATGCTACCAGTTGCAATGAGTGCACGAAGTTCAATTTGACCCACTCCTGTTACATTTATTGGAGCAAAAGTCATTGTTTTAGGACTGATTCCATTTTGCTCAGGCTGAACTCCAATGTCATCCAAATCTTCGCCAGCAAAGAAAAACGTGCCGCTCATTCCTGTATAAGCCCCTGAAACATTGGAGATCGATACGGTTGTAGTTCTTCCGTAGTGATCGCTTGTTCCGTCATTAAACTGTCCGGTTGCGAAATAACGCACATTATTACCATCAGTTTCGAAATCTTCTGACCAAACCTGGGCAGAGGCCGCGAAATTCCAAAGGAATAGTGCGCTAAAGATTAATAAAAGCTTTTTCATTTTCAGTGAATTTTGTTTGGGTGTTTAGGGTTTACTTCCCGGGTACAAAATTACCAAGCTAAGCTGAGTTTGAAACGAGTTCACACAGACTTAATCTAAAGATAAAGTAAAAAGTTATTAACTTTCACTTTAGTTCAAAACTCCAATTTCAACTGCTTAGGAATCAGCGTAAAACTCATGCGATGATAAGGACTGGCGCCTGTTTTAGAAATTGCTTCTCGATGCTTTTTTGTGGGATATCCTTTGTTAGTATCCCAGGCATATTGCGGATGGGCAAAATGAAGGGCTTGCATTATTTCATCTCGATGTGTTTTGGCTAACACGGAAGCTGCGGCAATACTCAAATATTTTCCGTCACCCTTAATTATACAAGTATGGGATATTCCAATGTACGGATTGAAACGATTTCCATCGATTAATAAAAATTCTGGCTTCAATTCCAGTTTTGCGATAGCTCTGTGCATGGCTAAAAAAGAAGCGTTTAGAATGTTAATCTCATCAATTTCCTTATGATCCACAACCCCAATTGCCCAAGCCAAGGCTGTTGATTTAATCAATGGTGCCAATTGATCCCGTTTTTTTTCTGTCAGAACTTTAGAGTCATTGAGATCTGCCAATTTAAAATCCAGAGGAAGAATAACTGCTGCCGCTACAACTGGCCCGGCCAAACAGCCTCGGCCAGCCTCATCGCAGCCGCATTCCAGTCTGCCGGATTCCAAAAAAGGCAATAAATCAGGCATGCTTTTCTTGTTTCAATACTTTTTCGATCACATGCCAAACGATTTCAGCCGATTTGTCCCAATTGAATTCTTGAGCTCTTTTTAATCCTGCTTCAATCAATCGGCTTCGCAATTCAGAATCCGATTGCAATCTTTTCATCCCATCAGCAATTTGCTGCGGATCCATAGGATCAACCAGCAAAGCAGCGCCCCCGGCAACCTCAGGTAATGAACTTAAATTTCCAGCAATTACAGGTGTGCCACATGCAAAAGCTTCAATTATAGGAACTCCAAAACCTTCGAAATATGGCACATAGACTAATGCTTCGGCAGATGCCATGGCCATAGCAAGGTCATTTTGAGCAAGGTGTCCGCTAAAAACTACCTCATCTCGATAAATCATCCCTTCATAAGCCTGTTTTAATGTTTTATTCCACCAATATGTCCCACCCACTATCAATAATCGATTTGTTTCGCCCCCATTACTCCTGTAGATATCATAGGCTTGTAGCAAGCGGTGTATGTTTTTGCGGGGATGAAGTGCACCAACAAACAGGAAATAGTTTTTTCCTGATGTTTTTTTTACTCTAAATTTTTGACGATTAAGTTCTGATTCGGGCTTGAAATTTTCCCTCAAGCCGTTGTAAGCTACTGTAATTAACTCAGGGCTAATATTATAGCATTGTACTATGTCATGTTTGCTAAATTCAGAAACGGTTATTACCCTTTTAGCTTTTACGGCAAATTTTGGAAAATAGTACTGATAATACTTCCTCACTAACCATGGCAAATCTTCCGGGAAATGCTCAAAATTGAGATCATGAATTACAGGAACCGAAGGTATATCAGTACTCAATGATAAAAAACCGTCAGGAGAAAAGAAAACATCGGGTTTAATCCGATCTAAGGCCCGCTTTAAGCTCCATTCAAACCACAGAACAAACAGAAAAGGATGACGCGCCGGAGGACCAATCACAATAGGATGAACATTGGGTCCAAATAAAAATATAGGGCTGTACGGTCTGTCAAAAATAAAGTAAAAATCATGCTCAGGATGCTGCTGTGCGAGCCTTTTGAGGATTTCATGGCTAAACCATCCTATGCCCTCCATTCTGCCTTTTAACAGCAATCTTGTATTTACAGCGATCTTCATTCTTGAGGGGCGAAATTAAAGCAATCCATGCAGAGCATCAAGCAGAACAAGAGGTATGATTATCTTGCGGCATGATCCGAGGCGGACAACAAGGGTTTTTATCCAATCTTATTTTGCTATTAGTCCTGAATTTACTGGTAAAGCCGGTATATATTCTCGGGATTGATGCGGAGGTCCAAGTTCAAGTTGGACCTGAAATTTATGGTTCCTATTTCGCTTTACTCAACATCTCATTCCTTTTGAACATCATTTGTGATCTGGGAATCAATAATTACAACACCCGTGAAATAGCACTAAATGGAAAAATTGACCCGGGCATTTTCGGGGGAATGTCTAAGCTGAGGGTCATTTTAGGAGTAATTTATATTGCAATCGCCTTGTTTAGCTCTCTGGTGCTGGGCTATAGAGGATTTGAAATTGAAATTCTATTCGTTTTGGCTTTAAATCAGGTTTTGGCATCCTTTATCCTCTTTTTCAGATCCAATTTAACGGGACTTCATCTTTTCAAACAGGACAGCCTTATTTCTGTGCTTGACCGATTAATTCTCATCATTGGACTTGGATACATTCTCTTCTTTAGAGAAAAAGGCGCTTTTGACATACGTTGGTTAGTCTATGGACAAACGGTTGCTTACATCGTCACAGCCTTACTTGCATTAGTATTGCTTTTGCCACAAGGCGCTAGTTTCAAAAGTCCCTGGAATTCAAAATCGGCTCTAGAAACTTTGAAATCAAGCTATCCATACGCCTTGTTGATTTTTATGATGATGGTTTATAACCGAACAGATGGCGTGATGTTGGAGCGGATGCTTGACGATAATGCACATCAAGCAGGAATTTATGCCCGATCTTATCGCTTTTTTGAGGCACTAAACATGGTAGCCTACCTTTTTGCGGTCTTGTTATTGCCCATGTTCTCGCGTGCTTTAAAAGATAAAATAAGTGTGAGACCCTTGGTAAAAACAGGCTATAATCTATTGTTTTTTGGCTCATCACTGGTTGCTATCATTGGATACTACTACAGCGATGTACTCTTAAATCTTCGGTATTCCGATTTGATTTCAGAAAGTAGCGGGGTTTTACAATTACTTCTTTTTGGATTTGTGGCAGTGAGCTTATCCTATGTTACAGGCACCTTGCTCACCGCCAGCGGGGATTTGCGTTCTCTCAACAGAATAGCACTTTTTTGTGTAGGATTGAATATCGTTTTAAATCTTTGCTTGATTCCACAATGGGGCGCATGGGGCTCTGCTCTTGCAACCGTCATTACTCAGTGGTTTGCATTGATAACTCAGTCTATATCCATTGCAATGCGTTTCAAACCCAAACCTGACTTTGCCTTGCTCGTTCGAAGCGCACTATTTGCCGCACTATTATTACTTTCAGGATATCTTAGCACAATAATTCAGGCTGGAACGGGTTTAAAAATCGGAGCGCTCATAGGTACGGCATTAATGCTGGGATTATTGACCAAAATCTTAAATCTTGGTTCGTTAATGGCTGTAATACGGGATCGACTCGAGGCCTGAGCTAATTATTACCTTTGCCAAAACCAATCTCAAAATGACTAAAAAAGAAAAGCACAAAGCTGAAGAAGAAGAAAGCGCTTTGAACTCAGCAAATTTGCTGGTTTTCCTATTCAATTGGCGGAAAGAATTATTCATTATTTGTGCTGCCGCCGCCATCTTTTCATCAATTGCAGCCCTGGTTATACAAGAAAAATATCTATCCAGTGTTGTGATGTTTCCAACAAGTACCAATTCATTCGGACAAATTCTGACTGAAGAGACTTCCAAAGAAAACTTACTTGAATTTGGAGAAAAGGAGGAGGGAGAAAGACTTCTTCAAATTATTAATTCAGACGAAATTCGTGCAAGAATTATCGGTAAATACAATCTTTACAAGCATTACGATATAGATCAGACAAGTGCGGGGGCTAACGCAAAAATTCAAAAGGAATACGATAGCAATATTTCATCACAGATGACTCGCTTCGGTTCAGTGCGGGTGGATGTGATGGATGTGAGTCCGGATACTGCTATGTTTATTGCCAATGATATTGCCAATTTGATTGATACGGTGAGTAACAGACTCCGAAATGACAGGGCACTTGTGGCATTTCACTATGCCGAAGCCGAATATATCAATTTACTCTCCGAAATTGCCGTGCTTGAAGACTCTATGGCTAGTTTGAGATCAGTAGGTGTGTTTGATTACATAACCCAAATTGAAGGTTTGAATGAGCAATATGCTACGAGTATTGCCTCCGGTCAGACTGGCCGCGCTGAAGACTTAAGGCAACAAATGGTAGAACTTTCTCAATATGGAAATACATATTCCAAACTTGAAACACTTATTGAATCTTCCTACGAGAGGGAAGCCACATTGAAAAAGCGTTATGAATTGCTCAAAATCGACGTTAATTCCAAACTTAGCGCCAAATTTACGGTAAACAATGCCCAGAAGGCAGACAAGAAAAGCTACCCTGTGCGATGGTTGATTGTGGTAATGTCAGTAGCCTCTGTTTTTGTTTTTAGCATTGTTGCATTGCTCATTTTTGAAAACATCCGAAAACTCAAGTCCGAAGGCCGATTAGGATGAAAAACTCCGGTAGCATTTCTGCGCGCAATTTGATTGGATTGGGTTTGGGATACAGTCTCATCCTATCGCTTGCTGTATTTTTCGAAAGCTATTTCGTTGCCGCTATTCCATTGCTATTGATGGTTTTATACCTGGCTTTTTTCAGGATTGATGTTTTGATGATTTTCATTGTTGCATGCACTCCTTTTTCATTGAATTTAGAAGATCTGGATTTGGGGGGAGTTGGATTTTACCTTCCCACAGAACCACTGCTTTTCGGAGTGATGCTCATCTTAGTTTTCAAGGTAATTTCAGGCCAATATCTCGACAAAGCACTGCTCAAGCACCCGATTTCATGGCTTATTTATGCCATGATTGTTTGGATGATGCTCAGCACTATTAACAGCGAGTTGCCTTTAGTTTCCTTCAAGTTCATGCTCGCCAAGCTTTGGTTTATACTGCCCGTTTTTTTCCTTGGTGCACAGCTTCTTAAAAATCAATCACGTATCAGAATATTTCTATTAACCTATTTGTTTTCGCTTATTGCTGTAGTGCTCTACACCATTCTTCACCATGCACAGTATGGCTTTGGAATGGAGGCAGGGCATTGGGTGATGTCGCCTTTTTTTAAAGATCATACCTCCTACGGGGCAGTGCTAGCCATGTTTTTCCCGGTTGCCTTAGGTATGCTTTTTCAGAAGAATATTTCAGTGTTATTGAGAGTGTTTCTGATCATGGGACTCGTAATTCTCAGCCTCGGAATAATCCTTTCTTATACGCGTGCGGCATGGGTTAGCATAGCTGCTGCCTCTGGTCTTTTTATGCTGATGCTATTTCGAATAAAACTGATCAGTCTAATAAGTACTACGGTATTTTTGGGCGTTTTCATCTTCAGTATTCAAGATCAATTACTTCTTAATCTGGAAAGAAACACTCAAGATTCCTCTGATGATTTAGCCGAACACGTAGAGAGCATTTCTAATGTATCATCCGATGCAAGTAATCTCGAGCGATTAAATCGTTGGAATTGTGCCATTGCGATGTTTCAGGAAAGGCCTCTATTAGGTTGGGGACCAGGAACATATCAGTTTGTTTACGCTCCTTTTCAGCGCTCTCAGGACCTCACCATTATAAGCACCAATAATTCTGATGGTGGAAATGCCCATAGCGAGTATCTCGGCCCGCTTGCAGAGCAAGGTGTTCCAGGGATGTTGCTCATGATCATTTTGGTGGTAATGGTGGCCTTTTTAGCTTTCAGATTGTTTTACACACTCAAAGATCTCGAGCTCAGAATTTATGTGGTAAGCGTGTTTCTTGGATTGGTAACTTATTTCATTCACGGTGTGCTCAACAATTATTTAGACACCGATAAAGCTTCCATACCCTTTTGGGGATTTATTGCAGTGTTAGTGAGCATCGACGTGGTAAATCAATCAAAAGAATCTGCAACTGAGTAAAGCAGTATCATCTATATAAGGCATATTTCCCTTAAATCGATTTACATCGGCCATAATGAAGCTGTTGAGCAAATCCATATCATCATTCAAATGTTCGATAATAAGTCGCTGCAATCTTTCAACACCGTACTCTTCCAGATTTTCATTTTCAAGCTCCACCAAGCCATCTGTATAGCAAACAATACATGCTCCTTCGGGAACTTTGATATATCCCTGCATTATATTCGGGATTTCATCAAACATTCCTAAACCTACGGAGCCCAATCCCAAAAGTGAAGTTTGCCCAGACGGCAGGGCAAATACAGGAGGATTATGACCACAGTTGATGTAGTTTAAATCCCTGGTTTTAGTATTGTAAGTGCCAATGAAAAAGGTGATGTATTTCTCGCCCATCGCGCTTCTCATAACTCGAGTATTAAGTTCGCGAATTACATCTTGCAATGGTATTTTGAGATAGGTGAAAATGGCGCGTAAATAAGCTTGAAAGTTTGACATCAGAAAAGCGGCCGACACCCCTTTTCCCGAAACATCAGCCATGCAAAACATGAATTCATCTTCATTAAGATGCATGAAATCGTAATAGTCTCCACCAACTTGCTGATGAGGCATATAAACAGCAGCCACTTCAAATACATTATTTTTTGGAAGCTCGCTGGGCACAAGGATTGCCTGCATTTCAGCGGCTAATTCCAACTCCTTTCTAACTCTTTCCTGAATAATATTTTCTTCGGCAAACTTCCGATTTCGAATGGCAACCAGAATAATATTGGTGATGGTTTGAATAAAGGACATGTGCTTGATGACCGGACTAACCCCAATGCTTTCCTCCCCCAAATCACCCACAAGAAGATGGGCGATTGGTTGTTCCTGATGATAAATCGGTATTCCGATATCAAATGATTCTTTGAGGTTACTCGTGCTTATTTTTAGCGTTGGGGTATTCTTAATTCCACTGAAATCGGTATCACTCAAATCAATAAGTTCCAAATCAATTCCAAACTGCAGAATACTCTTCCAGGCCTTGCCTTGCTTTTCATATAGCGCGAGTTTCTCAATTCCCAAATCGGTTTTAAGCACTTGCTCATAGAGCTCCAGAAGTTGACTAATTTCAAAATTGTTATTAATAGCCTGAGTAACATCCAGAAGAGCCTTAAGCTTAAACTCCTTGGATTTTACTTTCGATTCTAGGCGATCAATTCTTGGCGACATTCTATATTTTGCTGGAGTTTCGAAATGGAATATAAGGAATTTATTTGAGTTTTTCGAATACTTCGGGCAGTTTGCGGATGAGAGCCAACTCGCGGAATTTTGCTTTGGCCTCCCCTGCCGGACTTCCAAAATAGGTTTTTCCTCCTTCAATGGAGCCCATTATGCCGCTCTGACCGAGAACAACGGCACCTTTTCCAATTCGCAAATCACTTGGCACGCCAACTTGTCCCCAAAGAATAACATCATCTTCAATAATTACGCAACCAGCAATTCCCACTTGAGCTGCAAAAAGACAGCGCTCTCCAATTACGGTATCATGTCCCACATGCACATGATTATCGAGTTTTGAACCTAATCCAATAACTGTTGCTCCTGTTACTCCTCTGTCAATGGTGCATAATGCCCCAATTTCTACGTCATTTCCTATTTCAACACATCCACAAGTATGCATTTTTTCATACTCCGCACTGCGTTTTTTATAATAAAAGGCATCAGCACCAATAACGGTATTCGGATGAATAATAACCCGCTCACCAATTTTAGTGTCATGATTAATGACCACTCCGGCCGAGATATTACAATCCTTGCCAATGCTCACCCCTTCGCCAATAACCGCTGTGGGATGAATAAAACTGCCTTCACCTATAACTGCAGAAGCCGCAATATTCGACGGTAAATGTCGGTGTGGATTAAAATGTTTTGTAAGCCAGTTAAAATCACCAAAAGGGTCTTCAGAAAACAGGAGTGCTTTTCCTTCAGGCACTTCCACTTCTTTATTGATAATTATCGTAGTTGCCGCTGATTTGAGCGCCTTATCGTAATACTTGGGATGATCAACAAATACGATATCACCAGGCACAACTTTATGAATTTCGTTAATCCCCAACACTTCATGTTTGGGGTCTCCTGCAAACTTCACATTAATTAAATCTGCAATTTCGGAGATGGTATATTTCCTAGGTAATTTCATGGCAATATTAAAATGCCCCGAAGAAGCGGGGCATTTGGTTATTTATTTCTTGATTCGTTCTGAATACTCGTAGGTGCGGGTATCGACTTTGATTTTATCGCCTGTATTTATAAAAAGCGGAACTCTAATTTCAACGCCTGTGTCTGTAGTTGCGGGCTTAAGCGTGTTTGTTGCGGTATCACCTTTTAAGCCGGGCTCCGTGTAAACGATTTCGGCATCAACAAAAGCTGGAAGTTCGCAACTCAATACCGTTTCCTCTTCAGTATTTATCTGAAGCAAGCAAATGATTTCAGGCTTTAAAAACTCCGGGGCATTAATTTGATGAGCCTGAAGTGATATTTGCTCAAAAGACTCCAAATTCATGAAGTTATAACCTTGATCATCTTTGTAGAGAAACTGATATTCTCTGGTTTCTATTCGTACAGTTTCTATTTTAATACCCGAAGTAAAGGTATTTTCAAGCACGCGACCTGAGTTAAGACTGCGCAATTTTGTACGAACGAAAGCCGGTCCTTTGCCGGGTTTAACGTGCTGAAATTCAATAATTTGAACCAGCTCGTGGTTAAACTTGAAACACAAGCCGTTTCGGAAATCTGCCGTGGTAGCCATGAAATAGAATTTAAGCAAAAATAGGCTTAAACAAGCGTTTGTGCAAGAATTAGAATCTCCAACGCAATTGCACCTTGATTTCACTGCGCTTATTGCCATTAATTTCATTGAGCCCACTGCTAATTACATCGCGATTATTATAATTCCATTGTGCCCATCGAACCCATACATCCATTCCCCTTCTTACATGATATTTCATCAATAAATAAACCCTGGAACCTCTGTCAAAATAAGCCGGAATTGAAAAGGCATAGAGAACATCGCTTTCATAACTATAAATCCTGGCATTATAACTTGCATCGAAAAGAGCATACCGGGCACTGAAACTTACAGGTGATGAAAGTTTTTTCCAGGTAATATCTTGCGACAATAAAAATCCATTTTCCTCCTCGAGTCCTTCCTGGTCAAAAACAGTTTTCTCAACACGGGTTTTCATTTTAACCGTTTCACTTACCTGATAAGCTGCATTAAATCGGAGACTGCTGCGAATCAACTCTGTTGGATAATCAATCAATTCTTCATCAAGAGTCAGATTCCGATCGCGACCTCTGTGTCTGTATCGAATATAAAATTCATTCTTTTTAGAAGGTTTATGGGTGAGCTGGAGTAAGCCATCATAACCATGACTTGGTGCATCAGTTTGATAACTCAGCCAATCAAAGTCAAATCGATCAAAATATCCAGCAAGTCGCCATCTTGGTTTAAGTGTTGCATCAAAACCCATAAACAGTCCCCTTTCATTGGCCGGTCTTGAAGACTCACCCCATGCGTTGGCTAAAATCGAATGGAAATTGCGTTCAAAATAGCGATGCAAAACAGAAAAAGAAAGATTGGGATGAACAGCTATCAATGCCCCGTTAATTGTGGCAATTCCGCCGCTGCTGCTCCTTGCAAATTCTCCGAAGAAGTTAAAATTTCGCTTGATATAGTTGTAATCGAAACTCGAAACAAAATTAGAATTGGAATTAAAATCGAACTGATTGTAAATATTCAGATTTCGGACTAGGTTAGCCCGATAATCTGTTTGAAGCGCAGTTGCCCCAACTTTCAACCCTTTGTTCTTGAAATTCACATTGCCACCGATGTGGATTTCTTCGATCGCATCTTTATCAAAAAGTTCAGCTTCTGTGCGATGAAATCCGCTTAACTGAAGTGAAGTTATCGTTGCAAATTCATCTGAATCCAAGGTGTCTGACTCAATATCAAGATTAGCATCAACATGCTTTCTGGAGTACATCGCCGTACCTTCAAACTTTCCCTTTCCCAAAGTAACTGCCCCACCTCGCATAAAGCGATTTTCATCCACCGAAGTGTATGCTAATAATCCTCTTGCGGAGCGTTTTACATTGGCAATGAAAGCGGATTTACCAAAGCCGAGTCCCGACCAAAGCGCTAAACCTTGTCCAAATTGCGCTTGAAAATCGCCTATAGCCATTGCCCTCACCAAACCCTTGTCGCGGTAAAAAATATGAGCGCTATAAAAGTCAAATCCGTTCTTCTGTGTACCTTTAAAAAACTCCTCACCCGGATCTTTTTCTGCGGTAACACCAATGCTCAAATTATTGCGATACGTGAAACGATAACGGGTGTAAACTCTCGCTGCACTTCCCAAGAATCGGGAATTTGGATTATCCGCCAATTCTTGATCCGTTGCTGCCGAAAAGCCTTTTTGTTCCTCGAGGGTTTCTTGGTATCTTACAAACAAATCACTTCTTCCTTCGCGCAAAATGGTCTTAATTGGTTGGCGACCCAATTGTGAGGTCTGTCCAACTTTTACAAAAGGCATAATGCTATAAATCGACTCCAAATCAAATCCTTTCACTGCTTGAAGCTCATACATGCTATCCAGCTTCCCGTAGCGTTCAATGTGGCGCATGAGGTTATTGATCTGGATTTCAGATAGCATATAAATCGACCTCAGTTCATCTGGCGTGGCTCTATTGAGATCGAGTTTATGTTCGTAGAAATAACTTAGCTCGTCAAATAGTACAAGGTAATCCAACTCTTCATCTTCAGACAATGTTTCTACAATAGCCTCAATACGCTGCTCAATCACTCCTTGGCGCACTGCACTTTCGTCAATATCTTCCTGAGCATTCGCAATGAATGCCGTAAAAACCGACAACAACAATATGATTCTCTTATTTAACATCGTAACTGATGGCAATCTGTGGAGAGTAACCTAAAGTGGGGTGATAAGCAGAAGCAATGTCAATTTTTAACGCATCAAGTGCCAAGCCAATTCCGAAAGATGATTGCAAATCGTTACCGCCAACTCCTGCTCTCAGATACAATTTTTCGATGATTCTATATTCTAATCCAGCACGAACAGCAGCAGGTTGATCAATGTCTTTGGCAATTTCTCCGACTAAGGCAGCCTTTTCTGAGAAATGATATGCTGCACCCGCCTTAAGCATAGTTGGATAACGCTCATCCTGATATTCCGACAATTTCGCTTTTCCCGGATTTGCGGCATGAGCAGCAATTATAACCTGATCATTTATTTTGTACATAAATCCCAATTGAAAGGCAACGGAACCTGCACTGCCATAACCTTCGCCAATTGTAGTAGAACTATATCCTAACTGCAAACCAACATTAAAATCAGGCGATAATTTTCTGGCATACGAAAGTCCGTATTGACCCTCCCTATATAAGTTGTATCCAAAATTAGAGGCACTGAGGCCGAATGTTCCACCGGCAGTTGGCACAGCAACCGCAAAACCTTGAGTGCTGAGTTCTTTTAACATGAATCTGTTTTGCCAAAAAATGCCGGCAGCAACATTCTCAAGACCAGCCAAACCTGCCTGATTGTTAAATACCGACCAAACATCGCTGAACGTAGAAGATGCCGTTCCTAACGCGGCAGATCGCGCACCTCCAACAGGATCGCCTTGCGCCATTATAGAAGAGATAGAGCAAACAATTGCCAAAGTGATTAACAAACAAAGCTTTTGTACAAACATGGGGGAAAAGTACAGAAAAGCCCTGAATCTTTCAACAACTAAATATTAATTTGAGTACAACATATTAATGAAAATACTATCTTTGCAAACCTTTTTCCGTTTAATACGGATTTGCGGGTGTGGTGAAATTGGCAGACACGCCAGACTTAGGATCTGGTGCCGCGAGGCTTGTGGGTTCGAGTCCCTCCACCCGCACAACATAATGAAAAAAAGAGCGAGAATGATTTCTCGCTTTTTTATTGAACCCGAAAGGCATTTCTTCTGTCCTAAAGGCCTGAATTCAATTTTCCAAATCAATCTCGAAATTACAGAATTTTAAATTCTACTCTTCTGTTTAATTGATGCCCCTGTTCAGTTACAGCAACTTTAATAAGCGGCTCTCTATCATTATAGCCAGGCAGCATGAAGCCGCTTTGGATCTATTCCTTTAAATTCCTAATACTTCTTAATTGCTTTTGCTATCTCGCCGGTAAGACAGATGGAGTAACTTTCTTGACATCTTTCATCAAATTATAAAATATCGGGAATTCAGCTACTTTTATGCTCGATGCCATCATTGAAAATTAGCCATTTAATATTGTTGCTGAAATGCTTTTGCAGCCTGAATTTGCATGCTCAGGATTCAACCACATTTAGCCAATTCTATCAGAATATATTGAATGCTCCTGAGTTACTAGAAAGAATAAATCAATCGCCCGAAATCACTGAATTTGGTTTGTACTACCGGCGCGCTAATGAGACGGATCCTGAATTTCTGATTTTTCAAGGTGACACCCTTCCTGCATATAAACTCAAACCCGAAAACCACGGAGGCTTTTTACAATTTAAAATCCTCGAACAAACAAGAAAACATCTCAAACTTCAAGTCTATGTAAATGCCACTCACACCCACGATGGCTGCGGACATATAGACGTCATACGAATGGATTGTAAAATAAGAATGATAAAAAACGGTGTGAACTTCAAATATAATCGAGCTTATAGACAAATTGGTAGTGCTAAACTTCTCTAATCTATAACATCGCAATATTGGCAGAACCTCCAATAAAACTATTTTTCTTCATTCCCTCTTCTTTCACATCATTGCGTTTTGATTTCGAGGCAACGAACAACTATTAAATTCTAGGATTTTCCTTAACTTTGCAGCCCTTTTTATTAGTAGAATAATCAATTTTTAGTTTACAACTCACTGATTTTCAATAGCAATATTAAAATCAGCCCAAAGACAAGTAGCAATATTTAGCAATTAAGTATCGAACTCATTCATGGAAATCAGCACTAGTCAAATCGATCAGCTCAATGCCTTAATTAAGGTTAATGTGAAGCCTGAAGATTATCGAAATCAATACGACAAAGCTATGCGTGATTATCGCAAGCAGGTTACTATGCCCGGTTTTAGAGCCGGTAATGTGCCTATATCGGTTATTCAGAAAAAATATGGCAAAGCTATTTTGGCCGAAGAACTCAATAAAATTATAAACCAGGCATTATACAAGCATATTGAGGAAAATAAACTGAAAATTCTTGGAAATCCTCTTCCAACAGAAGGAACCGGCGCAGGTGATTGGGATAATCCTGATCAATTTGAATTCCAATACCAAATTGGATATTCTCCTGCCGTTGATATGTCGCAAGTGCTGAAGCAACATATTAATCTGTACGCAATTAAAGTTGACGACGTTGTAATCGATCGTCAAATCAACGATTTGGCTCGTCGCTATGGCAAAATGTCTGATCCTGAATTCAGTGAAGAAAAAGACATGCTCATTGGCACTTTTGTGGAATTAGATGAAAATGCTCAGATCAAAGCTGGTGGAATAATGAAAGACAGTACTATCAGTCTTGAATTCCTAAAAGATGAAGTTACAAAAAACTCCTTGGTTGGGAAAAAAGTTGGTGATAAATTAATCCTCGACCCTTTCAAAGTGGAGCCTGATCATGATGAGCTCGGCAAAATGCTAGGTATTTCACATGCTCAGGTTCATCATTTGCACCATCCATTCCAATTTACCATTAAACAATTAGGCAGAATGGAAGGAGCTGAATTAAATCAGGAATTGTTTAATAAGGTATACGGACCGGGTGCAGTTAGCGATGAAGCAGGATTCCGCGCTAAAGTGTCTGAAGACCTGAGCCGTATGTTCAATCGTGAAACCGAACGTCTGTTCCGTCGAGATTTAGTAGAAAGTATACTTGATCATGTAAAAATCGATTTACCGGACACATTCCTTAAAAAATGGATCGCCGCTGCTAATGAAAAGCCGGTAAGCCCTGAACAAGTTGAGCAAGATTATCCGGGTTATTCCAGAGGTTTGAAATGGCAACTGATCGAAACTCGCATAGCAGAAGAGAATAATCTCAAAATTAATCAAGAAGAACTCTTCGCTTTCACTGCCAATATCATGCGTCAACAATACGCGCAGCATGGTCTAGAGCTTGACGACGAGCAAGTAGAAGGCATGGTTCGCAATGCTCTCAGCAAAAGAGAAGACATCAATCGCACTTACGAAATGATGATGGAAGACAAAGTTGTTGCTTACCTGCGTCAAAACGTTTCAACTACAGAAAAGCACGTGACTTATGAGGAGTTTGTACAGCTTGCAAAGGCTCAAAAACAACACGATCACCACGATCACGACCATGAGCATGAGCATACGCATTGATTATTAACCAACGCAATTTCATTTCTTTCAGAATAATTAACGATCAAAAAGCCCGAATTAGAACTAAATTCGGGCTTTGATTTTAAAGTTTGTTCCTAACCTACAGGTATAAAACCATTCGAACATGAACTACTACGAAGGAAAAGAGTTTAAAAAATACGCGGTGAAACACCGTGGAATCAGCAGTCAAACACTTGATGACTATATATCATTTGTTTACGGCGCTGAAAACATGACCCGCACAGTAATTGAAGAACGTAACATGCCTTTCCGCGAAGTTGACGTGTTTTCGCGCCTCATGGCTGACCGTATCATCTTCCTAGGTACTGCAATCGACGATTATATAGCAAATATAGTCCAGGCACAGCTATTATTTCTGGAATCAACGGACTCACAAAAGGATATTCAGATTTATGTAAATTCTCCGGGTGGAAGCGTTTATGCCGGACTTGGAATTTATGATACCATGCAATATATCAATCCTCACGTTGCAACTATCTGCACGGGCATTGCAGCATCTATGGCCGCAGTATTACTTTGCGCTGGTGAAAAAGGCAAGCGCACTGCCTTAAAGCATGCAAGAGTGATGATTCACCAACCTTTGGGCGGTGCCAGCGGACAAGCTTCCGACATCGAAATCACCGCGCGTGAGATTCAGAAGTTGAAGAAAGAATTGTATGATATAATTGCTGTTCACAGCGGTCAGACTTATGAAAAGGTTTGGGCTGATAGTGACCGCGATTATTGGTTGATCGCTGAGGAAGCTAAGGCTTACGGCATGATCGACGAAGTACTTGAGCGCAAGAAATAAGCGTTTTAATCGTATATTTGTAGGGTCGCCGGATTGGCGGCCCTTTTTCTTTAATTTATGGCTAAGGTTGAAATTACATGTTCCTTCTGCGGGAGGAAAAAGAGCGAAGTAAATATCCTGATTGCCGGTATTACCGGTCATATCTGTGATCATTGCATCGAACAAGCCGGACTGATTATAAAAGAAGAGCTTCTACAAAAGAGCAATCAGAAATTCAGCAAAGATCTTAAGCTTCAAAAGCCCAAAGAAATTAAACGCTTTTTGGAAGATTATGTGATTGGTCAGGATGAAGCAAAAAAAATACTCGCGGTAGCCGTTTATAATCACTACAAAAGACTTTCTCAGCCGGTAGATCCGGATGAAGTAGAGATTGAAAAATCGAATATCGTTTTGGTTGGACAAACCGGCACCGGTAAAACGCTTTTGGCAAAAACAATTGCTAAAATGCTCAATGTTCCTTTTTGTATTGCCGATGCTACCATCCTTACCGAGGCAGGCTATGTGGGTGAAGATGTAGAAAGCATTTTGTCTCGATTGTTACAGGCGGCTGATTTTGATGTTGCTGCTGCTGAACGTGGTATTGTTTTTATTGATGAAATAGACAAAATTGCACGCAAAGGTGATAATCCATCAATCACACGCGATGTAAGTGGGGAAGGTGTGCAGCAAGCGCTATTGAAATTGCTTGAAGGATCTATTGTAAATGTTCCGCCTCAAGGTGGTCGTAAGCATCCCGAGCAAAAAATGATTCAGGTGAACACCAAAAACATCCTATTCATTTGTGGTGGTGCTTTTGATGGAATTGAGCGCATTATTTCAAGACGTGTAAAAAAGAACTCGATTGGCTATGGAACTAATCGCGATTTCGATATTGATGACGAGAATTTATTGTCATATGTGGCTCCAACCGATTTGAAGTCTTTCGGTTTAATTCCTGAATTAATAGGGCGATTCCCAGTGGTTACATTCTTAGAGCCCCTTGATGAAAATACGCTTCGCCGTATTCTTACGGAACCCAAAAATGCTCTGATAAAGCAATATGTAAAACTATTCGAAATGGATAGTACAAAAGTACATTTCGATAAAAAAGTATTAGATTTCATTGTGGAAAAAGCAATGGAATACAAGCTTGGGGCACGTGGTTTGCGATCAATATGTGAGGCAATTATGACGGATGCAATGTTCGAACTCCCCTCGGAAGAAGGGCAAAAAGAGCTTAAAATCACACTCACTTACGCCAAAGAAAAGTTTGGGCGTTCAAAGTTGAGTCAGTTGAAGGTGGCTTAGGTGACCTTTGATGATTATGCTAATTTTATTTGGGTAAACGCAGAGATCGCAAAGTGCTGCGCAGAGATCGCGGAGCTAAACAGGAATAAAAGCTTTTGATGATTAGGCTAGTGTCCTTTTGGTTAACGCAGAGGGCGCAGAGGTTTTCACGCAGAGGGCGCGGAGCTAAACAGGAATAAAAACTTTTGATCATCATGCTAATGTCCCTTTGGTTAACGCAGAGGGCGCAGAGGTTTTCACGCAGAGGGCGCGGAGCTAAACAGGAATAAAAACTTTTGATGATCATGCTAGTGTCCTTTTGGTTAACGCAGAGGGCGCGGAGCTAAACAGGAATAAAAACTTTTGATCATCATGCTAGTGTCCTTTTGGTAAACGCAGAGATCGCAAAGTGCTGCGCAGAGATCGCGGAGCTAAACAGGAATAAAAACTTTTGATGATCATGCTAGTGTCCTTTTGGTTAACGCAGAGGGCGCAGAGGTTTTCACGCAGAGGGCGCAGAGCTAAACAGGATATAAAAACTTTTGATGATCATGCTAGTGTCCTTTTGGTTAACGCAGAGGGCGCAGAGCTAAACAGGGATAAAAGCTTTTGATGATCATACTAGTGTCCTTTTGGTTAACGCAGAGGGCGCAGAGCTAAACAGGAATAAAAACTTTTGATGATTAGGCTAGTGTCCTTTTGGTTAACGCAGAGGGCGCAGAGGTTTTCAGGCAGAGGGCGCGGAGCTAAACAGGAATAAAAACTTTTGATGATCATGCTAGTGTCCTTTTGGTTAACGCAGAGGGCGCGGAGTTAAACAGGATATAAAAACTTTTGATGATTATGCTAATGTCCTTTTGGTTAACGCAGAGGGCGCAGAGCTAAACAGGAATAAAAACTTTTGATGATTATGCTAATGTCCTTTTGGTTAACGCAGAGGGCGCGGAGCTAAACAGGAATAAAAACTTTTGATCATCATGCTAATGTCCCTTTGGTTAACGCAGAGGGCGCGGAGCTAAACAGGAATAAAAACTTTTGATGATTATGCTAATGTCCTTTTGGTTAACGCAGAGGGCGCGGAGCTAAACAGGAATAAATTTCACTTAGTATGTTCGAGAGCATTTGCCAAATGTTCGAACAGTTTTTCCGTAGCCCTTTATCGACTTTGAAATTCTAAATAGTTTCTGCAAAACCAATCTTCTCTGCGTTCTCTGCGTGAAAATCTCCGCGTTAAATCCTCCGTACTCTCTACGTGAACCTCTGCGCGAAAATCTCCGCCTGAAAATCTCCGCGTTCTCCGAGTGAAAATCTTTTTTCTCTTCTTAAACGATTTTAGTGCATTCTGTTTTTACAATCTCATTTCAAATCTATAAATTAATAGTAGGCTACAATTGACACATAACTAAAGAGCCGAAATTAAACTCTCTAAAAACTATCACAAATGACTGAAAATCAAATATCTGGGATTGTTATAGATGCTGGAATAAAATTGCATCGTATGCTTGGTCCGGGACTTTTCGAGAAGGTTTATGAAGAATGCTTGTTTTATGAACTGAAACGACAAGGAGTATTTGTTGAACAACAAAAAACTATTCCACTAATATACGATGGAATCAAATTAGAAGCCTCCTATAGAATTGACTTATTAGTTGAAAATAAGGTAGTTATAGAGCTAAAATCGGTTGAAGCTATTCACAGATTATATGAGGCACAAGTCTTGAATTACCTCAAATTAGGAAACTATAAACTGGGCCTTCTTATAAATTTTAACACGGTTTACCTTAAGGACGGCATTAAGCGTTTCGTAAACGGCTTATAACTTTGCGTCGTTTTCGTTTTACCCTGCGCTTTTTTTTGCGATGCTAAATCCAATTAACGAATGACCGCAATGGTTATCCACAATTGTTAATTCAGCCTGTTTATTAAATGTTAATAACCACAACACCCAAATAATGAGCATAATGCCTCAATTTTTTACCTTGCCTCTAAGTTTTAACGCATTTTTAAGAATTCCATGCGATGCTGCCGCTGCTTTACAGAGCGGCAGTTTTGCATTTTAACGGGTAAGCAAGAAGGGAATGAGTAATAGTAACAGCAGCACCAATGCAGTAGAGGAAACTCCTTTAATGCAACAGTACAATCGGATTAAATCTCAATATCCGGATGCAATCTTGCTTTTTCGCGTGGGCGATTTCTATGAAATGTTTGGTGAAGATGCCATCAAAGCATCCAAAATTCTGGATATCGTTTTAACCAAACGCAGAAATGGCGCAGCCGGACATTTAGAATTAGCGGGATTCCCGTATCATGCCCTCGAAACATATCTCCCTAGATTAGTGAGAGCCGGATATAGATGCGCTATTTGCGATCAACTCGAAGATCCCAAACTCACCAAAAAAATAGTAAAACGAGGAGTTACAGAACTCGTTACTCCAGGATTAACATTTAATGATGCAGTGCTGGACGGAAGATCGAACAATTTTCTAGCAGCCTTTTTGAATACTGGAGAATACGCGGGTTTGGCATTTCTTGATATCACCACAGGCGAATTCCTGCTGGCAGAAGGTAATCTCGAACATGCCGAAAAACTCATTCAAGGATTTAGACCATCCGAAGTTTTAGTCCGTAAAAATTTCAGAAAACAATTCGAAGAACAATACGGAGAAAAAATCAGCACATTCGGATTGGAAGATTGGGCCTGCAACACCGAATTTGGCAAGGAACGATTGCTTCGGCATTTTGATTTGCCAAGCCTCAAAGGATTTGGAATTGAAGAACTCAATCTCGGAATAGCAGCAGCTGGCGCCATACTCTACTACCTCGAAGAAACCAAGCACAACGCCACTTCTCATATCAGTCATATTGCCAGAATTGAAGAAGAAAAATTCGTTTGGCTCGACAAATTTACCATTCGCAATCTCGAACTTATTCGATCCAATCACGAAGGAGGAACATCACTTTTGGATGTTTTGGATCATACCCTCAGTCCGATGGGATCGAGAATGATAAAAAGATGGGTGCTCATGCCTCTAAAGGAAATCAGCCTCATTGAAGAACGATTGAGCATTGTTGAAAAACTGATTCAGGATTCTGTGATGAATGCTGATCTCAGTCAACTACTCAAATCCGTTGGCGACTTGGAAAGAATGGTGAGCAAAGCTTCGGCAGCGCGTATCAATCCTAGAGAAATGCGGCAATTATACGACACGCTTTGCCTCATCGATCCTCTAAAAGAAATGTGCAAAGCCAGCGGACATCCTCAATTAATGCTGCTTGCAGATCAATTGAATCCATGTATCGTTCTAAGAGATCGTATTAATCGTACACTTTCGGAAGAGCCCCCTGCAATGATGCAAAGAGGTGGCATAATAGCTGCGGGAATTCATGACGAGTTGGATGAGCTGAGGGCTATTTCAACTCATGGCAAAGACTACCTCCTCCAACTTCAGGAAAAAGAAGCTGAAAAAACCGGCATTCCCAGTCTGAAAATTGCTTACAACAATGTTTTCGGATATTTTATTGAGGTTAGAAATACTCACAAAGACAAAGTTCCGCCGGAGTGGATTCGAAAGCAAACGCTAACACAAGCCGAACGATATATAACCGAAGAATTAAAAATTTACGAGGGTAAAATTCTGGGCGCTGAAGAAAAAATTGCAGATATTGAAGCAAAACTCTTTAATGAGTTGGTGATTGGCGTTGCGGAATACCTCGCGCCCATTCAGAATAATGCCCGCGTTATGGCAAGACTTGATTGCTTACTGAGCTTTGCCAATAACGCATTGCGCTTCAATTATACCCGACCACGAATTAATGAGAGTCATGAGCTCAACATAAAAGAAGGCAGGCATCCGGTGATTGAACAATACCTCCCTCCGGGCGAGCAATACGTGAGCAATGATATTTACCTGGATAATGAGCAACAGCAAATTATTATGATTACAGGGCCGAATATGTCTGGGAAATCAGCCTTGCTCAGACAAACTGCATTGATTGTAATTATGGCACAAATAGGCAGTTTTGTGCCGGCAAAAGCTGCTGATATCGGCATGATCGATAAGGTGTTTACACGCGTTGGGGCGTCCGATAATATTTCAGGCGGAGAATCGACCTTTATGGTTGAAATGAACGAAACAGCGAGTATTTTGAATAACCTCAGCGGTAGGAGTTTGGTTTTACTTGATGAAATTGGCAGAGGAACCAGTACTTATGATGGTATTTCTATAGCCTGGGCCATTGCAGAATACCTACATGAACATCCTAAAAACAAAGCGAAAACGCTCTTTGCAACCCATTATCACGAGCTCAATGATATGACCGAGAGCTTTGCGCGAATTAAGAACTACAACGTTTCGGTTCGTGAATTAAATGGCAAAATTATTTTCCTTCGCAAACTCGCTACAGGCGGCAGCAATCACAGTTTTGGAATTCATGTTGCCCGTTTAGCCGGAATGCCGAAAGAGGTGTTAAACAGGGCCGAAGAAGTGCTCAGAGGATTGGAGCATTCTCACAGCGGCGCAGAAATCAATCGTAAATCCTCCAAGGATAAAGATTTCCAACTCAGTTTCTTTCAATTAGATGATCCTGTTCTCGCCAGAATAAAAGATGAAATAATGGCAACGGACATCAATAGTCTCACCCCGCTAGAAGCCCTGAACAAGCTTAATGAAATTAGGAAAACAGTTACAGGAACTAAAAAGTAAATCCCTTTAGAGTGTGAATTAGATCGCACAGCGCAATAAACTTGTCAGAATCCTAACAAAAAGCTTGGATTACAAAGCCGCCAACAATAAATCCAAATCTTTATAAGGCAGATCAAATGCCTCACCAATTACCTCATTCACTAATGTTCCATGGTACAAATAAACACCATGTCTAAATCCGCTTTGGTGTTTTACTAGATTTGTTACCCCCCCTTCATCGCCAACGCTCAGAACCATAGGTGCGAAGATATTGCTAAGGGCATAAGATGCAGTTCGCGACACTCTGGAAGCCACATTGGGCACACAATAATGAATTACTCCGTACTCCTTATAAATTGGGTTGTCATGAGTTGTTACTCTCGATGTTTCAAAACAACCTCCCTGATCTATGCTGATATCAACGATCACCGAACCGAACTTCATGTGGCTTACCATTTCACCTGTTACCACACATGGAGTTCTGCCGTAGCTGGACCTGAGAGCTCCAATAACTACATCCGCATGTTTTAGCGACTCCATCAGAATCTTAGGTTGAATGGTACTTGTCCATAAGCGGGTACCAAGATCATTTTGAAGTCGGCGCAATTTATAAATGGAATTGTCAAACACTTTCACACTGGAACCCAGTCCCAAAGCGGCTCTTGCAGCAAATTCGCCAACGGTTCCGGCTCCCAATATCACTACTTCAGTAGGACGAACACCGCTGATACCTCCAAACATCAATCCGGTACCAGCATTAGAACTGCTTAGGTATTCTGCGGCGATAAGCACTGAAGTATTACCTGCAATTTCTCCCATTGCTCTAACTACAGGATAAATTCCGGTTTCGTCTTTTATATAATCCCACGCTACGGCCGTAATTTTCTTCTGCATCATAATTTGCAAAGAATCCTTGGGCTGTACCGTAAGTTGAAGGGCCGAAAAGAGAGTTTGTCTGCCGGTCATCAGTTTCACTTCCTCTAATGAAGGAGGAGCAACTTTCATAATGATATCACTGGTAAAAACATCCTTAGGTTGATACACAATCCTTGCACCGGCCTCGCTATAATCTTTATCATGGAAAGATGCTTCTTTTCCGGCATTTGTTTCAACCACAACTTCATGCCCACGGCTCACCAATAAGGTCACTGATTCAGGAACCAGTGCAACTCTTCTCTCTTGAAAGCTCGTTTCTCTTGGAATTCCGATGGTAAGACTCTTGTGATGTTTTCCTACTACCAACATTTCTTCCTGCGGCATTAGCGCAGCTTCGCGGGCAAGAGCCCTTATTGCTTCCTTCTTAGGATCCATTGCAGAGTTTTGGGGAAATGAAGGTAATGAAAAAACAGCCTCAAAAATCCATCTCTTTCTAATTTATAGACAATGGGATCTTAATTCCCACGATTTCGAAAAAAAATCATCAGAAAATTCCTGTAACCGCTGCTTTCCCTCTTGCTCGTACCCAAGTAAAAATTTAATGAATTAATGAATAATTTTAAGCCTGAATTACCAGCTAAATATGCGTTCCTCTCCCTCCATTTTAATATGGAGACGCACTGTTTGTTCAGGAAGTAGAGCCTCCACTCTTTCGGGCCACTCTACTAAGCACCAATTACCAGAATCGAGGTATTCTTCCATGCCAAAATCAAGGGCTTCTATTGCCCCTTTCAATCGGTAACAGTCAAAATGATAAATCGGCTTTCCCGATTCAGTTGGATACTCATTCACAATAGCGAAAGTGGGGCTTGAGCCTTTCTCCCTTGCCCCCAAAGCATTAGCCAATACTTTAATAAAAGTTGTTTTTCCAAAACCCATTGGAGCATATAATGCCACAACCCTAGGCTCTGGAAAACAGCTGGCAAATATTCTAGCTATGTCCGGTAATTCGGCTTCAGACTTACATCTTAGCTCCATTACTTGGATTTCAAAACAATTACAGGAATCATCATTTCCTCCATAGAAATACCTCCATGTTGGAATGAATCTTTGTAATAATTTACAAAATGATTGTAATTATTCGGATAAACGAAAAACTTGTCTTCCATCGCAAATACATAAGACGAGCTCACATTCATTTTAGGTAAAAATGCATCCTCGGGGCGCTTCACTTCAAACACTTCCTTGGGATTATAATCCAGATTTTTACCCACTTTGTAACGCAGGTTTGAATTGGTGTTTTTATCCCCAACTATTCTAGAGGGAACTTGCACACGAACTGTTCCATGATCCGTTGTTATTACGAGATCTGAACCACTTTTGGCAATTTGTTTAATGATTTCCAACAATGGAGAATGTTCGAACCAGGTATCTGTAAGACTTCTATAAGCTGGTTCATCATCAGCAAGTTCTTTGATGACTTCCATTTCCGTTCTGGCATGACTGAGCATATCAACGAAATTGTAAACGATCACATTCAATTTATTCTTGAGTAAATTACTGAATTGATCTGATAATTTTTTACCTGATTGATGATTCGTGATCTTATGATAAGTCCATTTCAAATCGAATCCCAACCTTCTCAATTGTGCTCCCAAAAGCTCTTCTTCATGCATGTTTTTGCCACCATCGTCTTCCTCATTTTTCCAGAGTTTCGGATGGATTCGTTCTATTTCAGAAGGCATTAATCCCGCAAACAGTGCATTGCGAGCATAGTGCGTTGCCGTAGGTAAAATGGAATAAAATATGTCTTCTGATTCGATTCTGAAATACTCCGTTAATCGAGGTTGAAGAACTTTCCATTGATCAAATCGCAAATTATCTATCAGCACCATAAAAACAGGCTTATCGGTCTGCTGCTTCAATAATGGGGCTACTTTATTTTTGAAAAGCGTATGCGACATAATGGGCGCATCTTCGGGATGCTTCAGCCAATCGAGGTAATTATCTTTAATAAAACGGCTGAATTGAGCATTTGCTTCATGATGCTGATTTTTAAAAACATCTTCCATTCCCCCCTCTTTTGATTCTTCTAATTCTAAACTCCAATAAACGAGTTTGCGGTAAAGAACATCCCATTCGTCCGCATCCATGCGATCCATCAAACGCATCCCGATCTGACGGAACTGCTGCTGATAACCCGAATTAGTTTTTTCGCTTACTAAACGCTTTTCGTCCAAATTCTTCTTTAGACTAAGCAGAATTTGATTGGGATTTACCGGTTTAATGAGATAATCAGAAATTTTAGAGCCAATGGCATCTTCCATTATTGATTCCTCTTCACTCTTGGTAATCATGATGACCGGAACACCAGGATCTTCGGTCTTTATTTCCTGAAGTGTTTGTAAACCGGTTAATCCCGGCATATTTTCATCCAGAAAAATGATATCGAAATGATGCTCTTTTACCTTTTCAATGGCTTCAACACCACTATTGACTGTAGTAACTTTATAACCCTTCTGCTCCAGAAACAAAACATGGGGTTTAAGGAGCTCGATTTCATCATCTGCCCATAAAATGTGGACTTCTGCCATAATATTGTTGTATTTTCGGGCCCTCAAGCCCAGGTTTTCAGCGCTTGTGCTAAGTTAGGCAATTGGAACAGTACCCGCTCAACAAACGCAAGATTCTAAACGATCCTGTTTATGGGTTTATTACCCTTAAGCACGAAGTTTTGCTAGATCTTATCGATCATCCTTACTTTCAGCGTCTTCGCAGAATTACGCAACTCGGCTTATCGCACCTGGTTTATCCGGGAGCTTTACATAACCGTTTTCATCACGCTTTAGGTGCAATGCACTTAATGGGCGAGGCTATAGACGTGATCCGCAGCAAAGGACATGAAATTACCGAAGAAGAATCATTAGCCTCGCATATCGCAATTCTGCTGCACGATATTGGGCATGGACCTTTCAGTCATGCTCTGGAGCATACCATCGTGAAAGGCGTTTCGCATGAACGCATTTCAGAACTGTTTATGAGTCGCCTCGATCAGCAGTTTGAAAATGAAATAAAACTGGCCCTCCGCATTTTTAAAGGGGAGTACGAGAAAGAATTCTTGCACCAATTAGTTTCTAGTCAATTGGATATGGACCGTCTGGACTATTTGCGAAGAGATAGCTTTTATAGTGGAGTGGCAGAAGGCAATATTGGAAGTGAACGAATTATAAAAATGCTCACGGTTAACAATGGGCAATTGGTGGTAGAAGAAAAAGGAATCTATTCCATCGAGAAATTCATAGTTGCACGCCGACTCATGTATTGGCAGGTCTATTTGCACAAAACCGTGCTCAGCGCCGAGTATATGCTCGTAAGTATTTTGAAACGTGCCAAGTGGCTCATACAATCAGGTCAAGATTTATGGAGCACTCCCGCTTTGGCCTTTTTTCTTCAAAAGGAATACGGCAAAGCAGACTTTGAAAACAATCCCTTGGTGCTTGATACTTTTGCCAAACTCGACGATTACGATATTCTTACTTCCATAAAAGTTTGGCAAGAACACTCTGACCCAGTGCTGGCATTGCTTTGTCAAAACTTGATCAATCGCAAATTATTCAGAATTGAGTTGAAATCGGAGCCTATAAAGCAAAGTCGGATTGATGAAATTCGAGAGTCTGTGAAATCCAAATTGAATCTTGGTAATGAGGATGTGAATTACTTTGTATTGACAGATTCCATAAGCAATGCGGCATATAGTCCGGCGGCAGGATCAATCAATTTGCTGTATAAAGATGGAAGCTTAAGAGATGCTGCAGAGGCTTCAGATCATTTCAATCTTACTGCCCTAAGCGTTGAAGTAACAAAATATTTTATTTGTTATCCTCGTTAAAAATTATTCTGGAAACTCTTCGCCTTCGGGATCAGTGAGTTTGTATTCAAGCAAACCAAGTGAGGTAGAGGCTTGAAGATCGATTTTTAAATCGTACTTCTTTTTCCAATTCTTAAAAATGGAAGGTTTAAAGAATCCACCTTTGTTGATATATGCTTCAACCATTGGGTGAATGGTTAAACTCATAGACTTAATTTTCTTTTCTTCCGACAGGTAGCGCAAATTATTCTCGATCTCATCTGTAAAAAGAATGGAGGCCTGAACCTTACCAGTGCCCTGACAACAAGGGCATTTTTCAGAAGTAATGATATCTGTTGCAGGACGAACTCTTTGCCTAGTAATCTCAATAACACCAAATCTACTTGGTGGAAGAAGATTGTGCTTGGCTTTGTCTTCAGACATTGCCAATTTGAGTTCGTCGTAGAGTTTTTTCTGATTGTTTTTATCACCCATATCGATAAAATCGACACAGATAATTCCACCCATATCACGAAGTCTGAGCAATCTGGCTATTTCGCGGGCACATTCGAGATTTGTTTTGAGAGCATTGTCTTCTTGTCCCTGAACACCTTTACGATTACCGCTATTGACGTCAATAACGTGCATTGCTTCGGTATGTTCAATAATGAGATAAGCCCCACTTTTCAAATTAATTTGCTTACCAAATGAGCTTTTGATCTGGCGATGGATACCCATTGCTTCAAACAAATCATCTGTAGTTTGCATTTTAATGATGCCTTCTTTATCAGGGGCAATTACTTTCAAGTACTTGCGCAGCTCTGGAACAAGGCCTTCGTCATTTACATGAATAGCTGAGAAATTAGGATTTAACAGATCTCTAAGGATGGTAGAGGTCTTGTCTAATTCACCCAATACACGCTTAGGCGGCTTTGCATTTTTAAGATTACGGTATAATTCGTCCCAACGTTCTACCAAATCCCTAAGGTCAGCATCAAGTTCAGCGACTTTCTTGTTTTCGGCAACTGTTCTTACGATAACCCCGCAATTAGCAGGTTTTATGCTTTGGATGAGTCTTTTGAGACGTTCTCTTTCTTTGTCTTCAGAGATTCTGGTAGAAAGGGAAATCTTATTCGAAAAAGGGACTAAAACGAGATAACGTCCGGGCAGAGTAATTTCGGAGGTTAGCCTTGGCCCTTTGGAACTAATGGGCTCTTTAGCTACCTGCACGAGTAATTGAAGACTGCCAGACAGGACCTCTTTTACCTTTCCGTTCTTATTGATATCGGGTTGAAGAGGAAATCCGTTTAGATCGGAAGTTTCCTGTTTCCCTTGCAGAACTTGCTTGGTATAGTGGCTTAAAGAGTTGAATTGCGGACCAAGATCGAGGTAGTGGAGAAATGCATCTCTTTCATAACCTACATCTACAAAAGCCGCATTCAGGTTAGGAACCAGTCTGCGTATCTTTCCTAAATATATGTCGCCTACTCCGAATTTGGTGCCTCCTTGCTCTTTGTGAAGTTCTACTAAAACTCCATCCTGTAACAGGGCAATCTCTACTCCATTAGGAGTGGAATTGATTACCAGCTCGAGTTTCACTATTGCAAAATTACACGTCAAAACGGACTTCCCGCAAATGCGGGACGTCCATTAAAAATCTGTCACGGCAATTGCCGTAACGGTCACCTTACTTCTTCTTCTTGTGACGATTCTTTCTTAGACGCTTTTTGCGCTTGTGGGTTGCCATTTTATGGCGCTTTCTTTTTTTACCGCAGGGCATATTACCTGAGTTTATTCGTTTAATTTCTTCTCGAGTTCAAATATGAACTCTTCCAATTTGTTTGCAACGGCTGTATCCTCATTCAAAGGCTGGAAAGTTTTGTAACATTCCAGGGCTGCCTTGGTATCTCCCATAAACTCCAGAGAACGCCCAAGAAAAAACCATGCATTCGCATATTCATCTTCGTGTGCGCTTTTTGTAAGCTGTCGAAAGTTATTCGCTGCTTCTTCAAAACGCTGCTCTCCAAAATTCAATTGCCCAAGTTGCCAAAGGGCTTCATGATTTCCCGGATCAAGACGCAAAACCGTATCAAAACGTTCTCTTGCCTTATCGAGCTGCGAAGATTGAATGCTGAATAATCCGAGGTACATGTGCGCTTCAATATTGGTTGAATCTTTTTCAACCAAAGTTCGAAGCAGCATAATTCCCTCCATAGGATTTTCGCCGTTAATCATTTCCAGAGCCAGTGCCAACGTATCAGACTGGTTATTTGCTTCCCCGACAGCCCTTTCTCTGGAAGACAAAGGCTGACGTGGCATTGCCCAAAGTAAAGCCGCAATAGTTAAGGCTACAAGGCCGGTAATTGCATAAACTTTAGCGGAGGGCTTCATGCGCTTATTTCACTTTCACATTCTTCTTAACCGTATCAACAAAAGTTTTTGCCGGTTTGAAGCTAGGAATATGATGAGCAGGAATAGTTAGTGTAGTGTTGCGAAGAATGTTTCTTCCCGTTTTCTGTGCACGCTTTTTAATTATGAAGCTTCCGAAACCACGGAGGTAAACATTGTTACCATTTTCCAGTGATTTACGAATTGAGCTCATAAAAGCCTCAACAGTAGCCTGTACATCTACTTTCTCGATCCCCGTCTTTTCAGCGATCTCATTCACAATGTCCGCCTTTGTCATCGCGATAATTTATTGTTATTATTACTAAGTACTTTGATTCGTATTTCCCATTTTTGGGGCTGCAAAGATAGTTTTTTTCTGTTCAACACACTCACAAACAAATCTTTTTAATATCGCAACCCATTCATATTTTGTTTGTTAAGATACATAATGAACGACTTCCAATCTCTAATAAAGTGGTATAAGGCTCACGGTAGAAGCCTACCGTGGCGAATTTCAGGCAATCCATACCATATTTGGCTATCCGAAATAATATTGCAGCAAACCCGTGTGGAACAAGGATTGCCATGGTATTATGCATTTGTTGATCGATATCCGGATGTGGCAGATCTGGCTGCTGCCTCGGAAGATGAAGTACTAAAAATGTGGCAAGGCCTCGGTTACTATAGCAGGGCTCGCAATCTCAGAACTGCGGCAATCCAAGTTTGTGAAGAGTTTGATGGCATTTTTCCCGGAAACCCTTCGGATTTGCAAAAATTAAAAGGCGTTGGCCCTTATACGGCTGCGGCAATAGCATCTTTTGCCTACAACTATCACGCGCCCGCTGTGGATGGCAATCTTATAAGAGTGGCATCTCGATATTTTTTAATAGAAGAACCTGTTGATAAACAGTCTGTACTTAAGTTAATCCATCAATTGCTTTTGGATGCCATGACGGGCTTGAATTCGGCAGAATTCAATCAGGCTCTAATGGATTTAGGATCGGCTATCTGTACCCCTAAAAAGCCTAAATGTCAAGAATGCCCAATCTCCGCAGGCTGCGGAGCCCGTGAAGCGAATAAAACCCATGATATTCCTCTCAAACAATCTAAAACTAAAGTCAAGGAACTTTTTATCTGGTACTTTATCGCTAAGTCTGAGGATAAAATTTTAATCAGAAAAAGGGAACAAAAAGGAATTTGGCAATACATGTATGATTTTCCCTCTGTTGAAAGTGATAAGCCAATGGACTTCGATGAAGCTTTTAACCTATTGTTTATAAATGAATTAAGCACTTGCCAATCCTGTAATGTTCTTCCCGAGAAGTATGAACATATCCTGAGTCACCGAAAACTTAATGTACGATTTGCCATCCTCTGGTCTAAACCGTTTAAAACGGCTCCTCCACTCCAATGGTATGATAAGGAAAGTCTGGAAAACCTAGCAATTCCACGACTAATTGAACGCGTTTTAACTGATTATGAAACACAAATCTGGGACTGAGTTGAAGATTGCTAAACAAATGCCCTCTGAATCTGTATCTTTGCACATTCAAAAAGTTTTATACCTTTATCCGGATGGCTGGTTCTGTAAATAAAGTAATACTCATAGGTAATCTCGGCAAAGATCCCGAAGCTGTTCGCTTCGAAGGTGGTGGAATGTTCGTTAAATTCCCATTAGCTACTTCTGAAAACTATACCAATAGGGCGGGCGAAAAAGTTAGTGCTACTGAATGGCATAATATCGTCGTAAATCGTAAAGGGCTTACAGAGATCTGTGAAAAATACCTCAAAAAAGGTTATAAAGTCTATATTGAAGGTAGAATTAAAACCCGTCAATGGACTGATGCAAATGGGCAAGCTCGCTATACTACTGAAATTCAGGTGGATGAAATGACCATGCTTACCAGTCGTGAAGACGCCGGTAAACAAGATAATCAACATTCTCAGCCATCAAATGAAAACACTGCTTCTTCCGCTCCTGCATATCAAGATCCGCAGCAATCGCCTGCCGAAGAAGATGATTTGCCATTTTAATATTGTGTTGAACGAATACTCCCACTTTGGAACCTCCGAGTTGTGAAATCATTTTGAATCAGGTATTGGCCAGCTCGCTGCTTCAGCCCGGATTCATCTTCCCTGCTTTGATAATCATATTGCTGCTTGTTCTTAGTGCGCTTTTCTCTGCATCTGAAGTTGCGTATTTTTCGCTTGGACCGTCAAAACTAGATGAGTTGAGGCATGCAAATGACGAAAGTTCTGCCAAAGTTGTTGAACTCCTTGAAGACCCTGACAGGGAAACCGCATCAAAAAAACTCCTTGCTACCATATTGATTGCCAATAATTTTGTAAACGTTGGCATTGTGCTGCTTTCCTCATCGGTTATGCCCTATTTGTTCGTTCCTAAGACGGGCGAAATAATGATGATGGGCTACAGCATTGATGGCGAATGGCTCACCTTTTTAGTTCAAGTAATAGGCGTAACTTTCTTCTTAGTGCTCTTTGGTGAAGTATTGCCAAAAGTTTACGCTTCAAGTCACAATATTAGCCTTGCGCGCACCATGGCATTTCCATTAGGAGTGCTTCAAAAATTGTTTTCACCCATAAGTAGGCCATTAGTGGGCTCTACTGCTTTTATTGAGCGAAGACTCTCGAGCTATAGCGCCGGAATTTCGGTTAGTGATCTGGAACATGCATTGGAGCTCACCCAAAGAGAAGGCAGAACAGAAGAAGAACAGAAAATATTGGAGGGCATTGTTAGCTTTGGATCAAAGGATGTTAAGCAAATTATGACTTCCCGGGTCGATATTACTGCCTTTCCAGATGATATGCCCTATCCTATTTTACTTAAAAAAATTATTGATGCGGGCTACTCAAGGGTTCCTATATACACCGAGACTATAGACCAAATGAGGGGCATTCTTTATATTAAAGATCTACTCCCATTTATTGAAGAGAAGGAAATGGACTGGTTGGTATTACTCAGGCCTCAATTCTTTGTCCCAGAAAATAAAAAAATCGACGATTTACTTCGCGAATTCCAACACCGCAAAGTGCACATGGCCATTGTTGTGGATGAATATGGCGGAACTTCGGGTTTGGTCACACTAGAAGACGTGATTGAAGAAATTGTTGGAGATATCACTGATGAATTTGATGATGAAGACTTGCATTACCGCAAAATCGATGATCAGAACTTCATTTTTGAAGGGAAAACTTCACTCATTGACTTATATCGAATACTTGAGGTGGATGGAGAAGCGTTTGAATCTGCGAAAGGAGTTTCGGATACGCTTGCAGGATTTGTGATAGAACAAGCCGGAAAAATTCCATTAAAAGGCGAAAAAGTTCATTTCGGCTCCTTTCTTTTTACAGTAGAAGCTGCTGACAGAAGAAAAATAAATCAAGTTAAAGTCACCCTCAATGGCTCATCCAATGGAATTGAAACCGAAAGTGCATAAGCAAGTCATAGCATTGTTTAGTGCTTTGGTGTTGCTTGCTTCGTGCGATTCGGAGTCTATACCTAAACCGAGGGGCTACTTCAGGATAGATCTGCCGGAAAAGAATTATCGCTTGTTTGACAAAGGTTGCGCTGCAAATTTCGAGATCCCCGACTATGCGGGCATCGATATGCGAACCATGAACACTAAAGACTCGTGTTGGTTTAACCTTGTTTTCCCGATAAACCACGCAACATTACATTGCACATACCTGAGAATTACAGGCCCTCTCGACGATTATCTCAATGATGCCCATTACATGGCATTTTCGCACGAAATGAAAGCCAATGCTATTGAAAACATGCGCATCGACAGAGACAGTGCCCATGTACACGGTATTGTCTTTGATCTTAAAGGCGAAGTTGCAAGTCATCTGCAGTTTTTTGTGACAGACAGTGTCAATCATTTCATGCGAGGTTCATTGTATTTCAATAATCATCCAAATTCAGACTCCATCGCACCAGTGCTTGAATATCTGAGAGAGGATGTTTTGCACATGCTCAATACGCTGGAATGGCAACCTTGAATTTATGCATCGACCAAGGAAATACCCGAATCAAGGTCGCTGTTTTCGAAGGGGCTGAGCTCAAAAGTTTTGTTGTAATACCTCAGATTCAAGAGATTTCTAACTGGCTAACTACCAATAATTATCACATTGCGAATTCGATGTGGAGTTCAAGCGCTTCTCAGTCCACTCCTGTAGAATTACCGGGTAAACTGATCATTTTAGAAGCCAATACACCATTACCCATAACAATTGACTATGATAGTTTTGAAAGTTTAGGCAATGACAGAAAAGCCAATGCGTGTGCGGTTGCGGCAATTTTTCCGAATAAGAACTGCTTAGTTATTGATGCCGGAACATGCATTACTTATGATTTAGTTCGATCAGATAAAACATTTGTTGGTGGAGCCATTTCGCCTGGAATTGAAATGCGTGCCAAGGCAATGCACCAGTTCACCGCCCGTTTACCTGAAATAAAGGCCCCTTTTGAAAATTTAACAATCGGGAAGTCAACTCATGCATGTTTGCACTCAGGAGTCTTACATGCCGCGCTCTTGGAAGCAGAAGGACGCATAGCAGAACTTAGCCAACAATTTGAAGATTTACACGTTTTGCTCTGCGGGGGTGACGCTTCATATTTTGAAAGCGGCTTGAAAAACCCGACTTTTGCCGACTCAAATTTAACCCTGCGGGGACTGAATGAAATTCTTCAATTTCTCAAATAGCAGATTATTCGCTGTATTGGCAGTGATTGTACCATTATCAACATGGGCACAATCGGGTGAATATTCCCCCTATTCCAGATTTGGAATAGGCACTATTCAGCCAGGTATCATGTCAAATCATCTCGGAATGGGAGGGCTTAGCACACCTATAAACGATCCGTACTCAATTAATGTGAGCAACCCTGCAACTTATGCAAGTTTAATCTACCCTACTTTTCAGATTGGAATCCGCAGTCAGTTTGTTACTCAAAGCAATGAAACCCAAAGTCAAAAGCTGAATTTCAGCTCACTCAATAATTTCAATTTTGCATTTCCTTTTGGCAAATCAAGATGGGTTTTAGGTTTTGGTGTAATGCCTTACAGCAGAATAGGTTACAACTTAGTGAGCTCAGACAGCACAGAAGCCGGAATGGTCGATTTCAGATACACGGGTGAAGGTGGATTAAACAAATCCTACATCGGAATCGCCAAAGGGATAGAAATTAAACAATCTGAAATCATTTATGATACTACCGGAACTCCTATAGACACCGTTAAGAAAGTGAAACACCTCATTTCCATAGGTGCTAATTTTGATTATTTCTTTGGTTCTCTTTCTAGGATAAGGGAAGTGGAATTTAACAGCTTAGATTATTTAAACTCCAGGTTTACGAATTCAACAAAACTTCAAAATCCTGGTGCAGATATAGGATTGCACTACTTCACCAATCTTATCGATAAAAAAGTAGGGGCCGAATTAAAGAAAAGAGTCAATCTTCGTGTTGGATTAACATTCAGCCCTGAAATAAATCTAAAATCTACCATTACAGAGCTAGGAATCACCTATAGAAGCACTAATGGATCAGACAGGTTGGTTGATACCAGTTATTTTGCTGAAGGGCTGAATGCCAGAACTTATATCCCTAAAAATTTTAGTGCTGGCATAGCATTGGAGATCATCAATTCCAAAGACAACAATCTTACTTTTGGATTAGACTATAAATTTCAGCAATGGTCAAAATATAGAGTTCAATTGAATGGAGTTACGGAAACCGATCCTTTGATTAAAGATGCAAGTCAGATATCAGCAGGATTAGAATATTCCCCTAAGTATTTGGTAAACAAAGCAAATCAAAGTCTGGTGCAAGTAATGAAATACCGTGTTGGCTATCGCATGGCCAGCTCCTATTTGGAGATAAATGGAAAACAGTTAAGCGAAACTGCAATAACAGCAGGCTTCACTCTTCCACTCACGGTTTCTAAATCGGCAAGCCGGATTAATTTTGGTATGGAATTTGGGACAAGAGGCGACAAGAGCCCGGGATTCGTGGAAGAACGCTTCATCAATTTCCAACTCGGAATAGTGATGACCCCTTATTTCAGAACTCCCTGGTTTGTGAAAACGCATTATGATTGATATAAAACAAAAGAATATGAAATTGTTGAAGTGGACCGTCTACCTAATGTTTATAGCATTTAGCATTCCAGCGCATGCACAGGATGAGGAAGCAGATAACGAAAGTAAATACGGTGAAACACCAGAACAGCGTCAGGCTTGTATGGAAGCGCTCACAATTTATCGTGGTTTCCGAGATCAGGATAATATTCACGAAGCTTATATCCATTGGCAAACAGCATGTAAAGTTTGTCCACCTGATGCCAGTGAGCGTGTCTATTCAGATGGTGCGAAGTTCTTGAAATCAGCAATTAAAGAGGCTAATAAGCTTAAGAATACTGAGAAAATGAAAGTGCTTATTGATAGTCTTTTCCTTGTTTACGACACTCGTTTGGTACATTTCAGCAATATTCCTAAAAATCCAGACAATGGCTGTGCTATTAAGGGGCTTATGGCTGCTGATATGTACGCTCTTCAAAAGAAAACCCGCTTAAAAGAAGCTCATGACCTTTACAAAGTATCGGTTGATTGTTTAAAAGAGAAATCATTGGCAGGTGTTCTTTCAGGCTATTACATAGCCATGTATGATCTATTCAAAGCTTCTGAAGGAGAGGAGAAGAAGTTCTACCAAGAAGCACTGTTAACAGAATACCTGAGCGTTCAGGAATATGCAGAAACAGCGCTCAAAACAGCAACTAAAGAAAGCGCTATTGAAAACTACGCAAAGGCGAAAAACAATATCGATGAGATTTTTATTTTGATCTCGAATTGTGAAGAAATGGTGCCGGTTTTAGAGAACAAGTTGAAAGCTAATCCCAACGACTTCGAACTTAAAAAGAAAGTTCTTCGCCTTTTAAATAAGAAAGATTGTTCTGAAAACGCCATTTATTTGAGTGTAGCAGAAGCAGTGCACGCTTCAGAGCCAAGTTCACCTTCAGCTTATGCTATTGGACAAGGCTATGCTAAAAAGAATGAACTCGGGAAATCATTGAAGTATTTTGAAGAGGCCTTTGATCTTTGCGGAGATTGTTCTGATAAAGAAAACTACGCATTGAAAGCCGGACAAGTTGCTTCTGCGCTTAAAATGACAAGTAAAGCAAGATCTTATGCGAATAAGGTTTTGGAAATAAATGGCGGCAGCGGTGAAGCTTACTTACTTATCGGTGATGTGATTGCTAGTAGTTCGGCGCAATGTGAAGACGGTAAATTGGGTGCTCGCAGTGTTTATTGGTTAGCTGCTGATTACTACGCAAAAGCGAAACGTGCAGATCCAAGTGTTGCTGATAAAGCCGATCGTAAAATTGCTTCTGCAGCTAGTCAATTCCCAAGTAGAGAAGATTTGTTTCAATATGGAATAAAAGAAGGCGACTCCTTTACTACTTGTTTTGGAGAATCCACAATAGTGCGCGAGCGCAAGTGATTTTGAAACTTGCCAAGTCAAATAGAATATTGAGCATTCCGGTCTTATTGGCCGGAATGCTTTTTTCATGTAAAAACGACATAAAGGAGATCGAAGCATTAACCGGTGAGAGCAATCTACCGATCCAGACTACATTTAATGCCCAATTTGACTATACGGAAAAGGGCATTCTTAAAAACAGGTTAAGTGCTGCCCGCTTAGATCGCTATGAGGGTGAAGATGCCAGAATAGAGGTAAGTGGGGGATTAGTAGTCTTTATTTATGACAGTTTGGGCAATTTGGAAGCTGAGCTCAGCGCAAACAATGGACTATTCATCGAAGAAAAACGTATTTTGGAAGCGCGTGAAGATGTAGTATTAAAGAATATGAAGGGCGAGCAGCTTAATACCGAAGAATTAATATGGTATCAAGACAGTTCTAAGATTGTTACCAATAAATATGTTAAAATTACACGTCAGGATGGCGTTCTTTTTGGCAAAGGGCTTGAAACTGATGAGCGTTTTTCTCGTTATACCATTAAAGAAATTACTGGAGACCTTTATTTAAAGGAAGATTCTCTGAAACAGGAACCGAAACCTTAATTCTATAAAAGCAATGCTGGAGAAAATGAATAAAACTATGGAGCATGTTTGGCTTGGAATTGCCATTGCATCTGCTATCTGGGTTACTGTTGAAATCAGTATGAATGGATGGGCTGACGGAAAACAATGGCTTCCTGTGCCCTGTATTGCAGGTTCCATGTTTGCATTTAGACGTTTTTTCAGGAAGCGCATGGAAAGCAAGAAGCAGGAAGAAAACAATTCCTGAGCAATTGCTTATATTTGAACGCTTCTATTGATCTATGGACATCAGT
>Ga0105052_10000491_pt1 | contig 55189 bp, 52 predicted proteins | sample FRY03_FD_78094 | JGI IMG/M metagenome (GOLD analysis project Ga0105052, IMG submission 78094) | Freshwater microbial communities from Lake Fryxell liftoff mats and glacier meltwater in Antarctica - FRY-03 | ecosystem: Environmental > Aquatic > Freshwater > Ice > Glacier meltwater ... | reverse complement strand
ATTAACGACGAATTAGTTCCTGATAATGATCCGAATAGTCCTTGGACAGCAAATTTAGCCGGAATGAGAACACGTGGTTTTTTTGTGAATTTTACGTTTGAGTAAATTAGTGGGTTAGTTTAACTTATTCTTATTGAAATACCTAACCCAATAAATCTTCAAATTTTTTTCTTAAACTCATTTTCATAAGCTCATAAACTCCCTTTTCCTAAACTCATAAACCTATAAACTCATAAACTTTCTTACAAATCTCTTTTCATCGTCTAATTTCGTGCAATAAAATGGCGGTAGCTGTAGCTACATTTAAACTTTCTGTGGATATTTCTCCAAATTGATGGATGGTAATTTTCTCTGTAATCACTTGTGAAATAGCATCAGAAATACCGTTGGCTTCATTCCCCAACAGTAAAATTCCTTTTTTTGGAAAATTTATTTTATTCACCGAAACGCCATCCATAAAAGCACCATAAATAGGAATTTCAACACTTTTTAAAAAATCGCTTATATTTAAGTAGGTAATTTGCACTCGCGCAATAGAACCCATGGTGGCTTGTAAAACTTTAGGATTATAGCAATCCACAGTAGTAGGTGAACATACTATGTTTTTTATACCAAACCAATCACAAAGTCTAATGATAGTACCTAAATTGCCTGGATCATTTATGGTGTCGAGGGCTACAACCCAATCATCGAAAATAATTTTATTAGGTCTTGGTATGCTAAAAATCCCTAGATAGCCGTTGGGTGTAGTTAAATTACTTATTCTTTTTAAATCATCAGCCTTTACCAACTCAGCAATGTTTTTTAAACTTTCAACAAAATTTAAATCTGTACTGTATATTTTATGTACCTCAAAATCAGAATTCAACAGTTCTTGCAGCATTTTTTTGCCTTCTGCGACAAATAATTGATGCTCATTTCTGTATTTTTTTTGATGCAGACTTTTTATAAATTTTATTTGGCTTTTACCAACCATACAAATAATGTATTTTTGATTTTTAGAGAATCACTAAGTTTGAAAAAAAACACCGTAAAAATAGTCTTATTATTCTTAGTTTTAATCATCAGCTCTTGTAATACGCTTAAAAGAGTTGAGGGTGATGAGCTTTTATTAGTTAAAAATACAATTATTGCTGATGGCGAAAAAGTTACGAATGAGAATGTCAATAGCCTGTTAACGCAAAAACCTAATAGCTCGCTATTAGGATATCCTATAAGATTGAACATATACAACCTTGCTAAAAAGGATCCAGATTCATCATACCAAGCGTGGCTCTATAAAAAACCAAATAGAAAAGAAAGGCTAAGGAAATTAATTTCTCAAAAACAGTTAGACAGCCTTGGAGAATCATTTTTTGTTAAAGGATTTAGTAATTGGTTAAAGAAAATAGGGGAAGCTCCAGTGATTACTGATACTTTAAAAGCCAGTAAATCTATCACTAGAGTAAAAGCTTTTTATGGCAATAGAGGTTATTTTAATGCAACAGGGAATTATAGTATAGATAGTACAAAAAACAAACAACGTGCTCATATTATTTATGACATAAATCTGGGAAAACCTTTTGTGATTGATTCCGCCTACACCAATATTGCGTCAAGTGCCATAGACTCTATTTATAAAAAAAATAAGAACCAATCCTTTATAAATAAGAATACGCAATTCGAAATTAATAATTTCACCAGCGAAAGAGAGCGTTTAACTAATTTGTTTAGAAATAACGGAATCTATAATTTTCAAGAAAGTTCTATTTTTTATAATATTATTTCAGATACCACCACTCTGGCAAATGATCAGAAATTAGATATAGAATTGAATATTGATAATTTAAAAATAAGAGGAGATACCACCAAAACTGAATATAAAATATTCAAATTCAAAAAAGTAAATATTTACGCAGACCACCTTTTTGCTACTAATAATAGCGAGTTAGACTCCGTTGATTACGATGGCTTTACTATTTATTATAAGGATAAATTAAACTACAAACCAAAAGCACTTACCGATGCTATTTTTTTGCAGAAAGACAGTATTTACAGAGAAATTAACAGACTCAGAACCTACCGGCAAATCAGTAACTTAAATAATTTTAAATATCCAAATATTGAAATTATTGCAGATAGTCTTCAGAATACCTTAGAATCTAACATTTATTTGGCGGCAAGGGAAAAATACTCCTTTGGTTTTGAAACCGATATTACCCATTCAAACATACAATTTGCTGGTATTTCTTTTACACCTAGTTTAAGTGTTAGAAATGTTTTTGGAGGTGCAGAAAACCTTAGCATTTCAGGAAGGGCGAGCTTAGGTTCATCCGTAGATCCTAATATAGAAGACGACCGCTTTTTTAATGTTCAGGAATATGGTGGGGATATTAATTTAGATATTCCTAGAATATGGTTTCCGTTTGTGGATGCCAAAAAGATTATCCCCAATTACATGCTGCCACAAACGAGATTATCGCTAGGAACAAGTTTTCAGCAGAATATTGGTTTAGACAAACAAACCTTTAATAGTATATTAGGTTATAATTGGACTCCAAAGACCGAAACAAAACATAGCATTGAATTACTTAATGTACAATATGTAAAGAATGTAAACATTGACCGCTTTTTTAATGTGTATAGAAATAGCTATAATCGGTTGAACGATATTGCAACTCAAGATGTTTTTTTAAATAATCCTATTTTGGCGGAATTTTTTGAAGACCCAGATACCAATGGAAATCTTCGTTTAAGCATCCCAGAGGGAACAACTGGTTTTACCGATGCTGTTATTAATAATGCAGTTACGTCAACACCTGCCGATTTTAATGAAATAAGGAGTATCGATGAAAGACGCGATAGATTAAGTCAGAACAACTTAATTTTTGCATCAAACTATTCTTTTGCAAAAAATAGCAAAACTAGTTTAACAGACAACAGCTTTCATCAATTTAAAATTAAAGTAGAAAGTGCGGGCAATTTACTTTCTCTTATATCAAACGTAGTACCTCTTGAAACTAATAGCGATGGCGTTCAATTTATATTTGGCGTTCCATATTCACAATACATAAAAACCGACTTAGATTATATAAAACACTGGGAAGTTGCAGCCTCAAAAGTAGTGGCTTTTAGAAGTTTCTTTGGTATTGCCCTTCCTTATGACAATGCAGATAACATTCCATTCGTACGCAGCTATTTTGCTGGAGGTTCTTATGACAATAGAGCTTGGAATCCTTATTCTCTTGGTCCAGGACGCACGAATAATATTAACGATTTTAATGAAGCCAACTTAAAAATAGCCCTAAACCTAGAATACAGATTTCCTTTGGCAGGTAATTTTAAAGGAGCTTTATTTGCCGATGCTGGTAATATTTGGAATGTTTTTGATAACGTAAACGATCCAGATGCTACTTTTAATGGCCTATCATCATTACAAGATATTGCTTTAGGAACAGGCTTTGGTCTTCGTTATGATTTTACGTATTTTGTTTTTAGAGTTGATTTAGGTTTTAAAACCTACAACCCAGCAGAAGAAATGGCTAAAAGATGGTTTAGAGATTATAATTTTGCCAATTCAGTATTGCAAATTGGGATCAATTATCCTTTCTAAAACGAAGTCCAAGGTTCAAAGTCCAAAGTCGAATGCCAAATGTCGAAATATGAAAATTATCGAAAGTAAACTTGAAACAACAGAAACCTGAAACTATTTTTTACAACAACGACCGTCTACCAGCAACAATCTGGAACTTTTGGACTTTCGACATTTGACATTCACCCAAAGAATGTTTGCTATTAAAAACAACATAGTCTCTTAATAATTTTATTACTTTTGTTGTTTACTATAAAATAGTACTAACACAAGAAAATTATATTATGGCTCATAACATAAAACCAGGAGTAGCTACTGGCGATCAGGTTCAAGAAATATTTAATTACGCAAAACAAAAAGGTTTTGCCTTACCAGCAGTCAACGTTATAGGTTCTGACACTATAAATGGTGTTTTAGAAACTGCGGCAATTTTAAACTCACCAGTTATCATTCAATTTTCAAATGGAGGTGCTCAATTTAACGCTGGAAAAGGATTATCTAACGAAGGACAAAAAGCAGCTATTCACGGTGCTATTGCAGGAGCTAAACATATTCACCAATTAGCAGAAGCCTACGGTGCTACTGTTATATTACATACAGATCATTGCGCCAAAAAATTATTACCTTGGATTGATGGTTTATTAGATGCTAGTGAAGAACACTACGCTGCAACAGGCAAATCATTGTTCAGCTCTCACATGATTGATTTATCGGAAGAACCTTTGGAAGAAAATATTAAAATCTGTAAAGAATATTTAGCCCGAATGGCAAAAATGGATATGACTTTAGAAATAGAGTTAGGCATTACAGGTGGAGAAGAAGATGGGGTGGACAACTCAGATATTGACGACTCTAAATTGTACACCCAACCAGAAGAAGTAGCCTACGCTTACGAAGAACTTTCAAAAGTAAGTCATAGATTTACTATTGCTGCTGCCTTTGGCAATGTGCACGGAGTTTATAAGCCCGGAAACGTAAAGTTGACTCCAAAAATATTAAAAAACTCGCAGGAATATATTTCTACCAAATTTGGCGTAGAGCACAATCATATTAATTTTGTTTTTCATGGAGGATCAGGTTCTACTGTTGAGGAAATTCGCGAAGGGATTAGCTACGGCGTTATAAAAATGAATATTGATACTGATTTGCAATATGCTTTCTTAGAAGGTATTCGCGATTATATTCAAGATAAAAAAGACTACCTACAATCGCAAATTGGCAATCCAAATGGCGCTGATGAACCTAATAAAAAATATTATGATCCAAGAGTTTGGTTGCGTGAAGGTGAAAAAACTTTTGTAGCACGCTTAAAGCAAGCTTTTGAAGATTTAAATAACGTAAACACATTATAATTTAAACCGTTTATTATCCTAATTGGTTTCAAGTGAAACTTTTTTATTCACCTAATACCAAAGGGTAAATAAACGTTAAATGTCTGTTTGAGCCTGTCAAATAGCTGCTAAAAGCATTTCGTCAAGCTCAATGCGACAATGTAAATAGAATTTATCATCAGCACTAATTACACTCAAGGATTTACACAAAAAAAATCCGTTTTTAACTAAATATTCAATGTATGTCGTCTTGGTTTAAAAGAAAAGAAAAAGGAATACAAACTTCAACGGAACAAAAAAAAGATACGCCAAAGGGGCTTTGGTATAAATCGCCAACAGGTAAAATTGTTGAATCAGACGATTTAGCAAAAAACTTTTATGTGAGTCCGGAAGATGATTATCATGTACGTGTTGGCAGCAAAGAGTACTTTGAAATTTTATTTGATGGTAATAGCTTTAAAGAGCTCGATGCAAAATTAACATCAAAAGATCCATTAAAATTCGAAGATACCAAAAAGTACGCAGAACGTTTAAAAGCGGCTAAAGAAAAAACAGGCTTGAATGATGCTGTGAGAACGGCCGTTGGCAAATCTTTCGGAAAAGATATTGTCATTTCATGCATGGATTTCGCATTTATAGGCGGCTCTATGGGTAGCGTTGTGGGTGAAAAAATTGCCAGAGGTATTGATTATGCCATCAAAAAGAAAATGCCTTTTGTGATGATTTCAAAATCTGGTGGCGCCCGGATGATGGAAGCTGCATTATCTTTAATGCAATTGGCCAAAACATCAGCAAAATTAGCACAATTAGCAGAAGCAGGTTTACCCTATATTTCTGTTTGCACAGATCCGACAACTGGCGGCACAACTGCATCGTATGCAATGCTAGGCGATATTAATATTTCTGAACCAGGTGCGCTTATTGGTTTTGCAGGGCCAAGAGTTGTAAAAGAAGCAACAGGTAAAGAATTGCCAGAAGGTTTCCAGACAGCAGAATTTGTTTTAGAACATGGTTTTTTAGACGCCATAGTGCATAGAAGAGACTTAAAGAAAAAAATAAATTTATACATAGATTTAATTCAGAATAATCCTATTAGGTCATAATCAAAATATTCGTATATTTGCACGCTGATTTCCTGCCCTGGGCATGTGTCGAAGGGAAAAAATCACATACATAAAAATCATTTAAAATAATATTGGAATGTATTTAACACAAGAAGTAAAAGCTGACATTTTTAAAAAACACGGTGGCGAAGCAAAAAACACTGGATCTGCTGAAGGGCAAATTGCTTTGTTTACACACCGCATCAATCACTTAACTGGACATTTAAGAAGCAACCGTAAAGATTATAACACGGAACGTTCTTTAGTAAAACTGGTAGGTAAAAGAAGAAGTCTTTTAGATTATTTGATTAAGAAAGATATCACTAGATATCGTGCTATCATCAAAGAATTAGGTATTAGAAAATAATATTTAAAGGGGAAGCTAAGCTTCCCCTTTTTTACTTTAATTTCTTTATAATCCATACGTTTATTAGTATCCGTTTAAAAAGTCCTCGGAAAAATTTTGAGGCAAATAAAAAGCTTGCATTTAGTTTTTCATTGGTCGCACAACTTCTACAGCACAACAACTGTCCCGTCTTGATAAGACAAAAGATCAAAGTTTAACTAACTTGTAATGAAGCAAGTTATAAATTAATTTTATGATTCCAAAAGTTTTTAAAGAGGTCATAGACCTTGGCGATGGAAGACAAATTTCTATCGAAACCGGAAAATTAGCAAAACAAGCTCATGGATCCGTTGTAGTGCAGTCAGGAAAATGTATGTTATTATGTACGGTAGTTTCCGATTACAGACAAAGTGATGTAGATTTTTTACCTTTAACGGTAGATTATCGCGAAAAATTTGCGGCCTCTGGGCGTTACCCAGGTGGTTTCTTTAAAAGAGAAGCAAGACCCAGCGATGGCGAAGTGTTAACCATGCGTTTGGTGGATCGTGTTTTACGTCCGCTTTTCCCAAAAGATTACCACGCTGAAACCCAAGTGATGATTCAATTAATGTCTCATGACGAAAATGTAATGCCAGATGCTATGGCTGGTTTAGCCGCATCGGCTGCCATTCAATTAAGCGATATTCCTTTCGAAACTCCAATTTCCGAAGCTAGAGTTGGCCGTATCAATGGAAAATTTATCATCAACCCAACTAGAGAGCAATTGTTAGAATCTGACATCGACATGATGATTGGTGCTTCTGCTGATTCTGTGATGATGGTGGAAGGAGAAATGAAAGAAATTTCTGAAGAAGAAATGACAGAAGCTATTAAATTTGCTCACGAAGCTATTAAAATTCAATGTGCTGCGCAGGTAAAACTAGCGGAAGCTTTCGGTAAAAAAGAAACTCGTACTTACGAGTCAGAACGCGAAGATGAAGCTTTAGCTAAAAAAATTCACATAATGGCTTATGACAAAGTATATGCCGTTGCACGTGCTGCTTCTGCAAAACACGATCGTAGTGCTGCTTTTAATGCTATAAAAGAAGAAATAAAAGCTACTTTTTCGGAAGAAGAATTGGCTGATTTTGGAGGTTTGGTATCTAAATATTTCTACAAAGCAGAAAAGAAAGCGATTCGCGATTTAACTTTAAATGAAGGATTACGTTTAGATGGTCGTAAAACAACTGATATTAGGCCTATTTGGTGTGAGGTAGATTATTTACCATCAACGCACGGTTCGGCTATTTTTACTCGTGGGGAAACGCAAGCATTAGCAACAGTAACCTTAGGTACTTCAAGAGAAGCAAACAAAATTGATATGCCATCTTTTGAAGGCGAAGAAACCTTTTATTTACATTATAACTTTCCACCTTTTTCAACTGGTGAAGCAAGACCTCTAAGAGGAACTTCTCGTCGTGAGGTTGGGCACGGAAATTTAGCACAAAGAGCTTTAAAAGGAATGATCCCTAAGGACTGTCCTTATACTGTTAGAGTAGTGTCAGAAGTACTAGAATCTAATGGTTCGTCTTCTATGGCCACCGTTTGCGCAGGAACCATGGCATTAATGGATGCCGGTATTCAAATTAAAAAACCTGTTTCTGGTATTGCTATGGGACTAATTTCTGATGCTGAAACTGGAAAATATGCGGTATTATCTGATATTTTAGGAGATGAAGATCACTTAGGCGATATGGATTTTAAAGTTACAGGTACTGCTGATGGAATTACTGCTTGCCAAATGGACATTAAAGTAAAAGGACTTTCTTATGAAATTCTAGTGAATGCCCTTAAACAAGCACAATCTGGTCGTATTCATATTTTAGGAACACTTACTGATACAATTGCCAAACCAAATGCGGATGTGAAGCCACATTCTCCTAAAATGGTTACTCGTATTATTCCTAACGCCTTTATTGGTGCCTTAATTGGTCCAGGTGGAAAAGTGATACAAGAACTTCAAAAATCGACTAAAACTACAATTGTTATCAATGAAGACCCAATTACTGAAGAAGGTATTGTTGAAATTTTAGGAACAAACCAAGCAGGTATTGATGCTGTTTTAGCAAAAATAGAATCGCTTTTATTTAAGCCTGAAATTGGTAATAGTTACCAAGTTAAAGTAATAAAAATGTTAGATTTTGGTGCGGTAGTTGAATATTTAGATGCGCCAGGAAATGAAGTTTTATTGCACGTATCTGAATTAGCTTGGGAACGTACAGAAAATGTTTCTGATGTGGTGAATATGGGTGATGTTTTTGAAGTGAAGTATTTTGGTATTGATCCAAAAACACGCAAAGAAAAAGTATCGCGCAAAGCACTATTAGAAAAACCTGAAGGTTACGTAGCAAGACCACCAAGAGAAAATAACGATCGTGATCGTGGTGGAAGAAATGACCGTAATGCAAGTAGTAGAGACAATAGAGATCGCAAACCTAGAGGAGATTAATTTTATTTTTTAAGCATAGTAAAAGACCCTAATTTTTTTAAGTTAGGGTCTTTTTTAATTTTTATTCGAAAAAGACTAAAATAAATCGCTACCTCTGTAACATTTTATTTTTTTTTACGTATAATAAAAAGCAGCTAATGCACAACATAATTAAGAAAGAATATTTAGATGAGACAGCTAAAGATTACAAAACAGGTTACCAATAGGGAAACCGCTTCGTTAGACAAATATTTACAAGAAATTGGTAAGGTAGATTTAATTACTGCCGATGAAGAAGTAGAATTGGCGCAGCGAATTAAAGCTGGTGATCAAGCAGCTTTGGAAAAATTAACCAAAGCTAACTTAAGATTCGTGGTATCTGTTGCAAAACAATATCAAAACCAAGGATTAACGCTACCCGATTTAATTAATGAAGGTAATCTTGGATTAATTAAAGCCGCTCAACGTTTTGACGAGACACGTGGTTTTAAATTTATTTCCTATGCCGTTTGGTGGATTCGTCAATCTATTTTACAAGCTTTAGCAGAACAATCGCGTATTGTACGTTTACCTTTAAACAAAATTGGATCTATCAACAAGATTAATAAAACTTTTGCCTTTTTAGAGCAAGCGCATGAGCGCCAGCCTTCTCCAGAAGAAATTGCCAAGGAATTAGATATGACGGTGGAAGATGTAAAACAATCTTTGAAAAACTCTGGTCGCCACGTATCTATGGATGCGCCTTTAATTGATGGTGAAGACTCTAACCTTTACGATGTATTGCGTAGTGGCGAATCTCCAAATCCAGATAGAGAATTGTTGCATGAATCGTTAAGAACTGAAATTGAAAGGGCCCTAGAAACTTTAACGCCTAGAGAAGCGGATGTTATCCGTTTATATTTTGGTTTAGCAGGTCAACATTCTATGACTTTAGAAGAAATAGGTGAAACTTTTGATTTAACAAGAGAGCGTGTACGTCAAATTAAAGAAAAAGCAATTCGCAGATTAAAACATACCTCAAGAAGTAAAATTTTAAAAACATACCTTGGTTAAAAAACCAAAAATAAATTGCGCTTAATTGATATCCAATATTGGAAAATTAAACAAAAAATCGTAATTTGTGGAAGATGAACAACAGTTATCATGACTGTTCGTTTTTTGATTGATGAATAAACTCCGGCTGATTACCGGAGTTTTTAATTTATAATCACTAGTATTACTTTTCAAAATGGAAAATAAACCTATTCAAGAACAAGCTAACAACCCACTACACGGTATAAAACTAGCAGATATGCTGGAGTTTTTAGTTGAAAAATATGGCTGGAAAGAGCTTTCCTTACAAATAAACATCAATTGTTTTAAAAGCAACCCAACCATAAAATCGAGTTTAACCTTTTTGCGAAAAACCCCATGGGCGCGTGAAAAAGTTGAATATTTATACTTAAAATCTATTCCAAAATAATGGCTTTACATATTGTTTTATTTGAACCCGAAATACCTAATAATACAGGTAATATTGGAAGATTAACTTTAGCTTCTGGCGCTCATTTACATTTGGTAAAACCCTTTGGTTTTGAATTAAGCGACGCTCGTGTAAAACGTGCTGGATTAGATTATTGGCAACATGTACCGATAACTATTTATGAAAGTATAGCAGATTTCTACGCGCAACATAAATACAAAAATCTGATTTATTTTTCAAGTCACGGAAAAAAAACATTTTGGGAGATTCCATTTGAAAATGATATGTTTCTGATTTTCGGAAAAGAATCCGTCGGATTACCCACTGAAATTATCAACGAGAACCAAGACAAAACATATAAAATTCCCCTATACAGCGAACGTATTCGAAGTTTAAATCTGGGTAACGCCGTTGGTATTGTGCTGTATGAAGGTTTGAGACAACTTACCTAATGCAGCAATTTTTCAATGTACTAATGTACTAATGCTTTGATTTGAAGATGTGTTGACTTCCAAATGATTTTAATGTGCCTAATAAATTAATGTTACTATTGTTTAATGCAGACTAAGAGTAGTCAAAGTTTGAAAAGGTGAAGTTTTGAAAATTTATAGGTACTTTTTTAATTTAAAAATATAATAATTCTGGTGACTGAAAGAAATCAAAGCCTATACAGCTAATTCAATAGTAAATTAATTTAATTCACTTTTCAATCAACTTAAAATTAAAAATGAACTTTGGACTTTAGATATTTGACTTTAGACCTATAGAAATCCAACTATCTAAAAATCCAACTATATAACCCCTAATTTCGTATTTTTACACTACTAATAAAAGTATTCCCTTCAGATGAGTCACAAAAAAATAGCCCCTTCATTACTAGCAGCAGATTTTGGAAACCTACAACGAGATGTGGAAATGGTGAACAATAGTGCTGCAGATTGGCACCATATAGATATTATGGATGGTGTTTTTGTTCCTAATATTTCTTATGGGATGCCTGTGGTAAAAGCTATTGCCAAATATGCAACAAAACCATTAGATGTACATTTGATGATTATTGACCCTGACCGCTATATTAAGACTTTCGCTGATTTGGGAGCAACAATCCTTACGGTACATTATGAGGCCTGTACCCACTTGCACAGAACTTTACAGGCGATAAAAGCAGAAGGTATGAAAGCTGGAGTCGCACTAAATCCGCATACCAGTATTTCTTTATTAGAGGATACCATTAACGATATTGATTTGGTTCTCGTGATGAGTGTAAACCCCGGTTTTGGGGGACAATCATTCATAGAAAACACCTACGATAAAATAAAAGCTTTAAAAGCACTCATTCAAAAAAAAGGAGCACATGCCTTGATAGAGGTGGACGGCGGTGTTTCTTCTGAAAATGCTAAAGCTTTGGTTGATGCTGGAGCCGATATTTTGGTGGCGGGTAGTTTCGTTTTTAGTAGCGATAACCCCTATAAAACAATAGCGCAATTAAAAGAAATAACAAAATAATGAAAAATTTTGATTTGGTTATTGTTGGTGGTGGTCCAATTGGGATTGCATGTGGATTAGAAGCTAAAAAAAAAGGACTTAACTATCTCATTTTAGAGAAAGGTCCTATTGTAAATTCGCTTTACCACTACCCTATTAACATGCAATTTTTTTCGTCTTCAGAAAAATTAGAGATCGATGAAATTCCCTTTATAAGCAACGAAGCCAAACCAAAACGCAACGAAGCTTTAGAATACTATCGCAGAATTGTTACTGGTAATAAACTCAATATTCATCTTTTTGAAAAAGTTGAAAACATAGAAAAGTTAGGAGATAATTTTAATATTAAAACATCAAAAGATATTTACACAACTAGCAATGTAGTCATTGCTACAGGATTTTATGACATTCCGAATACCATGAATATTCCTGGTGAAGATTTAGAAAAAGTAAGTCATTATTACAATAGTCCTCATTTTTACGCACAACAAAAAATTGCGGTAGTTGGGGCGAGCAATTCGGCTATTGATGCTGCTCTGGAATGTTACAGAAAAGGCGCCGAAGTAACTTTAATTATTAGAGGAGAAGCAGTAGGGCAACGTGTGAAATATTGGGTACGCCCCGATATCATCAACCGTATTGAAGAGGGCAGTATAAAAGTCTTTTACAATGCCACTTTAAAAGAAATTAAGTCTGAAGAAATTATCATTCAGACCGCAAATGGATTAGTAAGCTTAGCAAATGATTTTGTTCTAGCACTCATCGGCTATAAACCTAATTTTGAATTTTTAGAGCGAATGGGAATTACATTATCTGACGATGATAAACAATTACCAAACTACAATCCAGAAACTATGGAAACTAATATTGAGCATTTATATCTTGCTGGTGTTATTTGTGGTGGTATGGACACTCATAAATGGTTTATTGAAAATTCTAGGATTCACGCTCCAATCATCATAAATAGCATTTTAGCAAAAATAAATCCCTGAATTCGGGAATATTTTTTTACTACCAATAAAGTAATTTTGATGTTTATTTATCGTCAATTTTGCCTTTTTAATTTAATTTTCCAATACCTTGTTTACGTTTGTTCTAAGACTATCGATAACAATTGAATCTCCTTTTATGTGTATGGGTGTTAAGCCCTGTATAGAATCTATAACTAGAGGCATTCTTGATAATATGTCTAAAGAATCTTTAAGGCGTAAATTTTGTAAATATAAAGTATCTGCCTTAGCAAACTCATAAGCTTCTGTGGCGTTGAATTCTAAAAAAGGAGGACAAGGGAAGTAGTCAAAATCGTATTGGAAATTGGTCAATATAGGCCTTTTCCAGTAACTTAAATTCTTAAATATAGAAGCTACAATAGGTAAAGCTGTGTTTGCTCCAGAACCCATTCGTGTTGTTGAAAATTGTACTCGTTTGTCATAAGTACCAACCCAAGAACCCACTACTAATTCTGGGGATGACCCAATAAACCAACCATCACCATTATTTTGTGTTGTTCCAGTTTTTCCAATTAAATTATAAGGTATATCATAGCCCCAGATTCGTGATGCAGTTCCCGAAGTGACTACCTGTCGCATCATTTTTTGAAGTTCCTTAATGTGTTGGTTAATTGCTACACGACCATAATAAGCCGGTTTAGCTTCATATAAAACAGTACCGTTATCATCTAAAATACGTTCAATGGCAAAGGGTTTAATTTTATTTCCCCCATTTGCAATACTGGCATAAGCCGTAACCATTTCGAGCAGACTAATATCGGCAGTACCTAAGACAATAGAGGGCACTGGAGGTAATTCTGCTTCAATTCCCATTTTTTTTGCTTGAGCTAGGACTCTTTCTACGCCAGTTCTTAGTTGTATGGCAACAGAAACCGTGTTGATTGAATTAGTTAAAGCACCGTGCATACTATAGCTCCCACCGTAACCTCCACCAGCATTACGAGGTTGCCAATCCTCATATTTTGAATAGGTAATCAAGCGATTATCATAATAATTACAGGGGTCTTGACCCGCTTCTAAAGCCGCCAAATAGGTAATAGGCTTAAAGGTTGACCCTACTTGACGAGGAGTTTTTATATTGTCAATCTGACTGAAACCATAATCTATGCCACCCACATAACCCATAATTCTGCCCGTAGTACTACTTAAAACCAAAACACTTGCGTGCAACCTGTTGATGCTTTTTGTTATAGAATCTTCCAGAGTTTGTAGTTGATTTTTATAGCCTTTACCAACTTCCCAGAACTTTCTATTCTTTTTTTGCTGGATGAATTCGGTTATTTGCTCGGCTGTTTTGCCTTGATTTTTTAGGCTTTTTACGTCTAAGTTCTGGTTAATTAACTTTTTGATTAAACCGTCTTTACCCCCCTCAATTGTAGCAGCCTCCCAGTACTCATCCATTAATTTTTGGAGACTAATAATTTGGAGATTCAGTGCTGTTTCTGCGTATTCTTGAATTGAAATATTTAAGGTGGTATAAACACTTAACCCGTCGGCTTCTAAATCGTAAATATGTCCATCATCAGCGGGGTTCTCTTCAGCCCATACTAAAAATTCCTCCGCCACCAAATCTTTAAAATACGAAGAAAACGAAGACGATTTTTGTGGCAATTGATAATTTAATTTTAGAGGAACTATTGCGGCATCTTTTTCCTCGGAAGTTAAAAATCCATATTTTTCCATTTGACTTAGCACAACGTTGCGGCGTTCGACAGCCCTTTTTGGATTATTTCTTGGATTATAATAGGTTGGAGCTTTTAAGAGTCCGACTAAAGTAGCACTCTCCGTAACCGTTAATTTTTCTGGTGGTTTATCAAAAAAACGTTGCGATGCTTTTTCAATTCCGTATAAATTTTCTCCGAAGGAAACAGTATTAAAATACAACAAAAGAATATCTTCTTTGGTATAAATACTCTCCAAACGCCTTGCAATGAATAACTCACGAATTTTATTAATGGGAGTCGATAGAAAAAATTGTCTTTGTCTGCCGAAAATATTCTTAGCTACTTGCTGCGTTATTGTACTTCCACCACCTGCATTCTGACCTAATAAAATAGACTTTACTAAAACACGTGCATAGCTTCTATAATCGATGCCTTTATGAGAATAGAATCTGCTATCTTCTGTAGCGATTAGCGCATTTTTTAGTGCTGGCAGTAATTGTGTGCTATCCACATTTGACCTGTTTTGTAAGTAATAATAACCGATAGCTTCTTTATTAGAAGCATACAATGTTGAGGTGATTGGATTTTTTAATTGTTTGAGATATGCCTTTGTTGGTAACTTTCCGAAAGCACCAAAATATATTAAAAATATCAAAAAAATTAAGAAAAGAAACCCAGCACCTAGGGTATAAAAAAAACTTTTAAAAGGATGTTTTTTTATAAACTCAAAGACTTGTTTAGCTTTAACCAACAGTTTGTCCTTAAAGTTTATTAATTTTTTTTTCATAGCGAAGCACACCCCTAGGTATCTTTTTTTAGGATTTATGTCAGTGTAAAATTATACTTTTTTTTGAGACTTATAAAAAATCAATTTTTTGTTTTTTTATATGGGATGCTACACTCATTTTTTGAGATGTAACCTGAAAATATATATCCTATGAATTACAAAAATATCTAGCTTTACCCATCATTTCTTGACTGAGAAAGGGCTTAACCCCATTAAGCCCCGAAAACTTCGCTTTGAAAATAGCACAAACAAAAAAAGCTCAAGTAAACTTGGCTTTTTTTTGTTTTTGCTTTATTTATTAGTGACCGCGAAGGGATTCAAACCCCCAACCCTCAGAGCCGAAATCTGATGCGCTATTCAATTGCGCCACGCGGCCATATTAATATTATAAATTCTGAATTCTGAATTTTTAGACTAATTTCTTTTTTACAAGCATAGAAATAGTTTTACCATCTGCTTTGCCCGCTAATTCTTTGGAAACGATGCCCATTAATTTTCCCATATCTTTCATTCCTTCAGCACCAGTAGCTTCGATAGTTTCTACTACTATTTTTTCTATTTCTTCTTCAGTGAGTTGTTCGGGTAAAAATTTCTCAATAATTGCAATCTGTTCCAATTCTGGATTTGCCAAATCGTTTCTGCTTTGTGCTACAAAAATAGCGGCACTGTCTTTTCGTTGTTTTACTAATTTTTGTAATAATTGAATTTCTACTTCCTTTGAAATTTCTATTCCTGATCCAGTTTCAGTCTGTAATAATAATAAAGCAGATTTTATAGCTCTTAACGAATCTAAAGCGACTTTATCTTTGGCTTTCATCGCTATGATTATCTCGCTCATTACCTCTTCTTGTAAACTCATATCTTTAACTTTTAAGCGGTGCGAAGATAAAAAATAAACCCGAAAATATAGCTTATTTTCGGGTTTAAACTTCTCATGAATTATCAATTAATCTACATTGTCGTGCAAAAAGGAATTGTTAGTACGAATTTGAATTTCATCATTACTATCTTCACTTAACGAGGTTCTAGAAATTTTGCTATTTCTATCTACTTCATTTAAGCTTATTCCTTGGCGTTTGTAAGCTGGGTGCTTTTCTATTTCATCAATCCGGTTCGAAGAATTGTTGTTTTGAAACTTATAATTAAAGTCCTTTAACTTCCTTCTACGCTCCTCAGATCTATTTTTTAATAATTCTTCTAAAGGCAGATCCATAGGATCAACATCCAGATCATGTGCTATTTTCGAAACTGGTTTTTCAATCGTTTTGCTTTCGAAAAATAATTCATCGTCTACCATTTTTAGGTTAAAATTTTCAGCTTTAGAGGTGGCTCCTGTTAATTTATTTTCCAATTCCATATAATCATCTAGGCTGTATCTTTTTTCACCTTCTTTATTATATTCCAAAACAGGAATTACCTCAATATATTCTTTCACTTCAATCTCTTTAACTTCATCATCTAAAGAAAACAAGAATACATTTTCCTTTTCTTCTTTCAACTCAACTGCTAATTTCTCGGGCATATCAAAGCTAAATAAAAATTGATCATCTTCAATTTTAGCTGATGTTACCGTGATAGGGTCAATAATATTATTTATTTTTGATTTAGCATCAACAATGATAAAATCATCTCCTATTTTATCAGCAATTACTTCTTCATAAAAAACATTAAAGTTTTTAATATAGCTCGATGTAGGAATTAAATCCATTATCGACTTTTCAAGCTCTAAAACATGCTTAATTACCGGAGGCTGTTCATTCTCTACCGTTGTAACCATGTTTTTAACAGCTGGTACTTCTTCGTCTTCAATTAACTTGAATAGTACATTCTCAGAGCCCATTAAATGTTGCTCCGCTTTTTGCCCGTCTTCTAAGGTGTGAATTATTTTTTTTGATTCTGTATTTACGATAGTATCTTGTTGATCTATATTAAAACCAGTAGCAATAACCGTAACTGCGATAGCCTCTCCTAATTTTTCATCTTCCCCAACACCCATAATAATATTTGCACCGTGACCTGCTTCTCCTTGAATATGATCGTTTATTTCTCCAATTTCGTCAATGGTGATTTCTTTGCTTCCAGAAACGATTAAAAGTAGTACATTTTTAGCTCCTGCAATTTTGTTATCATTTAATAATGGGGAGTCTAAAGCTTTCATAATCGCCTCATTAGCTCTTGAGGCACCTGAAGCTGTTGCCGAACCCATTATGGCCGTACCGCTATTAGACAATACCGTTTTAGCATCGCGTAAATCTATGTTTTGTGTGTAATGGTGCGTAATTACCTCGGCTATACCTCTAGCCGCAGTTGCTAATACTTCGTCTGCCTTAGAAAATCCGGCTTTAAAACCTAAATTTCCGTAAACTTCTCTCAGTTTATTGTTATTGATGACGATTAAAGAATCTACATTTTTACGTAATTTTTCAATACCAGCTTGAGCTTGCTTTGTACGCATTTGACCTTCAAAAACAAAAGGTATAGTAACAATACCAACCGTAAGGATATCCAGCTCCCTAGCTTGTTTGGCAATCATAGGTGCCGCTCCAGTTCCCGTACCACCACCCATACCGGCAGTAATAAAAACCATTTTGGTATTGGTCCCTAGCATATTTTTTATCTCTTCCATGCTTTCTATAGCAGACTGCTCCCCTACTTCTGGGTTTGCTCCTGCACCAAGACCCTCAGTTAACGAAACACCTAACTGAATTTTGTTCGGAACACCACTATTATCAAGGGCTTGCGAATCAGTATTACAGATTATAAAGTCAACGCCAATAATGCCTGCCTTGTACATGTGATTAATGGCATTGCCACCACCACCGCCAACACCAATAACTTTTATTACGTTACTTTGATTTTTTGGCAAATCAAAGGTTATACTTCCAAATTCGTGACTGTTGCTCATACTTTTTGTATTACTGGTTATACTGTGTTTTCGTTTTTATTTTATTCTGCGTTATCTAAAAAATCTTTCAATTTATCAGACCATTTATCAAATATCGATTTACGTTCTTTCTGTTCTACTTTTTGCGTTACCGTTTCAACGTATTTGCTCTTATTTACTGTTTTTTCAGGAGTTGCAACTTCTTCTTGTGCTTCATGTTCAACTTGCTCTTTTTTGTCTTTATTTTTTAGAGCATTCATTAACAAACCAACCGCTGTTGCATATAAGGGACTCGCAATTTCTTCGTCAGAATCTCCAGCTAAATGCTCGTTGGGATAACCAATACGGGTATCCATTCCGGTAATGTATTCTACCAATTGTTTTAAATGCTTTAATTGACTTCCGCCACCAGTTAAAACAATTCCCGCAATTAGTTTTTTCTTTTGATCGTCATGACCGTAATTTTTAATCTCAACATATACCTGCTCTACAATTTCTACAACTCTTGCATGTATAATTTTAGAAAGATTTTTGAGTGTAATTTCTTTGGGCTCTCTACCTCTTAAACCCGGAATTGAAACAATTTCATTGTCTTTATTCTCACCTGGCCAAGCTGATCCAAACTTAATTTTTAAAAGTTCTGCTTGCTTTTCTATGATAGAACAACCTTCTTTAATGTCTTCAGTAATAACATTGCCGCCAAAGGGAATTACTGCGGTATGGCGGATAATCCCATCTTTAAAAATAGCCAAATCTGTAGTACCACCTCCAATATCTAGTAAAGCAACACCTGCTTCTTTTTCTTCTTGACTTAATACCGCATTTGCCGATGCTAAAGGCTCTAGCGTAATACTACCTAGTTCTAAACCTGCACTTTTAATGCAACGACCCACATTTTTTATAGAAGAAACCTGACCTACGACTACGTGAAAATTGGCTTCTAATCTTCCGCCATACATGCCCATAGGTTCTTTAATTTCAGCTTGACCATCTACTTTAAATTCTTGCGGCAACACATGGATAATTTCTTCGCCTGGCAGCATGATTAACTTATACACTTGGTTGCAAAGCTTGTCCACATCATCTTCATTAATGACTTCTTCAGAATTTGGCCTAGTAATATAATCACTATGTTGAAGGCTTCTAATGTGCTGCCCTGCAATACCAACCACAACAGAACTAATTTTTAAGCCAGAATCTGTTTCTGCTTCCTCCACGGCTTGTTGAATAGATTGTATGGTTTGTGTGATATTATTCACAACGCCCCTATGCACCCCTAAACTTTTAGACTTTCCAATACCTAAAATCTCTATTTTACCGTACTCGTTTTCCTTTCCAATTATAGCCACAATTTTTGTTGTTCCGATATCTAAACCAACTGAATATTTACTTTGTTCCATCTCTTAAATTTTGGTGCACACAACCTGATTATTGTACTCTAAACTCACTTGACTATAGCTGTCTAGCGATTTATCTTTTATTCCTTTTACGTAAAAAGCCTTAAACTTTTTGAACTTTTGATCTAATGCTTCTGCCCCTCCTAAATTCAAAACAAAATTCTCTGTTCTGATTTTTAATTGATACTTATTATTAGTAAGTATATGAATTGCAATCACATTTTTGTGCATAAATTCATCGCCATTGATATGGATTAAAATTTTATGTACATCTTCTAAACTTTTACCGGTAACGTCCCCTGTGATAATGGGAACCCTTGCGGAATGATTTGGAGAAAGCGGCATTTGCTTTCCTTCATCATCAAGATAAAATATTAGATTGTCTTCTACCCGACCAATTGGAATTCTTTGAACGATTTTCGCTGTCAACTTTCCGTTTACGGTCATGTACACTTGCACATTTTTAACCATTTTATTAGCCTGAACGGTTTTTTTAATAGTACTCAAAACTAATTTTTCTTTAGGGACATTTGCAAACCCTTGAAAATTTTGTATTAACAATTTATTAACCATTCCCGTTGTTAAGTATAAATTTTCACCATCTGTAAATTGAATGTCTAATTCTGTTATAGCTTTACGCTCGCTTCTGTAATTAGAAAATGCATAAAGACTTATGATGCAAATCATTAACAAAACAGCTTTTGTTATGTTCCAATTTATTTTCATACATTAAACGATTTTTCAATTTTTGCAACTTCTAATCCTATATCGCCAGCACCCATAACCACCAATACTTCTGGGGCATTTTTTTTAATTTCGGCAACTAAATCTTCCTTCTGAATTAATTTTTTATTTGGATTTTTAATTTTTTGTAATAACCAGTTTGATGTTACTCCTTCCATAGGTTTTTCCCTTGCAGGATAAATATCTAAAAGAAAAATAGTTTCAAATTGGGATAAGCTCGATGCAAAACCGTGCACAAAATCTTTAGTTCTAGAAAATAAATGCGGTTGAAATACCGCCAATACTTTTTTATTTGGGTGCATTTCTGACACTGCTTGATATACTGCATTTATTTCGGTAGGGTGATGCGCATAATCATCAATAAATACAAAATCATCATTTTTGATTCGGTATGAAAACCTGCGTTGCACACCTTGAAAACTTTCTAAAGCCGGAAATAAACTTTCGGGTTTTACATTGGCTTCTAATGCCATAGCCAATGCTACCAAAGCATTTAACAAATTATGTCTTCCTGGCTTTCCAAATTTTAATCCTTTATACACTGCGGTTGGCGTTTGCAAATCAAAAACATAAATTCCGTTTTCTATACTGATGTTTTTTGCGCAATAGTCAGAGTCGTCTTCCATGCCATACGTGATTCCATCTATGGGTAACCCGTTACAAACCAATAGTTTGCCGTTTTCTTTAATTCTTGATGCAAATTCTCTAAAAGATTCATGCAAAGCTTCCCCTGTACCATAAATATCTAAATGGTCGGCATCCATAGAGGTGATGCAAGCGATATTTGGCGAGAGCTGTAAAAACGACCGGTCAAATTCATCTGCCTCGACTACCGAATATTCTGAACCTTGATAGTAAAAATTGCTATTAAAATCCTCCGATATTCCACCTAAAAATGCTGTCATTGGTAATTGCGCTTCTTTCAGCAAATGTGCTAAAATACTCGAAGTTGTTGTTTTTCCGTGTGTTCCAGCAACGGCAAAGCAAAAAGTTTCGTTTGTAACCAAACCCAAAACTGCAGCGCGTTTTTTGATTTGAAATCCATTATCAATAAAATAATTAAATTCTGAATGGTCTTTAGGCACAGCAGGTGTATAAACCACTAAACATGATGCTTTATCTAAGAATTTGGCATTAATTTTAGCTACATCATCCGAATAATGAATTTGCATTCCAGCTACTTCTAATTCCAAAGTTAAAGGCGAAGGGGTTTTATCGTAACCACCTACATTTTTACCTAAAAACATAAAATAGCGCGCCAAGGCGGACATTCCTATGCCTCCAATTCCTAAAAAATATACGCTATGTATCTGGTTTATGTTCATTTCCTTCAAGTGCTTTAGGCTTTAAGTTCTAGGCCATAAGCTTTTCTCTAATTTATTCTCTTTTATCTTTACTCTATTTTTAAGCTCTCTTCTTAAATTTCTATTCTCTTCCGAATAAAAACACCATTTATTTCACTTTCTATTCTACCATCAACTGTCAACAGAAAACCATCAACTATATACATAACAACTTCTCAATTTCATCAACTATCGCCTCTGTTGCATTTGGCATGGCTAGTTTTTTACTGTTATCGCCTAATTTTTTTTGTTGGTTTTTATCTTTAAATAAGTCTGTAAATACGGTTTCAAATTCCGTTTCTAAATTTGATTCTTTTATTAAAATCGCAGCCTGTTTGTCTGCTAATGACTTTGCATTTTTAGTTTGATGATCTTCTGCAACATTAGGCGACGGAATATAAATTACAGGTTTCCCCACAATACACAATTCTGATACCGATCCTGCTCCTGCTCTTGAAATTACGATATCCGCAACGGTATAAGTAAAATCCATTCGGTTTAAAAAATCAAAAACTTTTACGCTTGTTGATTCGTATTTTTTATAATCGTCGTAATATAATTTTCCACACTGCCAGAGAACTTGTATGCCTAAGACTTCAAAAAAAGAAAGTTCTTTTTCTACTAATTGATTGATGCGACGTGCTCCTAAACTTCCACCTAAAACCACAAGCGTTGGCTTTGATAATTCTAATCCAAAAAATGATAAAGCTTCGGTTTTATCAGATTTCATTTCTACCAAATCACTACGAACAGGGTTTCCTGTTTTTATAATCTTTTCTTTTGGAAAAAACTGCTCCATATCGTCGTAAGCCACGCAAATTTTATTTGCATTTTTTGCTAGTAATTTGTTCGTTACCCCTGCATACGAATTTTGTTCTTGCAACAAATAAGAAACTCCCAATGCTGAAGCTCTTTTTAAAAGTGGACCACTAGCAAAACCACCCGTACCTATAACAACGTCGGGTTTAAACTTTTTTACTATCGCATTTGCTTTTATCAAACTACTTATTAATTTAAAAGGGAAAAGCAGGTTTTTCAAAGTCAATTTTCTTTGGATACCTGTAATCCAGAGACCTTCAATTTTGTACCCAGCATTGGGTACTTTTTCCATTTCCATCCTATCTTTTGCGCCAACAAACAAAAACTCAGCCTTTGGATGCCTTTTTTTTAATTCATTTGCAATCGCAATCGCTGGGTAAATATGCCCACCTGTACCACCTCCAGAAAGTATAAATCTATAATTGGCCACTTAAAACTTCTAAAGGGTTACTTTCATCCATATCAACCGAACTAGGTTCAGTAGCGGCTTCTTTATTACTTGCGCTTAAAATAATTCCGATGGCCAAACAGGTCATCCAAGTTGAGGTACCACCACTGCTTATCAAAGGCAAAGTTTGACCTGTTACAGGGAATAATTCCACCGCAACCGCCATATTTATAAAAGCTTGAAAAACGATAGGTAAACCTACACCTACCACTAATAATTTTCCAAAAACTGTAGTATTTCCGTTTGCTACCACCACAATTCTAAACAATAATAACAGGTAGAAAAAGACTAGTAAAAGTCCACCTACCAAACCATATTCCTCAATAATAATGGCAAAAATAAAATCGGAAGAGCTTTGTGGTAGAAAATTTTTCTGCACACTTTTTCCCGCACCTTTGCCAATAATTCCACCAGTTGCTATCGCAATTTTTGCTTTTTCGATTTGGTAATCTGCACCGCTATCTTCATTATTATTTAAAAAATTATCAATTCTGTTTTCCCAAGTAGTTACTCGGTTAGGAAACAAATCAGGCACCGCTTTAGCTGTTAATATAAACAATACCAAAACTAAAGCGCCGCTACCCAAAATTCCTAACAAGTATTTCATGGGATATCCCCCTAAAAAACAAAGTATCATCACCATAAAAAAGATAATGGCTGCGGTTGAAAAATTCGCTGGAAGTATCAGTATCAATATTAAAAAAACAGGCAACCATAAGGGTAAAAGACTTTCTTTAAAAGTAATTTTTTTGTCTTTAATCTTTGTGAGGTATCTCGCTACATAACCCATGAGCACTACCGCCGCTAAATTAGAAGTTTGAAAAGTTACTCCAATGAAAGGCAAACGGATCCATCTACTTGCGTTTGCCCCACCTATGGTTGTACCTTGTGCCAAGGTATATACCAATAGTAGTAAAACAATAGGCATTGCAATTAAAGATAATCCTTTAAAAAAATGCGTCGGAATTTTATGTACACCGTAAATAATAGCAAAACCTAGCGCTAATAAAAAAGCGTGTTTAAATAAGAAACTAATGGTTGTTCCTGTGCCATTCCCAACAACATACACCAAATTACTGCTGGCGCTGTAAACAGGTAAAAATGAAAATAAGGCTAATAGTGCCACGATGGCCCAAATAGCTTTATCTCCCTCTAATTTGTTGAAAAAATCCATTTGTTTTGATTATAAATTTTGAACTGCTGCTTTAAACTGTTGTCCGCGATCCTCATAATTCGTAAAAAGATCAAAACTTGCGCATGCAGGCGATAACAAAACGGTATCTCCGCGCTCTGCAATTTTGTAGGCGACTTTAACTGCTTCTTCCATATCAAAGGTTTCGACCATTAAATCAACCACATTCCCAAAGGCCTCTTTAATTTTTTCATTGTCTAATCCCAAGCAAACTATAGCTTTTACCTTCTCCCTTACCAAAGGCATTAACGATTTGTAATCGTTTCCTTTATCTATACCGCCAACAATCCAAATCGTTGGAGTTTTCATGCTTTCTAGCGCATAGTAAGTTGCATTTACGTTCGTAGCTTTTGAGTCGTTTATATAGGCAACATGATGAATTTTAAGCACCTGTTCCAAGCGATGTTCAGCTCCTTGAAAATTAGCAACACTTTGGCGAATAGTTTCTTTTCTGATGCCAATAAGTTTTGCTGCCGTAGCCGCTGCCATGCTGTTTTTTAAATTGTGTTTGCCTTCTAAAGCTAATGTGTCTGTTGTCATTTTCATTGTGTCGTTATGTATGGTAATTTGTATATTCTTGTTTAAACTATAAGCGCCTTCTGCAATTTTCTTTTCAATAGAAAATGGTAGTAATTTAGATTTGACAGGGTGTTTTGCAAGCCAATCTGTAAGGTCTTTATCATCTGCATCATAAATTAAATAATCCTCTTCAGTCTGGTTTTCTACTATCCTAAATTTTGAAGCAATGTAATTTTCATATACATACTCATACCTATCCAAATGGTCTGGTGATATGTTCGTTAAGATGGCGACATGTGGTTTAAAATCTACAATCCCATCCAACTGAAAACTACTAATCTCTAATACGTAATAATCAAAATTATTTTCGGCGACCATTTTTGCATAACTATCTCCAATATTACCTGCCATTCCCACATGTAAACCTTCATTTTTTAAAATATGATTTACTAACATAGTTGTAGTGGTTTTCCCGTTACTCCCTGTGATTCCGATAATTTTTGCATCTGTGTATTTTGATGCAAATTCTATTTCAGAAATTACAGGAATTCTTTTTTCTTTGAGCTGCTTTACTATGGCAACTTTATCAGGAATACCAGGACTTTTCATGACTATATCCGAATTTAAAATTTTAGCTTCGGTATGCTGTTCTTCCTCCCAATCAATTCCAAAATGTTCAAGAACGCTTTTATATTTATCTTTTATTTTTCCTTTATCAGAAACAAAAACTTCATATCCTTTTTGTTGTCCTAAAATGGCCGTGCCTACGCCGCTTTCGCCACCGCCGAGGATGACCAATCTTGCCCCCCTCGTTTTCCCCTCAGAAGGGATGATTTTACTTATATTTTTCTTTTCTTCTTCCATATTCATATTCTCTTCTTTTTGGGAAGGATTAATGATGGGATTTTATCTAACTTTTAAGGTTACTATCGTTACAATCGCTAATAAGATTCCTACGATCCAAAAGCGGGTAACAATTTTACTTTCGTGGTATCCTTTTTTCTGATAATGATGGTGCAAAGGCGCCATTAAAAAAATACGTTTGCCTTCGCCAAATCTTTTTTTGGTGTATTTAAAATAGCCCACTTGCAACATGACCGAAAGCGATTCGGCGAAAAATATTCCACATAATACAGGGATTAATAATTCTTTTCGAATGATAATAGCAATCACTGCAATTACCCCACCTATAGTTAAACTGCCAGTATCGCCCATAAAAACTTGGGCAGGAAAAGCATTGTACCACAAAAACCCAACTAATGCGCCTAGAAATGCCGCTACGAAAACCACTAATTCCCCCGCACGAGGAATAAACATAATATCGAGGTAATTCGAGAATATAATATTCCCCGAAATCCATGTAAATATGCCAAGTGTCAAAACAATTATAGCGGAAGTACCTGCTGCAAGACCATCAATACCATCGGTTAAATTGGCACCATTTGATACTGCTGTAACAATAACGATGATGATAGGAATAAAGATTAACCACGCGTATTTTTCTGCACCATCACCCATCCAAGAAATAAAACTGGTATAATCTAACTCATTATTTTTAACTAGAGGAATAGTAGTTTTTGTCGACTTTATTTCTGCGCTAATTTGTTTTTCGGCATTGTAGGCTACGGAGGAATTTATGGAACTATGCTCTTTCATAGTAACCTCGGGATGAAAATAAAGGGTTGAACCTACAATTAAACCCAATACCACTTGACCCAATATTTTAAACCTACCTTTTAAGCCATCTTTATCTTTTTTAAATATTTTGATATAATCATCAACGAAGCCAATGATTCCCATCCAAATAGTGGTGATGATTAAAAGAATTACATAAATATTATCCAGTCGAGCAAGTAACAACACAGGAATAATGGTCGCAAAAATGATGATGATTCCTCCCATCGTCGGTGTACCTGCTTTTTGCTTTTGTCCTTCTAAACCTAAATCTCGAACTGTTTCTCCTATTTGTTTTTTTTGCAGATAAACAATTATTTTTTTACCATAAACCGTGGCAATTATTAGCGATAATAAAACAGCAACAGCAGCTCTAAAGGTGATGAACTGAAAAAGTCCGGCCCCTGGCACTTGGTAATTGTTTTCTAAAAATTCAAATAAGTAATATAACATCTTTTTTAGTTGCTCGTGATTCGTTGATGGTTGTTCGTTGTTAGTTGTTAGTTTCTACTTTTTGGCTTTTTACTTTTGCCTATTCTTTCTTCTCTTTTCCTTGCTCTTTTTTCTTTTTTCTCATCGACTTTTGACTTTCGCCTTTCGATCTAATTATTTACCCAAGCTTATCAACATATTTTTTACCATTTTATAATCATCAAAATCTATCCGAATGCCATTTGTTTCTTGATAAGTTTCATGGCCTTTTCCTGCTATTAAAATAATATCGTTTTCATGGGCTAACTGGCAAGCAGTTTTAATGGCTTGTTCTCTGTTTTCAATAGATAAAATTTTACGAACGTTCTGAGCTTCAACACCCTTTTCCATTTCGTTAATAATAACTTCTGGTTTTTCGGATCGCGGATTATCAGAAGTAAAGATGGCCGTATTACTCATTTCTGAAGCGATATGACCCATAACCGGGCGCTTAGACTTATCTCTACCGCCACCGCACCCCACAACGGTGATAACGTTTTCATTTCCAGTTCTCAATGTATTAATGGTATCAAGTACATTTTTAAGCGCATCAGGCGTGTGAGCATAATCAACAATTGCCGTAATTTTGTTTTTAGAAATAAAGTATTGAAATCTGCCATCTACGTTATCCAACTCACTCATGAATCTTAAAATCTCTAATTTCTCTAATCCTAATAAATCTGCAGTTGCATAAATTGCAAGCATATTATAAGCGTTAAAATCACCGATGAGCTTCGACCAAAGTTCTTCTCCGTTTATTTTTAATAATTGCCCATTAAACTGATTTTCTAGGATTTGCGCTTTATAATCTGCATACGATTTTAAGGCATAAGTATATTTTCTAGCTTTGGTATTTTGTAACATGACCAAGCCATTTTTATCATCGATATTGGTTAGGACAAAAGCTTTTTTACTAAGCTTATCAAAAAGTAATTTTTTAGTATCTCTGTATTCTGCAAAAGTGTTGTGGTAATCTAAATGATCGTGAGATAGGTTGGTAAAAATAGCCCCTTCAAAAACTAGTCCTTCTGTTCTTTTTTGATGGATGCCATGAGAACTTACTTCCATAAAACAAAATTCAACACCAGCAAGATTCATTAAATTTAAATGCCGATTTATGGTTAAAGCGTCAGGCGTGGTATGGCTTGTCTTGTATTCTGCATCATCTACCATTATTTTTATAGTAGAAATTAATCCGACTTTAAACCCTGCTTTTTTAAATAACTGATATAACAAACTACTCACCGTTGTTTTGCCGTTTGTACCCGTAACCCCAACTAATTTTAAATCTTTTGAAGGATTATCGTAGTAGTTTGATGCCATGATGGCCAAAGCCTTATTTCCATTATCCACCTCAACATAAGTAATTTCGTTCACCATGTTTTCGGGTAAACTTTCACAAATAATAGCCTTTGCTCCTAATGATATTGCTTTATCGATATATTGATGTCCGTCTGTTAAAGTACCTCTGATTGCCACAAAAACATCATCTAATTCCACCAAGCGAGAGTCAAAAAATATTTTATTGACCATCACCGATGTAGAACCACTAACCGCAGTCAAACTCACCCCAAACAACATGTCTTTTAGTGATTTCATGATAATTCCAATACAATTAGTTCTACTTCGCTGATATTGGCATCTTTATTAGATTGCTTTTTTACTTTGCCATTGCCTTTGACCTGCACTTTTAAACCTAAATTTTCTAAAATTGCAATCGCATCCATACCGCTCATACCTTCTACATTGGGCACTTTACTGTGTTTTTTGTTGATTTCAGTGTAAAACTGTTGGTATTTTTTGTCTAAAATTTGACTTTTAACTTTTAAAGTTTCCACTTCATCAATCATTGGTGAACTGGTGTATATTTTTTGCGCAATAGATTTAAACACAGGACCCGATACATCAGCGCCATAATACCCTACACTTTTATCAGGCTCGTGAATGACCACAATACAGGAGTATTTTGGATTATCTGCAGGAAAATAACCAGCGAAGGTGGAGATATACTTTAATTTATTTGGATCTTTTGATACATAATCTTTTTGAGAAGTACCCGTTTTACCTGCCATAGAAAAATTGGGAGAATATAAGCTATGACCTGTTCCGTATTTTTCCTCTACTACCCCTTTTAAAAGTGCTTTAACCTTGCCTATTGTTTCTTGAGAGCAGATTGATGGGTTCATCACTTCTTTATCAAACTTATAAATTGTTTTATTCCACTCTTTTACTTCTTTTAACAATCTGGGTTTTACCATTTCGCCGTCATTCGCAATGGCATTATAGAAGGTTAAAGTTTGTAATGGCGTTAAAGAAACTTCATAGCCATGAGACATCCACGCTAGCGAAATACCAGACCAACCTTTATCACCAGGATAGCGAATTACAGGCTTGCCTTCACCTTTGACAGGAAGTCCTAATTCTTTACTTAAACCCATATTCATTAATCGGTTAACAAACTTTTCTGGGTTATCTTTATAGTTATTATGAATGATTTTTGCGATTGCGGTGTTTGACGAAATTTCAAAAGCCTTTGACACCGTAACCTTACCATAACCACCCACTTTAGAATCTCTTACTCTTTTATTATACACGTTAAAAATACCATTCTCGGTATCAATGACGGTGCTCGTATCAATCACTTTATCTTCTAAAGCAACTACTAAAGACATTAATTTAAAAGTGGAACCTGGCTCGTGCGACTCCCCAATAGCATAGTTTAAACGCTCATAATAATTACCATCCTCAGTTTTTCCAAGATTAGAAATTGCTTTAATTTCCCCCGTTTTGGTTTCCATGACAATCACGCAGCCATGATCAGCCTTATACTTTTCTAACTGACCTAAAAGTGCATGGTGTGCAATATCTTGAATGTTAACATCTATGGTAGAATACACATCGTAGCCATCCTTGGGTTCTACAATATTATCCATCCCAATAGGCTTCCATTGTCCTTTGGCTATTTTTTGCTTTAAGCGACTGCCCTTAATTCCGCTTAAATATTCAGTAAAAGCACCTTCTAAACCAACACGAGTGGCGTATCCGTTTTCATCGAAACGCTCATAACCCACGCTACGTTCTGCAATTTTTCCTAATGGATGCTCACGAACGGTGCTTTGATCAATGACAATTCCGCCTTTATTAGGGCCTTTTTCAAACAGTGGAAATTTTTTAACTTGAATATAGTCTGAATAGTCTAAATTTCTGGCTACTAGGGCAAACCTACTTTTATTGGCTTTTGCCTTGCGCAGTATTTGCTCGTAATGTGATGCAGGTTGTCCTAATAATTTAGATAAAGCTAACGAGAGGGCTTTTATATTTTCTTTAAAATCGGCATCTTTAACCGTAACGGCATCAAAATGAATATTAAAACGGGACACTGAGGTTGCTAATAAACTGCCATCCGAAGAATATAAATTTCCACGGTTAGGGGTAATGGTAAACACTTTTTCTGTTCTATCTTCTGCTAGTTGGCGGTATTTATCGCCATCAACCATCTGAATGCTAAAAAGTTTGACAACCACCGCAACCGCAAAGACAAATAGCAAGCCCGCAACAATATACAATCGTTTTAAGATGTTTTTTTCTGTAACTGCCATTATTCAAGTGATTTAACGCTTATTTTAAAAGGAGGAGTTTCTGATGGATATAAGCCATCTTTCCCTAATTTTTTTAATATCTCTGATTCCAATTTTAATTTTTGAACACCGGTTTGTCCATCAATAAACTCGTTTCGCAATTCTTTAACCTCTTCATTTAAAGCAGCAATTTGATGCACTTTACTATCTGTACTATGCGAACTTGCAATCATCACCGCGGCTAAAAAGGAGGTAAAAATGATAAATATCCAATTTTTGGGTGCCGTCTCCCCTCCCACCAAAAATTTTCCTTTTAATATGTCTAATATCCCTTTTCGCATTGCCCTTAGTTACTTCTTTTGCTCTTTTGCTCTTTTACTCTTCTTTCCATTTTCTCTTTTCTCTTTTCTCTTTTCTCTTTTCTCTTTTCTCTTTTCTCTTTTCTCTTTTCTCTTTTCTCTTCTCTTTATAACTTTTTCACTAACTAATTATTTCAATACTTCTCTGCAATCCTCAATTTCGCACTTCGCGCTCTATTGTTAGCTGAAATTTCTTTATAATCTGGAACAATTAATCCATTAACTTTTTTTAGCGGTAATTTGGTATTTCCGAAAAAATCTTTTTCTGGTTCTCCTTCAAACCTTCCTGAGCGTATAAAATTTTTAACCAATCTGTCTTCTAAAGAATGGTAGCTTATCGCACTCAACCTCCCGTTTTCATTCAATAATTCTGGCACTTGCTCTAAAAATTCTTTTATAACCGCCACTTCTTGGTTTACTTCAATCCTGATGGCTTGGTAAATCTGAGCTAATATTTTATGTTCAACACGCGCAGGTAAAAATGGCTTTAATACACTTTTTAATTGCGCAGTTGTCTTTATAGCTTCTTCTTCTCTACTGCTTATAATGGCTGTCGCTATAGCATTAGCGTTACGTAAATCACCATATTGGAACAACACGTTTCGCAAGGCATCATAATCATATTTGTTGACCACATCATGCGCAGAAATTATATTTCGCTTGCTCATTCGCATATCTAAATCCGCATCAAAACGCGTAGAAAAACCACGTTCGGCCACATCAAACTGATGCGATGACACACCGAAATCTGCTAATATTCCATCAACTTTCCGTATGCCATAGAACTTTAAAAACTGAGATATAAATCTGAAATTTTCATGAATTAGCGTAAATCTCTCATCTTGAATCGAATTCTTTAAGGCATCTTCATCTTGATCAAAGGCAAATAATTTTCCTTCTGGACCTAATCTTTTTAATATTTCTTTTGAATGGCCGCCTCCACCAAAAGTCGCATCCACATAAATACCGCTACTCTCAATAGCCAAACCATCTACTGATGCTGTTAATAAAACTGGATTATGATACATCGTCATTGTCTGTTCCCATTACTTCTTCTGCTAATGCCGCAAAATCTTCAGCGGTATCTTCTAACACTTTCTCATAATTATCTTTATCCCAAATTTCAATGATATTAATCGCTGAACTCAAAACGACATCTTTTGAAATATTAGCGATAGCAATCAAATTCTTAGGAATTAATAGTCGTCCTGTAGCATCAATCTCTACCACTTTTACGCCAGCAGAAAACCTACGAATAAAGTCGTTATTCTTCTTTAAAAACCTGTTTTTCTTATTCATTTTCTCCATCAAAAGATTCCACTCTTTCATGGGGTACAATTCTAAACAAGTTTGAAAAACAGAGCGTTTAATTACAAAGCCATCGATAAGCACAGGCGACATTTGATGCTTCAAGGAAACAGGTAACATAACCCGCCCTTTGGTATCAGCTTTACAATCATATGTTCCAATGAAATTGATCATTTACACGTCCTTCTTTCTATTTAAAACTCAAATATATAGAATTTATTACCACAATTTACCACAATTTACCACATTGTTAATAAATTCCTTGATTTGAAGCTTTTTTGTTGAAAAAAGTAGCAAACCTATTTTTTGATAGGGTTCATTATTATTTAAACAGCCTGAAAAAATCTTTTTAAGCTCTCTTTTAATACTCTTTAAAACAAGTAGGTTTGTATTCTTTGGAATTGTTTATATTTGCGCCTACAGAAACCAATCTGCCTTAATGAAAGAGCCATTAATTACCGAAGGAAAATATAAATATATTGAAGTTGGTGAAGGCACTCCTATTGTAATATTGCATGGACTTTTAGGAGGTCTCAGTAATTTCAATGGTGTGGTTACTCACTTTCCTCCATTAGGCTATAAGGTTTTAGTGCCTGAACTTCCTATTTATACGATGCCTTTATTAAAGACCAACGTGAAGTGTTTTGCCAAATTTTTAGAGGGATTTATCAAATATAAAGGACTTAAAAAAGTAATTCTTTTAGGAAACTCTTTAGGAGGCCATATTGGACTTTTAGCTACAAAATTAAATCCGAACTTAATAAAAGCTTTAATAATAACGGGTAGTTCTGGGCTTTACGAAAGTGCTATGGGCGACGGTTACCCCAAGAGAGGCGATTACGAGTTTATTAAGAAAAAAGCACAAGATGTTTTTTACGACCCAGAAGTTGCCACTCCTGAAATTATTGATGAAGTTTTCGCTACTTTAAATGATAGAATGAAACTGGTAAAAACGCTTTCTATTGCAAAAAGTGCTATCCGCCATAACATGTCTAAAGATTTACCGCAGATGTTAACGCCGACTTGTATTATTTGGGGAAAAAATGATGCTGTAACGCCACCAAATGTTGCTCAGGAGTTTCATAAACTATTGCCTGATTCGAATTTATTTTGGATCGATAAATGTGGTCATGCGCCCATGATGGAGCATCCAGAACAATTTAACACTATTCTAGAATCTTGGCTTACGGCAAGAAATTTTTAGAAAATACAATAAAAAATGAAAATAAAGTCAGCCGACTTTGTGATTAGCAACGCTAAAGTTGCCAGTTGCCCAAAAGAACCTATTCCTGAATACGCATTTATAGGAAGATCAAACGTGGGAAAATCATCCTTAATCAATATGCTTACCCAGCGTAAAAGTTTGGCTAAAACTTCGGGCAGACCGGGAAAAACTCAGCTAATTAATCACTTTATCATTAATGAAAATTGGTTTTTAGTAGATTTACCAGGCTACGGTTACGCCAAAGTTTCTAAGAAAGATAAAAAAACCTTTCAAAAATACATTACTGATTATTTTTTAGAACGTAAACAACTGGTATGTGCTTTTGTTTTAATTGATATTCGCCATGAACCGCAACCTATTGATTTAGAATTTATGCAATGGATGGGTGAAAATCAATTGCCCTTTGCCATTATTTTTACCAAAGCCGATAAATTAAAACCAAACGCCATTTTAAGAAATGTTGAAAATTATATTCAACAATTATTATCTAGTATTTGGGAAGAAGCACCACTTTATTTTATTACTTCATCCACGAGCGGTGTTGGACAAGAAGAACTTTTAAAATATATAGAAAGCCTGAATGAAAACTTTAAAAACAGCAATTGGACTGATTTGATTTAAACACTAATTCAAACGCTTTTCTATTAATTGCATTAAATCTTCTGCTTTTTCCAGACTGTTAAGTTCATCTGTATTTATAAAAACTTCTAAAGCATAATCTGTTTCTGCTAAAACACTAGGAAAAGTGATTTTATACCCAAATTTAGAAGCATACATTTTAGTATATTCATCTTTATGCAGAAATTCCATTTTTGTGATGGATGCTTTCCTATATTTTTTCCAAGTCTTATTTTCTTTAAAAAGTCCGAATGTGATATCACATAAATTACAATCGTAAGTAGTCGGACTTAGTATTTTTTGCACCACATCAAACAATGCATTATGCTTTCCAGCATTGGCATTATAAATAAAAATAAGTTTTTTAAGGGTCTGTTCTTGCATATTTTAATAAGCTCAAAAGTATTATAAAAAAGTATTTAGACCAATGCTTGGCACATTATTAGAAGTAAGCTCATAAGGCTGCCTTTTAATCACTTAACGAAGAATTAAACAACGATTACTTTTTCAGTTCCAATTTTTCAGCAAAATAATCACAGAAATCTTTCATGGTTGCGGTCATTTTTTCGTCTTGAGTAGCTTTCATAAAGCTATCAGACAAGGATACTAAAGTTTGATGAAAAAATATTTTCATTTCATCAACAGGCATATCTTTTGTCCATAAATCTATTTTTAAAGATTCTTTATTTTTACTATCCCAAACAGAGAGAAGCATGGCTTTTGCCTCTTCGTTATGAATACCGCCATCTTCAGCTGACCAATTAAGCGCTTCGGGTACTCGGTTTTCGTCTAAACTTACTGTTAATGATATTTGTGAGGTGTGTAATTTACCCATTAGTTTCGTGGTTTATAATTTGATTTTTTTAAAATTTCTTCACCGGAAATACTTGCCATTTGTTGTAGCGTTACTTTGTTATTTTTCATAAAAGCTCGAACAATTTGCCAACCCATATACCTTCCTACTCCACCTGGAGACTCGTTATCCAGCTCCAACTGAAATTTTGAAAACGGTGCAGGATCTAAAAATCTGCCTTGTAATAGTCTATCTGTGCTATATAGCAAGTCTCTTTCTACAAAATAACGCCAGATATATTCCTCATTTAGTTTTGCCCATTCAAATTGTTCCGGCGAATAAACTATGCGCTGTTCTTCAGGTTCAAAACTCATTATTTTATCTTTTAGATATAAAATTTTACCATAATATATCATGTGATCTAAAAATGTTCTACCTTTCTGAGAAGAGATTACAGTCGCACTAAACTCTGATGCAACATCAGACACTAAAAACTTTTTATCTAAGCCTTTGGCTATATAATTTTGAAATCCTTGATAAAATTTATGGTCTTCTCCTAAATAATTATCCAATCCTATTAATAACAAAGAATCTGCTAAAATTACTCGATTGGTATAACCAACATCTGACGTAAGCGTAATTACTTTAGGCACTGTAAAATCAGGAAAGTAAAATTTTATATGTTTAAATAGTTGAATTAAGGCTATTTGTTGTTTCTCAAAATCAGGAAACTCTTTAGCAACTTCGGTATTTAATTCTATTTGAATGGTATCCTTTAATTTAGCTTCCCAGATACTATCGGGGTATTGAGAGGGAAATAAATAGGGATACTTATTTTTTATTTTAGAAAGACTTTCGGGAGTGGTCACTGCAAATTCTTTGTCAAACCTTTCTACTTGAACTTCTAGCAATATTTTATCAATTTCTTTAGCAGTTTTATCTTCTTCTGCACATTGATAAAAAAATAATGATATAAATATTAAAAAGATAAAAGTTAATTTCTTCATATAAAGTATCCCTAAATTTATTTTATTTATTAGCGTTAAGGCTTTATTTTTACAGTGCAAAGTTACTAGATTTAAATGTAAAACAAACATCCATGCAAACTGAAAAAGTAATTGATCATATTGTAAGCTGGTTAAAAGCCTATGCTACTAAAGCAGAAATGAATGGTTTTGTTATTGGTATCTCTGGAGGTATTGATTCTGCTGTAACTTCTGCACTATGTGCAAAAACAGGTTTAGAGCTTTTATGTTTAGAAATGCCCATATACCAACCCGCAAATCAGGTAAGTAGAGCATCAAGACATATAGATTGGTTGCAAAAAAATTTTAGTGAGGTAAAAAAACAAGAGGTGAATTTAACTCGAGTGTTTGATAGTTTATTAGCTTCATTCCCGAAAGTTGAGAACGAAGAAGATAGGTTTATGTCGCTTGCGAATACAAGAGCGAGGTTAAGAATGACGAGTTTATACTATTTTGCTGCTTTAGAAGGCTATTTAGTAGCAGGTACAGGTAATAAAGTAGAGGATTTTGGTGTAGGTTTTTATACAAAATATGGCGATGGCGGTGTTGATATAAGCCCAATTGCTGATTTATTAAAGACTGATGTATGGGAAATCGCCAAAGTTTTAGGCATCCACGAAGAAATTATAGAAGCGGCACCTACGGACGGGCTCTGGGGTGATGACAGAACTGATGAAGACCAAATAGGCGCTAGTTACCCAGAATTAGAATGGGCTATGGCTATGGTTGATAAAAATAAAACCATAGAGGATTTTTCTGGAAGAGAAAAAATAGTATTCGACATCTACAAAAAATTCAATAATGCGAACAAACATAAGATGATTACAATTCCGATTTGTAAGATACCAAATGACCTAAAGTAAACATTCAACTTATAATTAAGTGAGTAAATCGAAAAAATAAAATAAAATATTGCTTTTCCATAAAAAAATGAAATTCACAAAGTAAATAAGCTAAAGAAACATTACATTCCATGTCAGAATTTATGGGCATTTAATGTAAGTTTAAAAGTAAAAGATTAAAACAAAAACCATGATTAAAATATTAATTGCGGATAATCATCCTATTATTAGGGCTGGAATTAAGCATGTTTTAGATACCGTTGAAGATTTTGAAATAGTCGGTGCTGTAGCTACGACTTCAGAATTGTTCAGTAAATTAGAAACCGTATTACCTGATGTGGTAATGTTAGAAATGGACATTCCTGAAATCAACGGAATTGCTGCCCTCAGAAAAATTAAAGCTGATTTCCCAAATATAAAAGTATTAATTTACAGCGGACAATCGGAAGATGTTTATGCACTAAGTACTATTAGAGCTGGCGCTAATGGCTATTTATCAAAAGGCGCAGAATTAAATTATATTATTTCTGCCGTTAGAAAAGTAAGCAAGGGCGATATGTTTATTACTAACGAATTGGCACAACGTCTTGCTTTTGATGAAGGCACTAAAAAACCAAGAAGATTTTTTAGAAAACTGTCTTCCAGAGAAGTAGAAGTACTAAAAATGTTAGCAAGTGGAAAACGAAATAAAGATATTGCTATAAGTCTAAACCTAAACGAAAAAACAGTAAGTACTTATAAAGCGCGTTTAATGCGTAAGCTTAATGTTGATAATTTAGTTGATTTATTACAACAAGCAAAAGCCTTAGAGCTTTACTAAACAAAAAAACCTAGCTTTCGCCAAGTTTTTTTTATACTAATATCATAAGCTTTTAAGAAAGCACCCTGTTCAGCTTTTGACTCAATAATGTGTTTAGCTGAATATAATTCATAATTTCTTCTAAAATTTCACGATTGTCTTTCTCAATATCCTGAGTTTCATTTTGCAACACGTTAATTCTTCTTTTGATAAGGAAACAACGCAGAGTTAAAATAGTTTCACTTGCTAATTGCGAAATTCCCTGATCTTTACTTTTGGGATAAATATCTTTACTCGCCCAATCATGCAGCATATACTTTTCTTCTTCCATTAAAATAGAAGATATTTCTGAAACCATATCTTGATCTAAGGTTGCCATAAAACTTTGAACTGTAAAACTTTCGTTTTCATTAAGCTCCTGCACTAAGGTGGTATAAATTCGCTTAAAATTTTCATTACCCAATTCAATTTCATCTTCTTGCAAGTCTAAAAATATTTTTTCATAGACTTTAGCATCTATAAATTCGGGCTCTAAGGCTAATTCGCCTTTCTCATTTTCTTTCAAAATTAAATCTTCAAAACGTTGAGAAGTATTACCATATAAAAGTAATATTTCAATGATTTTACGCTCAAGCTCAAACTGAACATCTACCCTTTGAGTAGCTTCTTCATTACGCAACACATCAAAAGCTTTTTGCGTTTCTTTTACTTTTTGGTTTGCATCTGAAATATCTTTTTTAGTAATCTGAGCTAAGGTATTGAACAATACTGCCTCAGAAATATTCATGATTTTAGCACATTCTTGAATATAGATTTCCTTTTGAATGCGATCAGGAATTTTAGCAATACTGTTAACAATATCCCGAACGGTATCGGCTCTTTTTATAGGATCGTTGTCGGCTTCTTTCATCAGCAAAGAAGCTTTAAACTGGATAAAATCTTTAGAATTTATTTTTAAAAATTCTGTAAGTTCTTCTAAATTATTATTCTTCGCAAAACTATCGGGATCTTCGCCCTCTGGAAAAGAACATACTTTTACATTCATTCCCTGCTCTAAAATAAGGTCAATCCCCCGCAACGATGCTCGCAAACCCGCTGCATCGCCATCAAACAAAACCGTAATATTTTTGGTAAGTCGGTTTATCAAACGAATTTGTTCTGGTGTCAAAGCCGTTCCGCTCGAGGCCACCACATTTTCTATACCGCGTTGATGGAACTGAATTACATCGGTGTAACCTTCTACCAAATAACAGTTATCTTCTTTCGCTATGGCTTGTTTGGCATGAAAAATACCATACAAAACCTTACTTTTATGATAAATATCGCTTTCTGGCGAATTTAAATACTTAGCAGCTTTTTTATCGTTCGTTAAAATTCTACCTCCGAAACCAAGAACTCGTCCGCTTAAAGATTGAATAGGAAACATAACTCGCCCTTTAAACCTATCGAACTTTTTGTTGTTTGCAGGGTTTTCAGTGCCTTCTTTGACTATAGATAAACCGGTGCTTTCTAAATATTTTAATTGATAGCCTTTTTCTAATGCGGCGTTGGTAAACGCATCCCATTGGTCTAAACAATAGCCTAGCGCAAATTTTTTTATGGTTTCATCGGTAAAGCCACGCTCCTTAAAATAGCTGAGACCAATGGCCTTGCCTAACTCGTTTTTCCATAAAATTTCTGAAAAGTACTTTTGGGCAAATTCAGATACCAAATACATGCTTTCACGCTCATCTGCCTGCTCTTTTTGCTCATTGCTTTGCTCGGTTTCTTCTATCTCAATATTGTACTTTTTGGCTAAATATTTTATAGCCTCAGGATAGGTAAAATGCTCGTGTTCCATTAAAAAGGCTACTACATTTCCTCCTTTTCCGCTACTAAAATCTTTCCAGATTTGCTTTACAGGACTTACCATAAAACTAGGCGAACGTTCATCGGTAAACGGACTTAGGCCTTTATAATTAGCACCTGATTTTTTTAATTGTACAAAATCGCCAATCACCTCCTCTAAGCGGGCGGTTTCATATACTTGGTCGATTGTGGTTTTTGAAATCAAATTGTTCCTTGGGTTCTTAATAAGAGTGAAATAGTCATGTTTTTTTACAAAGCAAAATCCGAAAGATTTTAAGGAATTCACAAACACAACTAATTTTCGCTAGAGTTCAAATTTACGAAAATTTTATAATCTTTTTTGTTTTACAAATATCTAACGGCTATATCGTGTAAACCCAAACCTACACCAGTTTTCAGAGGTCGTATTTTTACTATTGTAAGGGTAAATTTAGCCTAGATTTCTCCACTTCTTTGTGTCAGAAATTTTAATCAAATAAAAATAAACTTTAAAATAAAAATTATGCCCTGGGGAATTGCACTAGACTTATAAAGTATCATTGCATTACCATCTTTACTATTATCAAAAAAATCAAATGTCAAAGAACTTTTAAAAAAAATTGAGTCTTACCCAGCTTGGATTGGTATAGTTTTTTGCTTCTGGGGTATTTGGGGAATTATCAGCGCCATTATAAATATTGGTTGGTTGACATCAGCACCAATTTGGTGGATTAACTTTATTATAAGTAATATTGTATCGGCTAACTAAGGTTTTATGCTTGGTTTTGGATTGATCAACTAGTACTTTTCATCAACAAATGCAGACGCGAAAGAAAAAGCAGGTGCACTCCGTGCTAAATTTGCATCAAAACAAGGAAAATTGGGCATTGTTGGCATTATTGCGGGTATTTGCTCGATTGCGGCGTATTTTATCTTTACGATTGCTTGACTAAACTATCCATTGAAAAAAACATCTTACACATGAAAAAATTTTGCTTGTCTTATCACCTTATTTATTGATATTACTTCATTTGCCCAAAACGCCCCTAAATACCATTGTAGTTAGTGGCAACTATTCGTACAAAGTTGAACCAGAATTTAAGGCAAAAATGATACTTAGTCTCAGAAACGTTTATTACGATACGCCGTGCATGAGTTTGCCTGAATTAAAATTGAGCTTCCTCCATTCATTCCTTAGCACATTAAACATTTTAAGATTTCTACGCAGTTTATATTCAGCGTAAGCCAAATACTCAGCTATCAGAATTAATCAGATTTTTAAAACCCTATTTTTGAACTTGAACTCTTTTTCATTGTTACATTTCCATATTTTAATATTCATCCCTTGAAAATTTACAAATCAAATCGTAATCCTAAAGAAATATTTCGCTGCTCCACCAAGGCATCCTGAAAAATGGGGTTTAAATCGTATTTCATGTATAGCGTTGTGCCACCGAAGCCAGCATAAGCACTTAGTCCATAAATTAAATTACTGGTATTATAATCTCTTTTGAATTTGTCTTTTACATTTTCACCGTCTCTTTCGTACTTTAATTTTTGACGTGTTCCAAGATTAAAGCCACCATAGCCTCCAAGACCTACTCTAAACTTTTTATCTAAGCTATAGCGAATGGAATCTTTATTTTCTCGGATTTTTGAAGGACCAAATTCAAAATGAAATGGGAATACTAAATTATCCATTCTTAATTTTGCCTTATCTAAATCTAATCCAAACTCTTCTAATACTATTTCGTCATTATTATTAACAAAATAGCGGTTGTCTTTAGGCTTTAACCCATTAAATTGAAAAGAGAAACCGTAATTAAAGCGCAGAAAATTAGAGTTTTCCAAAACACGAGTTCGCCATTGCCAACCTAGCTCAAAAAACCGACTTCCACCTATTTTATACGGCGAGTCGTCTAAGATTTGCCCATCGATAATGGCGTTGTTGAGACCTACAGCCACTACTAAATCTGAGTATGTTTTAACGTCATATTTCACCTTAGCGTTCTTATTACCTTTGGTATATTTAAGACCAAATAACTTATTGTTATTCACATCTTCATGCCCAAATCCAATTTCTATCCCACCTAAATAACCAATTGTGTCAATAACTAATACTTGACCATCATTTCGTTCTATCAAAGCAATTTGATTATCTAAAATACTCAGTCTATTTTCAATGTTTAAGGCTCTTTTTTTAGCAGCTTCTTCTTTCAGAGTTTGCGCTTCACTCTGGGTAATTTGTTTATTTTCTAAACGTTTATTAATTTCTTCAATTTCAACCTTTAATGCTTCTTTCTCCTGAAAAGTAATTTCGGTTTTGAGTTTTTTTAGTTGCTCTACTTTAGTTTGAAACTTTTCTTTTTCTTGTGCGATAGCGGTTTGTATGGCAAAAGCTAGCAATAAAATTGTGATGTACTTAAATTTGATGTTCATAATAGTTATTTTTTGATGATTAATTGATGAATAAACTCGGCCCTGCTCCTTTACAAATCGCAGTTTGCAGGAGTTGTTTTTTTATGAATAAAATGATATTGATTTTTTACTTGTTGCGATCCGCCACAGCCGTTCTAACTTTTAAATAGCCACTTTTTAAAGCTTCAAAAAGTTGATCTCGAACCGATAAATCTAATTCCGTTTCTGCTTGATTTAATAATGCCATAGCATCAACGCTATTAAAGTTTTTAAAGATTTTCTGAGCTAAAATTTCGTCTTGGGCTTTTCGTAAAAGAGCATCAATTTGGGAATCCGTTACTGTTGAGTTTTGCAGCGCTAAGGCATCCACTCTTGCCACTATAGCATTTATTTTTTCATTAATGAGTATATTAATTTCTTGATTGGCCTCATTTTCTTGTCGTAATTTAGGTTCGTTTAAATCCTTAATGATTACTGCAATCGCTTCATTTTCAGAAGTGCTTTTATGTACAGCTCCTAAATTAACTTTTTTAATGTTTTGCAAATTATCATCAGTGTTATTTACCATCGTTTCTTTGGTATCGAATGCATTGATCTGCTTCTCTTTAGACTGCTGCAGTTCCTTGTTTATGTTATTCTGCGGTGTATTTACAATAGGCATCCCTTGAATAACTGATTCTTTGCCAGCATTGAAAAACAATAGAGTCGCTATCAACAGTCCTATTACACTTGCTGCAATAGCATACCATCGGTAACCACCTTTTTTGGTATTGGCAGTAGTAGTAGTAGTAGTAGTAGTAGTAGTAGTAGTAGTAGTAGTAGTACTAGTACTAGTACTACTACTAGTAGTATTTAATTGCCCTGAGATTTTTTCCCAAGCCTGAGCTGAAGCTTGTATTTTACGCCCTTCAAACTTATGTTTTATATCTTCTTCGAATTTAATTGGTGCCATACCCTATTTTTTTTGTTTCTTTTAACTGCTCTTGCAGTATTTCTCTTGCCTTAAATAATTGCGATTTTGAGGTGCCTTCAGAAATTTGTAACATCTCCGCAATTTCTGCGTGTTTATAACCTTCAACTGCGTACATCACAAATACCATTTTATATCCTTCAGGGAGCTTATCAATCAGCCCTTGTATTTCTTCTAAATCAATTTCCGATGCTGTTTCAATCTGCTGATGGGTATTTCTATCAAAGACCTGATCATCAAAAACTACAAATTGATTTTTACGAAGGTGGGTTATTGCCTCACGAACCATGATTCTGCGAACCCAGCCTTCAAAACTTCCTTTAAATTTAAAGGTGTCCAAATATTTAAATACTTTCACAAAACCCATAATCATAACATCTTCGGCAAAAGCTATATCTTTAATATACTGCCGACAAATGCTCAACATTTTAGAGGCATGCTTTTCATACAAATATTTTTGAGCCTCAGGATTTCCAGAGATAGCCTTTTTTATCAGCTGCTTTTCGTTGGTATAAAAAGGTATAATTTTCAACACTTTTGGTTTTGGATTCTATAAAGATAGACGAGAGTTAATTTAAAAAGGTTGCCTAGGCACAGACCTTTTTTTTAAAAAAGATAAGGAAATAATTTTAAGTAATTGATAATGAACAGTATAAAATATTTATTTTTTTCGCTCTACTACGTAATTCACCATAAGTTCTAGTGAATTTTTATATGCTGATTCAGGATAATTTACTAAAATGCTCAAAGCTTCGTCTTTAAAAGCCAACATTTTAGCCACGGCGTAATCAAGTCCGCCATTATTTTTCACAAAAGCAATCACTTCTTTTACCCGTTTTTTATCTTTATTTTTATTTTTAATAGAATTGATCAACCATGCTTTTTCTTGCTTTGTGCATTTGTTCAAAACATGAATTAAGGGCAAGGTCATTTTTTGCTCCTTAATGTCAATTCCTGTTGGTTTACCAATTTGTTCCTCACCGTAATCAAACAAATCATCTTTGATCTGAAAAGCCATTCCACAATACTCTCCGAATTTTCTGAAGGTTTCAATAGCATCGGTTTCTGGCTTCACAGAGCAAGCTCCCAAACTACAACACGCTGCGATAAGGGTTGCTGTTTTTTGACGGATAATTTCGTAATAAATATCTTCAGTAATATCTAATCGACGGGCTTTTTCTATTTGTAACAGTTCGCCTTCACTCATTTCACGAACGGCAACAGAGATGATTTTAAGCAAATCAAAATCACCATTATCAATAGACAACAGCAATCCTTTAGACAGTAAATAATCACCTACTAAAACGGCAATTTTATTTTTCCAAAGGGCATTGATTGAAAAAAAACCACGGCGTTTGTTGCTTTCGTCTACCACATCATCATGCACTAAAGTAGCGGTGTGGATAAGTTCTATTACTGCAGCACCTCTATAAGTTCTTTCGTTTACCTCACCATTATTAAGCATTTTAGCCGTTAGAAAAACAAACATAGGTCGCATTTGCTTGCCTTTTCTATTGACGATGTAATAGGTGATTCTGTTTAATAAAGCCACCTTTGAAGACATGGATTCATAGAACTTTTTTTCGAAAAGTTCCATTTCCATCGCGATGGGTTCTTTTATTTGAGCTACTATTTTCACTAGCTTTTATCCCCTAATGGGTTTGTGGATTGATAACTACAAAATTAACAAAAAAGGAAGCAGAAAAGACTATTCTACAACATTAATCGAGCTAGGGTAAACTATTTACTTTGATTAACGCTTGCTTTAAGATTTATTGGCCAATTGACCACATGCCGCATCAATATCTTTTCCGCGAGAACGGCGAACCGTAACGGCAATATTATTTTTCTCTAAAGTATACACATACATATCAATAGCCTCATTTGAAGCTTGTTGAAATTGCCCATCATCAATAGGGTTATATTCTATTAAATTAACCTTTGAAGGTGCAAATTTGCAGAAATCTACCAAAGCATCCACATCTTTTTGGGTATCGTTAATGCCATCCCAAACTACATATTCATAGGTGATTCTACTTTTTGTTTTGGCATACCAATATTGTAAAGATTCTCTCAAATCTGCGAGGGTAAAATTGGCATTAAACGGCATTATGGACGTTCTAATGGCATCTATGGCGGAGTGTAAAGATACGGCTAGCTTAAATTTAACCTCATCATCAGCCATTTTACGGATCATTTTTGGAACACCAGAAGTAGAAACAACAATACGTTTTGGCGACATCCCTAATCCTTCAGGAGAAGTTATCTTTTCTATCGCTTTTAGCACGTTATTATAATTCATTAAAGGTTCGCCCATCCCCATAAAAACAATATTACTCAAAGGCCTATCAAAATACAACCTACTTTCATTATCAATTGCGACTACCTGATCATAAATTTCATCAGGATTTAAGTTTCGCATTCGTTTTAAGCGCGAAGTAGCACAAAATTTACAATCTAAACTACAGCCAACTTGACTGGAAACGCAAGCGGTAGTTCTTGTTTTTGTGGGAATTAATACCGACTCCACGACCAAATCGTCATGCAACCGAACTGCATTTTTTATAGTGCCATCTTTACTTCTCTGAATTACATCGACCTTAATATGGTTGATTACAAAATGGCGTTCTAGGCTTTCTCTGGTTTCTTTAGATAAGCTCGTCATGACATCAAAGGAGTGTGCTGATTTCTTCCAAAGCCATTCATACACCTGATTACCACGAAAAGCCTTGTCGCCATTGGCTACAAAAAATTCCCGCAATTGTTCTTGCGTTAAGGCTCGGATGTCTTTCTTTTGAATGCTTTCCACAAATAAATGGTGTATTAAAAAATCCCGCTTAGTCTAGAATTTATAAAGACAAAAACAGGATGTAGTGTTCAATATTTATAATTTGTAATTATTCAGGTTTAAAAATAATAGTCTTTATTCTATAATCTTTAAGCGTTGCTGTCTTGATTCTTTTTCAATTTTAAATGATCAACATGGCATCGCCATAAGAATAAAATTTATACTGCTCCAATATGGCTTCTTTGTATGCTTTTTTCATTAAATCGTGCCCCATGAATGCTGAAACCATCATTAACAAGGTCGATTTTGGCAAGTGAAAATTGGTGATCATACAAGTGGCAATACTAAAATCATAAGGAGGGAAAATAAATTTATTCGTCCAACCCTCAAAAGTATTTAGAGTTCGCTGAGAAGATACGCCACTTTCTAAACCACGCATCGCCGTAGTACCCACAGCGCAGATTCTTTTTTTATTCTTTTTAGCGTTGTTTACTATTTTGGTGGCTTTTTCATCTATGATAAGCTCTTCACTATCCATTTTATGTTTTGACAAATCTTCGACCTCTACAGGGTTAAAAGTACCTAAACCAATATGCAAAGTAAGCTCTGCAAAGTCAATTCCTTTAATTTCTAAACGTTTTAATAAATGTTTAGAGAAGTGTAAACCCGCAGTTGGGGCTGCAACCGCTCCTTCATGCTTTGCATAAATAGTTTGGTAACGTTCTGCGTCTTCCGCTTCCGTTTCTCTTTTAATGTATTTTGGCAACGGAGTATCACCTAAATCTTTTAATTTTTTTCTAAAATCAGTATAAGAACCATCATATAAAAAACGAAGAGTTCTACCTCTAGAAGTTGTATTGTCAATAACCTCAGCTACCAAGGTATCATCATCACCGAAATACAATTTATTTCCAATTCTTATTTTACGTGCAGGATCCACTAAAACATCCCAAAGACGTTGCTCTTCATTTAATTCTCTTAGTAAGAAAACTTCAATCCGCGCCCCTGTTTTTTCTTTATTACCATAAAGTCTAGCTGGGAATACTTTGGTATTATTCAACACCATGATATCACCTTCATCGAAATAATCAATCATATCTTTGAATATTTTATGTTCAATTTTACCTGTGGCTCTGTGAATAACCATCAATCTAGATTCATCTCTATTTTCTGCTGGGTATTCTGCTAAAAGTTCTTCAGGAAGTTCAAAGTTAAAACCGGATAATTTCATGTGTTTATTTTTATAGTTTTTTAAGGTTCATATGTAACATTCAAATAACCATTGCCTTGAGTTATAAATCCTTGGCACGGAAGTTTCATGTAGTCTTTTTAATTATTATTAATGTAATTGCAAAGATACTATCATCAATAGGGCGTTGTCAAGTAAATACGTGTTTATATTTTTGAGAGCTAGGATTTGGGTGAAATAGTTAATTACTGAGTTCGTGCTTAGTGAATTAAATCATTTCCACATTGATCATTTCAAAATTGAAACATTGGTAAATTTTCACATTAAAAACATCTTCAAATCAACATCGTTACATTATAATTTGACACGAATTTCACTAATTAACACTCATATAAAATTTATACCTTGCTACATTTTCACATTAGTTCATTTTCACATTAAGTCCAACGGATTTCATATCGTCCCAAAAATCGGGATAAGATTTTGAAACTACTTCGGCATCGTTTATCAATATTGAAGTTTTTAAAGCTAGAGGCGCAAAAGCCATGGCCATTCTATGGTCGTTATAAGTGTCTATTGAAATATTGTCGATTATATCTTTAGAAGTGCTTAATGTAAACGTTTTGTCTGTTACTGAAATATTAGCACCAAGTTTTGATAATTCTGTTTTTAGTGCTTCCAGACGATCTGTTTCTTTAATTTTCAGGGTATGTAAACCTGTTAAATGGCATGGCATTCTTAGTCCGAAAGCACTCACGGCTATGGTTTGAGCAATATCTGGGGCGTTGGCCAAATCTACCTCTATTATCCCTGTTTGATGTTTTGCTGTTTTTTTAAGGATTACGTTATGGTCTTCAAAAATAGTTTCTACCCCAAAACTCTTATAAATTATCGCTAAAACGCTATCGCCTTGAAGGCTGTTTTCTTTATAGGCAGATAAGGTGATTTCAGAACCGATGTCAGCGAGTGCGCAAATACTGTAAAAGTAAGATGCGGAACTCCAATCGGATTCCACCACTAAAGTGTTTGAGGCCACTTCTTTTTTGGGTAAGATTATAATAGTATTTCCTTCAAAAGAATTTTCAATATGTAATTGGGATAATAAAGCGAGTGTCATTTTTATATAGGGAACAGAAGTGATTTTACCAATCAACTCAATTTCCAATCCGTTTTCTAAGCTAGATGCGTTTAATAGTAAAGCAGAAATATATTGACTGCTAATATCCGCTGGAAGTGAAACCCTTTGTTTTGTTATTTTTTTACCTTTAATTTTCAAAGGAGGGAAACCATCATTTTTAACATAACTTATATCCGCACCTAAACTTCTCAAAGCATCGACTAAAACACCAATAGGGCGTTCTGTCATTCGTTGTGATCCTGTTAAAACAACTTCTTTGCCTTCTTGTGTAGCAAAATAAGCGGTTAAAAATCGCATTGCTGTACCTGCGTGATGAATATCTATTTCACCATTGCTTTGTTTAAGTCCTTTTTGCATGACTTGAGCATCATCAGAATTTGAGGTGTTTTCAATTTTTACATTAGGATACAACGCTTGCAACAATAAAATACGATTCGATTCACTTTTAGAACCTGTAATTTTAATGATCGCTTTTATTAGGTTTTTTGTTGGCGAACTTAAGTGTAGTTTCAAAATAGTAGCTGTTATAATATTTTTATTCTCGAAAAAAATCAAGCTGTAAATATACAATTAGAAGTCTTTTAAACATATTCCATTTACCGAAAAATGCCTTTACTCTAGCTTTTTATTATTCTGATGCCGGTCGTGATCGCGTTTTGTTTTCAAAGCCAACTTTTTATCAAAGGCTTGTTGTAAATCAATACCCGTTTGGTTGGCTAAGCAAAGCACTACGAACACCACATCTGCCAATTCTTCACCTAAATCCTTGGATTTGTCTGATTCTTTTTCACTTTGTTCGCCATATCGGCGTGCAATAATACGGGCTACCTCGCCTACTTCTTCGGTAAGTTGCGCCATATTGGTGAGTTCATTAAAATAACGAACGCCGTGTTCCTTAATCCAATCATCAACTTCTTTTTGTGCGTTTGTTATGTTCATAATCTTATATTTTATTCTCTATTCTTGGTATCTATTACAATAGTCACAGGACCATTATTGCATAAATCGACTTTCATATCTGCACCAAAAACTCCAGTACCTACTTTTTTTCCTATATTAATTTGCAACTGTGCTACAAATTGCTCGTAAAGCGCAATGGCAATATCAGGTTTTGCTGCCTTAATATAAGAGGGTCTATTACCTTTTTTTGTGGCTGCATATAAAGTAAACTGACTTACGACAATGGCATCCCCAGCATTTTCTAGGATAGAGGTATTCATCACCCCAGCTATATCATTAAAAATTCTAAGATTTGTAATTTTCTGCGCTAACCAAACTATATCTTCTTGCGTATCTGCATCTTCAATTCCTAATAGAATAAGGAGTCCGTTTTCAATTTCTGAAATTAGTTGGCCCTCAACTCGAACACTTGCTCTTGAAACTCTTTGTAGAACTGCTCTCACTTTTTTTCTCCGTAAATATCTGTTCTGTAATTTTCTTCTTCGCCTGTAACCATTTGCACATAACTGCGGTATCTGCTCCAAGCAATTTCATCCTTATCTAAAGCCTCTTTAATAGCGCAGTAGGGCTCCTCTAAATGCAGGCAGTTATTAAATTTACAATATTGTTTTAATTTGAAAAACTCCGGAAAATAATTGCCAATTTCTTCTTTTTCCATGTCCACAATCCCGAAACCTTTTATTCCTGGCGTATCAATAATTTGAGCTCCTATTTCTAAATCGAACATTTCGGCGAAAGTGGTCGTATGTTGACCTTGTAAATGCTGTTCTGAAATTTCTGTTGTTTTTAAGAATAATTTGGGTTGTATGGTGTTTACTAAAGTTGATTTACCAACGCCAGAGTGACCAGAAAACATACTTATTTTCCCAATCATTAAGGCTTTTACTTGATCAATATTTTTACCAGTAGCCGCCGAAATCCCAATGCAGGTGTAGCCAATATTCCGATACAACGCGGCTAAATATTTTATTTCTCCCAATTCTTCTTCATTGTAACTATCTACCTTATTAAACAACAAAATCGCTGGAATATGGTAGGCTTCAGAAGTTACCAAGAAACGATCGATAAAACTCGTAGAAGTTGGGGGATTGTTTAAGGTAATCATGACAAAAACCTGATCTAAATTAGCAGCAATAATATGGGTTTGCTTAGATAAGTTAACAGATTTACGAATAATATAATTTTTTCGCTCCGCAATTTTAGTGATAATACCAATGGTTTCATCACCAATTTTTTCTATATCGAAAGTAACTACGTCACCAACAGCCACCGGATTGGTGCTTTTTATACCTTGAATTCTGAATTTCCCTTTAATTCTACATTCATAAAAATCACCATCTTTTGATTTGACAGTGTACCAACTTCCAGTAGATTTATAAACAACTCCTTTCATTAAAAATTTTTACAATTTACAAACTACAAAATAACAACTTTTATAGCTCATAGCCCTTTTACTTAATTGTTTTTAAATACCATCAAAAATACCTAAAAACCATTAGCTATTTAAATGATTTAGTTATTACCTTTATTTTATATGTTAATCCGAAATAATTTTTAGCCCATTGGCTTCTAAAAAATTTCAAAAACAAAAAAAACCATAAATTTTATAACATGAAAAAAATTTTATGAAGTGTAGGTATTTTATTCGCTTTTTACGCTGAGGGGTACAGTCAACAATTTAAAGTGATTACAAGCGTAGAATCTATTGTGCCGAGTGGTCTTGGTCGTTCTAGAATCATCAGTGCTAACGAGGATAAGGACTATAAAGAATACACCACTACGCAAACAGAAGATGACAACACTAGAAACAAATCTGATCGAGATGAAATTAGAGTAAGAGATTTTGATGAAACTAAGTTGTTAAACTTTTACAACATAGCAGGTATTCGTTTTCAGAATATCGCCGCTAATGATGCTATAATTTCATCAAAAATTAATACTATGATTGAGGAAGGCTGGGAATTAGCTTTTGTTACCAGTGCCGTGGAGAGTTCCACCAACAACGATCCAGGGATTTTTATTACCCGTTATATTTTTAAGAAGAAATAGCAAAAAAATCGGGATTTGAAAAAGTTTTCAAATCCCGATTTTGTTTTTTAATCCTTGACAGGCTAATCCATGATAAGGATAACGCCACCTGCAAATGTTTTTTCGTTGACCTCCTTAGGTTTTCCGAAAACATAAACATTGCCGCCTGCCTTTATATTTACATCCACATATTCTGTAGCAAAAATCTTGGCTTCTCCCGCCGCCGTAATCTTTACGCTGGTGTTTTCTGTTCTCAACTCCTTACCCTCAAAAATACCGCCAGTATTTAATACTACATCTTGATTTTCGGCCATACCTGAAGCTTCAATAATTCCGCCTGTTACGGCTCTGACCTCTAAATGATTTACTTTCAACCCTACTTTTATCTGAGCGCCTTCTTGAGCTTTAATTTCTAAGCTATTTTGTTCTATAGTTTCGTTTGATGTTATTCTAGAACCTTCGTTACCATCAATCACATCTAAACCTATATAATAAACTTCTACAAAAGTATCTTCCCCACTAAAAATTTTATCGAGTTCCATTCTTATTTTTAAAACACCGTTTTTGTTCACTAGATTAATATCACTCACATTTCGACCTTTTACTAAAACCCTATTTTCGTCAGATTTTATGAGATTTACCTCAATTAAATCGAACACTTTAACTTGGTTAAAATTGCCCATATCTTTATCTATTGTGCGTTGCGAAAAGCCATTTATAGCCATTAACACAAATAAAATAGTGATGTAATTTTTCATTTTCTGTGATTTAGTTTTTATAAAGATACGCTTGTTGCGCTTTTGTTACAGTTGAAGTTGAATTTTTTTCCTTAGCTAAAAACTACAAAAAAGCAGTTCTAAATTCCCTAAAAAAAAGGCAAAGCATATTTTGGTTACAGTTTGGCTCTTTAAAAGCAAACACAAGATAGCACATTGTTTGATACTTCAAAGGAAATCTCTGCCCTTTACGAAGCCTAATTTTAATTATATTTCTTGTATTTCAAAGTAGTTATAGTCAAACTAACACTACTGAAAATAGTATTTTGCTGCCAACAACAAATGTAGAAGACTATAAATTAAAAACGGGCATCTACTACTTAAAAAATGGTTTAGAGGAAAAAATATTTCCTAGTGCAATTCACGATATTAGAATTAATAACTTATTGCTTTCTTCCTTAACATTATTTCTTTTGCCAATAAATTCTAGAGCTTATTTAATTCACAGCACATCTAATAATAAAATACAAGAGCAAGAATTTGTTTTCAGTTTTAATGGAGTAAATAACAATATTTTATCGAACAATTTTGAAACACAATGGTTTCGAAGTGCTAGCTCACCCGACGAATTTTTACTGTTTCACCTTAAAAGTAAAGAAACACAACGCATTCTAGATTTTAGAATAGCAAAAGGGAATTTGTTTGTTCAAAAAAATGGCATCGATCCTAAAAAAACTCTCTCGTTTAGTATTGACTATTTGGGGAATGAGATGTATAAAGTTATTCCAAATCAAATTTTAGAAAAAGGAGAATATTGCTTTATTTACCAATCTTCTATAGAGAATTACAGAAATCAGTTGATTTTTGATTTTTCCATGGAATGAGACTCATTTTATGGTAAGTGATTTTTTTAGCTCCCATTGGCACCAAACTAAAATAAGAAATTGATGTTACTTTTCATAAACCAACAACCACTCCGTTGTTTTTCCTTTTTGCAATTTTTTAATGAGCCTAAATCCGTTTTTGAGATAAAAACTCTTTAATTTTTCTTCTTCTATGGTTAACCAAAAATTAGTGTTGGGATGGTGTTTTAAAAGTTCAACCAACCATTTTGAACCTAAATTTTGTCCTCGCTTGGATTTTACGACCCAAATATATCCTAAATAAAAGTAGCCTAAACCTAACCAATATTTTGCTTCTTCTTTAAAGTATTTTAAATCCTCAGAAAAATCTTTAAATACAACCCCACCAGCTACGATAGTTCCCTCTTCTTCAATGGTATAAATTTCAGCCTTTCCACTATAGGTATCCCAATAGGGCACTATTCCCTTTTGCCATGATTTAGGCAGTAATTGAAAAAACCATTGAGGATTCTCTTGATGTTGTTTAAAAACTAATTCCATAATTTATAATAAGCCCCAAGACCATAATTTATCTGAGTCTTCGAACCAGCGATCGCCAATATCCGTGCGGTAATAACAGTTATTTATGATAACTGTCTGAATGCGATTGTACATCATTTTTTGTGCATCTTTCATGGTAAGTCCAGTTCCTGTAACTAACAAGGCAATCCCCGTATTTCCTGTAATTAACCATTGTCCGTTTACCTTTTTTAGGTGCATCGGATGGATCCCTTCCACAGAATCTTTTTTTAAGATCACTACGGCGTCTTTAGAAAACAATTCAAAGGTTTTTTTGTCATCAAAAGGAAAAGGTGGCACGACCACGAACGCACCGACTTGAAATCCCTTTTTTACTTGAATTTGAAACTTTTCTCCAGCCGCTACTTTATATAAGACTTCTCCAAAAGGTTCTGTAATTCCTGCACGTTGAATAAAAATTTGAGGAAAGCCAAAACGAGAAGTAAATTCTAAAGGATAAATACCATTACCGTTGACAATGCAATTGATATCAATATGTCCGAAAAACTTATTTTTAGCTAATATAGGCTCAAACTTTTTTAAGGTTTTATCAAAAATTGGGGAATCTTTTACCCAAAACATGCTACTTCCCATTTCACCCGTTGAAACACCAAGTTCTTTAGGGAACAATTTTTTATGCTCAAAAGTGATATTTATCGGCGTTAAAAACTGGGTTCCATTAAAAAAAGCAGAAACTGATATTTCAACACCCTTTACTTTTCGCTGTAACTGAAAGGTGCCAAAACCATCTCCCCAAGATTTTTCATAGGCTTTTAAAACCCGAATTACATCTTGCCCCGTATCGTCATTCCCGACAAAAAGCAATTGCTTTAATTCTTGCGTTTCTCCTGATGGTTTTATAACATAACCGTTAGGGTTAGCTTCTACGTATTTTATGGCTTCTTTAAAAGCAGCAAACTCTTTGAAAGGTAAAATATTAATTTTATGACGCTTTAGCTCTTCTTGTCCAAAATTACGGTCTAACTCCAAGGCATCGGTGTAACTTGTACCTCCAAAAACAATCTTTCCTTTTGCTCGTAAGTCTTCGCATACTTTACCGCTGCCAGTATAATCAAAAATTAGAACATCGGCCCAATCTATGTGCTTTTCCCAATCTTTTACTTTTTTTACAAAACCATATCCTATTTCTCTTAAACCTTTTTCTTCGATATACAATTTAACCTCATTACCTTCTTCTAAAGTAGCTAAAGCGATATCTAAGGATTCCCCATAACGCGATATAAAAAGGAATTTTCTAATGCTATTAATTTCTTTACTCAATGTGTATTATTAATGTTCAATGTTTTCTTAAAATAAAAAATTTATTAGTTCAAGATACCTAGATATACTTAAACGAATAAGCTTAATTAAATTCTTATTTTTTTTCTATTAAAGTGATATTCTTTAAGGTCAACACTTGATAAGGTTCGCTGTCTTCATCTAGAAGTTCTTCGAAAGTATAGGTAACCCTAAAAATTTTACCAATTAATTTTCTATCAGTTAGAGCATATTTTTTGCTGGCTTCTTCGCTAATATTAGGGAAAGAGTAGGTTGTAAAATCTTCTTCAGAAGAAAAGTAATATACCTCATCTTCTACACCTTCATATATAAGAGTTGCCGTAATCTCTTCTTGGGCTAAAGCGACTAAAGAAGTCAAAAAAAATAAAATCGAAATGCTTAAAGTTTTTGTCATGGTTTTAAAGTTTATATTATTTAAATCAACAAAATCTATCTTACCTTTTATACCTGGTACAAAATGGTCTTAAAACAAGAATACTAATTGGCGCCGTAAAAAAATTTAGTTAAAATATAGCATGCCCAGTATGCTTTAGAAAACAGATTAGGAGTAAAGTAATTTTTCCATGTGAAATCTGCCTTGTTATTTGGTCATCCACTCCGTGGATTGTTTCTAAAAATGATTTCAAAATCTTTAAAAACCCAAATTGTATTGATATTCTCAAAGTGCCTCCAAGTAGGATTGAACACAAATTTTTACAGAACAAATGACGTAAAAAAAACAATATCTTCTACAGAATTTTTCTATAAAATATCATTCATAAAAAACGAGTAACTTTGCGTCAGAAAATTAAAGTAACCTACTGCAAAGCAAGACTAAACTGTTGCTAAAACTTAGAGAATAGTATAAAATTTTAATTGGATAACACAGAAAATAATTGAATTCTTGTACACGATAATTGATATAGAAACTACTGGAAACAGAGTTAAAGAAAGTAAGATTACAGAAATTTCTATCTTTAAATATGATGGTTACACGGTTGTAGATGAATTTACTAGTTTGGTAAATCCTGAATGCGAAATTCCTTTTTTTATTACAGGTCTTACTGGTATTGGATTGTCTAGTTTAGCTGGGACGAATTTTTACGGTCATAAATTATATATTTGAATTATGGCAAGAAGATACGACAATGAATTAAAGGTTACAATAGTAGAGCTATTGCAATCAGGAATT
>Ga0105052_10000483_pt1 | contig 55431 bp, 71 predicted proteins | sample FRY03_FD_78094 | JGI IMG/M metagenome (GOLD analysis project Ga0105052, IMG submission 78094) | Freshwater microbial communities from Lake Fryxell liftoff mats and glacier meltwater in Antarctica - FRY-03 | ecosystem: Environmental > Aquatic > Freshwater > Ice > Glacier meltwater ... | reverse complement strand
GACGAGCAGATTCGCCCTTACCTGAAAAGCGACGGCGGCGACCTCCACGTAGTCGGTCTCAACGGCAACCAGCTCAGCGTGCACTACCAGGGCGCGTGCGGCACCTGTCCGAGCTCTACTGCTGGTACACTACGAGCTATTGAGAACTTAGTACAAACAATCGAACCAAATATTGAAATTATAGCGGTGTAAATAATAACATAATTGGCTAAAAAATCGTTGTTATTAATTGGCAACTATGTTATACTGCAATAGTGCGTATGATTACAGACAGATAAATTTATGATAGGATATTTACAGCACAGAAGTGATGCTAATTTTATTCATGTTTTAGGATAAATATCTCATATATCACGATGATAACTTTAATTGCAGCAATAGGTAAAAATAGAGAATTGGGATTCAGAAACCATTTACTCTGGGATATTCCCGAAGATATGGTTCATTTTAAAGAATATACCATGGGTAAAGTTGTGGTGATGGGAAGGAATACATTCCTTAGCATTGGCAAAACCCTCCCAGGCAGAAAGAATATAATAGTTTCCTCGATAGAGTTACCGTGTCACTTAATAAGAGCTGATAGTGTTGAAAGTGCATTATCTATCGAGCATTGTTATCCGGAAATAGTTATTATCGGTGGAGCGTCTATATATAAACAAACAATGGAGAAAGCTACTAAATTAGTCATAACGCATGTGGATGCAGAATTTGAAGCTGATGTATTTTTCCCCGAGATAGACTTGACAAAATGGATGATAAATAGTATAGTGGAAAGTAATAATGAAACATATAACTATAGATTTATCGAGTATTTAAGAAATGAGAGCATTTGAATTATTAAATGAGAAGCCTGTCCAGTCTACCTGGATATCTGATTTAATACATAACCGTCCAAACAGGACGGTTACAATGAGACTGTCAAATGGAAGAACATTTTCTATTCCGGGAATAACTAGAACGGGTTTTGAGAAATGGGTAAACTCTGGCTCCAAAGGAACATATTTTCATAATTTTATAAAAGACGAATATCAGATACGTAGAATAAAATGAAAATATCAGAATTAAATTACCCAGGAAACTTAGGCATGATGGAAATGGCCAGATTCTATCAAGTGGCAACACCTGAACAAAAGATACATATGAAAGGTCTGATAGCACAGAATAAAACAGAAGAAGCTTGGGAATTCTTACAGCAAGTTTCTAAAATTAGATTAGAAAAATAGCGTAATTAACTCAGTGGTAGAGTACTGATTTGACTTGTCAGTAGTCGGGAGTTCGAATCTCTCATTACGCACCAAATATATCCCTGCCAATGGATTGGGTCTGAGCCTTCTAAGCTCGGGACTGAGGGTTCGAATCCTTCCAGGGGTACCAACAACATTAAAATATCACATGACACATAACTTTGTATTCTTTTACCGGTCATTAAATCCGTTTTCGAATTGGTATATGAGTCCGTTTGCACACAGCGGCAATCAATACAATTGCAGTGAACAATATATGATGTATATGAAGGCTCGATTGTTCAAAGACTTCGATGTAGCTGAAATGATCATGGAACAACGCGAACCACGAAAACAAAAATTCTTAGGAAGACAGGTTCGGGGTTATGACGATGCAACATGGATGGCAGAATGCGAGGGGTTAATGATTCCGGGCCTAAAGTCGAAATTCTTGCAAAATGAATATTGTTTAAATACTCTGTTGGACACCGGTGACAAAATTATTGTCGAAGCAAGCCCGTATGATAAAATATGGGGAATTGGTTTAGAAGAATCGGATCATAGAGCACTAGATCAATCGCAATGGCTTGGTAAGAATTTGTTAGGAAAATGCTTAATGCGAGTTAGAGATGAGATCCGATAAAGAAACGTTTGAAGCAGCGTTGGAAGTCGGGACCAAAGCCGAAGATATTGTTTATGCTTGGTTGAAGTCTATTTACAGCTACGTACAAGATACAAGATATCAGACAAGGAAAGAAGGTACTGGTCCGAGACTAGAAGGAACTAGTGGTAGTGTAATTCTGCCAGATTTCATTATATATGACAGGTTTAAGGGCAAGCATGCAGTCGATGTAAAAGCAAAAACTAGCGCATATTTTATAGAAGGTGGTAGATACTTTACTGTAGATAGTTACAAGTTCGACCACTATATGAAAACAGTAGAATTAATGGGGCTGGACGGCTTGTACATAATATTTGTATTCGAGGATGAGTTGTATCTCTATACACACGAAGATATGGTCAGGAGACATTCTTTTGCAAATTCGTATGGGAAGGTAGCTTGTCTATTTGACTATGATAAGACAAAAATAAGACGATGAGAAGTTTCCATAATAAAGATACATTTTTTCGAAAGATGAAAAAGAAGCCAGAGCTGCAAGCAGTTTTGGATAAGATTGATCAATATTCGGATGACCAGATAGATGAACTAACTGGTACGCATTTTCCATTTTGGATTAAGGAACAACTGAAGAAACTTAACAAGCGTGGCGGAAAAACAAGCGAACAAATAGCAGAAGAGATAGCAGCAAGAATGATAGCTGCAAGCAGGGTCGATAAATAATGAAAGCTGGTTTAGTATAGTGACATTACATTGCCCTCGTAACGCAAGAACGACAGTCTGATTCTGTCAACCAGCACCAGAAAGCGCCTATGGTGGAATGGATATCATACCGCCCTCCGAAGGCAATGTTACAGGTTCGATTCCTGTTAGGTGCACCAATACAATAGGATTTTATGGCAACGTATTTTAAAGAAGGTGGCAAGATAAGCTTTGAAGGGTTCAAGGGAACAATAATAAAAATAACCGAAACCTACAGGAAAAATGTTATTGTGTTAAGAGTGTCCCAAATACCGAGGCAGTATCAAAACAACGGGCAGACAATAGAGACAATAGGAATCTTTGAATATCCAGACGGTCATTTAGAATTCATGTCTATTATTGATTGACTCTTTTTGTTAATATCTATATACTTTTACATATACAGATAACCAGATAAGTAATACTCTATTAAGGAGTAATTACTATGAATATTGAAATATATGGTGCGGAATGGTGTTCTTATTGTAAAAAAGCAGAGTTGCTTTGTAAGACGAAGTTAGTTGATTATGTATATTTTGATGTAGATGATGAAAAGAATTTAGTAAAGTTAGAAGAAAAATTAGGTGCCAAGGTAAAGTCCATTCCTCAAATTTTTAAGGATGGATTACTTGTACCGGGCGGATTTAGTGGATTACAACAGGAGTTAGCAAAGACTAATTAGGAATATGGATAAGAAATCGCAGTATGACGGAGACTTTGATTTTAGCGATAACGATCGTGACTATTCTCGCAGCAATCGAAAATTTAAGAAAGTTGAACCAGTTAAAGAAAAGAAACGAAGCTGGGACAGAGAAACGTTATACGACAAAGGTCGAGAGCACGACGATCGTAGATAAGAATTAGGAAGATTAATTGCACGGGGTGCAAGCCTGCCTCGAAGACAGGTCGTGTCAGAAATAGCGGACCGTAGTTCAAAGGATGAACAGTAGTTTCCTAAACTATTTGTATGCAGGTTCGAGTCCTGTCGGTCCGACCATCCCACTAACTGTTTTATTTCTTCTATTATGGATTTAGAATTGCACGAATGGTACCGAATGTGGTTTCCCACTAGAGGTACGAATAGACAAAGCACTTAGTGCTTTGTCTTGATTAAAGTTTCTTATGCCAAGTTCAAATCTGCTTGACCTTTTGCAGCAGCAGGCTGAGTTGACCAGCTATAGTTGCCGACTGGTGAAACTGCTGGATCACCGACTTCTCTTGGTACCGAATTTGGTACTTCATAAACTGATACACGATACTGAGCGATTGTTTCGCACGGTAAAGCAACACCGCCGAATGGTGTTGCTGTGATATAGCATTGTCCTGGTAGCAAAGCACCGAGTCCATCTGCATTTACCATGAAACAGATTTCTGCCTTTGTTCCATTGCTCACTACGTAAGCTTCGGAACCTGTTTGCTTAACAATGTAAGCACCTGTGGCAGTTGTGCCATCTGCAAACATAACACCGTCAACTACGATTTGATTACCTGCGGTTGCGGATACTCCGAAATTTGATTTTTTTATTGGACGACCCATAATAACTCCTTTGGATATAAGTCTTGATTGATTTATAAAAATATTTATCATATAATAGGTAAATATATAAGGAAACACGCTGAATAGGTCGCTACAATGGATTATAATAAGCATTACAATAAATTGATAAATCGAGCAAATTATAGAATTCTCTCGGGTTATAAAGAGCGCCACCACATAATACCTAAATGCATGGGCGGCACAGACGATGTATCTAATTTAATAGAATTAACAGCAGAAGAACATTTTGTAGCACATCAATTACTAGTTAAATTAAATCCGCAAAATAGAAAACTTATAAATGCATTATCTAAAATGTGCTCGAGTAGTTCGAAAAATAAAAGAACCAATAAATGGTATGGATGGATTAGAAAAAGATTTGCCACCTCTGTTTCAGGCGAGAATAATCCGTCGGCTAAGTTTACAAATGAGCAAGCATTGGAGATATATCATTCGAATGAGGATTTGGACATCTTGTCTAAAAAGTACGATGTGAATCGTTATAATATAATCACAATCAAGCGAAAGATCTATTATAAGAATGTAACAAAAGATATAACAGTTCTACCAGGATTTCCAGATAATCAAAAATCGACACCATTTCCCATACCAATTGACTTAATACCCGATATTTTTTATGACACAGGCGGGTATGATTATTTTTGGGAAAAATATAAGGCATCCGAACGAGTTGTTAGGAGTATAAAAGGTAAAACATCTTTTAAAAAAATAACATTACATCTGGAAAAACCTGGTCAGGTCAGACGATATGGCCTGACCAGGTCCGAAGTGGATGATGTTTATAATGCTACGGGAACGAACGCAGAAGTGGCTAAAAGATTTAATATACATTATAATACTGTTAGGAACATAAAAGGAAAAGAATCCAGAGCATTTGATATGTGGGAAGAGTTCTAACCGGTTGACACATTATAGTTGTTATAATACAATGACGTATGACAATAAAGATCGAAACTAGTAGACACATTCGAACATCATATGATATGGTGCCGATAACAGTTTGGTTGGATGAAAATGTGATCAACAACAAGTGGAAATGGGTAGTGTCGGATGAATGGATCCCAGAATGGGGCCATCCTATGATTATAGAATTTGAGAAACCGATTGACAATGAGTTCCTTTTATTGTTCAGACTCATGTGGGGATAACCCGCTTGACACATAATACAATAGCAAGCATAATATAGGTTAACGCTAACACAGGAAGAACACACAACTATGAAACTAGCAGCAGATGTAAATGAGGCAGTCCTATCCAATGTCGGGACAACTGGCGAATTTAAGATTCGTAATTCTGCTAAGGCATTTAAAATCTTATCGGATGGACTGTATTCGAACAAAATTAAAGCAGTTATTCGAGAACTCTCGTGTAATGCCGTTGATAGTCACGTAGCAGCAGGAAAAAAAGAAGTGCCATTTGAATTGCATCTACCTACTGTATTGGAACCGTGGTTTGCTGTAACCGACTTTGGTATTGGTTTAAGCGGTGAAGATGTTATTAACATCTATACAACGTATTTTGAATCTACGAAAACACAGTCCAATGACTTTATTGGCGCGCTTGGGTTAGGTTCCAAATCACCATTCAGCTATACAGAAAACTTTACTGTAACTGCCATTAAGGACGGTTACAAGCGTATCTACAGTGCATTTATTAATGAGTCGGGCATTCCGAGTGTTGCCGAGATGGGCGAACAACTAACTGACGAAAATAATGGTGTAGAAGTAAAATTCAGTGTTACGAATCGATATGATTACCAAAGCTTCGCGAATGAAGCTCGTAATGTGCTAAAATGGTTTAAGGTTAAGCCGATCATTACCGGTGTCGATAATTTTATTATTGGTGAAATAGAATACAAAGAAAAAGACATTGTACCCGGCGTACACATTTTATTGAACGATAATCATCGATATAATCGATCAGCATCTATTGCTATAATGGGAAACATTTCATATCCTATTAACATCTCTGAACCAGAAAAGCATTTTGGTACACTTAGCAAATTGTTGAACTGTTGTATTGTTCTGGAATGTGGAATCGGCGAACTAGATTTTGCAGCTTCACGGGAAGAATTGAGTTATGTTTCAATGACTATTACGAGCATTAAACGTAAGTTAACAGAACTAAATGATAATATTGTTAGTCATTTAGCTAAAAAAGCAGATGCAATCACCTGCAAATGGCAAAAATCATTCTTGTTGCAGGAACATTACAGGGACGAGTTGTATAAAGCTGCCGTCGAATCCTATGTAGCAAAAACAAAGTTTGAGTTGTTTTTCAAAGGTAGAAGTCATTATGGCGAAGATATTCTTCCTATGTCGATCAAGGCTATGACTGACAAAGGTATTAAGGTAATGGGCTTCAGGTCGTCAGTGGGGCGATCGACCACTATCATACAAAAGTACTCGACATCTGTTAAGGATCCAGTAACTGGCTTGTATGACTATGAATATCGTATTCCTGTGGCACCTGAGGTAATATTTGTGCTAAATGATACGAAGATTGGAGTGATTAGCCGATCGCGATATCACTATACAAAAATATATAATAAGGATGCATTTGTGATTATATTGTCACACGCATCCGATGATATGGCAGTTAGGCAAGTTGCCTATGATGAAATATTGAAAGATCTTCATAATCCACCGAATGTTACGATGGGCACCACGCTCACAGCTCGCCCGAGAACTACGCCAGTATCCACGTCAGGCATTACTAAGTTAGTACACAAGGAGTCATCCAGCGGTCGGCGACAAGCCGAATACATCTGGAAACAGGATACAGATCCGATTGATGAAAATGAGGTGTATTATTACACTTGCCTAAGTGGTCACAAAACTTTGGACAAATTTGGAAAAGATCGCAACTTCATTCCGATGAAAGAAGCAATGGACCAATGTGGTGTATCGAATATTTCGAATATCGAAGTATACGGTGTGCGGAAGAACCGCATTAAGGAAATTCAAGAACTGGACAACTGGATTTTGATCGACGAGAAACTAACAGAGGAAGTGAAGAAAGTGTCTGATTCGGATGTCGCTTCGATGGTTGTGCAACATTTACTTGATTCTTACACAAGCAGAGTGTATACTAGCAAAACTGTTGCACAGTTAGTCGGCCCAACTTCCGACTATGCAAAGTATGTTGCTAAATATGGCGGGATTAAACGATCAAGCGGAAGCACAGCACAACTCGAATGGTTGTGCAAGTTATTTGGTAAAGGAATTCATGCAGATAAAGTTACCGCTGATGTAACTAAGACTAAAGCTGACTTATATAAAAAATATCCTATGTTGCAGTATGTAAATACTTCGGCAAAAGATGGAGATGTGGCAGAATATATTATGATGGTAGATAATAGTTAAACAGGATAACACAGAAAAGGAAATATTATGACGAACCCCGTGCCTTTCTTAATTCAGGGCAAAAATATAATTTTGGTGGTGAATAACAAGAGCCACACTATTAGCAAAGATACGCATATCGCATATGCAAAGATCATGGAAGCATTGAAAGCTCAGGACTGGGACGAGTTGGAAAGTTTGGTCGAACCTAAAAAGGCGATTATCGACTTTGGTGCTGGAAACGTATCCATCAACGGTAATACCATTATGTGGAAAGACCAGCCATTTAACAATGCACTTACATCCCGCATGATCGAAATGTATCAAGACGGTTTTCCGATCGACCCGATGGTTCGATTCATGGAAAACCTGATGCAGAATCCTTCAAAGCGTTCTGTTGACCAGGTATATGGATTCTTGGAAAAGAATAGCTTGCCTATCACTGAAGATGGTTATTTCCTTGCATACAAACGTGTTCGAAGTAACTACCTCGACTGCCATTCTGGGACTATCAACAATAGTGTTGGTCAAGTAGTCGAGATGGAACGAAATCTTGTCGATGACGATCCAGAATCGCATTGTTCGACTGGCTTGCATTTTTGTAGTGAATCTTACCTTGGCCATTTTGGCGGCGGGTCTGATCCGGTTATGATTTTAAAAATCAGTCCAGCCGATGTGGTTAGTATTCCTACCGACTATGATGGTGCAAAAGGTCGATGCATGCGATATAAAGTTGTTGGACAGGTGAACGGTGATCCAAAGGATGCATTTGCTTCTGCGGTAAATGGCGAATATAATGAGCCATACTCTGCAAAAGCAGCAGCTTGGCCATTTGCAGTTGGTAAAGAACCAGTTGCACCCGAGTGGGATGCCGAACCGTTGTACGACTTAATGCGTGTACATGGCGGCTGGGTAGAGTATGAAGGGATGACTATCGATGAAGCTCGCGAACGTGTTGCTAAAAATTCTGTACAGAAAAAGGCAGCATTGAAGATTGTAGAAGCTGGCACTGAAATCGAAGTCGAATAAAACACAGGGCTTCGGCCCTTGTATAATGCGATTTTTTCTTATATTATTATTAGCATTTAGTGCCTACGCTGAGGAACCAGAACAGTTGTGGTCAAAAGAAATTGCACAATCGATAGTAAAGAAAGAAAAAATAGAGAAAATAGAGAAAATAGATAAGTGTGTTGTCGACTATATCGATAAACAATCGAATACTTATGCTAAAGTTGTGCAACAGAATTTATATGAATTGTTGCACAACCTGGATAATATGGCAGAAAGAATACAGGGGAAAAAATCACCAAAGAGTGATATCTCGTATAAAGAAAAATAGCAACATTGGCACAAATGCAATGTGAGGCATATTATAAGTTGGATATTTTGAAATAAATGTGTGGTTTTGTAGAGCCGGTCGCGTCCCTACAGTCTTGCAGATGCTGCCTATGTATAAACTATAGTCGACTATAAACATGCATGTATCGAAGATGGAGTAGCACTTTCCCCTACAAGGGAAATGTAACTACGGTGGATTCTAAATGTAGGACGGGGAATTTAGGTGGGGTGCCTAGATACACATTTTGTAGGGCAGTTAGGAAACTCACTGCCCTACATTTACGACTCCGAGTTACATATGACGTAACGCCTATTATAATACATATATGAAAAACGATAAAAAAATCCTAAGATTACTCGAGATTAAAGAACGAGTCGGCAATGACAAACTTGGGTTATTTGCACTGGCCGGAGAAGAAGATATCACCGAGTTGCGGGAAGAATATCTGAACGATCTATTCATGTTAGCAATAGGGTTCGGCTTTACATATATTTACATAGGAAAAGGCGAATTATGCGGATGTGAGCATATACCAGATGCTGGCGGAACCTGGCCAGCAATCTGGTCGATTTCAAGAGAGCTTTTTACAGAATCTTCTTGTGGCAATTCCGACCAATACCAAAATAACGACTATAAGGGTAGATATTTTCCTGAGGATGCATATGGTGCCTGGAATGTAGTTACTGGTAAAAAGTTGACCGATAAAAAAGCTCATAAACTTAAGTTTAACAAAGTGGTAACCGGCAACGGCGTCCTTGCATGAAGTATCTATTCTTAGATGATATAAGAGTTCCATCCGAAGTTAAATGGCTCCTAATAGGAGGTGTCGGTCACTGGGCCGCCGAATGGATAGTAGTTCGTTCGTTTAATGAAGCTGTAAAATGGGTACAGGAAAATGGGTTCCCTGATGTTGTAAGTCTGGATCACGACTTAGGGTATGAGGAATGGGAAACAGATAGCACTACTGGGATTGTAGTTGTAACATCTGCAAAAGAAGAAAAGACAGGTTTAGATTTTGCTAAATGGTTAGTTGAATTAGATATGGATACGGGTGCAATGCCTGCTGATTTTAAGTACACTATTCATAGTAAGAATCCAGAAGGTGAAAGGAATATTCGTGGGTTCTTGGATGGATACCTAAAATTCAAATATTCTGATAAATAATAATAACAACACTATCTTAGGACACGTTGTGGCTACTGCCGAAATGCAGGCGTCTGAGGAACACAATTCGCTACTGTGTTCCTCTATTTTTATTTGGAGCTATGATGAGATTATTTGAATTATTTGAAGCAAAAGAGGCCAAGAAGATGGTCGTAAAATCTCCGCCTCCGAGAAACTTTGTGTCTAAGTATGCCAAAACATCAGGTGCTGGTTCTCATGCATCTAAAAAATTCGATCGCAAAGAAAAACATAAAGATAAACAAATCGGTGAAGAAACTATCGATTAAATAAGACATCTGCTAAATATCCCGTGGTAACTAACCAAGATTAGTTGCCCTTTGTATTACACCTTAGCTAAAATAGCTAAGTGTTAAAAGGATATTAAAATGGCAGGTAAGAAACTATCGGGTGTTCATGTAAGTTGGCCCCGTCCCTCCTTTACTTTAGTGGTAAGGACAAACAAAGAATTCAGACAATACTATCACGCAGCAATGATGTATGCTCATTATGAATTGTCATCTTCTGAACTTAAAAAAGAGGTATTAAGATATCTCAGAACTAAGGATCCTAAGCACCCACTACTTGAAAGAATCTCTGGCATAAATGAAAACAGATTTGTCACTGTTGGCAAATATATGTATATTGAAAATCATGGTGGCCAACTTCCCGAAGACATTGCTGTTAAGATTATACCTGCATTGGAGAAAGTGATTGAGGAAGAAGAAACTAAGACAGTTAACAAAGAGAAAGTTTCCACTTATGGTGCAGAATCGGATTCGAATTCGAATTCGGTTAATAACAATGAAAAAGTTATTCCTACTATTCAGGACAGGCTCAAGGACAAGGCGCACGAAATAGCAGGCGAAGTCGAAGGATGGATAGATGACTTTTGTTTAAATAAAAAGTTACCTGCTAAGTCGGTTGAAGATTTCGTGAACCTGTTCAAGTCGAATGATTTAAAATCTCCACACATGAGATTCATATGTCAGATATTTGAGAGACGAACTACTGAAATCTCGATAGCATTATCCGGCAAGGATAAAGACATTGCAGAGGGATATTCTAACTTCTCCAAATCAGAATTGAAAAAGTTACAAGTATTTTATGCTAACCTGATTAAGGCATCTGACATGTTCCAAGAAGTTGCTAAAGTTGCAAGAGAACCAAGGAAGAAGAAACCTGTCTCACATGATAAAGCCGTATCTAAGTTGAAATATAAAAAGGAAGATAGTTCACTAGGGATTGTAAGTATCAATCCTATTAATATTATTGGTTCGAAGGAAGTTTGGGTCTATAATACCAAGACTAGGAAGATTACGCAGTATAAGGCACTTGACGTAGACGGTATGAGTGTTAAAGGCGGCAGTTTGTTGAATTATTCGCCAGATTCTGTGGAAAAAACAGTCCGTAAGCCAGCAGAGACGTTAGCAGAGTTTAAGAAGGCGTCTAAGGTAAAGCTTCGCACTTTTATGAAGGATTTAACAACAGTGGATATTCCTGCTGGCGGCAAACTTAACGAGCACCATGTTATATTAAGAATTGATAAATAACATATCACTGGAAAGTTAAAGTTATGTCATCACAAATTATAGCAGATCTGAATAAATGCAGCTATCACAACTGCGGCAGATCTGCGATAAAATATTTTGTAACTACTAAAAAATGGTGTTGCGAAAAGAATGCTAAATTATGTCCTGCTAATAAAGCGGCTCAAGAAAAAACAATATTAGCAAAATACGGATGTAAAAATGTGTCGTTAAGTACGACTATTATAGCAAAAAAGAAAATAAGATATTTGACATTAGATTGGAATACAATTAATAAAAAACGTCGAGATACATGTGTTTCGAGATATGGGTCAGAGAATGTGTCACAAGTCCCGTTTATAAACAAGAAACGAAACAAAACATTTAATGACATTTATGGTAGCCATCCATTATCGACGAAGGATGTCATAAGTCTGAAAAAAGACACCATGGTCAGAAACCATGGTGTTGATAATTATGGAAAAACAGAAACACATAAGAAATTCATTAATAATTATTATAAGAATTTGCCAGAAGAGGTAATTAGGGAAAGAATAGATAAAATTTTACACACGAAATTAGAACTCGGATTAATCACAGATCCGGCGAGTAAATGTGAATTTGATAGATATTATGCTGACGTGAGAAACTTATCTGATAGAAATTATAAAAAACACAAATCTATTATAAATCCCTGTAATTTTAGCCGTGGAAGAACTTCGTATCACTTAGATCATATTTTTAGTATAAAAGACGGATTTGAGAATAGTGTGCCAGTTAATGTGATATCGCATTATACAAATTTGCAAATAATGAAATATGATGAAAATATAGCAAAGGGTGGCCTATCAGATAAAACTTTAATCGAATTATTCGAAAATTACAGGAATTCATAACATGTCCTCACAAGTTACGCCAAGAGTTGTATTAATGAAGCAAATCGAGCTTAGTCTCGGCGCGCAAATGGTCGACGTGGAACTCGATGTGGAACATTTAAATCAGGCAATCACAATTAGCATCCAAAAATTGCGTCAGCGATCAGATGGTGCCAATTTAGAGAAAGACATTTTCCTACACATAACACGAGATATAACAGAATATACTCTTCCAGATGAAGTGCAAGAAGTTAGACGTCTATACCGTCGTGGTGTCGGTGCATATACCAATGGCGGGGTAAATTTCGATCCGGTTGATGCTGCATTTGCGAATATCTATTTGTTACAACCAAATAGATCAGGCGGGTTAGCAACTTGGGATTTCTATAACCAATTCTTAGAAACGACAGAAAGAGTTTTTGCAAGTCAGTATAATTTCACGTGGGACGTTAATAATAAATTATTAACAATTCTTCGTAAGCCGAGAGGTGATGAAGAAGTCGTCGTTCGCGTCTATGCTAGGAAGTCTGAGGATGATGTAATCAATGATCCATACGCTGGGCCTTGGGTACGTTCGTATGCAACAGCACTTGCTAAATATGCGTTGGGAGAAGCCAGGGATAAATTTCCGTCGGGCTTTCCGGGGCCTAACGGAAACGTGATGTTAAACGGTGCTACCCTAAAGCAGGAAGCACAAGCTGAGATAGAAAAATTAGAAAAGCAATTACATGAGTTGGTGACAAGTTCGGATGGGTACGCATTCATTGTTGGATAAATTTAGCTAACAAGATTCGCCTCCCCTTAAGGAGTTTGTGTATAACTACATAAAGCAACTTAAGGGGATTTTTAATGAGTAAAATTATCGGACTTGTAGGATTTATTGGTAGCGGCAAAGGCACAGTTGCAGCAGAACTTGTTAGTAAATATAATTTCAGACAAGATAGTTTTGCAGCATCCCTTAAGGATGCATGTGCGGCAATGTTCGATTGGCCCAGGCATTTGTTGGAAGGCGACACAGTCGAATCTAGAGAATACAGGGAAATTGTAGACCAGTGGTGGTCAGATGAGTTAAGCATTCCTAATTTCAGCCCACGATTGGCTTTGCAGTTAATGGGTACCGAAGTTATGAGGAATAATTTCCATCAAGATATGTGGTTTAAAACAGTTAAGAACAGAATCAGAAAAAATCCAAATCAATCGGTTGTTATTAGCGATGTCAGATTCCCCAACGAAATAAAATTCATTAAAGAGCAAAATGGAATAATTGTTCGAATAAACCGAGGCCCATTACCTGTCTGGTACGAGACAGCAGTCTTAGCAAACAGGGGTAATTCTTTAGCAAAAGAAGCAATGACGAAAACATATTCTGATGCGCATTTTAGCGAATGGGCATGGGCAGGATGCCAGACTGATCACGAGTTAGATAATAACTTTACTCTATTATCATTAACAAAGCAGATTAAAGACATTGCAGACATTGAATAAATAGCTAGGCAAGTTATGATAGTTCTCTTATATATCTTAATATAGTCGGTGTGGTTGTAGAAAATATTTTTGCAATAATCCTGGTACTAATACCTGAATCTTTTAATTTCTTCATTTCTGTGCAATCCTCTTGCGTAAATAATCTTTTCTTATAATTTTTTATTCCGGTCTTCGCCTTAGATATCTTAATTTTAGATTCAGTGGAATGAATTCGGCCTGCCCAATCATTCTTTGGTGGCGATATTCTTCCTTCGTCGTATAATTTTTTACTAATTAATCTCTTCTTTTCTATAGTTTCAATACTCTGCTTAGTTCCGGTTTTTGATTTCGATATCTTATCCCGGTGTCTTCGTGTTTTTGGTTTCCCTTTTACAGCAGTATTCATTGGAGAAATACGATCTCGTTTTGCCTCTATTGTTAAATTATCCCATGTTTCGGACATTTTCTCGGAAAATTTTATCTTGTCTGTATTATCCATTCCTCCCAATGTGTTACCACCATACCCCCCGGCAGCTATATTGTAGGACATTTGGCTAGTAGTAGCATTAAATTTTTCTATATATTCTGCTTCCAATAAAGCTAGTTTCTCGGATGTAAGTGCCCCATCCAATATATCTTTTGTAAAATTATCCTTACCGTAATTGGCTATAGCCCTGGAAAGATAGACACCGCTTCCTAAATATTTTGGATCATCTCTTTCATCTTTCCCTATATACCACATTCCGTTTATAATGTTAGTTATCTTATAAATAATTCCGTTTATGGGAGTACATATTGGTGTCATTTTAGTGCCTTTCATATAAATATATAAAACAGCCAAAATGGCTATTTATATTATTTATCGGAGAAAACATAAAATGGCAACTCTAGTATCCCCAGGTGTAAGTATTTCCGTGATCGATGAATCGATCAATGTCGGAGCCGGTCCGGGGACAGTCCCCCTAATCTTTATAGCTACACAGGAAAATAAATCAGATCCATCGGGAACAGCAATAGCACAAGGGACAACTAAAGCTAATGCTGGTAAGATTTGGTCAATTACATCGCAACGAGACTTGGTTCAGACATTCGGCGATCCTATTTTCTATGAAGTTAGCGGCACATCAATAAACGGTTATCCATTAAATGAATACGGCTTGTTAGCTGCTTATTCATATCTAGGCGTTGCTAACTTAGCACGAATTGTTAGGGCAGATATAGACACTGCTCAGTTAGAAGCTTCATCCATAGAGCCTACAAGTCCAGCAGCAACGGGGACATATTGGTTTGACGAAAGTCCGTTGCCAAATGGTTCGTCATATGGATTGTTTGTTCGTACCGGAGTATTCCCTAATGAAATTTGGGTATCAGTGGAGATAGATGTCCTGTTCAACGACATTGCACCTAACGGCGGCTCGCCGGGCGACTATGGGGTCTATTTTGACTCAGTTACAAGTAGCATTACCTATTGGGAAAATGTTGCTACAGTTTGGACACAATTGTCCGGAGCAGTTGGCGCACAAAGTCTTATTATTCAATCAGTGTGGCCTGATCTGACAAATGTTTTAACAACTCAGCAATATTGGGTTAAAACCAGCGCCGCCGCCCAGGGAGCAAATCTTGTATTGCGCAGAATGGATGCAACATTGGAACAGTTTCTACAAGTGGAAGCTCCTGTCTTAGCTGACGATACATCAGCAGATACGTATTACAGCACAAATGCACTCGGTTCGGCAGGCCAAGTTTATATCCGCCCAACACCAGTTGGTTTAGGTACAGAAAATTCTTTCGAATTTAGATATTTCCCAGGCACCACTGGTCCATGGGCCCCATTGGCAAACATCATTGGTTCTGAATCAGTTCCAACAGATGGTCCAGGTAATGGTCAACTATGGTTTAATGCAGAAGTGGGTGTTAATGGTGTCGGACAATCAACAGTTGATATTATGATTGCTGATGGTGCGGGTTCTTGGCAGAATTTGAACTTAGAAGGATTTACATTTGTTGACGTTCCTCCGGGTCCAGCAGATCCAACTGTCTTTGCACAATCTGCAGATCCACAGGATAACATTCTTACACCGACACTTATACAGGGTGACATTTGGGTAGACACAGATGTTGATCCATATCCGGTCATTAGACGCTGGAATGTTTCGACGGTGTCGTGGATTGCAGTTAGCAATTCAGATCAGACAACACCGAATGGTATTATCTTTACCGATGTACGTTCGAACCCATTGTTCACGCTCGGCGGCACTGGTGAATTCAACGGCGGCGCAGGCAATCCAGACTTAGATCCAGATGCACCTGATGCAGATTTGTATCCAAAGGGATTCTTATTGTGGAATACACGTTACTCGACAAACAATGTCAAGGAATGGGAATCACCATATGTGTTTAACAGTTCAACAGCAAGTCCGGATAATACAAACAACGGCTCAACAGGTCGTTGGGTTACAGCTTCGGGCAACAATGCTTCTGGAATCCCTTACATGGGCGCTGGAGCACAGAACATTATGATTGTTCGTGCAATTCAATCGGACATTATTTCTAACGAAGAAATTCGTGCAGAAGATATTTACTTTAACTTGATTGCGGCACCAGGTTATGTAGAGGCTATAGATGAGATGCTTGTTCTTAACGAAGACAGGAAGCAAACATCTTTTGTATTAGGTGATACACCATTTACATTGGCAGCAACTGGAACTGCTTTGCAGAATTGGGCAACTAATTCTTCATCGGCATTAGGTAATGGACCTGACGGACTTGTTTCGGCAAGTAAATATTTCTCGGCTTGGTATCCAAGTGGATTGAGCACAAACGTCGATGGAACCGATGTAGTTGTTCCGCCAACTCACATGGCACTAAGGACTATTGCTTATAACGATCAGGTTGCTTATCCTTGGTTTGCACCAGCTGGTTTACAACGCGGCATTGTTAACAATGCAGCATCTGTTGGATATGTAAATGATGCAGGTCAATTTGTACCAGTTAGACTAAATGAAGGCCAACGTGACATCCTTTATCAGAATGGTATCAATCCAATTCGCATTATGCCACAGGGCGGAATCGTTGTTTTTGGTCAGAAGACACGTCAGCCGTTTGCAAGTGCAACAGATCGTATCAACGTAGTTCGTTTAGAAAACTACTTGCGCTACCAGCTCAATTTACTTGCACAGCCGTTCTTGTTCGAACCAAATGATTCGACAACAAGGAAAGCAGTCAAGGATGCATTCGATCGTGCATTAGCAGAATTGATTACATTGCGTGGTTTATATGACTTCTTAGTTGTATGTGATTTAAGCAATAACACTCCTGCCAGAATTGACAGAAATGAACTATGGATTGACATTGCAATCCAACCAGTGAAAGCAATCGAATTTATCTATATTCCAATCAGAATAAAGAACACAGGTTCGGATCTTTCGTCTTAATCTAATTTAGATTAAAAATACCTGTTTCGGCAGGTATTTTTTTGGCGATAAATATTTGATGGATATTTTACCTTCTTCTTGTAGTTTGCAACATCTCATATATGCAATGCCCTCACAAGAAAATATAGGATGTTGTTCTGCAAGTTCGAGTCTTTTAGCAGCTGAAATATTTCTAAACTCGCAAAATAGAACAAAACCTCTGTCACGCCTATATGTCTATTACATGGCTAGGAAATTGGGTAATAGATTAAAACAGAAAGGTGTATCATTGTATAATACACTTAGGTCTATGGAGCTATATGGCGCCGCGCCCGACAATGTCTGGCCTCTGAGACACAATTATATAGATAAGGAACCACATGCTGCGGTCGAAGAATGTGCAAGGGAATACAGATTAAATAAATTCAGCCATATCGGTATAAACGAATTTAAGGATTACCTTCTGTCGGGCATACCTATCATAGTTGGAATAAAAACTGGAAGAAAATTCTGGAAGTTAAAGGGACCATATGAAAATCATCTGTACGGTTCAGTAAATGATACAGATAACAGGCATTCCTTAAACCACGCTATAACTATAGTGGGTTACGATGACAACCTGTCGGATGGATCGTGGATTATAGCAAATTCTGCAGGATTACCGTGGGGAAATAGGGGGTTTGGCGCTATATCCTATGCTTGCAATGTCGATATCGGCGAGTCATTTGTTATAACTGAATTTGCAGGAATCACCATAGATAAAAAATTTCCGATAATTGAGAATCTAAAGGACATGCTGTAGTAATTATAGGATATACTGCGGAAGCATGGATTATAGCTAATTCTGTTGGCCGAAATGGGGAGATCACGGTATAGGATTGTTGCCATACGAATGTGAAAATGATATCGGCGAAGCATATTCGATAACATCCATGTGACTACTCGAGCGATAATGTAAATACATCATTGCCACAGTCCCAGATACGATCATATCCGTTATTCTTCATATTATCCCATTCGGTGAGTGACATATTAACATTTTCTAGCAATAATGGTAATTTATGTTTTTGAAATTTTACACGAGGATAAAAATTAGAATAATTTTTAGTATATTTATACCCCGGTGGCGACTCACTAACTTTAGTAAATCCAATGGCTTTATACATATTGCCCTTGTTCATAGCTTTGTCTGAATAAGATATTACAGATTTTGGAGAATATGTTTTTAAGAAATGCTGAAGTGACTTACTTGCCCCGCCAATTATAGTAGTACCTGACAGTGATGCATATCTTAATAGTTCGTACTCTATATTCTTATTAAATCTACTTTTGCCAAAAGTCATTACAGTAACTAATTCATTTTCGAAATATAATCCAATTTTCGTCGATGATGCGCAAACCCCCTGAATATGATTATTGTACAGAAACCTATTAGAGTCGACTGTATTAACTTCTCTTATAGTACACTTTCTTGCATAGATTTTTTTATTTTTCCCCAGTAAAGAACTAATCTTTGATTTAATAATCTGTTGTTTGATTTTCCAGTCATGCTCCCAGATATGCAATAAGTGTATTCCACGTTCGTTGCATAAGGTTGTTTTGTTCAGATGATAGTTTTTGTCTTTACCATTTAATTCACTATGCCAATACGATCCATTGCATTCTATTGCTAAATTATATTCCGGTATATATATGTCTAGTTCTAATCCTATTATATCCCTACAGTTTTTTTCAAAATTGACAAATTCAGCAACATATAATCCTATGTCTAATTCCAGGTCAGATATGTTTTTTATGATCGGTATAGCAAACTTCTTTAATTTGTTTAAAATATAGGTGTAACCTACTTCGCATTCTGTAGCAATGCTCTCAATTGATCTCTTATTTACAGTATATTCGGTCTCGAGCCAATCTTTATTTTCTAATATAGAGTTTGTATTTTCTGGTATATGTGCTTGTTGAGGCCAATTAGATCCATACCGTTCAGTATTTGTAGCCTTGCACTTGTCTACAACTGACGAAAGCCTCATCGGATGTGTTACTCCGAGTTTCTGTATATACGATTTTTTTACCATATCTGTGTTTTTAAATACATTATCAACCCCGTGTCTTTCTAAATTAGTATTTTTAGATTTTTCTAAGAATTCTGTAGTTTTAGAAAAAGATGTAACTCCGTATTTTGTCAAGCAAGTTAATTGACTTTTATTCTTTGCCATTAGAGATTGACTCGCCCACTCTGTTCCGTATTTTTTTAATGTGGTTTTTCTAATCTGTTCCTGAATAGACGGGACTAATAAAGTGGATTCGACCCCATATTTTGCTAAGTTGCTTGATATTCTCTTTGCTGTAATTAATTCTAACTTATCACCATACATTACTTTCTTTGTTTCTATTGAAAGAGCAGCACCACATGATCGCGAGCATGTTTCCTTTTTATACCATTTTTGTGAAGTAAACGGTGTGTCGCATATTTTACAGTTTCGGATTTCGATAGTCATAGAATTTTTTGATAAATGATAAATACTTGCATAGAATATACATGTTAATTGTATTTATATTAATTCGGAGAATAAGATGGCAAACTTAGCAAAATTTGGTATTCCTTTAGACGGAAACAAACTAGGCATATTACACCCAAAGCAGAAATATCGCTTCAGGGTAGTGTGGCAGAACTTTGGCGAGAATAATGGTTTACGAGAAATGACTGCTAACGTTATAACAGTCACCCGACCAAAGATTTCTTGGTCCGAGGCTGAATTGCATTCATACAACTCGGTTGCATGGATTCAGGGTAAGCACACATTCGAGCCTATCGAGATTAAACTACGTGATGATATTACAAATGCAGTCATTTCCTCGGTTGGTGCACAGGTTCAGAAACAAATGAACCATTTTGAACAGACAAGTGCAGTTGCAGGTATTAACTACAAATTCACGATGGAAATCCACTCGTTGGATGGTACAAACAATGAACAGTTAGAATCATGGGTACTAGACGGATGCTGGTTAAAAGAAGCCACATACGGCGAAGGCGATTATTCATCAGGTGATTCACAGGAAGTAACATTGTCTATTAGATTCGACAACGCAACTAACGTTTCTGGTCCAAATACAAACGACGGAACAACTGTTGGTGGAAATCCATATCCAGGTATCGCAAGTCCAACTGGCGGAACCACGTTTGCCTGACGCATTGCTGTCTATTGTATAAATACTTTACTAAAATTTGTAAGGTATTTTATGATAAATGGGCAAAAATGCAAGAACATAGACTGTAAGGTTCTTGTAACTGAGGTAAGGAAGAAAGACGGACAGTATAAATCGTACTGCTCGTCGGTCTGCCAGAAAATTGGTGTAGTTTCAGCAATGCAGAAAACCAGTTTGGAAAGGTATGGAGTTAAGAATCCAGCATCGACATCTGCAGTAAAAGATAAAATTAAAGAAACAAATTTAGAAAAATATGGGGTTGAGAATCCATCTCATTCCCCTATATTTTTGGCTAAAATGAAATCGACCAATATAGAAAAATATGGCACGGACAAACCACAACTTTTGCCAGAAATAGAAAAAAAGTCTAAAGAGACTTGTCTGAAGAAATACGGAGTAGAAAAACCACAGAAGACAAAGGATTTCAAGGATAGATCTAAGTCCACATGTGTTGAAAAATATGGAGTAGATGCTCCACAAATGAATGCAGTAATTAGGCAGAAATCTAAAGACTCTTGTTTGAAGAAATACGGTGTCGAAAACTCTGCACAAGATACGGGTGTATATGAAAGAACAATGAAGCGTCAATATAGGATAAAATCATATCAAATGCCTAGTGGAAAGATAGTAGGTGTACAGGGATATGAACCGTTTGCCATCGATTATTTATTGGAAAATTATTCCGAAGACAGGATAATGATTGATACATTTGATAAACCTAGGATAGTATATAAGACAGATGATGGCAAGAATCATTATTACTTTCCCGATCTATATATTTTGGATGAAAATCTTATTATAGAAGTAAAATCTCTATATACTTATAATAAAAATATCCCTAGAAATATTTTGAAGAGGCAAGCCTGTCTGGATGCAGGGTATAATTTCAAGTTCATGATTTTTGATAAACATGGAAATCTTTTAGATAGGTAAATAGTATTATGCCCTCATTCTCAAGTTTATTTACATCGTTAACTGGTGCGGGATTCTTTTATGAAAAGAATTCTCGCCATGCCTCCTATAACTTTAATCAAGACGGCCAATCATTATATAAGAATCAACCCAGATTTCCGTTCGAGTATTACGTAAGTATAAATTTAAACAAAGTGGCTACTGCTAGCCAATATATCAATACCTATTTTAACAACCCTACATGGAATCAAGTAACTCCGTTGGTTAAGACAGTCGAAATGCCATCCATGAAAATAGATACAGACCACTTAAATCAGTATAACAGAAAAAGAATAAGTCAAAGTAAAATCTCATTCGAGCCAGTTAAGATGGTATTCCACGACGTAGCGGATGGTAAAACTCTTAAGTTCTGGGATATGTATTACAGATACTATTTCATGGATGGGAATGAGCCAGGGAAAAACGAAGCAAAACAAGTACCTCAGAAGAACGGAACTTATACAGTAGAATCTTTCTTAAAAAATATAACCCCGTCCTTCAATCCTAACATCATTGGATTGCCTGCTAGTATTAAGAATTTATTCCAAAGCAACTCCCCTAACAATTCTTGGTTACCGACTAATACCCTGGGGAATAAGCAATCATTAAATAATATCGTAAGTAACACAATCGATAATCATAATTTCGGATATAATTTGCAGACTGTTAATAATGTCAGGAGTTTAATACAGACAATTGACATATTCCAGGTTCATGGTGGCCGATTTAATCAAGTTACTTTAGTTAATCCCAGAGTCTCAGCATTCACGCATGATGTTCTGAATTATGCAGAAAGTTCTAAAACATTAGAGCTAACGTTTACGTTCGAATACGAATATGCCTATTATACGATTCAGAATTTGAAATTGGGCGGTAGTAATGATTCCACAAAGGAGCCATTCGAGCATGGAGAATTTCTCGAATTGCCAGCGTTAGCTTTCAATGCAACACTAAATGACTTCATCGAGTCTAATAATCCATTATTAGCATCCGACAATCCAATTCTTCAACGTATTGGGAAAAATGTTCAATCGTCAATTGGTGCTGTAACCGGTGCATTTGCATCTGATAAAATTGTGAGAAGGGTTAGTGCAAGTGTGTTGAGTGGACTAGCAAATATTTCTCCTACTCCATATGCTAAAGTACCTCCAGCGATAATAATAAGCCGACCATTTGCATCTTCTGCGACTAAATCCAGTACATCATATCAGGATGTAAACAGAACAGGAGGCGGCCCTGTCTAATTCTAATATCGCTTCTATAGGAAGATTCAGTTCCCAGATGTTATCCAACCTGGGTGCTCAGAAAACTGTTAAGTATGTAAATGGTGTTCCGACAAATACATTTAAGTATAATGCCGGCGCCGTATCATTTCCGAGTGCCGGCGCACTACTCCAATCTGATTTGGGTGGCGGAGTAGTAGGTAACTATTCAGCATCGGCATTTAACTCGACAAAGTGTTTCTTCCTATCACGGGGAGCAGGGCAGATGTACGCTGAAGCCATGACAGGGCTTGCAATAGATACAGCAGCTATGTTAGGCATTTCTCCACAGGCAATGTTGGAGAGGTTTGAAGTCGGCGGAAAATTGGAACTGTCTCCCAATGCATATAGAGCACTTAACAATCTGAGAGATCCGGGAAATCAAGTAGGCACAGTTACGACAGTTAGTAACAAGCATAGTTTACAAGCTCGTGCAATAAGGCCATAATATGAGATTGCAGGAACTTATAGATTTTACCCCGAGAGACAGAAAATCAAACTCTGATCTCGGCCGCAGACTGGATAGACGATCTAATATTGATAAATTGGGGTCTGGTTCATTCGGCTCTGCCTATTCGATAAACTCAAATAAAAGATTAAATCAGGTAACTAAATCTGGTATAGCACGAAATATGAACTATTCTATTTTTAAAGAATTAACAGATGATGGTTATATAGCATATATAAAGGCTATTGTTGACAGTGGTTTAAATAATCCTTATTTTCCTAGAATAGACGATTTCAAAGTTTATAAAAAATCAAACAACCAATTTACATATGTTGCAAACATAGAAAGACTTATACCATTGCAATCGGAGCGTATACCAAGGGAAATGGCTTCGGCGATGTGGGAAAAGATGTTCTTAGATGAACCAGCAGAAGAACCTTCATTAGAAGACATTGTGTATAAAATGGCTTACATTGTTGCTGGAAAAAATACTTATTTAATAAAAGATAAACAATTAAAACAGGCATTGGGACTAATAATAGGAATTTTAAGGGATTCTAAGTTCATGAACGACATATACGACAAAAATATAATGATGCGTATAACGGGAAATATGCCTCAACTTGTATTTACAGATCCAATAGCATAATGGCCCGATCATATGTCCAGGGTCAGTATAAACCCATAAATCCTGGCAAATATGTGGGTACTTATCCTATAATATTCCGATCATCGTGGGAACATAAAGTCATGGTTCTATTTGACTCAAATCCAAGTTTTACTAGTTGGGCAAGTGAATCCTTGAAAATCCCGTATCGAAATCCTTTTACAGGTAAATATACAGTGTACGTGCCAGATTTTGTAGTAACTTATGTAGACGCTAAAGGTAATCAGAAAGCAGAGATTATCGAAGTAAAGCCAGCAAAAGAGACTTTCCTGGAACAGGCAAAAAGTCCAAAGGCTAAGGCAGCAGTCGCGTTGAATACATTCAAATGGGCAGCAGCACAAGTGTTTGCGAAACAGCATGGGATGAATTTCAGAGTAATGACAGAGGGGAATATATTTAACAACCCGAAAGGTAAAGGATGAAATGTAAATTAGAGAAGTGCGAAAATATTGTTGGTAAGAAAGGCATACTATATTGCTCGACAGCCTGTAGCAAGATTGGGCAAGTCATATCTCGAAATTTTATCATGGACAGTATAAAGGAAAAAAGAAGAAAAACGAATCTCGAAAGATACGGTGTAGAAAATACAGCACAATCGCAGGAATTAAAAGAAAAATACAAGAAAACGAATATCGAAAGATATGGCGTTGAAAATCCATTGATGAATAGCAAAATAAGAGATCGGATTAAATTTACTAATATTGAGAGATACGGTACAGAGTTTCCGACACAGAATAAATCGGTAATGGATTCTATAAAGGCAACAAATTTAAAAAAATATAATGTAGAGTTTCCGTCAAAGTTGATCAGTACAAAAGAGAAAACACGAACTACTAATTTATTAAAGTATGGAAGATCTAATCACACACAAACCCATATTACTCAAGACGCTATATTAAAATCTAATGACACAGTCTGGCTGCAGACAGAACATCAAGTTAATCAACGACCCATATATATTATTGCAGAAGAATTAGGTATAAGTAAATCCCAACTAGGAAAAATGTATAATAAGAATGGGATTGATGTATTATATTTTATAAAATCACAAGAAGAGCTGGAAATTTCGTTATTTATTAAATCCTTAGTCCCGGACATTAGCATTATATTAAATAATAGATCCATTATTCCCCCTAAAGAGCTTGATATCTACTACCTGAACTCAAATTAGCAATCGAATACAACGGTGCCTTTTGGCATTCGGAACTTTCCGGAAACAAAGATAAGTATTATCATATAAATAAAACAAACGAATGTAGAAAGACAGAAATTGATCTTTTACATATTTTCGATTATGAATGGAAATATAAGAAAGATATAATAAAATCTATGATAAAATCAAGACTAAGATTATCGAATACATTATATGCTAGAAAAACAGAAATTAGAGAAATTGATGCTATCACTGAACGAGAGTTTCTAAATAATAACCATTTACAAGGATATGTCTCTAGTTCGGTGTGTCACGGCCTATACTATGAAAATGAACTAGTTTCGGTAATGTCTTTTGGGAAAGCAAGATTTAAAAAATCTGGTATCGAGTTACTGAGATTTTGTAATAAACTTAATACAAGTGTCATTGGAGGAAGTTCTAAACTTTTCAAATATTCGATAATTAGATATAAGTGGGAGCATATTACATCATATTCTCATATAGACAAATTTAACGGAAATATGTACACAGTGCTAGGATTTAAATATTCTCATTCATCCAATCCAGCATACTATTATACAAAGAATTATTATACTTTCGAGAATAGATTAAAATATCAAAAACATAAATTGTCCGAATTACTGGAGAATTTTGATTGCAATATTACAGAATGGGACAATATGAAGAACAATGGATATGATCGGCTTTGGGACTGTGGCAACGATGTGTGGATATGGGATATAGAAAATAAATATATAATGGGTACGGTATGAAAGATAAAAAGGTCGATAAAGAACAAAAACAAATAGATGAACAGGCCGAATTAACCAATGAAGAAAAAATACAAGGTCAGTTAGATTCCCTTAGGGAAATGAACAAGATATTAAAAGGTGCAATGGAGAGACATGAGACTATCCGAAGTAATCATTAATATAACGACTAGGTATCTCGAACAAGAACGGCTCGATTTTGTAAATGCAGTATCTTCTATTATTGAAAATTATGTCTTGCTATCAGATGATGAATTTGAGAGGTTATTAACAATTTCATCTTTGATGCTGGAGAAATATATGATAGAAGATTCGGAATTCGATGATATATTAGATTCATTTTCCAAACTTGTGTCTCACCATAGGAGAATAAGGAAGTGACTAAAAAAATCTTCCTGAATAACAAATATTCAGTGTGGTATTTTAATATAATCGATGGCGCCAGAAATCGCATCTCTTTGGGATATTCCGAAAATCACCATATTATTCCTAAATCGATGGGTGGATCGAATGCTAAAAAGAATATAGTCTCACTAACGGCTAAAGAGCATTATATTTGCCATTTACTTCTAACAAAATCTGTCGTAGACGAATTCAGAAAGAAGATGAAATATGCATTTTGGAGAATGTGTAACAGTAATTTACGACGATATAAACCTACATCCAGAATGTATGAAATCGGTAAGTCAATGTTTATTGAAGCACAAACAGGTCATCCTGCATATTTAATATCTCACTCTGCAGAATCAAAGAAAAAGATTAGTGCGGGCATGTCGGCCACCTTGGCTAAACTCTCTAAGAATGAGATGTCCGAACGTATGGCAAAATCTTGTTGTAATCCTGTCGTATACACACAGGCCCGAGCAGATAAAATAAGTGCATCGAGCACAGGGAAGAAAGATTCTAAAGAAGAATGCAGGAATAAATCAATTGCAGCGTCGAAAAGAAATAACACACATCTTATCGAAATGGGAAAGGCACGGAAAAATAGGCCTTGGTCCGCCGCCCGTCGCACAGCACAAAATAAAAAGAAGGAGGGTATACTTTGACTCGCAAAATGGAAGATTTTTTTAATATTCCGCCTGCGGAATCATCTGAACCAGAAGAAGATAAGCCGGTTATGACAAGAGAGCAGTTAATGGTGGATGCAAAGGAAATTTATAATGCATTAACTACTGCGGAAAAAGTTGACTATTCGTTGCCAACTGTGATAGGTTTAGATGCCCATGACGGCGAAATGGACTCTATTGCGAAAAAAGCAGTTGACACATTCAACGACCTAATTGCGTTAGGTGGTAATGTGCCTGACATACATGCTGGGAAAATTTACGAAGTTGCCGGCCAAATGCTGAAGACAGCATTAGAGGCTAAAAATGCCAAAGCTGATAGAAAATTAAAAATGATCGAATTGCAACTAAGACGGATTCGATCAGAGCAAATTGATTTCGAAAATGGCAGTGGCCCTGCAAAAGGTCAGCAAGGTACTGAATTTGACAGAAACGAGTTATTGCGTCACATAGTGTCGAGTAAAACCGAAAACTCTGATAAATAGTCATAACACTGGAGTCGAAGTTATGACAGATAAGAAATCATTTTCCAATTATGTAGCTGAATTTAAAACAGAATATAGTTATGTTCTGAAATTCGCTGTAAATGAGATGACTGACAGCATGGTAGACAGTTTGGAAGCATGTCTTGCCAAATATGATCTAACGAATGCATCAGCCTTCAGAAAAACACCAATCCAAGAAAGCCCATTAGATTTCCCGAATATTAAGAATACAGCAGTATATATCTGCGATATGACAATGAAATATCCCGGTTCTATAGATTTTCTAAGAATATACATTTGTAATTCGTTGGGAATATCCCCTGCATGTTTAGCAGTATATTCTGGAAATGATCCAAGACAGATCGAAACAGACTTGTATGTTGACAGAACTTCAGCAGAATACAAAGCAAAATACAAAACTCGTTTAGGCAGTGATCACGAAGAAACAGAGTCTGATTTAGAAACTGTTCCTGCAACTTATAACATTTCATTCTTGAAAGAATTAGAAAAAGTTCGCAAAGAACAGCAAGTAACAACCGTAGAGAATCCACTAAGCCCGGCTGAGACTATCGATCATTCGACATTGCCTAAAGGTTATGACGGATTTAATGATCCAAAGAATTTGAAGAAAGACGATGTTGGGTTGTTCGGTCGTGTTAAGAAAACTAATTTGTTAAAGGTAGGTGTGCTATGAATTTACAACGAATGAGACAACTTGCTGGACTACCAGCTAGTAAGCAACTAACCGAAGGGGTTAGTGCTATTCCTGGCATCGGCCCATCGGCAGGCAGGGGCACTGAATCAGATATGCAAACTTCTGGAACTGTCGGCCGAGATGAGGCCTATGGTGAATTTGATGCATCTCAGGATCAGCCCACTGAGGAAGGCATAGAGTTAGGCGACGACAACGATACTGTCCCTTCTTACTATGTTGTGGACGGTGACGATTATAAAATAATGTCTGGCCCATACACAAAAGATGAATACCCTGATATAAAACGCTATATGAAGACCAAACGGTGGTTTGACCCGAATATTCATACAATTGAATTCGGAATAGAAGATGACGGAGTGTTTATGCCGGCCGAGGGCTGGGGCGATGATGATGTCAGAGAAGATGATCTGGATGATATAGAATTCGATCAATTACATCCAGGCTTGGAAGAAATGTCACCCGAGACAATTAGTGGCTATATGAAAGGTGCAGCAGATGATATGCGGCACACAAATGTCAGCATTCAGAATGCAAGAGATTTCAGAAAAGAAATGCCAGACAAGGAAGCAGATTGGGCCGATGAGGAAGATTTCCTGCAAAGACACCTAACAAAGCGCACCAAAGGTGTCGCAACGGCAGCAACTAAAATGGCCAGAGTAAATGAGGGAGCCACGGCCTGCGATATGGAAGGCATAAATGATATGAACGATATGAGAAAATTGATTAATCTAATGGAAGGAATTACCGCAGTTCCTGGCACTGGACGCATTGTAAATGAGGAAATCGATACTCGATATGTCGAAGAATTAACAGCAATGCTATCAGCAGGGGAAATATCATATGAAGAATTTCGTGATAAATTAGATTCTGCAGATTATACAGATTATAGTATGCGTCAAGGCGAAAATGGTATGATGGGCGCCGACACACCAGCAGGCCACCGCGCAGATATGTACAATCGAGATCAAGAAGCAGGTGAAAGAACTGACGGCCTGGATGACGAAGGGTACGAGGACGAGGACGAGGACGAGGACGAGACCGATTATGAAAGGTCACACGTTCCAGGCAGAAATGTAAGTGAAGACCTGCAAAATGGATACGGCGAAGAAAAATACGCCGATGGCGCCGACTATTTCCCTAACGGTGCAGACGGCCCGGTAGTTAAATCTGTTGGACCATCTGGTGCCCGTCACGGCGATAATCCAGAACAGAAGAAAATGGAAGTTACTGAGACCCATAAAGAACTTGTATATGCATACAGGAACTTCTTGAAGGAATCGAAAGTTACTAAGAAATAATGGCCATTTATCAAGATGATACTCTTGTTAAGCGAGCCTATAAAAAGGTTTCTTATACTAAAGAACAAATAGATGAATTGAAGGCATGTATGGATCCCGACACGGGACCGTTATATTTCATATCTAATTTTATGTATGTTCAACACTCTACAAAGGGGAGACAGAAATTTACTCCGTATGAGTTTCAGCTTGATTTAATTGAATCATATACGCATTTTAAGAAATCCATAAACATGGTTTCTCGTCAAATGGGGAAAACCGCAGTTGCAGCCGGGTACTTGTTATGGTATGCAATGTTTACCGACGATGCACAAATATTAGTGACATCGTACAAATATGATAGCGCCCAGGATATCATGGACCGAGTCCGCTTTGCGTACGAATCTGTCCCGGATCACATTCGAGCAGGTGTCACAACATACAATAAGCGTTCAATTGCATTCGATAATGGGTCTAAGATAACAGCAACTACAACTACAGAAACTACCGGACGCGGAATGTCGTTATCACTTGTCTACCTTGACGAGTTTGCATTCGTGGATGCAAACATTGCTAAGGAATTCTGGACATCACTTGCACCTACTTTGTCAACTGGCGGCAAGTGCATCATTACGTCTACCCCTAACACAGATGAAGACCAATTTGCTGACATTTGGTTTGGCGCCAATAAGTTAGTGGACAACCGTGGCAATGAAACGGTTACAGGGACAAATGGATTCAAGCCATATATGGCGACGTGGGAAGCCCATCCGGATCGTGACGAAGCATGGGCCGACGAACAATTAGCGTCCCTCGGTGAAGATAGATTCTTGCGCGAACACCGGTGCCAGTTCATTACATTCGAAGAAACACTAATTAATCCTGTAAAGTTATCGCAGCTTACTTCTACCCAGCCTATTAAAAAATCTGGGCAAGTTCGATGGTATGCTAATATAAGACAAGATATGACATATGTTGTTGCACTTGACCCATCAATGGGAACAGGCGGTGACAATGCAGCGATCCAGGTATTAGAATTGCCGTCATTAGTTCAGGTAGCCGAATGGAGCGACAACAGAGCGCCGGTGGAGCAACAAGTTAAGACTATGAAAGACATACTTGAGGAAATTGCCGCTGCCGGCCGGCCGGAAATCTATTGGTCAGTAGAGAGCAATACATTGGGCGAAGCTGCATTAGTAGTTATCAGAGATACTGGGGAAGAGAATTTCCCAGGCACCATGCTGCATGATCCAAAAAATAGGTTACAAGGAAAAACAGGCCGCCGAGCAGGGTTTGTTACTACAAATAAGTCTAAATTAGAATGTTGTGCAAAAATGAAATTCTTAATTGAATCGCTGAAGATGAAATTAAATTCTAGAGGAATATTATCAGAGTTAAAAGTATTTGTTTCTCGTGGTAACACTTTCGAAGCTCGAATCGGCCAAACAGATGACCTAATTATGGCTATGATTCTTGCAATTAGGATGACTGACTATATATCGACATGGGACGATAAATCGCAAGCTGCCATTAACACAAATATATCGATGTCAGATGAAACGTCATATGATTCTCCGATGCCAATCTGCATTTAATAGATAAATACAGATATGAGAATAAATGAAATAATTCGAGAAGATGTATCGCCTGAGGCATCACAAAAGAACATTGTAGATGTATTGACAACGGAGTTACCTCAGCTTTATCATAAACTGTCTATTATGGCAGAAAAGATGTTTAATAATAAGGGTAATTTAGACGGATTTAAACTAGTATCTGGTAGCCAAAAAAGTACGTGGTATCAGGATGTCTATTTTAGCAATCTAAAATCTGCATTGTATAACTTTGCAAAGTCGCTATCACCGCAGGTAAGATCAGAACTACAGGGATTCTTAGGAACTAATGATTCTAAATTTTCGAATGTACAAAATATACTGTTAGATATTTTGCAAAGAATAGCAAAGACTACAAAGAATACAAGATTATTATCAGCAGTTAACGCATCAGTTACTGCACTTAATAATTATGAAAATAAAATAGACGAATTAGAAAGCAAGTCGGGCGAAGACGACGAAGATGAACCTAGACAAAATACGAAGGCTGTAAAAGACCCGAATGTTGGAAAACAATATTCCGAGATCGAGAACATAATAAACGATGTCTTAGGACAAATAGACAAGAAACAAGCAGGTGAGATAAGGAATGCTATTTCCAGGACAGACAATAAGTTACTTGCACTAAGACAAGAACTAAATAAAAGAAACATAAAGGTTTAAATGGTAGAACTAGATACATTAGCTGGGAAGATTTTTTCATTACTTAAGGGCAATGGATTTAAAATCAAAATCTTCGACAATGAAGGAACCGAAACAACAGATCCAACAACTGGTCGACGTTTCTTCGTAGCTTCCCCTAACATAATGGTTACTATCGACGAAGAGGGAAACCGAGTCGAATTTAATAAAGGGTCCTCAGCAGGTGACGTAACAGCCGTACAAAAAAATGTAAGAAAGCTTGCAGATGAATTTTTGATGAATTCAGATATTAAAGTTTTCGGAAAAGCAATTCAGCCGAGAGATTATGCTTATCAAGCAAAGATGCAAAAGGACAGTAATATGATGGAAGGGTACAAGACAAATAGTTTAATGCTATCTAAAGTCTATCACGAATTAGATTATGCAGCAGGGATGACGGCCCAGGCATTGGCAGACAATATCCCAGGCGCAGACCTGAACGAGGTTCAGATAGCATTAAACGCACTTTTGCAAGATAACAAAGTTGATATTATTCAGCACTCGGGCAATCAGCCTGTATATGGGAAATCTATGGAAGAAGCAATCACAGAAAGTTTTAGCAAGATGTTTGGCTCACTAAAAACATCGCAACAAACATTGGAAAATGTTAGGATTCTGGTTAAGCATAAGACTCCTGTAGACGAGAACGTCCGTGGATCACGATCTCGTCACATTAGTGCAATTTTCCTTGAATGTAATGGTGAACGATTCCGTTTCCCAAACACTTACCTGCCCGGTGCCAGAGCAATGGCACAACACCTGGCTCATGGCGGAGCAATGGGTGATAAGGTCGGCATATATATTTCAGAGAGCACAAATGATTTACTGAAGCTCCAGTCGTTCAACCGCTATGTAACAACTAATAAACTTGTAAACGAAGATAGTTCCGGGATTGTTGATACAGTTAAAGAAAATATCGAAACACTCCGCACTGAACTTAAGAAATTGACGGGATCGAAGACGTACGAAACAGTAAGAGCACGTATTGAAACATTTGAACGCGAGGCACTTGAAGAAGATGATGTGTCTGGATTGAAGGATCTTTTCACCATCCGAAGATTTGATGAGAAGTTCGAAGAAGTATTGCCGATTGTTAAACAACTTATCCAAGAGAAGAATACTTTCCATAAGCGTATCGAGGAAGCAGCCGGAAATTCTATCACATTACGTCGGGAGTCGATAAATACTACTCCGATATTCGAGTTTGCAAGTGACAATGCTCGATTAGGTTTTAAGTTAAGCGAATTTGCACTAAGAATTACAGAAAATGATGAACTCGCTGGATTTATTAACAAGATCGGTTCGAAGCTTTGCAAAGAAGGCCAGGTTAACGATTTTGAAAAGGCTGTACTTACACAGGTATTAGAGAATGTGAAGTTTGCCAAAGAGATAGATAAGACATCAGAAATAAAAGAATCCGCTTACCTATCGGTATTCTTTGATAAATTTACAATGAACTTCTTTTAATTAAGGAGTTCTTGACAAACACACAAGTTTTCGTTATAATTAGCTACAGACGAAAACTTTAATAGGTAAGGTGCGAAAGGGTTTAACGTGACCCGAGTAGATCGTAGTCTCAGATGATAGCGTTCAATACAACAAACGAGATTAATGTATCTTAATTGTTAAAGCATAAGCAAAATATAACATTTATAAAAGGAAATAGTATGAGTAAAACATTGGAAGAAATTCGTAAAAAATTACAAGCACTAGACAATCGTAAGGGTGGAAACTTCACTGGTGGAGATAAAGCTACATACGCACACTGGAATATCGCAGAAGGAACTTCCTGCACATTGCGATTTTTACCAGACGCAAACGAAGACAACACATTCTTCTGGACAGAGCGTCAAATTATCAAACTGCCCTTCGCAGGCATCAAGGGGCAGGACGAAAGCAAACGAGTAGAAGTACAAGTCCCGTGTATCGAGATGTTCGATGGGGCAAAGACATGCCCTATCCTTAACGAAGTACGACCATGGTGGAAGGATAAGTCGCTCGAGGACACAGCTCGTAAATATTGGGTTAAGAGAGCGTATTACATGCAAGGATTCGTTAAAGTGGATCCAATGAATGAAGACTCTCCGGACAATCCGATTCGTAAATTCGTCATTGGCCCACAGCTTTTCGCAACTGTGAAAGCAGCTTTGTTGGATCCCGAAATGGAACATAGCCCGGTTCATATTATAAATGGATTGGATTTCATTGTTAATAAAACAAGCAAGGGCGGCTATGCAGACTACGCAACATCAAAGTGGGCCAGAAAGGAATCGAGTATTACAGAAGACATGCAAGAAGCAATTGACCAATATGGTTTAGTAGACCTGAAATCATATCTCCCAAAGAAGCCTACACAGGCTGACTTGGCCATTATGTACGAAATGTTCCAGGCATCTCTCGATGGTGATCTTTATGATCCGGAAAAGTGGGCTACATTCTACAAGCCATTCGGCTTCGATTCAGGCACTTCGTCATCAAAGGATGCGGACGAGGACACAAAACGTCCAACTACTTTACGCCCAGCGCCGACACCGACACCGACAAAGGTTGCACCAGTTGCAGATCCTGACTTAGAAGAAGCAGTCTCTGCTGTCGAGTCGGCAGCATCTACGGCGCCAGCAACAACTGGCAAATCTCCACAAGAGATTCTGCAAATGCTCAGGAACAGGAAACAATAATTATCTAATCGATTGAAGCAAAGGACTAAAATCCTTTGCTTTTGTATATGATTGATAAATTCTACACCTATATCTATTATGACCCATCTCGTAATAACGAGCCTATTTATGTGGGAAAAGGGCACGGGACACGAGCCTGGCAACATTTGACTCGCCGTAAAAGGCATCCGTTTATACAACGATTACAATTCATGAAGAGAAACAATATTAAACCTGTTATAGGCTTATATTCTGGATTAGATGAAGAATTTTCATTTTTGATAGAAGTGGAATTAATTGCAAAATTCGGAAGAAAAGATACGGGGCTGGGCACATTGCTTAATTTAACAGATGGCGGGGAAGGCAACTCGAATCCATCTATACAAACTCGTATTAAAATGGGATCTGCAAATAAGGGAATAAAGAGAACACCAGAACAGAACTTTAAGAATAGTGAAAGTCGCAAAGGTCACCCTAACGGAAGGAAGGGAATAAAATTTAAACAACAGGATACAAACAATCACAAGAATAAGGGGAAGATCAGAACACAGGAATTTAAGGATAATTTATCCAAGTTACATTCTGGAAAAATAGCATGGAATAAAGGTGTTACTTCGGCTCGCATCTCGTGTTTGCATTGTGGCAAAATGTATGATCCTGGAAATTTTAAGAAACATATTAATATAATTTATAAAAAGGAAAATTATAATGGCTAAGCCGTTTGACATATCAAAATTTAGGAAAGCTGTGACTAAAAGTATTACAGGAATTTCTACAGGATTCAACGACCCCGATACTTGGGTTAGTACAGGATCCTACGGTTTAAACTTCCTTATCAGCGGAGACTTCGATCGCGGAGTCCCGATGGGTAAGGTAACAGTATTTGCAGGCGAATCAGGAGCCGGCAAATCATATATTGTTTCTGGCAACATTGCTAAGAATGCTCAGGAACAGGGAATCTTTGTTGTTATGATTGACACAGAGAATGCACTTGATGAAAAGTGGTTGCACAATTTAGGTGTAGACACAAGCGAAGAAAAGATGTTACGTATTAGCGCATCAATGATTGATGACGTTGCAGGAATTGTTCACGCATTTGTGACCGACTACAAAGCAAATCATCTAGACTTAGCAAAAGAAAATCGACCAAAAATCTTATTCATTATTGACTCTTTGGGCATGTTATTAACTCCTACAGAAGTTAAACAGTTCGAAGCAGCTGATATGAAAGGCGACATGGGTCGAAAAGCAAAACAGTTAAAGGCATTCGTATCTAATTGTGTTAATATGTTCGGTGACTTGAATATTGGTATGGTTGTTACAAATCACACATATGCAAGCCAGGATATGTTTGATCCAGATGACAAGATTTCAGGCGGATCTGGATTCATGTTTGCATCTAGTATCATTATTGCTATGAAGAAATATAAACTTAAAGAAGACGAAGACGGAAACAAAACTACCGGTGCCGATATTCGAGGAATTCGTGCAACATGTAAAGTTGTTAAGACACGATATTCGAAACCGTTCGAATCAATTAAGATTGATATTCCGTGGGAAACAGGTATGAATCCCACATCGGGTCTGTTCGATCTTTTCGAAAAAGCCGGGAAACTGGTTAAGGAAGGTAACAGTTATGTCTATACTTCCGGAGTAACTGGTAAAGTGATTAAGCAGTTTAAGAAGGCTTGGAACAATGATCTAGAAAGTATGAAGATTCTAATGAATGAATTCACACAAGACGATCTAATTGCAGTTATCACGGACGAAGATGAGAGAAAACAAGCAGAAGAAAAGGAAAAGGAATAATATGAACGAAAATCATGAATTATTATTAGAATTGTGGGGCAGAATTAAATCACATATTGCTCCAAAGGAACGACTAGAAGTAGCAGATATCCTTGTAGTGGTGTTTGACGAGTTTAGCTTAATCGAAGATAGTCTCTTAGATGAGGATCTAGACAAGGAGATGCGGGCAGCAGCAAGAAGTCATTTATCCGATGGTATCGAAGAGTTCGATGACGAAGATGAGGATCTATTAGATGACGACTACCGCTAAGGATTCTGGAGAATTATTACTCGAGACAATTAAAAGCAAGGATGCTCTAAAAACCATGACGCAAGTCCAGCAGTTTAAAGAATCAATGAAAAACCAAACTGTGGGTGCTGACTACGTAATGTGGATTTCTGAGCCAGTAAATCTGACCAAAATACATAAAGCTTTGGCAGAAGACCTCGGTGTTCCTCCACGTGCTATGGCAATTAGACGAGCAATGATGTCAAGAACTCAACGAGCAGTATTATTGGTGCAAGCTATGGAAATTGCAATCAGACGAACACATCAACTATGATAGGTAATAAGAATGTCGAGCTGGTATTATAAAGTAACGGGAGATATATCAAAGATACCCGATTTCATCATACACTTCGAAACGGAACTCGAGGCTGCACGATTTGAATTATCCCTTAAAGGTAAGACATTAGAAAAACATGCAGCCGAGTTACCGGGTATTGTTGAACATAGGTATGTTCAGTTACAGGAAATCGAGGCAGTATTAGAATATCTAAATATACAGCTACGTAAGGATAGATCGGCCGAGTTTAAAAAGTTTCTAGAAGCATACAATAAAACACTTAGTTCCAGAGATGCAGAAAAGTATGTAGACGGCGTGGCAAGCATTGTTGACTCTACTTTATTGATAAATGAAGTTGCATTATTGCGAAATAAATATTTGGGCATATCTAAAGCACTAGAGCAGAAGTCTTTTAGTTCTTCGAATATAATAAAACTCAGAACGGCTGGCTTAGATGATGCAAGTGTGTGACTATTTAGATATTGTAGATGAGATGAGTAAAAATTCAAAATATACTTTGTGGTATAGGAATATTATTACTTCTACGTCATCACGGATTTTAACCGGATATACAGAAAAGCATCACATACTGCCTAAAAGTCTTAATGGCATGGTAAAAATTACAAGGAAACATATGATAACATTAGTAAAAAAACAAGTAACAATGAATAATAACAAATTTGCTCCGGAGATAGAAATGACAGTAAGATTGCCGATTGAGATAGTGCAGGATGGTACTGCATTGGATTCTGCATTCTATGAAAAGATGGGCAGGGACTTTTTCACATTATTAACGGCTAAAACTCCGTAACAGATATAAATGGCAACAACAAAACTAATCATACAAGATGAATGTAACGTAAAGTTCGAGGGGCTTGATATCGTCACACGACGAAAAATGACACAGTCTTTAGAATTCTTTATGGAGCATGCACGATATACTCCAGCTTATCGGCTCGGAAGATGGAACGGTAAGATCTCTTTCTGTGATGTAGGAGCGCGCACATATCTTAATCTATTAGATACATTGTTGCCCATTGTTCAGGCACAGGGATATGAAATAGAAATAGATGATCTTAGAGATACGACACACGACTTTGTCTTCGACGAAGTAGTTGCAGATAGCTATTCACATATCACCTGGCCCAAAGGACATACACTTGCCGGACAACCGATTGTTATCAAGGAACACCAAACCGAATGCATTAATTCGTATTTGAACAACTTAACCGGTGTAAATATTTGCCCGACCGGCTCGGGAAAAACGCTAATTACGGCGATTTTAAGCCATAAGGTTCAGCAGTATGGTCGCAGCATAGTGATTGTGCCGACTAAGGATTTAGTAACGCAAACAGAAGAAGATTATATCAATCTTGGATTAGATGTAGGCGTATTTTATGGAGATAGGAAAGAGTATTTAAAAACTCACACTATATGTACATGGCAAAGTCTGGAAAGCCTAGCAAAGCGTTCGAAAGAAACCGATTTAGAGATCGATATAAACGATTTCTTCGAAGGAGTAGTTTGCGTTATGGTGGACGAATGTTTTCACCCAGATGCATTAGTCTTGACATCATTGGGCTATTTGAAAATATCGGAAATAAAAGTCGGGGATAGGATAATAAACTATTCAGAAATGGAGAATATATTCAAAGAAGATACCGTTGATGCAGTCTATAAAAATCTGACAAAATCGTCAAATGAAAAAATGTATAAATTAGAGTTCGATAATAATAAGAAAATAAAAGTTACAGGAAATCATAAGTTTTTAACTCAACGAGGTTGGGTACGAGCAGATCAATTGTCTCTTGCAGATGATATAAAAAGCATAAACCGAAATACATAAGATCGTAGAGAATGGGATCAGCATGTTGTTATTTGATATCAAAACTCAGAATAAGATAAAGAAACTATGAAACTTATAAAAAGAACAGAAATAGATAAGCCGCCCGAAGTATATACATTAGGTATAAAAGATGACCATAACTTTATCGTTAATGATGCAGTAGTTCAGAATTGCCACAAGGCGAAAGCCGATGTGCTTCGTAAAATCTTATCTGGCCCGTTAGCAAACGCCCCGATACGGTGGGGACTAACCGGAACAATGCCAGAAGAAGACCATGAAAAAATGTCTATATTGGCATGTATTGGCTCGATGCTTGGCAAAATTAATACAAAAGAACTTCAGGACAAAGGCATACTTGCACAATTGCATGTGAATGTCTGGCAGTTGCAGGATTTATTAAAAGCAGCAGCCTTCAGTGATTATCAATCAGAACTCAAATGGTTAACAACTAATCAGGCAAGACTACAGTTTCTTGCACAGTCAGTAGAGATTATGTCCGAGTCGGGTAATACTCTTGTGCTGGTAGATAGAATCGAGACGGGAAAGATGTTACAATTGCTTATACCAGATTCGGTATTTGTTTCTGGACAGATGAAGTCAAAGGACCGTAAGGACGAATATAAAGAAGTTCAAGAAATAGACGGGAAGGTCATTATTGCTACATATGGTGTAGCATCTACGGGCATTAATATTGTTCGTATTTTTAATCTTGTATTATTTGAATCTGGTAAGAGTTTTGTAAGGGTTATACAAAGTATCGGACGTGGCATTCGTGTTGCACCAGATAAGGACTTTGTAAATGTTTATGATGTATGCTCGAACTGCAAATTCTCCAAACGACACTTGACAAAGAGAAAGAAATTTTATGCGGAGGCAGAGTATCCGTATTCTGTTAAAAAGGTAACTTATTAATGATAGTAGAAACAAATATATCGTGGGGATATAAGGATCTGATAGAAATATTCATGACAGCCAATGAATTAGATGTTATTATATCGGAACGATCCCCCGGCATGTATCAGACGAAGATAACATTGACATATAACGATGCATCAGAAACTGCGACAAGCATTACATTTTTGTCATATAGACACCTTGGTTTCGAGAATATGCTCTACGATTACCTGATCAAATGCGGAGTGAGCCAGCGGTCGATATCATACGGCAAATATGGTCCTGCACGAGATCCGAAGAAGTTAGATGCCGACTGGGAAGTATATAGAAAAGAAACACTAGGATTTAATTAACTTGCAGTTATCTCCATGCCATCTTTTGAAATTTGATGGCGAACATTCCTTTCCGCAGAGGCATTTTAATTTAGACCGATTTTGTGCAGATAACTTCATTTTTTCTATTGTGCAAGCCGTGAAAGTTTTTCCAAAATTTGCATTCTTTTCACCTAATTTGCATTTACTCATATTTTCTTTGGCAGATTCGGTAAACAATTTTCTTTTCTTTCCAATCTTACTATTAGAAATTTTAATACATGTTTCATCTGAAACAATTTTATTCTTATTTGCTTCCGAAATTAATAATTTCTGTTTATCTGATATAGATTTTCCAGTATGTAATATAGAAGACATTTTGGCAAAATCTTCCTTTACAATCTGATAGATTTTACCAGACGGGACATATCTATTTTTACCACACAACATCATATTAGAAGCAAAAATCATTTTTCTTCTATCATCCCCAGATGTCATTTTAGTTAGTAATGCGTGGCATATAAAATGTTCTCGTGCTGTTAATTGCACTAAATTAGATGTAGTATTATTTCCACCGAGTGATCGTGGCAAAATATGATGTTTTTCTACATAACCCGTAATCGAAATTCTTGCTTTTGCTATAGCAATGATGTTAAAATAACACTTAGTGTATTTGTTGTCGATAAATATCATGCTGATTGCTCCTGATAGGCGTTAGAGTAGTTGGATATTGATAGTATCGCGAACTACACTTATTTATCATAAGGTATATTAATGACATTCATCCTCACGAACGAAAATAAAGCATATAATTTGGATAAGATTCCAAACGAAATTGAAGATATCAGGTACGCAGTTCTTGATTATTCTGATCCGAAGAATCCGGACTATTTCTTTATCCCACTTATATTTCTAGAAAGCTTCTCGGCACCAGCAGTGGTATTAAATATTGGAAAATACACCATACAAATGCCACTAGATTGGTGTATATTGGTATGTGATGAAGATTATAGTGATTTGGAAGTTATGCCACTTACAAGTTTGAATGATAGAGAATTTCACACAATGGTGTATAATCCTTTAAGGCATATGGTGCCGAGACCACAGCAAATAAACATTACAAATGTGTATGCAGAAGTGAAATGGTTCTTTCCTAAGTTAAAGAATGGAAATATTTTGGTTGTACCAGTAGAAGATAAACCTTACCCGAATTGTGTATTATTTGTTAAAGAGGTTAGTAAACTTCCTGATGTGATCGATATAGGGGCACTTTTTGAGTAATATAGACAGTTGGTTGGGCGAATTCTTTGAATTAAATCCCGACTCTAAAGAAAGCGATAATGCCGAAGAAGCAAAATCTTACAAGCTAGATTTGTTTAGGCAAGTATTACCTGCGATTGACAGACAAGACAAATTCTATTATCGTAACTTGAATCAGGACGAGAAAGATAGTATAGAGCCTTGGATTTTAATGCGATGGCTGGCTTCAGCAGATTCAAATAATGATCAGCCACATTATTTATTGTCAGTAAATGATTTTGTCAATGCTAACTTTTCAGTGTTAGCACCATTAAAGACTATGGGCAAAGCTGGTCATAAAGAGTTACAATGGATGCTTCTGACACTCTGTGGTACTGGTAAATCGCCAAGACGTAAATTCATTAAACCCGGCAAAGGCGCAACCAAGAATAAGTTAGAGGAAGAAATACTGAAATTTTATCCTATGATGAAAGATGACGAATTAGAGTTGTTGTTAGAAGTAAATACGACAGAAGAATTGGAAGACTTTTTTATGTCGAATGGATATGATAATAAAACTATTAAAGAACTCCTAAAGGCAGATGCAAAGCGTAAGTAAAAAGAAAATGGAACAGAATCATCAATGTAAATTCTGTAATAAGAAATTTCACAAAGATATAACCCTGGCAACTCATATGTGCGTCAAGAAACGCAGGTATGCTGACCTAGGATCATCAGGCCCACGATTTGGATTCAGAGTATTCCAGAGATTCTTTGAATTGACGACTAAAAATAAGACACCAAAGACACAAGAAGAATTTATTGATAGCCCATACTACATTGCTTTTGTTAAGTTCGGTCATCATTTAGTATCTCTGAAACCTTTGCACATGGATCAATTCATTGATTCTGTTATTAAAGGTGGGGTAGCATTAAAAGACTGGACAAAGGACGTTATCTATTATACATTCATCGAAGATCTGTTAAAGAAGGAACCAGCAATTAGTGCTACAGAAAGAACCATAACTACTATTATGGCGTGGTCGGAAGATAATAGAGAAGAATTTATTAAATTCTTCTCTGTAGTTTCTGTAAATGAAGCTGCATATATGATAAAGACGGGAAAGATTAGCCCGTGGGTATTATATCTGTGTTTATCCGGTGGAGAATTGATGTGTAGATTCAATGAAGAGCACGGTAACATTATTGGCAATATTATAGATGCTGGGTTTTGGATGAAGAAATTTAAACAAAATTCCGATGATGTGGAATATATTAAGAATTTATTAGAACAGGCAGGGTTGTAAATATGCGATCTGTACAAACTGATGTAGACATAGACGTCTTTGGCAGGGATGACATACTTTCTAAAACAGAATGCATATTTGGTCGAATAGATCGTAAAGAAAATAAGTTTGAGAAACATCCAACAGGTGTATACTTCCAAAACATACCAAGGGACCCGACAACTAATATTTCCACGTTAGATCACAGAATCGCAAGCGACTATGGCTATTTTAAGATTGATTTCCTAAATGTGAATATGTATAGCGGTATTCTGAATGAAGCACATTTATTAGAATTGTTACATACAGAGCCGCCGTGGGACTTCTTTCAATATCAGGAAATAACAGATCAACTATTCCATCTTAAGGGACATGACAACCTGCTACAGAAGTTTAAACCCAAGTCGGTTGAGGATTTAGCTATTATTTTGGCGATAATCCGCCCAGGTAAGGCGCATTTGCAGCAGTCGTCGTGGGAACATATTAAGAAAGAAGTGTGGATTAAATCAGGCAACGAGAATTATTATTTTAAAAAATCACACAGTATTTCCTATGCATTGGCAATTGTTGTGAATTTAAATCTGTTGATAGAAAAATTATCTAATGAATAAATAAATATAGCAAATTAGGAGATATTATGGCATTGAATATAACAGGTAAGATTTTTCCATCCGGCGGAATAAAAGCAACAGGCATCCCATCTGGCCCCCCTGCATTTAGCGGTATTTCTGGGTCTTAAAAATGCTTCGTCGACTTATGTAAGCTCACCAGATGGTATAAATTGGACGACACGCACAATGCCGTCAGTTAACAACTGGCAGTCTGTCGCAATTGATAATAGTAATACATTTGTTGCCCTGTCAAAAAATGCTGCAACAGCAGCAACTATAATTTAATCAATTCTACGTATTAGTTGAATTTGCCGTTTCTTAATACGCTTTTTCATTATGTTGTTTAGACTTGTAACTGAGCCAAACATTATCTCGACATCTTTATTAACTATAGTTTTTAGACAATATCTAAAGGGTATCATTTGGCCCTGCAAAAATATCGAAATTGGCAAATAACGGTTACTTTCCCACCACCATGTCTCTCCGTGCTCGAGAAACAATATCTTTTCTTCCGGGCTACGTATTGATTCATAATCATAAAAACTGATGATTTTATCATCGGAATTTTGTATAATACCAATGTATTCGATATTATGGCATCGTATACCACTTATAAACGGGAATTTGTCTTTAATATCGTCGAAATTTATCATATGTCTATATTTATATACTTCCATTCCTTTCGGAAATTTTTTTGGTGCCACTTAAGATAAATATAGAATAATGAACAAGTATTTAACAATTATTTCTGATATATCAAACGGGTCTGCATATGTGGATGAATATATAACCTTATGCAAACTTGCAAAAGAAAGAACACAACCACAGGGCTATACAGAGAAATATCATATTTTACCCTGTCGCAGATCATAATGTCTGATATAACATTTAATAAATTGTATTTATATGACCATGTAAGGCAATTGCTAATGGTAGATGATACTTTCTCTTCATATAAGGATACCGGTCCCATGTCCAAAAACCCAATTAAAATCCATAAAGGGATAGATAATAAAGCAATCTTCAGAGTATTAGGCCCTGATAGAGCACCATTAGATATTTCGTGCAATCAGCAAGTATATGCTCGTATTATGGATCCTGATAACAGGCGAGTAGTATTAGAGAAGCTATGCCGCTTAGGTCCAGCTAAGGGTATTATTACATTAGAGTTGGATGGAGGGGACATTGCATCGTTACATGCCGGACTTTATAACATGGTTCTTATTAGAACACAGGATTTTGTATCAGGGATGCAAGGCGAGTTTGTTGAGCGTCCTTTGTTTAGTGATATAGATGATAACGTAGCAATGGAGATAGAGATTACCGAGCAAGCATTTAAAGCACCAAAGCCTAGCACAACATATTTGCCAAAAGACTGGACACCAGATATGAATATTCCGGTATTTGGTCCAGTGGTTGACAGTTTCTACACTGGCCGAATCGCCGGTGCTAGAGTATTAAATCACATTAATTCTGTGCATTCATTCTCGACCTATACAATAAACTTTACAGGCATTGTTGAAATTTGGGGAACATTAGAAGAATCCCCAAATCCAACACCGAGTGCAGCACGATGGTTTAAGATTTACCCATCGACAACGTCACAAGACATAGAGTTTCTTGGATATACAGGAACACAAGCCTGGACATTTGCTGCAAACTTCATGTGGTTAAAGTTTAGATACATTCCTAGTAAAGAAGTATTAGATCCAGGCGTATTAGAAAAACTTATCGTAAGAGTTTAATCTATGAGATTATTTGAATTCATTATGGAAAGTAGATCTGCTGATTTATACCACGGAACAGATTTAAGTGGAGCATTAGGGATTATAAAGTCGAATAAAATAAGTGGAAACCATGGTGTAAGTTTGTCCAGAGATATAAGAGTAGCACCGAGATTTGGAAATGTTGTTCTGTCTATAAATCAGAATTTATTGTACAGAGATATAGGAAAAAGACTTAAACCCCAGATAGATTTAGATTATAACAGCGGAAAAGGACCAAACCAGGCAACTGAATACGAAGAATATGTAACTGGAACAATCGAAAATGCAAATAAATATATTACAAAAATATCAATAATTGTCCCACCCGAAAATATAAATGACATCGATATAGGTAAATATAAACCACTATTACTTGATCCGCGAGTTATAGTCTCTTCGCTAGATAATTTATGGACAGCTAGTATTGGTGTCGGCAATAATAATGTGCTCATAAAGGACAAACCTAAAGAATTGATGACCGGAAAAGAATATATAGAATATAGGAGACAAAATCCAAATCCACAGAAATTATCTTCAAGGGAAGAACAAAAGATATTGAAAGATCCGATGAAAGCATACGAATATGCTAAGAATGTGATTAGAGGACGGTGGCCGAAGGCAGAGCCGATCATATTGAAAAACGAAAGGACAGCATATTTGTATGCTAAAGATGTAATTAAGGGAAGATGGCCGGAAGCCGAATCATTATTATTAGAAAATGACTCGGGTCGGTTATCAGAATATGCTACGAATGTGATTAGAGGACGGTGGCCGGAAGCAGAACCTTATATAATGAAACATCCCTATGCTGCCTATGCTTATGCCCGAGATGTAATTAAGGGAAGATGGCCGGAAGCAGAACCTTATATAATGAAACATCCCGATGCTGCCTATGATTATGCCAAAGATGTAATTAAAGGCAGATGGCCGGAAGCAGAACCGAACATTAAACGGGGCTGGCAGTGGAACTCTTATAAGAATTATTTTAAATTTTAACTTACGCTAAGGAAAAATTAGGCATAGATGTATCGGCTTGATTTTCTGTAGAATTTCTGCTATAATGTCGATATGATAGCCGATATTATTAAAGAAGCAATTTTATCTAACATAGGTCCCCTGAAAAAAGCACCTAAGGAATGGAATAAAAGAAATTGTCCGTTGTGTCATACACAGGGGCATGGTAAAGACACACGTCACAGATTTGGAATACAATTTAATCCGCAAACAATCGCGTTAAACTGTTTTAACTGTGGGTTCTCAGCTTCATTCAAAGAAGGCGAAGATCTATCCAATAACTTTAAATTCTTTCTTAAGCAAATCAATATTGCTGAAAAATTAATTGAACAACTGAAGTTTGAAATATTTAAGCAGAAGAATCAAATACAAAGTATAAGAGAAGGTGAGACAACAACGTTAGTAGATCCAGAAAAGAAATTCAGGGATTTGTTCCAGAAATGGAAACCAATGGATCTGCCAGAAGGTTCGTTACCTATATCCGAATGGTTGGAACACGGATTAGATGATCCAAATTTTCTGAAAGTTGCAGAATATGTATTAAATAGGAATATCCACAATTTATCTGAGTTCTATTGGTCACCCAGCACAGATTTTAATCTAAATCAGCGTTTTATAGTTCCATATTATTACAAGCAAAAAATAGTAGGATTCACGTCTAGACTATGCTACGACACAGATGGCAAGGATATACCGAAATATTACCAACAATCTCCCACAGACTTTGTCTATAATCTTGACCACCAGCAGGCATGGTTGCGTAAATATGTCATTGTTAATGAGGGTGTCCTCGATGCATGGACAGTTGACGGTATAAGCAACTTAGGCGAAATGGGCCAGTCCAAAGTAGACATCATAAATAGACTACAAAAAGAAATTATAGTTTGCCCAGACCGAGATAAGAAGGGCTGGGACTTAGTAAAAGTAGCAATTGACAATAATTGGTCAGTATCATTTCCTAAATGGGGAATGGATATCAAAGATGCAGCAGCCGCGGCGGAAAAATACGGAAGATTATTAACAACTCATTCTATTATTTCGTCAATTGTAACCGGATCAACAAAGATTGATGTTGCGTGGGCACTCGATCAAAATATAAGGAATAGAATTCGAAAATATTAATAGGTTTCTAATAGAATACGATAAATATAGTTATGTTTTATATTTATGCCTATATTCGTTGCAGAGATTCTGCTACAGCAAAAATCGGGACACCATATTATATAGGAAAAGGTCACGGCAGCCGTGCGTTTAGTACCCATAAGAATATCCCTGTTCCGAAAAACAGATCATACATTATTATATTAGAAAACAATTTATCGGAGGTAGGTGCTTTTGCATTAGAGCGCAGATATATTAAATGGTGGGGAAGAAAAGACCGCGGGACCGGAATTTTATTGAACAGAACTGGCGGCGGAGAAGGGGGTGCTGGGAGAATAACAACAGAGGAAACATCTAAAAAATTATCTCAATCTGCAAAGGACTATTATATAAGTTTATCCGAACAAGAACGGCTAGAAAGAAAAAGTAAAACAAAAATTCCAACTACTGCAGGATGTAAATGGTCCGATGAAACAAAAGATAGGATGAGTAAATCACAAAAAGGTAAAATAGCAGTAAACAACGGTATAGAATATAAAAAGATTGATCCGGTTTTGCTAGACAAATTTATATCAGATGGGTGGGTAAAAGGCAAGTTACCATCTGGTAAGAAATACATAATAAAAGATGACATAATAAAAAAGGTATGCCTCGATGAATTAAATTCTTATATAAGCAATGGATGGATATTAGGGCGAGGACCAATGTCGGATGATAGAAAAGAAAAAATAGGAAAGGCCAATGCAGGAAATAAATTGCCACCTAAAACAGCAAAAGAAAAATTTGCAATCTCTGAGAGATTAATGGAAGAATGGAAATCTGGAAAAAGGGTAGTTACTGGTATGTCAGGGAAAAATCATTCCTTAGAATCTAAAAAGAAAATATCAGAATCTGTAATTAAGAAATATAAGGATAAGATTGATGGAAAGTGAAATTAAAGAATACAATTCTGATATAGAAACGTTGTTTATACAATTTATGATGAGTAATCATGAATTGTTTGTAAGGTGTTCCGGTATATTAGATGCTAATTTTTTCGACAATAAGCAAAATAAAGACGTTGTTAGTATTATTATTTCTCATTTTAAAGATTATTCAACATTGCCGGCTATTGAGCAGGTCAGGTCACTTACGGGTAAAAATATTGAACTTATTCCAGAGGTAGCAGCAAAAGAGGATAGATGGTTTTTAAAAGAAATAGAACTTTTTTGTAGATATAAATCTTTGCGTGATGCAATATTGGCATCACCTGAGTTATTGGATGAGGGGAGATATGGCGAGGTTGAAACATCTATCAAAGCGGCGGTACAGATCGCGCTGGTTAAAGATTTGGGAACAGATTACTATGCTAACCCCAAAGAGCGTCTCGAGGCGATCAGAGAGGGCAAGGGACAAGTTTCTACAGGGTGGAAGACAGTCGATGAGAAACTATATGGCGGCTTTAATAAAGGCGAAATAACCATCTTTGCAGGACAATCAGGTGCAGGAAAATCCCTTTTCTTGCAAAACCTTGCAGTTAATTGGGCCCAGGCTGGATTTAATGTAGTATACTTAACATTAGAACTTAGTGAAAAACTTTGTTCAATGCGTATTGATGCAATGCATACTGGATATGAAACTCGAGAAGTTATGCGTAACATCGACGACGTTCACATTAAGGTCAGGGCATCGCAGCAAAAGAGTGGCGGTTCATTGCGGGTTAAGCAACTTCCCAATGGATGTACGTCGAACGATATACGAGCATTCATTAAGGAATATGAAATTCATTCGGGAAGAAAAGTAGATGCAATCTTAGTTGACTACTTAGATTTAATGATGCCAATGAGTAAGAAGATTTCTGCAGAGAACTTGTTTGTTAAGGACAAATATGTAACAGAAGAATTACGTAACCTGGCAGTGGAACTACAGACTGTTACAGTTTCAGCTTCACAGTTGAACCGTTGCCTGCACCCTAACACAAACATTATTTCTGAAACAAATGGCACCGTGCGATTGAAAGATGTTAATATAGGTGATAAGATCCTGTCTAAAGACGGCGTATATAATACAGTTATAGACAAATGGCATTCGAAACAAAAAGTGTTTAAGATAAAGACAAAATCCGGAAAGGAGATTATTTGTTCGGGTTCTCATATATTCCCAACTACAGCCCAGGCATGTAGTATAGAATCTGGCCTCGCTATGGGGTCAATCTTGTATGTAAGAGATAAATAAGTGCATTGCAACTAAACAGAGGATGTAATTACATGTCGAAATATTTATCAAAACTCTTGCCTATTGGGTTTACTGATTTTGAAAAACAGCAGATAATTGTTGCTGAGGAATTATTTAATCCTAGGAAAATGTCGGCAAGCCGGGTAGTCGGGTATATCCGGACTTTAAAGGAATATAATGTATCGTTTTCGTCGCTCAGCAAGCGTATATCGAAAATACTTCTATTGGGAAAAGATTCATCATCAAAAAAATTCTTTTATTATAGGTATGGATTAAAAGAAGGGTATAGGCGATTTAAGGAAAAATGTATTAAATCAGCCCGTACACGAGCAGACTACATTAGTAAATATGGTGTGGAGAGAACAAACGAATTATTATCAAATCGAGGCGCGTCCGAGAGCAATTATATAAAAAGATATGGTGAAATTTTAGGTAGACAAAAATGGCAAGCATATTTAATAAAACGTGCAGCATCTTATGCACAGAAGCACATCGATGGATACAATTTTGCCAAATACAATGAAGAATTCTTTATTATCAAGTATGGTAAGGAGAAGGGCTCAGAGGTATATTATAATAAACTAAAAAATCAACGTTACAAGGTATCTCGTCAACGATATATAGATGAATTGGGGGATGTGGAAGGTCGTCAACGGTGTAAGGAAGTTAAGAACAACACATCGATAGAATCGTTTATTTCGAGGCACGGTGAAGTCGACGGTACTACCAGCTATCTCAAATATATAACAAAAATGTCCAACGATATAACCACAGCATATATAAATGGGGCACGAGTAGCATTTAAGGGAACAGAGGATGCATTTGTAGGAAAATACGGCGAGGTAGAAGGTAAGAAATTGTTTAAAAAGAAAATAGATAATTTAGCAAATTCGTGTAAATCTACAAGATCTAGATCTAAAATTTCTACAGAAATGTTTGATTATATTTCGGTATTTATTAATGGGGCCATTTGTTATGGTGAGAATGAAACAGCAATTGTGCTAGATGACGAGACCAAAAGAAAATATAAACGGCACTTTATCAAGCCCGATCTGATATATAATAATCGGATAATAGAATTTTATGGAGATGTCTATCATGCTAACCCGTCAATATATGCACCCCGGGATACACCTAATCCGAGGAGAAGGGGGATTACTTCATCTGTGATCTGGGAAGAGGATCGCATCAGACTAAGTATTTTACAGGAATTAGGATACATGATTAAAATAGTATGGTCGGCGGACTATGTAAAACATAAACATCAAACAATAACAGAATGCGTGGAGTTCTTAAATGAAAGCAATATTTGAAGACGAAATTGTAGAAATAGAATATATAGGTGAAATAGATACAATAGATATCACCACCACCGGTGACCATTTATTCTTTGCTAATGATGTTCTTACACACAATTCGTCATATGAAGAGATCGAATTCGACCCAAGTCACATTGCAGGCGGTATTTCTAAAGTTAATACAGCAGATAACGTTGTCGGTATTTTTACAAGTGCAGCAATGAAAGAAAGTGGTCGTTACCAAATTCAATTTATGAAGACGCGTTCTAGTTCGGGTGTTGGTTCGAAAGTAGACTTAATGTTCAATACAAAGAGTTTAAGAATCACAGACTTGGAAGAGGGTGATGATAATGCAACTATGGCAACAACTAAGAACATTTATGATCAACTGAAGAAGAATAGTGTGGTAAAAACTGCTCAAAAGATAGACCCATTATCCGGTGAGATCATGTCTATGACTAAGCCGAGCATGAAAGTAGACCCGTTAGAAGGTGCTGCCTCGTTAAGGTCTTTTCTGAAGAAAAAATAGATAAATAACAAAAGTAACTGGAGCTTATAAATTGTCTATTAATCGAAGAAGCAGATCTATCTTAGAAGAAATTAGTACCTATGTTCCGGTAAAGAGCAAGGAAGAACTAATAGAAGCTCGTGCTCAGCATATTATAGTCTCGGCTATTAATCTGTTAGAATCAATAGACGATTCCTATTCTGCTGAAGAAGCAGAAGCACTAAAGAAACGGTTTGTGTCTAGCATACGAGGTGCAGACCCTAATCGTTTCACTCGCATGGTCAAACGAATAAAGACTGGCGGCTACGGGGACGACGATTCTGATGGCAGCTAATCCAGCACTTGTTAAGAAATGGATACAGTATTTAAAGAACAACCAGATTGTTAAATTAAACTCTGATCCAGACACAGGCAATCTAACCTACAACAGAAAAGTAACATCGGATGATGTAGCTACGTTCCTGGACGGTGCATCAGACTATACACCCGACGAAATCAGTAATGCAATTCACACTGCACTAACAGGTAAAGCAATCTCCGGAGCACCAAAATCATTAGGCGCGCCACCAGCACCAAAGCAAGGACAGTTGCCTGCCCCGGCTCCATCGAAACAGGCACAGTTACCGGGTCCACAGCAGCGGCTGTTACCGGGTCCTGCCAAACCTGCACCTAAAAAGAAAAAAATTAATACGGATAATGCGACCGACGTCGATTACAGAGACAAAGTAGACGAAGCATTTAAAGATGATCCGGGATATAACTTAGACGAGGATGATGTCGAGAAAATTTTCGATATGCTATCTGCCAATGAAAAGGGAACTTCACAAAAACAGAAACCTGGTCGAACACAGCAGCCTGGACAGGCATCACCGCAAACAGAAGTGCCACCAGAACAAGACACAGAAAAGAAGCAAGAAAACATTCGTAAAATTAAAAGGTTGATTCGAGATACAATGACTGAGCAACAGAGAATGGCACTTTGGAGGTTATTGTCCAATGGATAAACTTAATGAATTATTTAATGCACCGTTGCCCTGGAAAGAAACCCTTCGTAACGGAGAAGAATACAGAGCCGAATTCGCTGCTGGAGATAAAGAATATGAATTTACTGCCGTACGTTCGGAATTATTTCGAGGATATAAAGACCCAATATGGGTAGTAGAATTCAGAAACAATTCGTCAAAAGACTTATCCCAGGCCTATTCTGTGACAGGCGATGGCTCATCGGTAGCAGTTATGTCGACAGTCATCGATATTATGGATAGTTTTATAAGACGCTATCAAGTTCGAGTAATAAACTTTTCAGCATACGAACCCAGCCGGAAAAAATTGTATTCTAGACTCATTAAAACATTGATTGCTACTTGGTCTGTTGTAGCAGACGGTGACGAATACTATGTCATTAGTAAGAATGCAGTCCGCGATCCGAATTATGATCCGGATACAGAAAGTTTACACGAAGCACAGCTAAGTTCGGCCGATGCAAAGGATGTTTTTAAGAAAGCGGGCGATCTAAAGAATAAGCCGTCTGGACTTGGCAGAATATTTAAAGGATTGAGGAAAGATAAAATAGATGTAAGCGATTTACAGAAATCTTGGGCGGACGAGGGTTATCCGGATGACACACGCGATATTTATGCTATACTTACTAATCATGGATTTAATAAAAAGGAAATAAACAAAGTATTTTCTTCTGTGTTCGGTAAACAACGCGGTAGTGACGAATATGCAGAGCCGACACAAAGTCCAGTGATACAAAAAATTGCAAAATATGCAAAGGACAATGGTATTGCTGAAGAACTAAAAGCATTTATGGCATCTGAATATGGATTTAAGGAATCTGTTGAATCCTACGGGAAAGCAGTAGTGGAAGACATACGAGAAATATTTACTGCAATTGTAAATGAGGAACGTTCTGACAGAAGTATATTGATTAGAAATTATCAACAAACATCGCTCGGCCGAACTAAAAAATGATTTTAACTGAAAGATCACGTGGGATTACCCACATTGAAGATTTACCACCTTTGGAATTTATTCAAACTGTGAAAGAATTAGGCATTAGCTACGAAACAACGGAAAAGTTAGATGGAAGCCAGATCTTGTTCGGCATGGACGAACTTGGATTTTATACATCCAGAGAATCCAAAGGCGGCAAAAGACATTACAGTGCAACAGAATACGACATCCAATTTTCTACAACTTACAGAAGATCAGTACATCTGTTATTAGAATCTATTCTTCCGACGTTAAAAGAGATTGGACTAAGTGTAGGTGACCAAATAGAATGTGAAGTTTTATTTGGAGAATTACCAAACGTGGTACCTTATTCACCCGACACGAATTACTTGATCTTTTTAAGGTCAACAGCTGGATTAGTAGACATAAACAAGTTGCAAAATTCTTTAGCAGACAAGTACATATCCACAGTGTTAGATGTTCCGTATACTGACGACGGTATTACAATGTCTATACGTACAGAAATGCATGATTGGAAGTTTAAAAGATCCCCGGTAATAACATTGTCAAACGAAATCTATACAAAGGTTAGGCATTTGTTAGATAAGTTAGAATATTTTCTACATGCAGGGACAATGTATGATGGTGTATCACGGTTGGACATATATTCGTTGAAGATGAATAAGTGTCCCGAGTTTATCAGTCATTCAGATTGGTCAACAGAAAAGTTAGACATAACAAACGAGCGTGAAATACTACGGCAGCAAGTTATGGACATGAAACTGGTAATAAAAGAAATATTATTGCAATACATTGTCCATAATCGTCCAAGTGCATTTGGACCAATATGCGAAGAAGGTGGGTGGATAGAAGGTGTTGTCTTCAGGCATAAAACCACCGGAAATATGCTGAAACTAGTAGATAAAAATGTCTTTGGGGTAATGAGACAGCGTGCATGGAAAACACGTAACAGTATAAATGAAAGATCGATGAGTGCCCAGAATCCTGCAAGTATCATGGGTAAACTGGACGTAGGATTAGCATTTGCATTAGGCCACCCAGAATTAGGTACTATACAAGCTAGACCATATTTGAAAAGATTAAATATACCGATAAAAGATATTATTAGCAGTATAAATGAATATATGGAATTTGAATCCATAAAATCATATCTATTTCATTTGGCAGACGAAGCATCTTATGAGTTATCTGGATTATTAGCATCATATAAAGATCACACCGATACAGGCGAAATAAGAAGGCGTACTCTGGAGACATTTGCAGAGACATTTATTAGGATAAATGACACAAAATACAAAATTGAGAAATCGACTGTTCCGTCCGATTTGCTAGAGACTGTTGCAGGAAAATATTTAATAGAAAGCTAAAATGGAACTAAAATACAGAACAATACCCGAAAATGAAGGTGGTGGTGCTATACCGGATTGCGGAACCATTCACAAATCGGAAGTAAAGCCAACGTTAGATAAATTATCAGATGATCTAGGATTTCATATCGATTTGAATGATTTCGCTATAGGTTCTACTGGTAAGAAAGAATATTCGGGTGACTTAGATTTAGTTCTAGGTGACTACGAGTGGGGCCATGGTCCTGTAGCATTCAAGAAGCACTTGGATTTAATATATAACGAAAATGACACTCGCCGAACAGGAACAATGATTCATCTTAAGTATCCCATTGTAAATTACAAGGAAGAACTACAAGAGAGAAAACCACGAACAGGGTTTGTTCAAGTTGATTTTATATTTGGCGATGTAAAATGGGAAAAGATATTCCATTTTAGTGCCGGCGCCGAGTCAGAGTATAAAGGATTTCACAGAAATATATTAATATCTGCAATTTGTACCGCATTGGCAACCGAAGTTTCAGATAAATTGGATACTTTTGGGCGCCCTGTATCCCAGATTAGGTGGAAATTTGGCCCAAAAGGGTTTGTTCAGGTCGAAAGAGTATCGACTTTTAACGAATCTTCGGGAAAAGTTCATAAAAAACAGAAAGATACGCAATTAACTACGCCTGTATTTGATTTCCACGCAGTTATTGGTACATTATTTCCTGAAAGTAACACATTGTTTGATTTAGACAGTGTCGAAACACTAATGAATGCTGTTAAGCGTAATTATGATAAGAATACTCAAGAAAAGGTATGGAAGCAGATTGTATATGACTTATCTATGCGAGATGATGCTAAAATGTTCATATATCCACCCGAAATAGCCAAGTATATTTCCGAAAATGATAAATAAGTTTATGAATAGGATTAACCTATCACAAATTTAAGGAGTTTTCAAAATGACGACAAAAGTAAATGGTGCCGCATATGCAGGCATTTGGGTAGAGAAGCAAGTAACATTTGTTAAGTTAACCTTCAATACAGACATCTCAGCTCTTTTAACAGCCGATCTTCGTGTTTTGGGTACAGCAACGGCAGCTGGTGATGGCACTGTAGCTGATGCAACTTTCGCAGTTGTAGAAAGCGCAATGGTTCAAGCACTTAAGACATTGCAAACAAAGTCCACAGTATTAGCAATCAGCCGTTACGATGCATCAGCATTCAGTGTTGACGTTATGCTAGGCCATGCAGAAGGTTGGTTCTCTGATACAGCCGGTCTTATCGCAGCAGCACTTCCAGTAGTTAATGCTCAAGCAGTTGTAACAACAGCTGGTGCAGCACCTACGGATACAGTTGGCGCTCTAGTTAGCGTTGCAGCTGGTGCAGTTACATTTAACATGGAATTTGCAGCATTTAACGGTACAATGCCAGTAGCTACATTTGCAGCAGGTGACTT
>Ga0105052_10000454_pt1 | contig 57460 bp, 43 predicted proteins | sample FRY03_FD_78094 | JGI IMG/M metagenome (GOLD analysis project Ga0105052, IMG submission 78094) | Freshwater microbial communities from Lake Fryxell liftoff mats and glacier meltwater in Antarctica - FRY-03 | ecosystem: Environmental > Aquatic > Freshwater > Ice > Glacier meltwater ... | reverse complement strand
TCTGGACGACACAGCCTGCAATCTTGCCAGCATCAATCTGATGAAGTTTCGCAAGCCCGACGGCACATTTGAAGTCGATCGATTTTCAACCGCCTGTAAGATTTTCCTCGTGGCTCAGGAAATCCTCGTCGATCACGCCAGCTATCCAACCAAGCGAATCGCCAAGAATAGCCATCTTTTCCGGCCGCTGGGACTGGGCTACTCCAATCTGGGCAGCTTGCTGATGGCCGACGGCCTGGCCTACGACAGCGACGCTGGCAGAGGCCTGTGCGGAGCCATCACAGCCATCCTGCACGGCGTAGCCAATCGCACCAGTGCCGAACTGGCTGCTGCGGTCGGCGCGTTTGAGGGTTATGCTGCCAATCGCGAGCCGATGCTCAATGTGATGCAGATGCATCGAGATGCCGTCGAGCACATCGACGCGAGTTGTCCCGAGTATTTGCAATCGGCTGCCCGCGCCATCTGGGACGGTGTGCTGGCCCACGGCCGGCGACACGGATTCCGCAACGCGCAGGCAACGGTGCTGGCACCGACCGGCACGATCAGTTTTCTGATGGACTGCGACACCACCGGCATCGAGCCCGACATTGCCCTCGTCAAATACAAGCAGCTCGCCGGTGGCGGCATGCTCAAGATCGTCAATCAAACGGTGCCGCTCTCGCTGCGAACTCTGGGCTACGACGAGCCGGCGGTCGAAGCGATTTTGGCGTTCATTGATAAAAACGACACGGTCGAAGGGGCTCCCGGCCTCAAGGATCAGCATCTCTCTGTTTTTGACTGTGCGTTTAAGCCTCGGTTGGGCGTTCGCTCAATCGCCTGGGAGGCTCATGTCAAAATGATGGCGGCCGCACAGCCCTTCATCTCGGGAGCCATTTCCAAGACGGTCAACATGCCCCGTGAAACCACGCCTGCCGATATTGCTGGAGCCTATGCCGAGGGTTGGCGGATGGGGCTCAAGGCCCTGGCCATCTACCGCGATGGCTCCAAGGAGAGCCAGCCGCTCTCCACGAGCACAGAAACCGACAAAGCTGCGGCGAAGGTCATTCCCACACCGCGCCGCGAACGCCTTCCCGACACCCGCCGCAGTGTGACCCACAAATTTAATGTGGGGGGCCACGAGGGCTACATCACTGTTGGCCTCTACGACGACGGCCGGGCTGGAGAACTGTTTATCACGATGGCAAAAGAAGGCAGCACCATCGGCGGTTTGATGGACGCCTTTGGCACAGCGGTGTCGATGAGCCTGCAGTATGGCGTGCCGCTGGAGGTGTATGTGAAGAAGTTTTCGCACACCCGATTCGAGCCTTGGGGCTACACAAAAAACCCCGATATCCCCGTGGCCAAGAGCCTTGTCGACTACATCTTCCGCTGGATGGGCACGGAGTTTATTCAGGGATTTCGCGAGGCCAATCGACCCAGTGGGCATCACAGTGCTGCACACAGCGGCGAGGAGTCGGCCTCTGGCGACGACGCGGAAAGTGAGCGCAAGCCCGCCGCCACGATGGCGAGCGGGCTGGCCGAAGGACAAGGAAAGTCCAAGACAACGGGCGAATCAACCGGCAGTCGAGGCAAGTTTCCAGCCGCCAGTGGAAAATCGGCCAGCAATGGGGCCGCCAATGGAACCGGCACAGGCAATGGTCATGCGAGTCCTGCCGTGCGGGCCAGTCAGCAGAATGGCACGGCCGCACTTCTGGAGCGGGCCGGCGTAGCGATGCGGATCGATCCCACTGCAAGTGCTGCCGATCGTCAGAGTCAGTTTGCTAAGTTTCAAATCGATGCTCCGGCCTGCGATAACTGCGGGGCGATCACGGTTCGCAATGGCAACTGCTACCTCTGTCATAACTGCGGCAACAGCATGGGCTGCTCGTAATCCCTGCAATCAAAAGTCTGCTCTGCGGGTCGCGGAATCTCACGGCCTTTTTTGCCCGGTAGCTCTGCCGTAAAGTTTGCCTTTTCTAGCGAAACCACCGGCGGTGACGGATGCGCCCTCTGAGCTAAAATCGACTGAAGCCGCTGGCGTCTGGCAGCCGAAATTTATTTCATCGAAACAATACTTCGAGTCCTGTTGCCGCATCCCGTCGGAGGTGCCAAACCCATCGCGTTGATCCGGATCCTTTGAAAAGCTCGTGCTCGTTACGGGCCCGATCCGCATCAGTTTCGCAATTTTCTACCCCGTTCGCAGGCGGTCGATAGGTTCGATACACAAAAAGGCCGTGGCAGTCCCAAGCTGCCACGGCCTTTTCTTTTTGGAACCGGCAAAACACTCGCCACCGAGCCAGCCAAAGGCGGCAGAAATGACTGGTGGGCAGGCGGGCGCTTTCAAATAGTCTTTTTGCGGCTGTTTGCAGCGATTGTGCCTGTCATCTTCTGGCCAGATCCCCCCATCCCTGCAATCCGAACCTTAGTCCGGGTTGTTAAAATTAGCATCCCCACCAACTGTATTGTAGAGTTCTGATGTGGGTTTTTTCTGCTGCACCCTGCGGCGTCCCCGCATCGATCGAATGTCTGCTTTTTTTGAGGTGACTCTTGCGACGTTGGACACGCGTTTTTCTTGTCGGTGTCTTGGCCTTGACGCTCTCGATTGATTCGGCATCGGCCGGCCGATTCCGCAGAAGCCACTGCCAGCCGGTCAATCGGTGCATCACCTACTATTCTTTTCCCAACTCTGGAAATGCCTGTTGCAATTCAACAGTTGTGACTGAAGTGATGGTCTGCTGCCCCCCTCTGCATTGCTGCATCCCAGCAGATGGGTCGGCGCGCGCTGTTGTGACTGACAAGGCGACTGACAAGGCGGAGTCGGTTGTCAAAGAGCCGACTCCTGCACTGCCGGGGTCTTTGCCGACAGAACTCTCCGAAGAAAAGCCGCTCCCCGTACCACCAAAACAGGTGCAAGCTCCGGTCGTAGATGTAGACCCACTCCATGAGATCCTAGAGCCCCGCGATCCGGTCGCGCCGGCATCGGGGGAGCAACCTCTTCCCGCAGTCATCAATCCAATCCCTGCTGAGCCGGTTCAAAGGAACCCCGAACCCGTTTTGCTCCCTACGGAAAATGAAGTCCCGCCGGCAGCAAAAAAACCTGTCGATTCTGCGCCCATCGACGACGATCTCTTTAAAGAGACTCCGGTTCAAGAACCACCTGTTTCCGAACCCTCGCCGCAGCCTCTGCTTGACGAACCGCCGGCGATAGAGCCAGCCGATATTCCTGCCGAAGAACTCATGGAGGAGCCTGCTGCAGAAGTAAGCCCGGCGGTCGATCAGGCTCTCCCTCCTGTGCCAGCCGCCGAGCCGGCCGTGCCAACTGTGATCGAAGAGGAAAATCTGTTCGATGAAGCAGCCGAAGAGGATGATGCCTCGGCTTTGCCAGTCGCCGAGGAACCCGTTGCCGCTGAGACTGAAAAAACTCCGGCCCAGGCAACCTTCTCCGACGATCTTTTCAGCGAAACACCGGTGCAAGATCAAGCCGCCAGCGACGCTGCGGGGGATGCACAGGAGCCTGCAGAAGAAGTCATGCCAGCCGATGAGGTTCTCCCTGCTGCCGACGATGTGCTGGAAGACCAGCCCGAGGAGACCGAGGAAAAAGATCCTTTTGCTGGCATCACGGCCCCGCTCAAGGCGCCCAACGAGCCGACCCGTCGCTGGCTGGATAACACCGGCGTGCACGAGACGGTTGGCAAACTTGTCGAGGTGCAAACGGATTGGATTCGGATTCTCAAAACAAACGGCGCTTTCTCGACAGTGCCTCTCACGCGACTCTGCCCGCACGATCAAGCTTATGTGGCCGCCACGGGCGCCAGATTGGCAGCGGAACAGCGTTCCCAGCAGGCGGAGCCCACGGAAACAGCAGGTCTCTAAAAACGAGCCCAGCCCAGGCGGAGCGATTCGCCTGCTCCCGCCGAATTACTTTTCGTCAAGCACAGCCACCGTTTCAAACGCCTTGCCTTCCAGCATCTCCAGAGACGCCCCGCCTCCGGTCGAAACATGGCTCACCTTCTCGGCGTAGCCCATCTGCTCGACTGCCGCCGCTGAATCACCGCCGCCGATGATCGTAATCGCACCCAAACTCGTGGCTTCGGCCACTGCCTCGGCAACGATCCTCGTGCCGGCGTCAAAGGGTGGCATCTCAAAAACACCCATCGGCCCGTTCCAGACAACGGTGCCCGCCCCGCGGATGATGGCCGCATACTGACTGGCGGTCTTGGGCCCGATATCGAGACCCTCAAAGCCGTCTGGAATCTCGCCCGCCTTGACGATCTGTTTGTTGGCCCCGGCTGAAAAATCATCGGCGCAGTGCGTGTCGAGCGGTACGACGAGTTTTGAGCCACCCATGGCTATCAGTTGCTTGGCGAGATCAACCTTATCTTTTTCCACCAGCGACTTTCCTGTCTGCCCTCCCTCGGCCAGCGAAAATGTATACGCCATCGCGCCGCCGATCAGCACATGGTCACAGATGCTGAGCAAATTTTGGATGACGGCAATTTTGTCAGACACTTTCTTGCCACCAAGGATCGCCACGAATGGTCGCTTGGGAGAGACAATCGCATCGGAAAGATAGGCGATCTCCTTACTGACCAGAAAGCCGACCACGGCTGGTTTTCCCAGAGCCTTCATGGCTACAGGCACAGCGTGCATGCTGGCCTCGGTGCGGTGGCACGTGCCAAAGGCGTCGTTGACATAGGCGTCGGCGAGTGCGGCCAAACCGTTGACATACGCTAAGTCGTCCCCTTTTTTCTCCCCTTTGTTGAATCGCACATTTTCTACGACCAACACGCTACCGGCCGGCAGAGCCTGCGCCTTGGCGATTGAATCGACGCCCCCCGTGTCTGTTGCCAAGGCCACTGGTTGGCCCAGAAGTTCGCTCAGGCGACGGGCCACCGGTGCCAGTGAGAAGGCGGGTTCAAACCCCTTCCCGGCCGGACGGCCGAGGTGCGACATTAGGATTGCCTTGCCGCCACGATCGAGAATCGACCGAATCGTCGGCAGTGCCATGCGGATTCGCCGATCGTCGGTGATGACGCTGGCCTCATCTTGAGGCACATTGAAATCGACACGCACCAAAACTGTTTTTCCACGAGGATCGATATCGGCGACTGTCTGCTTGGACATTGGGGCGTGTCTCCTTGTGATTAAAACTTGTGATTGTGATTAAAACGATTTGGCTCTGAAAACTCTGACTGGCTACGAGGGGATGTATTCAACAGAAGTGTCAGGGCCGCCGCAAGTCGTGTTCCTCATGCCCTGATTGGGTGTGATGCACGAGTCGCCAGCGATGGGTCGCCTTGCGTTAGGGTGCCGGCATCTCAATGACCGCCTTGAGCACACCGCTGTTGGGCTGCATCAGTCGCGGAAAGATTTCAATCGTTTCGGCAAAGCGCACGGTATGCGTGATCCACGGTCGCGTGTCGATTGTTCCCTCCTCTATGAGCCGGATAATCCGGGTAAAGTCGGCCGAGAGAGCGTTGCGACTGGCGCGAATCGTCAACTCTCGACGGTGCATCACAGCGGCGTGTGGAAACGAGATGTCGCTCTGCGTGATGCCCACATAAATAAGCCTGCCGCCGAAAGCGCAAAGTTCCAGAGCGCTCGACATGCTCGCATGGCTCCCCGTTGCATCGATGACAACATCGCAAAGCCTGCCATCGGTGAGCCGGGCAATCGTCTCTCCATCCGTCGCATCTCCCTTGGCCAGCACGCTGTCGGCAACCCCCATCATCTGGCGGACAAACTCCAATCGCGCAGCCATCCTGTCCATGACAATCACCCGTGCCCCCGACAGCTTGGCAAATTCCAGTGCCGAGAGCCCGATTGGCCCAGCGCCAATGATGAGCACCGTCTCTTGGGGCTGGGGTGCCCCACGGTTATTTGCGTGGCAACCGATCGCCAGCGTCTCCACCAGCGCGTTCTGGGCATGTGTCAGCCGAGGGCTCAGATGAAGCTTCCTGGCGGGCAGCTTGAAAAGTGGCTGGAGTCCCCCATCGCAATGAACGCCAAGCGTCTGGTTGTGCTCGCAACAGTTGGTCAGACCCCGCAGGCAGGCAGAGCACTGCTGACAATTGATGTAGGGTTCGACGCAGCAGCGATCACCTGGTTTGACTGCTGTCACGCCGGCCCCGACGGCCAGAACTTCCACGCCAAGTTCGTGCCCTGGAATCCGTGGGTAGCTGAAGAACGGCATCTTGCCGAGGTAGCCACCGTAATCGGTGCCGCAGATACCAACAGCGTGCACGCGAACGACCGCCTCACCAGGGCCGGGCGCTGCCGGCTCTGGCAGATCGACAAAACGAAACTCTTTGGGTTTTTCGAGGAGCAGTGCCTGCATCTGTTTTCCTTTCGGGGGTTCTGGACTAAAGGTTATAAAACCGCGTGGCCGTGCCACCCCACAGAGCATCCTGCTGTGTGCCAGAGAGCTGTGCAAAAAAGTCTCTGACAATCAAAGCGACCTCTGCGTATTGAGCCGAGAGGAGACAGACCGGCCAGTCGCTGCCAAACATCAGCCGATGGGGACCAAACGCCGCTAGCACAACCTCCAAATAGGGCACAAAATCATCTCTCTTCCACGTTTTCCAGGCCGCCTCTGTGACCAGCCCAGAAACTTTGCAGCAGACGTTTGCCTGCGAGGCCAAAGCGGCGATGTCGCGTTGCCAACTGGCGAAGTCGGCTGGCCGACCTGTTTTGATTCTCGGCTTGGCAATGTGGTCGAGCACAAACGGCTGCTCTGGTAGCAAAACCGCTAATTCAACTGCCGCCGGCAAGTGCTCTGGATAGAGCAAAAGATCGTAGGTCAGACCGTAGTGCCGCAAGTGGCCCAGTCCGCGCACAAACGCCGGCCCGAGGAGAAACCGTGGATCTGGCTCATCCTGCACAACGTGCCGCACGCCGACGAATTTTTGGTGACCCGAAAATTCCTGCAACTGTTCTGCCGCCTGCTCACTTTGCAGATCGACCCAGCCAACCACGCCCTGAATCAGCGGGTGAGCGGCGGCGAGCTCCAGCAGCCAGCGGCTCTCCTTTAATGTCTGCCTCGCCTGCACAGCGACCGTACCGCTGATGCCTTCGCCGCGAATATGCGGCTCCAGATCGACCGGCAGATAGTCTTGCGCAAGCAGTTGGCTCTCGGGGCCGATCCACGGATAGTCTGCGCTGGTGTACTGCCAAAAATGCTGGTGAGAATCGATCTGCATTTCAGTTGTTTTCGGGGAGGCCTTCGGTGTGGCCAATATTTTTGACCGGGGCGAAAATAGCCTGCACATCACGGAGAAGTTCTAGATCGAGTGGCGCTGCCGCCCACTCGGCCCAGTTGCGGATGTTGGCCGGATTCGCACTCCCGGCGATCGTTGTCGCGATGTCGGGGTTTGCCAAGGCAAACTGCAGGGCCAGCTTTGCAATGGGCGTGCCCCGGGCACGACAGAGTTCCGCTGCCTTTCTCGCAGCAGCCTTGACCTCGACAGGCTCCTTCAGCCACTCAGGCAAGGTCGCGTCGGTGAGCAGTCGAGCACTAAACGGTCCGGCGTGCATCACGCCGATTCCTTTTGCCTTGAGATAGGGGATCGTCTCGTCGGCAAACCGGGTGTTTTGCAGGGTGTATTGATTGTAGTTGAGCACGCAGTCGACATCGGTCTGCTCGCAGATAAACCGAAATATCTTCTGCGGATAGCCGCTGAATCCAATGAACCGCACTTTTCCGCTCTGGCGAATCTTTCGCAGCGCTGGCAGCGTTTCGTCGACAATCTGCTGCATCGGCACAAACTCTATGTCGTGGCAGAGAACAATATCGAGGTGATCGGTGCCGAGTCTGTGCAGCGACACATCGACGCTCTCGGCCACTCGCCGGGCTCCAAAATCAAAATGGGGCAGATCGTAGCGGCCCAGCTTTGTGCAGAGCAGATACTCTTCTCGTGGCACATTTTTCAGAGCCACCCCCAGGAGCACCTCACTCATGCCGCGGCCGTAGAAGGGGCTCGTATCAAAAAGTCGCATCCCGCATTCAATCGCCGCACGCACGCTGCCGAGTGCCTCCTCGAGTGTGATCGAGCGAAACTCCTGCCCCAGCGACGATGCGCCGAATGCAAGGATCGGTAGTTCAAGGCCGGTTTTTCCGAGCGGGCGTGTCTGCATTTCATTCCTTGCCAGAGGATTCTTCTAGGGGGCGATTGAGGCGTGTGAGCCATGGTGATGACGGCTTGATGCCGACCTCAACGGCAGCGAGTCGTTCGCTGTTTTTCAAAAGGTCCTGCATCCTACCGACAAAAGCAAGTTGGCCCACGGAGCTTGATCGGCTGTCTGTATCGTCAACACATGATCAGCCGACTCCACCGCCTTATAAAAATCCCACTTCATGATTGGCTCAAGCAGGCACTCACTCTGTGCCGCAGCGATGAGCCGACGGTACTCTGCCCAGACCAGCGGATCGCCCGGCGTGGCAGCGGCATACGGGTCGCTACGATCGACGCCCATCGTGAAGACCTCATCGATCTGCACCGTGCCAAGGATCGCCTCAAACACCTGTGCCACCGTCGGCACGCCAGGCAGCAACTGCAGTGAGACGAGCTCTGCCCGTGCGCCTCGCTTATTGGCTGCCGGATAATTGCCGTCCGCAATCAGCACCTTTGAGTGATGACCGGCCTGGGCAAGGACGCGGAGAATGTCGGGGTGGAGGAGGTTGGTATTGAGCATGATCTGATTTTATCACTCCACAGGAAAAAACTTGTACCCGTCACTTTGAGAGGCAGCGGCGCATGCTTTCGGCACTCTGCCTCGCGGCCTCAGTGGCCGTCGGCAGCGGGAAAATTTCTGCCGACAGATAGCCGTCGTACCCGATACTCCAGAGCGCGGCAACGATGGGATTGGGATCGGTCTGTCCTCGCCCCATCGCCCAACGATTGGAGTCGGCCCAATGAATGTGGCCGACGAGTGAGCCTGCCTCCAGAATCGCTCCTGCACTGTCGGCCTCCTCAATATTCATGTGGAAGAGATCGCAGAGGAGCCGAACATTGAGGCAGCCACGCCCCCGCAGAAACGCCGCCGCCTCGGCCTGCTGGGTGAACAGATTGGTCTCATAGCGGTTAAGCGGTTCATAGAGCAGCACCTGACCGTGACGAGAAGCGCGATCTCCAAGGCTTGCCAAGGCGTCAGCCAATAGATCCAGGCCCGTGTCGTGGACAATGTCCCCCTCAAATCGACCCTGCATTGAGCCGACGATCGCCGGCGCCCCAAACTCTCCGGCCACATCGATGATCCCGGCAATAAACGCTCGGGCTTGCGATCGCAGTTGGCTATCGGCGTGGCACAGATGAAGTCTGTGCTTGACCCAACCGGCGCCCGTGCCGACGGCGGCCAGCGAGAGATGGTGCGTGGCGAGCGCTTGCTTCAGTTCCTCTCGCGGAAACGCCTCCGCGCTTTCGGGAAAGACTTCAACTCCGTGAAATCCCAGTTCGGCGGCAGTCCGACAGCTCTCCTGCAAACCAGACGCACTCGGATCGCAGTGAAACACAAACGGCCCCTGCCTTGCTTCAGGCACCAAGCAGATCGTGACGGCTGACTTCATCATTTGCTGCTCACTTCGCAAAACTCGCCCGACGAACCCCGCCTATGTGGCTGTCAGCGTTTTTCCAGAAAAAGGGGGCAAAGGTGGCGGGCGTAGATATTTTCGGTCACCTGCTCGGCGACGATGGCACGATTCGATTTGAGCAGATCGGTGTATCGTGAGCCTTGCTGGGCCGCCACCTTGAACGACACATGGAGGAGTTGCCGCATGTTCGCGTTATAGTCGGGATGCGTCGGCACGTGACGGATGGCGGTGGCCAGCCGCGAGCCACTCCAACGATTCACCTTCTCAATCGCAGGCAACTGCCCGCAGTCGATGTCGATAACAGTCGCATACGGCCCGCAGAGTTCATCCACGTGCCCAATCGCGTAAGCGTAAATCTCGCGGGCCAACGCCAGCCCGTCGCCGCCAGACTCAGCCAACCCGATCAGCTCTTCCAGCCATGTTGTCCCGGCTGTTTTCAGATGCACGCCGGCGCCGGTTCGAGCCAGCGTGCGACGAATGATCGGATAGAGTGAAAACTTATCGCTCCCGCTGTGGACCGAAAGCTTGACGCTCGGCGGCAAGCCATACTGTTTGGACGCATACGCCAGCACCGCAATGTCGTCGGAAAACTCTCGCTCAAACTGGTCGAGATCACCTCCATAATCAACGCCTTTATTAAACCGGCCAGTAAACTTTGGCGCAATCGTATCCAGCGGAATCTGTTCGTCGGCCAGTAGAGCGAGAATCACCAGTAACTCTGGCGGCGTCTGCGGGGCATCGGTTTCATCCATGCTGACTTCCGTGACAAACTTCACGCCACCCCGTTTTTCAGCGATGTGGCGGTAAAGAGTACCGGCTTCTTTGGCCGCTAGAAGGTAGGTTCGCACGATCCCTTCGAGGCTGCTGCGCGATAATGCCAAGGGTTCTTCAATCCCCGAAATCGAAAGTCGCGTGGACAGTTCGCCGTGCCGGGCTACGAAGTTGTCCACAAGAGCGTCGGACGCCGGCTGTCCAATGCTGTCGGCGACATCGATCGTGAAAAAATTGCTGGCTTCAAGAAATCGCTCGACCGTATCGAGGCGAATGTGGTCGGCATCGACAAACCACGGATGCGGCCACTTGCGGGCAGCGACGGCCCGGTCGGCGGCCTCGCGGACGCTCGCTGGCTGGCTGCCGATCAATACATGCTCGCGGTTGGATTTATTCCAGACTGGCGCGACAAGAACGCCTTCCAGAGCGAGTCGCTCAAATGCGGCGAGTTGCGCTTCGGCCTCGTGGGCAAAGCGATCCCCAACGCCAAAAGAGTATCGTGGCAGTGCGAGCATTGGCTGTCTCTGCAAAAAAAATAGTCGGACAGGCAACGCTCTACGAGCCATTGAGCCATTCACCATCGCCGACTTGATAGGGAAAGCAATCATAGCTCCGCTGACATTCAGAGTTTCACGAGCGGTTGCCAGAGCGTCAAGTGACCGGCTAAGGGACCGGCTCAGGAACCGGCTCAGCATTGATGAACGACCTAGCTGCGGGAGAACCCAGTGGCTCTTTGGCGGAAAGAAATCGAGTCGCACATTCCATCCCAACAGGGGGTTCCTTTACACCCTCTAAGTCCAATTTCAATTGGGAAGTAGCCGTTGTTGGGTATTTTAAAATTGGCACACGCTTTTAAGTCTCTAGGACTCCTTGACAACTGCTTGACGGCGTGGCAGTCTCATAAGGCTCGATGATGACGAGCCGTGGATATTTATTTATGCACGGCCTGGTAAACCGAGTGCTTTGTCGCCGTTCAAGCGGCAGGGGAGTCTTTTGTGTTTCTATCCCACCAGTTTTTAGCCCACCCATTAAAGAGAACAAGATCATGAGCGGAAAAAAGTTGACGTCGTTCTGGATGGTGATTGCCTTGCTCCTGGCTATTTCAGCCACTGTTCAAGCTGCTGTGCCTGAGACCGTGCCGGTAGCAGACCCCGGTAATAAGTCCGACGCAACCGGATATGGTGGTGTTGCCCACGCCTATAAAATCGGCAAGTACGAGGTGACCAATGCCGAATACTGCGAGTTTCTCAATGCCGTCGCCAAGAGCGACACTCGAGACCTGTACGACACCCGCATGGCCGAAGAGTACGGCGGGATCGATCGCGGTGGTAATGCCGGCAGCTTCACCTACACCGTCAAGTCCGGCATGGCCAAGAAGCCCGTGGGCTATGTGACCTGGGAGAGTTGCCTTCGCTACATCAACTGGCTGACCAATGGACCCAGCAGCACTGAAACCGAAAAGGGCACCTACGACCTCAAGAGTGGCACGATTAAGCTGCCCAATCACGGTGAATTGGCAAAGGGCGAAACCGTCACATGGGCCATGCCAACTGAAAATGAATGGTACAAAGCAGCCTACTACGATCCGAAGAAGTCGGGTGGTGCTGGCTACTGGCAGTATCCAGGCAAGGGCTACACGGCCCCACCTGCCAATATCAACAGCAATACGCCAAACGATGGGGGTTCGCACACCGCTGCTCTGACTGCTTACGGCACCTACGATCAGGGTGGAAACCAATGGGAATACAACGAGGCTCGGTTCGACGATAAAGTCGGGCTGCGGGGTGGCTCGTGGTACATCAACGACAACGAAGGCTACATGGATGCCTTCACTCGTTATGATGTTTTAAGTGCCAAGTGGCCGCATTACGGGTTCCGCGTTGCGGCGCTCGGCGGCAAATAGGCTCTCTTAAAAACGCCAACCTCTGCAAACGAGTCTCTCGCGAAAACGCGGGAGCACAAACGGAAGGAAGGCTGGCCGGCGGATTCTTCGCTGGCCAGCCCCTCCATTTTTACATTGAGTTTTTTCCGACTCTTTACTATCTGTCGATGAGTTTGTTTCCATTCGCAACTGTGTCTATTCCCATCCGTCCCCGCGAAAGAGAGCCCTTGTCATGATCGCTTCACAGTTTTTAAAAACTATTTCGTCTGCTGGCCTTGGCATCCTGACCGTAGTGCTTGCCCCTGCCCTCGTTGGCAATCTGCCGACAGCCAGTGCGGCCACCTATTACATCAGCCAGTCGACTGGCAACGACAGTTCCGACGGAATTGCCGCTGAAAAACCCTGGAAGACGCTCGCCAAGGCCTCCATTGCCTATCAACCGGGCGACCAAATCCTGCTCAAGTGCGGCGACACCTGGGATGAAGAACTCCGCCCGCTAGGGGAAGGCACTGCTGCCAAGCCGATCACAATCAGCTCGTACGGGAAAGGCAACAAGCCACTCATCGACCGCCAGGATTTCAAGCAGGATCGCAGCGGCATCCGCTTGTCTGATCAAGGCGGCTTTAAAATCGTCGGCTTGGAATTCAATCGCTGCATGACGGGAATCTATGGCGAATATTCAGCCGGCTGCCCAACCAAGAAATTTATCTGGATTGAAGACTGCTATTTCCACGACTCCCTGCTCTACCAGCACTACGAAGACTACCCCAAGCGGAAGATCGGTTTGGGTGTCTGTTTTTTCTCCTTCGAACTCAAAAACAGGATCGTGCTCAGCGACATCACCGTCAAGAATTGCGTCTTCCGCCGGTTGGCTTCGGGCTTCTGGACCAACAGCCCCGACAACTTCAACAAGAATGCCTCGTTTATCTACAACTTTGGCAATTTGACATTTGAAGATTGCCTCTTTGAAGAAGGCTATCAGTGGCAATTGGGTATCCGTGGCGTCGACGGCGGCGTGGTTCGTAACTGCGTCACCCACGACATTGGCCGGGACTTCCGCTCTTTTAATGGCGTGGCTGGCGGAATGTTTTTTCGCTGCAAGGACTGGATCATGGAGGACAGCGAGTGGAGCTATGTCGACATCGGACAGGGGAGCGGCGATGGTGAGACATTTGACTTTGAGGGCAACTGCGACAACATCACGATGCGTGACTGCTTATTTCACGACTCCGACGGCCCGGGCTTTTTGATGTGCTGCTATGCCTCCGATGGTAACCCCAACAAGGGCATCCGCATGGAAAATTGCGTGCTCAACGGCAAATCCAAGCGACCCATCGGACTGCCGAGATGTGAGATCATCAACACCACCGACTGGACCGAATCGAATTGGAAGGACTGCCGATTCTATGTGTCGCCAGGTGAGGTTTTGATGCGGGTGATGGACCCCGAAAAGGACAAGCGGACATCGTTTGAAAACTGCTTTTTTAAGGATCTCACACAAGCCTGCCAGTCTGCCAAACTCCCCGCCAAGCAAACTCTTTCTGCAAAAGGAAAAGCACCTGCCGGGGGTAAGGCCGCCGAGGATGCGACAGACGATCAATGGTTCCAGCTCGATTTCAACAAGCCCACCAAGATCAACGAATTCAAGTTGAAAGAGGATTCGAAATCTGCCGTGACTCGCTACATCATCGAGTGCTGGGACAAGAAAAAGTCGAAGTGGGTTGGCTGCTTTAACGGTCGGAATATCGGCCCCGACTTCATGGCGCCGATTGTTGAACGAACGACCAGCAAAGCCCGCTTGCGTGTTTTACAGACGGCCAGTGGCGAACCAGCGGCACTCGACGCTTTTGAGGCTCATCACGACGGCTTAGGCGACACTTTCAACGTGCCTCGGGGCCAAGCCTCGCCGCCGCGCGTTGGCAAGTAAAGGGTCGGTAGAAAGCTGGCTGCGAGCCAAGCCCCCCCCTTGCCTACGGCGTGGGGGCATCGATCTTCTTGAAGAGCCGAAAAAGATCGCTGTCGGTCGTCATGATTAGCGTGGTGTCGCGGCCCAGCGTGGCCTTGTAGGTCTCGAGCGTTTTGACAAACCGGTAGAAGTCGGCCGCCTTGGGGCTAGCCGTGTAGGCCGCGGCATATATCTCTGAGGCCTTGGCATCGGCAACACCCTTGATCTCTTCCCGTTTTCGGTATGCGTCGGATTCGATCCGCTGCAAATCCTTCTCCTTGCGGCCGGCGATCTTGGCTGCTTCGCCAGCCCCTTCCGATCGGAAAAGCTCGGCAATCTGCATTCGCTCGGATGTCATCCGGTCATAGATTTTCTCGATCACGCCACTTTTGTAGTTGAGCCGTTTGACGCGGACATCCAACAATTCGATTCCCCAGATGTGCACCTTTGGCGAGGCCGCTGCCAGAATCTCGCGTTCCAGTTCCTTGCGGCCAAACTGAATTGGCGGCAGCACGCCGACGGTGGCTGCTGACTTCGCTAGCGTGGTGTCTTGCTCGGGCTTCCGTGCTTTGTCGGACCGCACAACTTCAATCAGATCGTGCCTGGCAATGACATTGCGGGTTTCGCTGCCGATGATGTCGTCCAGACGCGAGAGGGCGCTGCGTTCGTCCCGCAAGCTCTGGAAGTATTTCAGCGGGTCGGCGATCCGCCAGCGGGCAAACGTATCAACGACGACATAGAGTTTGTCGCGCGTCGTCATCTCGCTGGGACTGCCGTCCCATTCGAGAATCCTTCGCTCAAATCGGTTGGCCTGCTGAATCAGCGGCATCTTAAAGTGCAGCCCGGCCTCGGAGCGAGCAGCCGACGCATTGATTGGCCCACCCACCGGCCGACCAAACTGCGTGATGATCACCTGCTCAGTCTGATCGACTGTGTAGGCACTGCTGAAAAGAAAAATGCCCAGGGCAACGGCCGCCAAGCCGCCCAGAGGTGAAAAGAGACCGTCCGCGATACGGCGGGAGATGTGCAGCAGCGGATGATTGATGGGAAGGCTCATCATTTCTTTTTTGGGAGGGAGGTTTCTGGGGTGGCATCGAGTTGTCTGAGATTCATAAGGGGCAGAAATTGGCGGGCACCTTCGTCGAGGATGATCTTGCCGCCAAGTTGAGGGATCACTTCTGCTAGCGTTTCCAGGTAAAGCCGCTGCCGTGTAATTTCGGGAGCTTTTTCATACTGCTCCAGGAGCGAACGAAATCGAGCCACATCCCCCTCGGCTTCGTTGACTCGCTTGAGCGCGTAGCCTTCTGCCGCACTCACTCGCATCTGAGCTTCGCCACTCGCGCGGGGCACGACTTTATTATATTCCCCGTTTGCCTGATTAATCATCTGCTCACGCTCCTGCTGGGCGCGGTTGACCTCTTCGAACGATTTCTGCACGAATGTCGGCGGATGCACATTCTTGAGTTGCACCTGCTGGACGCGGAGACCCATTTCGAGTTTCTGCACGAGGGCCGTCAGCTTTGTAATGGCATCGTTCTCAATTCCCTGTCGGCCGATCGTCAGCACTTCATCAACCGTGCGATCGCCCACGACTTCACGCATGACGCTTTCGGCCAAATCTCGCATCGTTGGGCCAGGCTCGCGCAGATTGAAAAGATACTTTTCTGGATCGCTGATTTCATACTGCACGACCCACTCCACATGGGCGGCGTTGAGATCGCCCGTCACCATGTCGCTCTCGCGGTCCTGTTCGTTGGATGCCTGATCGGGGTTTGAGATGCCGGGCGATCCAAACCCGAACTCCATTTTTAATTGCCGTTTGACTGGCAGGATCGTGACCCGGTCGATGCCCAAGGGGAGTTTGAACCGCAGACCTGGATTGGCCGTGCCGACATACCGGCCAAAGCGTTGCACCACGCCGATGCTTTCGGGGCCCACCGTGTAGACACTGCCAGAGATAGCCGAGAGCAGCAAAAACGCAATTCCTCCAAGCACGGCCAGCGAAAGGCCCGGGCCGTTTGGAAATTTCGAAAACCATTTTTGGAAATCGGAAAACTGACGAAAATCTGGATATTGCGGAGCGGGAGGCATTGAAACTCGTAGCCCGAAGGCGGGTTGTTAAAAAGGGTTGGCTGGGTGGTATGAATCGCTTGCGTCGACTCTAGGCCCACAACTATACCCCATGGAAGTACCGGCGGGGGGTTTTATCAACAAGCCACGAGTTATGGCATCTCAAAAGCTCGTAGCGCCAGTTGTGATGATGCGCTACGCGTGTGGCTGGAATCCTAAAGTGGTTCTGTATTGGGCAGAGAATCCCCGTTTTAGAAGGCATTTGAGCCGCTAATTTCCTCACAAGTGTCTCCAGCGGTTTCGCAATAAACTCTAGCTCCTTCAAGAACAACTCGACCTGCCACCGCAGCGAGTAGATCTCCACGATCTCTTGGACAGAGAGTTCGGTGGCATTGGTCATCAGGATCTTCATGTCGGTATCGCACGCCTCGCGAACAACCCCTGATTCATAGGCCGTATCGCCAATGACGATCACCAGGGCTCCTGCTCGGGGCTTTTGGGTAGGGAGCGATCCGTGCGTTTCGAAAAAAAGGCTAGCCTTTGCCCGATAGTGTCGAATCGCCGATCCATTTGAGCGGATCGGTTTCATCGTGACTGGCCCAGCAGTGAAGGTCGGGCAGAGCCGCTTTGAGTCGATGGGCCAGCACATCGATCGCAAATCGCTCGCTCGAATAATGACCCATGGCGATCACCGAGAGGCCCGCTGCCGAGGCCTCCAGCACGCCGTGCAATTTTATTTCACCCGTCAAAAATGTTGTGCACCCAGCTCGCGCCACTGCCGTCACCGACTCGCCGCCGCTGCCGCAGACAATGCCGATCTGTCCGGCAGGGCGGTTAGGATCGCCAGACACCTGCACGCCAGGCAGCTTGAGTCGCTGGGCAATCTGCTCGGCAAAAGCACCGAAAGAAAGGCCGTCTGGAGCGTGGCCCATCCGGCCAAATCCGACACGTGGATCAAGAGCGTCTGGCTCAATGGGAGTGATTGCGATGAGCCCCATCATCGCAGCCAACAGATCGTTGATACCGTTCTCGGCAGAGTCCCATGCGGTGTGTGCACTGTACACCCCGATACCAGCGGCGATGAGATCGAGCAAAATGTGGCCTGTGGCAGAGTCGTCGGTGATGCGCGTGACCGGACGAAATGGCAGTGGGTGGTGCGTGAGAATCAGCCCCGCCCGCTCGCGGATAGCCTCGCGGGCCACTTCGGCGGTGAGCGAGAGGCAGGCCATCACTCGCTCAATGGTGGGTCGACGGGTGCCAACCAAAAGCCCGACGGAATCCCAGTCGGCAGCTAATCGCAGCGGCGCAATTTTTTCGAGGTTAAGAATGACGCTTTGCAAAGTTGCCATAGAATGAGGATACAAATTTTCGGTTATAGTGGCGAATCCAAGAGACTGGCCCCGAACCACCAGGGGGCGCTTTGGCCGCACCCGCCCTGATCGTCTTTCGACTGCCGGCCGCAATCTTGCACAGAGACCCCATGGACATATCCCAAATTTCAGTTCCCGCGATATCGCTATCAAAAAATTTTCGTAGCGCTCTCAGTAAAGCGAGGGATCTGGGCGTCCAAGGGATTGAAATCGATGCCCGCTACGGCATCGACCCCGAGCAATTGTCGCAAACTGGCACTCGACAGATTCGCAAATGGCTCGGGGACGAGGGCTTGAGTGTGTCGGCCGTGGCCTTTCGGACGCGGGGTGGTTATGCCGAGGCCGAGAGGCTGGAAGGCCGCATTGCTGCTACGAAGGCGGCGATGAAACTGGCCCACAATGTGGGGGCGCACGCGGTCATCAATCAGATTGGCGACATTCCAGCAGAATCGACGGGGCCTGTCTGGCAGTTGCTCATCGATGTGCTCTGCGATTTAGGCGCCTGGGGGCAACGCGTGGGTGGCCTGCTGTGTGCAGAGGTGGGTCGGGCCGCCCCGGCCGATATTTTGCGCGTGCTCCAGAGCCTGCCGGAAGGATCACTGGCCTGCGACATCGTGACCGGGGCGATCCTCGTCTACGGCCACGATCCAGCGGCAGCGGTGGCAACTTTGTCAGAGCACATTGCCTGCGTGCATGCAACCGATGCTGTGGCTGGGGCGTTTGCCGGCCGCGGCCGGGCCGTGATTCTAGGCACGGGGCAAGTCGATCTGCCGAGCGTGCTGGCGACGCTTGAAGAACAAGGCTACCGAGGCTGGATTGGCATCGAACCGGTTGACGATCATGCCGCCGCAGAGGAACTCTCAAACGCCATTGGATTTCTCCGCGCGATCTGAGGGCCTGTTTCCATCAGCCAGGCGTTTGCAGCATAAAAAGCAGACAGACCAAAAAAACACCCCCGGTTTCCCGAGGGTGTTTTCGAAGACGCTCTTCATTTTAGAGGGCTCAATCGTAGGCTATCGAAGCTTCGCCGTCTGACGGATCTGAAAGCTGTCGTAAGACCTGTGGGTCGAGTTTCTGATTCAACCAGTGAACACTGCCGTCGGCAAATCCCGTATAGCATCCGCCACCGGCATGGAGGCTGAACGGTTCGTCATTGGGGCCGCAGTTATTTAAGGACCAGTCGCAATTAAGGCCAGTCTTAGCACCGTTGGTGCCGCCACCATAAGTGCTCACTGTTCCGTCTGAGGCCTTACCGCCCGGCAACGGATTTGCGGTGTTGTTGATGATGCTCGTAATTCTTGTTGTAAGACTCTCCTCATTGGGAGGGCCAGACACGCCGCTGGCGCAGTCTGGATCAGCCCAGCGATTGGGGCAGGTGCCGATGGCAATACCTTCCCCGGCGGCAAAGTCGGACGAAGTTCCTGCAGAATCACCCGCAGGGTGGCCCGTCAGAAACTTTCCGCCGCCGTACCACTTGGTTCCAGTGGATGCAAAGTCGGGCGACCGCTTGCCACCGGTTTGGTTTGAGCGACCGGCATCTTCAAAGAAGATGGCGGTGTTGCTTGTGCCGTCGACGGCGCTTCCTACTTTTGTCGACTGGTCATAGCTCAGCAATCCGTCCTTATGAGAATTTCTTGTCGCCCCACTCGATTTACCCCGAGTACCATCGACAGAACTCAAATCGGTGTAGGCGACAGGCATGTAGTCTGTGCGACCGTAATACTTAAACTGCCCGACAGCCGTGCTGGCTGCTGCACCGGTCGAGGCCCCGGCGAATTCGTCCTTTGTAATACCGTTACTCATGCAGATAAACGTGTTAATTTTTGTAGCGGCCATTTGGGAGTTGCCGCCTGGTGCACCACCATTCGCCGTCGTCGACCAATAGGGCCGTTTTGCCTGCCACTTGGAGGAAATGCCGTTCTGTTCGATAAAAGGCAAAATCTGCACAAAAAAGGACTCCACATTGAGGCAATCTTTACCAGCATCGGTGAAATCCTTCCCCTCGCCACTGGTGGGCCATTTTCCATTGGCGCTTTCGTAATTGAGACTACCCAGGGCCATCTGCTTGACATTACCGCCGCAGATGCTCTTGCGGGCTGCTTCTCGGGCCGATTGCACGGCGGGGAGCAGGAGGCCTACCAGCGTACCGATGATAGCAATCACAACAAGCAGTTCCACGAGCGTAAACCCGGGATGCTTTCTGGAACTTAAAGATGATGAACGCATTTAAAAAACCTTTACTGATTGAAGAAGTGTAGAAGACGATTTAACAAGAAGAACCACAGAGCCGACCGAAGCATACCGATCGATTGTGAAAGAGTTGTGAGAAAAAGAAGAGATTTGTGTGAGGGAAAGTTTTTTGAAAAAAGGAGAGCGTAGGAAAAAGCAGCGAATGAAATCGTTACCCTAAGCTACGCTCATCTCGCAGCATTGCGGCGAGCGCCTTGCTGGCCGCATCGGCGGCATGATTGGTGGAATGATTCGACGAGGCGCCAGAAGAAGTCGATAATTTCCTGACCGTCAGTCGGTTCCATCTTTTGATTTCAACCTCAGCAGCGATAGCGTTTTTCTTTCGGACAGATGCGTCGATCGCTGCTTGCGAATAAGAAAACAGGGCGTTTTGTGACATCGTAAGCCTCGTAGTGCGAAGGGCATGGAGTTCATAAGTTCCCTAGGAATTCCCCGGGAACTTATTCTATCTATCTTCTTCGACAGGCAGAATACAACGAGAATGTGAGGAATTTGTGAGGAACATGTGAAAATTGGGTGTAGGTCAAAAAAATGGGTTATTTTCTGGACAAAACGATTGAATTTGTGGCCTTTTTTTTGAGAAAGGTTTTTGTCCGTCGCCGCACTCGGGGCTTTTCAGGCAGGCGGCGGTTGGTTTTTTTTGGGGCCCGAGCGTTTTAGAATTTTTAAAAGCCCGTAGCGCCAGCGAGGGACGCCGCACAGGCCAAGACATAGCCGCACATCAATCGCTCAAAGTAATTTGGCGGCAAGCGCGATGGCGGCCGTTTCAATCCGCAGGATGTGGGAGCCAAGTGAGACTCGCCGGGCCCCTGCGCGATCGGCAATGGCCAATTCTGCTTGTGTGAATCCACCCTCAGGGCCGATCAACGCAATGATCGGGGCAAGCGTCTGTCCGGCAGGGAGGGTAGCCTGATCGGCTGCCGGGAGAGTGCCGCCTGGATCGGCGATGAGCAGGCGAGCGCCTGACGGCAGCGAATCGAGGAGCGCCAGGAGCGAGTGGCTCTTGGCGATTTTCATGAGCGTGTTGCGGCCAGACTGCTTGCAGGCCTCGATCACGACCCGCTCCATGCGGGCCTGTGAGTTGTCGGTTGCCTCCGCCACGCCACGCAACGTCTCCAGTGGGATCAGACGGGCCACGCCCAGCTCCGTCAGTTTTTCTACCATCCACTTCTGCCGGTCTCCTTTGGGCAAGGCAATTGCCAGCCAGAGTTCGGGGCCTGTCCAACAAGCATCCGAAGGCAGAGCGTCGACATCGAGCAAAACCTCGTTGCGTTTGATTTCACTCACCCTCGCCGACCAATGGCAACCCTTGCCGTCGAAAACGACGATCATGTCGCCAATCTTCGCCCGCACCACGCGCACCAGATGCCGGGCCTCGTCGTCCTGGAGCGTGGCCCGGCCGTCGTGTGGGGGTGCGGTGAGAAAAAAACGTTCGCTCATAGGGGATCTCCTCGGCTTCTGGATCAGTTTTGTGTCTTGCTTGTGGCTCGCGACCAGACGCCTCTTGGCCTGAATGTGCAGAGAAAGTTTCGTCCTGACACGAGCCTGCCGCTGCCGTTAAACTCAGCCGCTATGGTACGCGAACACTGGAACCTGAAAGCCCCTCCCTTCGATGGCTCGCTGGAGCCGGCCACATTTTATTCTGGCGGTCCGCAGGAAGAGGCGCTGGCGCGATTGGAATGGCTGGCCCTGGAACGGCAGCGGTTTGGGCTCGTCGTGGGAGCGGAAGGCTGCGGCAAAAGCCACTTGGCGGCAATGGCCGTCAGACGTCTCGGCGGGCTGGGCGCTGAGGCGGTGATGCTCTCGCTGCGTGGGCTAGCGGCAGGCGATTGGCTCGAACTTTTGCTGGACCGATTGCCCCTGGATCCACTCAGTCGGGCCGAGCCCCTGCGATCGTGGCCGAAACTAGAAAACCGGCTGCGGGAAAACACGCTGATGGAACGGACCACGGCCATTGTTTTCGATGATCTCGACAGTGCGCCCAGCGATGCGGTCGAGGGCATTACGAGACTCGTCGGTGCCGCCGAACCGCGTTACTCCCGCACAGTCGTTGTCGCAACAGTCACTCCCCAAGGACTGGCCAGCGTGCCGCTTGGCCTGCGGCAAAGGGCAGCGGTGCGGATCGAACTCTCCCCGTGGAATGTCGATGATGTGGGCGCATTCCTGGCGAGTTCGTTGCATCGCGTCGGCGGCGTGGAGAATATTTTCTCCACCGATGCCATTGCCACGCTGACACGATTCGCTGCCGGAGTGCCGCGAGTTGTCAGTCAATTGGCGCAGCTTTCCTTGATTGCTGCTGCGGGGGATCAACTGCCGCAGATCGACGCCGTCACGGTCGAACGGGCGTGGCGAGAATTGGCACCGTCAGGGGCAGTGGAAACGAGCCCCACAGAGGCTGACGACCAAACCCTGCCGGTCAATCCGCGCGTTCGCGTGGTGCGACGGCTGTGGGGCTGATTGGCTTTGCAAATTTGCCCCAGCGTTTTTAGCGTTTATTTCTGCCTTCGCAGCAGAATTTGTGGTTGGATTCTGGCTATGGTAGGGGATCTATCGCTTGAAATTCCCGTCTTAGGAAGCCCCGAGCGCGAGCGACGGGGGGTGAAGATATAAAACCATCGGCAAAATATGGCGGTGTTGAGAGGCCAGTTGGCGGCAACGCATTGAACCATGCGGCACGCCAACGCTCCCTCGCTGGCGCTACGGGCTTTTCCGGAAGGAAGCGACGGTAACTCAATCTGCTTTCGGCGTTTTTTTGACCCCCGGATTCATCGGAGGAGCCTTATTTCTGGATCGCCTTGAGGGCCTGTTTGGCAGCTTTACTGATAGCCGGATTGGCGTCGCTGCTGAGCGACTCAAGGGCCGAGATCGCACTTTTTGCACCAGAGCCCATGTTGCCGAGTTCATGGGCAGCAGAGATTTTCTTTTCTGTCGTGCCTGTTTTCAGGTCGGCAATATAGCTCTCAAGCAGTAGATTTCCCATCGTCTTTGGCCCCTTGGAGCCGGCCGTGCGACGCCGCGGGGTGGGGGCGTGAGATTTTACCCCAGACTTTTTCTTGGGGGCTGATTTTGGCTTCGACGAGCAACCCAAAACGGCCAAAAAAGCGGCGGCGATCCAAGCTCTGCGGTGCATGGCGGGGTGTGAATAGAGGATCAAAGAGGTGCTCCGACAGGGGCAAAAATAGTCCCGGATATTTTGGACTCAGTAGCGTAGCAAAAGATTTGCAAAATACGGGCAGAAAAAAAGGACGCAGTAAAGAGTCTCAAGCCAACCGGCCGTGGGCCCACGGGCTCTGCCAATCGCCCCAAGCGGCCAGGTACTTTGCGAGACCGGGAGAGTTCTGACTGTGGGCCTCAATCAACTGCCTGGCTGCTTCGATCAAATCGTGTTCTTCGGCCAGATCGAGTTCGCCAGCCACCACCCGCGAACGCAGAAAAACAAAATAGGTGTCCAGCACATCCCCTCGGCAGTAGTCGTGAATTTCAGGACCGCGGCCGGCATCCCAGAGGTCTTGCACCATGTGGCCAGCCACATCCATCTTGCCTGGCTTGCCGATCAGATTCGCAGCCAGCGAGAGGCCGCCGTTAAAACGCGACGCGCCGTTATTGGTGAGCCACTCGTGCAGGTCAAAATGGGCGTTGGTATTGTAGCGATTGCGGGGCTGGTCGAAGCTGCGTTTCTCCTCCGCAAACCAATCTGGAATCGAGATGCCGTAGCGGAAAGCACAGAGTTCAAGCAGTGGCATGTCAAAGCCGCGGCCATTGAAGCTGACGAGTCTGGGACGCTTGTACTTCCGCCAGCCATCCCAAAAGAGCCGGACAATTTCGTGCGATCGAGACTGCTCTTCGTCGAGGCAGACCAGGTCGAGCAAGTGGTAGTCGACCGCCACCTTCGCGATCACGAGCGAGATAGGCAAATGAAATGTGTAGGGGATAAAATCTTTGCCGTTTTCTGCAAGCAGTTCCGCGCGATACTTGGCGATTGCCGGAGCCGCCAGAAGACCCTCCCCAGGATACTTTAGCCGCGAGACCAGATCGCCGTCTGCCACGCTCTCAATATCGAAAATAAAATAAGCTGTATCGAGTTTTGACACGCTTGTCTCCTCTGGGATTTATCGCCGCGCCAGTCGATGAACCAGTGGCAGCCACGCGCCACAAGCCTTGCTCGAAGCGACCGATTGCTCAATGAAATACATGCCTTCCACGCCGTCGCAGATGTTGGGATAGAGTGTGTTTGTGCGTTCAAACGACTCACCCCTGATGGCCGCCTCCATGGCATCAAAAGCGACGCGATAGACATTGGCAAAGGCTTCGAAGAAGGCCTCCGGATGCCCCGCTGGGAGCCGACAGGCGGCCTTTCCAGCGGCGTTCATGTAGGGGGCGTTGGGATCCCGCGTGTAGATCGCGTGCGGATGGCCGTTTTTGCGGACAAAGAGCTGGTTGGGATTTTCCTGATGCCATTCGAGGCTGGCCAGCGTGCCATCGATTTCGATCCGCAGATCGTTCTCGTGACCGTGGCTTATCTGTGAAGCCGTCACGGTGCCAAAGGCCCCGTTTTCATACACGATGACGGCATGGCCGTAATCATCAAGCGCCCGCTGCGGCTCAAAAATCTTTAAATGGGTGCTGATCTTTTCCGGCAGGAGGCCTGTCATAAACCGGCCGAGGTTGTAGGCATGGGTGCCGATGTCGCCAAAAGCGCCGGCCACACCGCTCTGCTTGGGATCGGTGCGCCACGCCGCCTGCTTGTGCCCCTCGCTTTCCAGTCGGGTGCGCAGCCAGCCCTGAATGTATGTGGCACGGATGGCTTGAATCTCGCCCAACTCACCAGCCAGCGCCATCTCGCGGGCCTGTCGCACCAGTGGATAGCCGGTGTAGTTGTGGGTGACAGCAAAAACGGTGGGCGACTTCTGGACGATGCCGGCCAGTTCCTCCGCCTCTTTGAGCGTCAGCGTCAGCGGTTTGTCGCAGACCACATTGAAGCCCGCTTCGACCGCCGCCTTGGCCACCGGAAAGTGCATGTGGTTGGGAGTCACAATCGAGACAAAATCGATGCGCTGCTCGGCGGGCAGAGCGCGTTCCTTTGCCAACATTTCCTGGTAGGACCCATACGCCCGGGCAGGATTGATGTCGTAATCGGCAGCGCTCGCCTTTGCCCGTTCGGGGTCGCTGGAAAGAGCGCCGGCCACCAGCACCGCGCGGTTGTCGAGCACCGCAGCGGTGACATGCACGCGGCCGATGAACGAGCCCTGCCCCCCCCCGACGAGGCCCATCCGCAATTTTCTTCCCAGCGCGCCGTTGGTCGCCATGTGTAACTGCCTCCCGTTGATTTTTTGCTTGTGGTCTTTGATGGGCACCCCGCTCATCAAAAGATCGCCGTCGAACTCTAGCAGACGGGTTGTTTTCGTTTTAGTGCCAGCGTCTGACGCAGGGCAATTGCCGATCGGCTGGGTGGGAGCCTACGATACGGATGCCTGCGGATCGACCGCCAGGCGGTTTGATCTCGATGACCCTTTGCGTGCGGCACCTTCTCCATGGGCTTTTCCGATCGCGGCTATTACCGTTCCGAACCCTCTTCTTTGCTGTCGGAGTGGACGGCCGTGCTAACGATCATGGTTGTGAATATCGCCGTCTGGGTGGGCAACCTGCTTGGGGCTGGCGAGCTTCCCATCAATGATTTTCTGGCCCTGCAAGGCGACCTGCAAAACCACCCGCTGAAAATCTGGGAACTGATCAGCTATGGATTTGTCCACGACGCGACAACCCCATGGCATTTGGTTTTCAACATGCTGGGTCTCTGGTTTTTTGGCCGCGAGGTCGAAGAACTGATGGGCCGGGCCGAATTTTTTCGGTTTTACATGACAGCCATCGTGCTGGCAGGTTTGACCTGGCTGGTGAGCCTTCACATCGGTCAGCCGGAAGCCGCTCGACGGATGTTTTTGGTGGGCGCAAGCGGTGCGGTGATGGCTGTGCTGGCGGTCTTCATCTGGCACTATCCCCGCCAGACTGTTTTGATCTACGGCGTGCTGCCAGTGCCTGTTTGGGCGCTGGGCATTTTCTATTTTGTCTCAGACCTAGAGGGCGCTGCCTCTGGTGGCGGCCAAGTGGCCAATGTGGCGCATTTGGCCGGTGCGATTTTTGGGCTCTGCTACGCGTGGCGAGGCTGGAATCTAGGAGGCCTTTGCGATCTTTCCAATCGCTTGAAACAGATGCGTCGCCGCATGCGTGTGGTGCGTTCAGAGGATGATTTTGAAAACGGCCGCGGTGCGAGTCACTCAAGTGGAAATCGCACGGTTCAAACCCACGACGAAGCAGCCGAGCAGCAAGCAGTCGACACCATTCTAGAAAAGATCAGCCGTTCTGGTGAATCGAGCTTGACCGCTCAGGAGCGGGAAACCCTGACGCGGGCCAGTCAACGACTCAAAGATCGGATGCGTTGAAACGCCAACGATTGAATGCGTTCATGCTGCTCTAGCCTTTAGCGAATCACAGGGACAGTCGTGGAGGCCGTGCGTGAATCGGGATGGGCTTGGCGACGCAGGAAGTCGATCATCGAGACAAGGTCTTTGTATTTGACTTCGTCGAAATGACCCGAGAGCACGCCGTACACCTGCCCGCGCGTGTCGAGGAGCACGACATTCGGTGCGGCTGGCAGCATGCCAAATGTGCGTCGCATCGTGTCGTCGAAATCGAGCCAGACTGAAACGGCTGGTGAATCGGTGCGAAATCGCGATCGTGCGACCGGTTGCAGTGGCTTGGGTACCTCAGGCAAGCACGCCACCGGCACAACATGCACATCCGGCACTCGCACCGTTGTCGGCCAGCCAGGAATGCCCACGACAGGCTGGCGGGCCCAGTCCGCTGCCGTCGCCTGCTCAGCAGTGGGATGAAATTGCACATGCAGCTTGCGACCCAGAGCCTGCCCTGCCTCCGAACCCTTGCGTTCAGCGTAGACCAGCACCACGACATCGCCTTGCATGACGCCCGTTTCGCGACGGTTCCGAAACTGATCTTCCATGGCAATATTCACGACACGCTCCCGAGCCTCAGCAGGGCTTCCAAGGAGACTCAAGAAGCCTATCGCGACAACGATCAGCATACAGCGGCCAGACAACCGGAGGAGTGTGTTAAAAATGTTCATGACTATTGTAAGGAGTAGTAAATTCTCGTTTTGTATCGATCGAGTCAAAAAGTTACCGCCTGATGGCGGTCGATAAAAAGGAATTACCGCGCCCAAGAAGCCGGACACAAGATCGGTTTGACCCCATTGGTTACAGCCCCAAATCGTCAGGTGATTCAGGAGCAACGAGTGGCGTGGGGCGGAGGATGGTGAGGATGGCGGGCAGAACAATCAGCGATATCAGCGTGCATGTGGCGACGCCAAGGGTGAGCACGCGACCGAGGCTTTCCAAACCCCTGTGGCTGGCCACCATCAATGCCCCGAAGCCGAGGATCGTCGTCAACGCATCGACTAAAACAGCATTGGCTGTCGAAGCACTGATCCGGTACGGCCCGGTCCTTTCCAAGGCATCGTGCATGATGTGAACTCCGTAGTCGACGGCGATGCCCAGGATCAACGGGATGCCGATCAGATTGGCCGGGTTGAGATCGATCCCCACGAGCCCCATCAGCCCAAAAGTCAGCGCCATGCCAAGGGCCAGAGGGAGCGCTGCCAAGAGCGCGTGCGAGAGATTACGGAAGTCGAGCCAAAGCACGGCAAAAATCACAATCAGCGAATAGAGCGCCGCTTGCTCGTAGCTGCGTTTCATTTCTAGCGACGCCTCGTAAGCCTGCAAGGGATTGCCCGTGGCCCGCGGATCGACGCTGCGCAGATCCTTGACAAATCGTGTCAGCGATTCGAAATCCCAGATGTCGCCGCGACCGTAAATTTTCAGGAGGTGCTTGCCGCTCTGGCCGACGAATCGCTCGACCAGGCTGGGCGGTAGGTCTTGGAGCGTGGGCGACTGGGGATCAGCCACGCCCATCAGGGCATGCAACCGACTGAGAAGATCACCAGCGGCTTGTTGCTGGAATCCAGAGAGCGCCTGATAGCACTCGTTGGGGCCCATCCGTCGCAGCGTGTCGCGGACGCGTTCTAAATGCCAGGCACTCCGCAGGCCGCCCGGCCGCTTGGCGGCTTCGCCCTGTGCCCAGGCAAGAGTTTCGCCGAGAGCATCCAGACGATCCAGTGGGATTTCTGGCGAACGCTCCGGAAGCGTGGCCAGTCGGCCGCGAATCCGTTCGATCAGCGGGCGTTTGAGTTCTTCGTCAACCGGCAAGAGGGAGGCGATCTCATCGACGCGTTCCACGCTCGCCAAACTCAACAACTGTTGTTTGCGTTCCAGAAGTTGTTCCCGCGAGTCGGCAATCGAGAGCGCATACCAAACGCTCTGATCGCATTCTGCGAGGAGTTTTTTTTCCACCGCCACGCTCTCCAAGCCATCGGCCTGCATGTTGAGCAGGTTGTGGTCGTAGTGGAGGTCGTGAACTCCGGAGGCGATTCCCAGCGTGGCAGCCATGCCCGCCAGCGCCACAAACCGTGGGTGGCGGGTGATTGGAGCGAGCCATGTATGCACCGGCACAGGCGTGGGAATGTGACGGCCGAATCGGCCCCGGTCAACGATCACAACCACCGCCGGCAGCACCAAAAGTTCCGCCGCAGCACACAGCAGGATGCCTCCGCCGGCGATCATTCCCAGTTCTGCTACTCCGACAAAGCTGGTCAGTGCGGCACAGAAAAAGGCGACTGCCGTCGTGATGGCGCCCGTTAAAATGCCGGGCCCCACCGAGGCACTGGTTTCTAGCAAGGCCGCTTCACAGGGAGTGCCGTTGCGGCGGAGTTCCAAATAGCGGCCAATGTAGTAGGTGCCGTAGTCGATGCCGACGCCAATCATGGTGACGGTGAACGTCACGCTCAAAATATTTAAGTGGCCCACGCTGGCCGTGGCCCAGGCAAAGGCCCAGGCCATGCCGATGACCAGCACGCCATTGGCCATCAACGCGTGCCGCACGCCGCCAAAGCCAGCGATGATTATCACGATGACCGCCGCCAGCGAAAGCCCGCTGGCCCAGATCATCGATTGCTGACTGGTGCGCATCTCATCGTCTTCCATCACAGGCAGGCCAGTCAGGCCGATCGTCACATCGGGATGTCGAACGGCAACCAGATTGATCAGCCGCCGCAGTTCATCTGTCGCAGCCGACGCACCGGCAAACCCACCAGTGGCTTTTGCCAGTCGCAGGAGCACAAATCCCAACCGCCCGTCCTTGGCCAAAAGATGCTCGCTGGAAAGATCGCGCAGCGTAGAGAGCGACTCGGGCATGCCGGGCCACGGAGAGACATATTCGGCGGGCTTGGATTCACTGCCGCGATTCGCCGCCTCCAGACTCGCCAGCAGGCTTTCGCTGTAGCGTTCCAGGGATGCCGCCGGGGATTCATCAGTCGTTTTCTCATTCGCCGATCGGCCCGCCACCATCTGGCTGGCGAGGCCGGCCACCATCGAGCCAACCTTCAACTGCGCCCATCCCCCATCCAGAATCGGCTGCGTGCGTTCGATGAAGCGGTCGATGGCGGACAAGTCTGCCGGCGAGAGATAGTGCAGTCCCTTCGCCCGTATTTTTGCCAGATCGACTTCGTGCAACACCGAGTGAAACATCGCCCCATCGCGGGCCAGTTCCTCCGAGACCTCCTCCAGCACTGCCAGGACATTGGCCCGAGACTCGCCCTCCACCACGATCACCGCATCGTCTTCTTCACCAAATTCTTGGACATAGTCGATCCAGAGTTTGTTGTAATCGCTGTGAGGGTCGAGCAAATCGACGCGGCTCACTTTGTAGCCCAGCGTCTGGGCCGTCCAAACGCCAGATGCGACTGCCGAGAGGATTGCCAAAGACAGGATGGCGACAGGAGCCCGCAGGCAGATCCGCGTCCACGCGACGAGCGCTTGGCCAAGCAGACTGGGGTGGCTCCTGAGCGACCGTTGCGTGAAGGCATCGCGCTCATCACCGTGCTGACTGTCGCGATCGAAGTCGTTGTTTGGTTTGGAACTGTGATCCATCGACCTTTGCCCGATTGTTCTGACGCAACACAACTCGTTTTGAATCGCCACAATGGCGGTGGCCGTGCTTGGGGCGGGGATGGTAGGGAAACTGCGGCGATGAGCCAACACCCTCTTGGTGGCGGTGTGGCAAAGGCTGGCAGTCTGGGAAACCCCTTGAGAAATATCACGGGAATACCCCACGAAAATCATTGGGCCGCCGGGCCGCCGCTGGCCGAAAAAATCAGCGGCTCGCGCGTCGCCATGCCGAATACTCTCTCCCTCTGACGCAACGAGTGGAGGAGAACATTGCGGCCGTCGCAAAGGCCAGAACAATATTAGGAAGGGGAATCGAATGCTGGCAGACCCGTATCAGCACATGCGGCAGTTTTTCTGGCGGGCTTTCGCGGCACTAGCACTGCTGGCCTCTGTCAATCGACTGATACCCGCCGGGCCAGTTCAGGCCGCTGAGGCTGCCGTCTCGATCAGCCATCTGACAGCCATCCTCAGCGACGGTGGTTCGTCGAGCCGCGAATCGCGGCGGCGGGCAATTGCAGCAATTCCGCTGAAGGGAATGTCGGCAGCCGATCGACAGACTGTGGATCGCTGTTTGCGATCGACGACACTCTACCGCCGTCTCCCAGCCGAAACAGTGATCTGCGATCAAGACCTACTCGAATTTGCCGTTCGAAAGCCAGAGGCGATTGTCGACATTTGGCGAACCCTGGGGATCAGTCGACTCGCGCTTGATAAAGTTGCGCCTGGCCAATGGCGTTTGTCGGATGGCTTCGGCACAGTCGGGGCTCTGCGACTCTTGCAGCATGAGCGGCGGGGCGCAGGCTGCGCGCTTGTCTTGCACGGCCGGGGTGCCTATTCAGGGCCACTCTCGCCCACGGAGTTAACCGGCACATGCCTCTTACTGGTGCAGTGCTCTGCCGCTGAGCCAACGGTCGACGGGCGAACGCGACAGACCGTTCAGATCGATGCCTTTGTCGACATGGACGGCATCGGCTTGGAGATCGTCACCCGCACGCTGCAGCCGTTGATCGTGCGTTCCGCGGCGGCCAATGTCCATGAGATCTGTCTGTTCATGGCGAGTTTGTCCAAATCGGCTGCAGAGAATCCGTCTGGTGTTGTCCACCTGACAACCCGTTTGAACCGCACCGATCCGGCCGATCGCCGTGAGCTAGCCGCCATCGCCCGGGCGGCCGCCGTAGACGGTCGACACCGGCCAGACGATCCAGCCGCAGGCCAGCGGCTACAAACAGAGATCGCCTCTCGCTGGCTGCCGGCTGAAGAACTTGACCGGCTGCAGAGTCGCTAAGTTTTTTGCCAATTGGTTCGCAAGTTTTCCCAGAGTCCATGCCTAGGGCTCATCACGTGAAACAACGCGAATTCGATGCCTTGTGGGGTGCGAAAGCCGTACGCTTTTCTGATGGTCAGTTTTGCCTTGCCGTTGAATCCCTCGACAACCCCTGCTTCCCGTCTTAGGAAGCCCGGAAGCTGAGCGACAGGGGGCGGGGCGAAAAACCATCGCCAAAATATGGCGCTGGCGCTCAACAATTCGGCACGCCAACTCCCCTCTCGCTGGCGCTATGGGCTTTTCAGGAAGGAAGCGGTGGAGTGCTTCCAGGCTGCCCAAAGCCGACGCGCCGATCACGTCATGCGGCAAGGCACGGAACTCGGACTTGCGGTGCTCCCGTGGGTTGCGCCAGCGGACAGCGATAAGAAGTTGTCCTTTATCCAGTCCAGTACTGGTCTGTCTCGACTACGCAGTGGATATCGATCGACCGGCGTGACTTGAGATTCACTACTCGACTTGCGAGTTACAGGCTCGATACGACTTGCGAGTCACAGGCTACCGTGTTGTGTCTGGGGTTGTGACCGGGGCCACCGCCAGACGCGTTCTGGCCTCTGACGCCACCAGATAGGGCCGCTTGTATTCCGGCATGTAGCCGCGGGCACCTCGCACTGACACTTGCTGGCCGACCATGGGCGCAAGATTTAAGTTTGGTGTCGGTGTCACAAAAACCAAGACCTGATTGTTGCCATCGACAAGCGCCCACCGCGGCGCATCGGGCCGCCGCGACACAACCGTCGCCAGCCGCCCTGTTGTTTCCACTTGGTCGGGAGGTGTCCATGTTGTTTTGCCATCGGCCGGCACACCTCCCGGAAAGACGCCCGGCCGAATCGGTCGCGTGCCGATGCCTGAAAGGCTCGACCACATGCTGCCCAGCCGCAGGGGCGAATCGTCAGCGGGTGTACTGGCCGCGAGGGCCTGATGGCGGTTTTGAATCGACTCAAACCGCGACAGTCGGGCGTCGATCGCTTCGGCCCGCAGTCGCTCACTCTGCGTGGTGGGCCGAGCTTGCGAGAGACGCAACCGTTCGCGGAGCGGTGCAAGGTTCCACGATTCGCTCGGGCCAGCCACTGCCAGCGAGAGCGTCAGATCGATGTCGGCGAGTTCATCCCCCGAGCCACCGATCGCAGCGTCGCTGACGGCTACGGGAGCGACCCGAGTCTGCGAATCAAACACGCCGCTGCCCAGCGGCAGCCAGCCGGCGAAGAGCCGTTTGGCAGTGGCCACCGATGCCAATGGTTGTGGGGCCGGTGCTGGCTCTGTCAGCGGCGTCTGGGACAGGGGTGCCTTTTCGTCTTGAAGAGAACCATCCCTTGGGGCGTTGGCCAGAGCAACCGCCAGAGCAATCGCCTCGCCGGCCGTCTGAATGGCCGCCATCGCCTCGCCCGCCTTGACGGCCGTCGTGGCCTGGGCTGTCGACTGGGCTGCGACAAGCGGCGCAAGCCCCGGTGGTATTTCCAAATCGGCCAGTCGTGCCCAGCGAAACTCTCCTGCCGGTGGCTCAATGCGAACCCACAATCCCTGATGGCGGCCCGCTACGATCCGCACCTCTTCAATCACCTGCACTCGTTCGCCAGCCTCGAGCCGCACCTGTGCAACGTGCCGCAGGTCGTTGAGTTGCGAACCAATTCGCGAGATTGCGCCATCGGATACGATCACTCCGCTGCGGCGACTCTTTGGCAACGCCCGACCGCCGTCGGTTAATTCTACGATTCCAGACTCGCTTGCGGCAGCTTCATTGAGCATTGCTCCGTCATCGATATCGCAGGCCCGTACCCAGCTAAAGCTGCCTTCGACAGGCCGCACGGCACAGGCGCCCGCAGGATCGACTGACCAGATTTCAACCGTCTGCCCATGCACGAGTCGTTCGGTGGGATAGAAATCTTCGCCCGGCCCGGCCCGCAGATAAGCGTGATCACTGACAACTCGCACCGTGGCCGGCAGGGGCGAGGCATTTTCTGTCGGTTGCTTCAAATCAGTTGTGTCTGGGGCGATCGGCGGCGCAGCAATGGCAATCGTAATCACGCCGCTGAGAACGCTCAAAACAATCACAGACTGTTTCAGCAAGTGACGCAGGCAAGTCGTTTGCATATCGGCGAATCCGTCCTTGGAAGCCGGGCTTTGGAAGTGGCCATTCGCTTCAGCCATCTCTTCATCATGTAAACAAGCGCGTAGACGAGGCTTGGGCGACCTCGTCTACGCGCTGCCTAGAGCCTGCCTACGCAAACCACATCCTTATCTTGTAGACCACGCCTGCCGGCCGCTCAAGCCTCGATTTTTGCATCGGCCGACGACCGGTAAATAGAGCCACAAATCAGCCCATACCCCCAAAGAAAGACCCCTCACAAGAGGTGACTAGGCCATGGCTGGGGGAGTCAGGAAAGCTAGGACGGTTTGCCTGCGGGGGGCCCCGAGCATGAATCCGGAGCATGAGCCCCGGATCGAGTCAGGCGTGAGCGATGCAAAGACATCGCCGCATGGCGGCGATGGATGGAGAGGCGTTTGCTACGCAAAACACAAATGCCCCTGAACTTTCCATTCACGCAGGCGGGAATCCAGAATCGAAGTGCGGCTGCTCAAACGCTTTTCTACCAGCGATCTTGAGGCCTCTGGAGCACTTCGCCCAGCAGGATGACCTGCCGCACAGTGGCTGGGTTTCGCAGCAACTGCGCCAGTTGTGCGGCTGGCGCCAGCGGCTGAGATCGCGTTGCGACTGCACCGTTTTTAAGTCCCTCTTCGGTAAGCTCCGACGAGAGGTGTTTGAGTTCGTGCCCAAATGCATTTTGTACGTGCCTGCTCAGATCAGTTCCACTGGTTGTGAGCGAACCCAGATGATGCTCTTGAGCCGATCCAGAAAGCCGCGAAGTCGCGATCGGGATTGGCGGCGGCAAGGCAGGTCCCGTCGCCTGCTGAGATCTGCCTGGCGACTTTTGTACCCGCTGCCGGGCAGCAGTGTTACCCTGAGATCGTCGCTCTGCTGGTTTTCGCTGTGTCGACGAGCGTTGCTGCGCGTCTATCCGGTCCAAGACAAACGCCTCGATCTGCCGCTTGAGTTCGTTGGACGCCTCGTCTTCTACGTCGGCATTTGGAGCCCGCTGCGGCCGCCGTTGTGCTTCTTCCACTTCCTCTGCCGGCATCGCTGGAGGCCGTTGTCCAGCACCACCAGAAACTTTGCGGAAGACAGAAAAGACCTGCGACAAAATCCAAAAACCCACAACTAGAAACGGCAGCAGGGTTTCTAGAAAATCCCAGCCAGCGGCAAAGAGCACTCCGCAGAGAATCCCGCCGGGTTGGAATATATTCATGTCGAGCATCGTTTCTTACAGGCTACTGGGCCGCCACGATGGTTGCCGTTGAGCCAGTGCCGGCAATCGAACGCCGCATGTCGGTGTCGGCCTGCAGGTTCCGCAATTTATAATAGTCGGCAATTCCCAGTCGGCCCGAAGCCAGCGAATCGGCGATCGCCTTGGGAACCTCGGCCTCCGCTTCAACAAGCGCCGCCCGACTTTCTTCGATGCCAGCCACCATTTCCTGCTCTTTGGCCACGGCCATTGCCCGGCGGCCTTCGGCGTTGGCTCTGGCCACACGTGTGTCGGCTTCGGCCTGATCGGCCTGCAATCGCGCGCCGATGTTGCCACCGACATCGATGTCGGCAATGTCGATCGAGACAATTTCAAAGGCCGTGTTGGCATCGAGTCGGCGGGCCAGCACCGTTTTGGAAATCATGTCGGGGTTTTCTAGCACATCGCTGTGACGCTCGGCTGAACCGATGGCCGAGACGATTCCCTCGCCAACGCGGGCGATGATTGTTTCCTCCGTGGCACCGCCGATCAACTGATTGAGATTGGTGCGCACCGTGACGCGGGCCCGCACCTTCAATTGAATGCCATTTTTGGCGACGGCATCGAGCGATTCACGGCCACTGTTTTTACCCGGACAGTCGATGACTTTCGGATAGACGCTCGTCTGTACGGCTTCTCGCACATTGCGACCGGCCAGATCAATGGCTGTCGCCAATTTAAAATCGAGCTCTTTGATCTTGGCTTTATTTGCGGCGATGAGCGCCTGCACAACCAGCGGCACGCGACCACCGGCCAGGTAATGGGCTTCCAGCGCCTGCAAGGTGACGCCGCTTGAATCTCCAAGCCCGGCCTGCACGGCCATGATCTTACTGCGAACGATGACGGTTGGATTGACTCTCTTAAAACTCATGGCGACAAGGTCAAACAGACCGATGCCTGCGCTCGATGCGTACGACTGCAGCCAGAGCCGCAAGTAGCGAGCCAGCAACCCAAACACAATCAACAGCACAAAAATTCCCAGACCTAGCAGAATCAATGTCGGCATTGCAAAACTCCACTCGAAAACGAGGCACACACAAGGGAACAAATCTAACGCTAGACTCATTCGGCGAAAGTCGCCCGTCAAGCAGTGGGCGGATTCAAACCCTCGAATTCAAACTCCTCCAGCGTTTGTGAGAGCCGAGAATCGAGTTCGGGGGCCTTTTTTTCCGATTGAAACGATTCTCCGGCCGGCCGGTCATCGCTATCCATAATCCGAACAACCAGAGCCGTGCCCTGCACGCCGACGGCCTCCACCCGCGAGCCCACTTCGATCGGTCCGCTCTCGCTCAACGCTTCTAGAGGAATGCCATCGATCTCAATGCTGCCCCACGGCAAGAGCTCGCTGAGGGCGCGGCCACTGCGGCCGACAAGCGTGCGAGCGTGGCGGCGGCGATTGGCATCGGGCAGCATGTCGGCCGCATCGGGGGGCGGCGGCAACACTCGACGCCCAAGTGGCGTTTGCGGAAACCAGCGAAACGCCAGCCCCAATACACAAGGCACGCTCACCACTGTAATTGCCAGCACGGTCATTCCAGCCACGGCACCCAGCTCTAGAAAAGCCGTGGCGATCGCGGCAATGATCGCCGTGATGCTGACAAAACCAAGGATGCCCCCCGACGGCACAAAAACTTCAAGTGCCATCACGCTTAAGCCGACCAGCAGCAGGAGAACCACCCAGAGAATTGCATTCATAGTAAGGAGTTCCCAAAAAGGCAGACCGTTTGCCAGTGGCTCAGACGGTGCGGCACAGGCTTACATCTCTCCCTATCCCAGGATGGTCTGCACATGCACGCGTCCATCGCGCACCAGAACGACGCGGACGGCCGTACCGGGCTCAATCAGCCGGCCGTCGCTGGTCACATCATGCAGCCGGCCGGAAATTCGTGCTATCCCAGCCGGGGCCAGCCGCGTCGTCGTCGTTCCCTCAAGGCCCAGCAGGGCATCGAGGCGACTATTGTCGAGGGATTCATCGGCCATGGATGGCGGGGCCAAGAGCACATGCCGAAAGATCGGCGCCGAAGGGAGCCAGCGCCGCACAAGCACGCCGATCAGGGCCACGCCAACGGCCGCACCGAGAATGCCCAACAGCGACCACTGCAACTGGCGAATCTGATACGCGTTGGCCGGCAATACAAACGACTGGCTGGCCAGCACAAGCGACGCGATCACCAGCATCCCGCCGCCAAGGCCCAGCACCCCAACGCCTGGCAGCACGAAGATCTCGGCCGCGAGGCAGAAGAGGCCCGCCAAAAAAAGCATCACCTCCAGCCATCCCGATGTGCCGTGCAGATACTGGCTCCAGAAGTAAACGATGAATGCCACCATCGAAATAAAACCCCCCAAGCCGACGCCCGGCGTGTGCAATTCGATGGAGAGACCGGCGCCGCCAATCAAGAGCAGCAGCCAGGCCACGCCCGGACTCGCCAGAGCGTCGAGCAGTTTGTCGGCCCAGCCGGGCTCCGAGACCGCGATCTCGCCCGTCAGGCCATAGGCCACCACGAGTCCGTCAAACCCCGTCACCGTGTGCGTGGCCACGCCCAGCGACAAAGCCCTACTGCCATCGAGCTGGATCGGTCCCACGCCGACATTGGCTCCTACCTTCCAAGCCTCGCGATCGTCGCGGGCGTCGAGTTCTTCCGGGCAAAAATAGTCGACGCGGCCCGTGGCTGGCTGGGTGTCGCGGTGCACGGTGATCCCGGGATTCACAAGTGCCACTGGCAACGACCACGAGCGGTCGCGTTTTTTGGCCACGCCCTCCCGCCATGCCACGGCAATCGCCTGCGATTGCCTCTGGCCAATCGTGGCGGCTCCCTCACCCCCCAGCACGGCGCCGGCATGCATAACCAGTTCATCGCAGGCAACCGCCACCAGCGCCGCATCGCCCCGGGCCTCGCGAGGAATGTAGGCCACGCTGCGGACGCGGGCCGAATCAAACGAGGCCAGATACGTTGCCAAAACGAGACTCTGTTCGGGGTCGCCGCCGGGGCTGTCAATTCTCAGGCAGACAAAATTATCACCTCGGGAAATCGCCGCATCGATACGGGTTCGTGTGCGGGCCACGGCATCGGCTGTGATCGGACCACTCAGCACCACCTGCACTCCCTTCCAGCCGCCGTTGAGCGACGGATCGGGCGCTAACGACTTCTCGTTCAAGCCCAGCCCGCGGGCCACTTCGCTGGGCGTGCGGGCTAGAAGTCGCACGATGCCCAGCTCTCGAGCGCGGCGGCCGCTGAGTGCGATGGGCATCGGTCGCAGCTCATCGACATTGAGCACGGCTGTTGTTTCCTTGAGTTTTTCGATCTCTTTAAGTTCGACAAACTGCTCACCATTTTCAGTCGAGACGCGGGCCACCTTTGCGGCCGGATCGAGCAGTGCCAGGGCCACTGCCGGCGGCACGGTCTTCCGCCGCGTGGCAATCTGCACATAGGCCGCCCGCATCGCGTCGTCCACGACTGGCTCGTCGGTATTGGCTGGGCCCAGCACCGCGTCGGCTGCCATCACAATCTCTTCGCAGGCCAGAGCCACAAGCACGGCATGACCTGTTGCCCCGCTGGGCAAATAGGCCACAGTCTTAATGCCGGCTAGCCGATTGGTGCAGAGGAATCTGGCGAGTTCCAGGGAGCGACCGAAGTCGCTGGCCATGCTGCTATTTCCGTTCGCGGCCGCCTCGCCCGCCACTTCGGAGGTATTCTCGTCGGGCTGATCAAACCGCAGCACGAGCACTCCTCGCTGGTTCGCTCGGCCCTTGAGCCGATCGATGTGTCGCACAATGGCCGCTTCAATTTGTGTGTCGCGGGTGCCTGTGATCGGCAGTCGCAACGAGAGCGTGATAGCCTCTGGTGTTGCGGGTGCTGCTGTGTCTTCAGGCTGTGCGGCCCGTGCCGTAACGGCGTCACCAAAAAAGGATCCCACCAGTCCATCAAGGGTCACGGCACAGACCGCTACAACCCAGAGAGCACTGGCCAACAGGGCATTCAAGCGGTGCCTTCGGCTGGGCATAACAGCCCTCGTTTCAGATGGAGACTCATTGCATTCTAAGACGGCGGGCAGGAGAGTCAAAATTCGCAGCTTTTAGAAGGCTCTGATTTTCGGAGCAGGAGCGTCGTTCAGATTTTCCAGGCATTTGCCGGGAGTCTCTTTTTGCTATCATAACCTGTCTATGAGCCAAACTATTTCCCCTCCATCTGCCACCATTCAGTCTGCTACCATCCAAGCCCTGATTGGCCTGATTGGATCAAACGCACTCAAACGCGGCACATTCCGACTGGCGTCTGGCCGCGAGGCGAGTTTTTATCTCGACGCCAAGCAGGTGGTGCTTGACGCCCGTGGCTCAATGCTCGTTGGTCGTGCGATTCTGGAGCGACTCATCGCTCTGGGATCGCTGCCCGACGCCGTAGGAGGCATGTCGATCGGAGCCGATCCGGTCACCAGTGCTGTTGTAACAATCGCGGGTGTTGAGGGGATTCCACTCAAGGGGTTTCTGGTGCGCAAGGAGCCCAAAGACCATGGCACCAAACGGTTCGTGGAAGGGCCGGTTTCACCTGGCAACCGCGTCGTGATTGTCGAAGATGTGGTGACAACCGGCGGCTCGTCGCTGTTGGCAATCGATCGAGCGCAGGAGTTTGGCCTGATCGTCGAACGGGTGATCACCGTCATCGACCGTCTCGCCGGAGGGCAAGCAACACTTGCCGCCCGAGGCATTCCCCTGGAGAGTCTGGTTACGATCCGGGACCTCGGCATCGAGCCCGATGGAGCCTGAACCGTTTTTGTGATGCTTTTTCGTCCGTCTCCCCGTCGCTGCTTGCCGAGTATCTGCGGAGGTCCACGATACCCATGAAAACTCGCCAGCCTCATTCAGCGTGGTGGTGTTTTTCTTCCCTGCTGGCTGGCTCGCTGGCGATAGCCGGCACAAGTGCAACGCCGGACGCTCGCAGGGAACCATCGACTGAAGAACTCGCCGCACTCATCGACAGTCTCGGCGATGCCGACTACAACCAACGTGAGGCTGCTGCTACGCAGTTAGATTCGCTCGGCGGGGCCGCCGTCGATGCGTTGCTAGCGGCCACCGAGATCAGTGATGATTTGGAAGTGGCCTTGCGGGCACGTTGGCTTGTCGACGGCATTCCGCTCAACGCTCCGCACGATTCGGCCGAAGTGGCCAAGCTGCTGGAGCGATTCAAGCAGCAGGATTTTGCCAATCGCGTGCAGGTGATGCACCGCCTACTGCGAGTCGAAAACGACGCCGGCATTGAAGCCCTGGCACGGATCGTGCGACTCGACCGCTCAACGAGCGGTTCGCAGATTGCCGCCGCGTTGTTGGCCCGCGAGTGGCAACCAGACAACCCCTACTGGGGCGGCCTCTGCAAACGCATTCTCACAGGCCTAGGAGGGAGCACGCGGCCGGCTGCCGAAGTGCTCAAGGCCCTCTGTGTTTTTTCTCAGGCAGACGCCGTTGAAAATGTCGTTGGATCGGGCGCAGGATCTGCTTCGGTAACTCCGGCCGAGGCCGCAAAGATTTGCGCGCAGAGTCTGGAAAAAATCGCAGCGGCACTGGCGATTCTGGAGCGATCCGGTGATGCACAACCTCCTGTCGACACATTGACGGGGATCACTGGCGAGGATGGCTCAGCCGGTCTCAATGAAACAACGGTGCATATTTTCAAGCGGTGTCAGATTCAGATGCTGCTGGCAGCCGATCGTCGCGACGATGCTTTGAGCGAAGTTGCTCAGATGCTCAAGGCGAGGCTGGAGGCAGAACACGTTGACGATGACCAAGTCGCCAGCGCGATTGCCGAAATGCTTATCTGGGCTTGTCAGCGGGGCCTACCCGAGGGGGCCGATGTGGTCCCACAGACGCGGCCCCAATTGCTCGATAGCCATCCCCTGGTGGGCTATGCCTCGGCCCTTTGCACACTGGCCAGAAAGGATCAGCCGCAGAATCAAGCTCGGGCGGAAGAACTTGCTGACGAGGCCTTTGACAGATCCAAAGGAGATATCGCCGGCCGTTTGCAAGCGGCCATGCTGCTTGCAAAGTGGGGTGGCATCGAGTGGGCCAATCGCGAATACAGAGCCGTTATCGATGACCCCAAAACACCATCGGCGCAGTTTGCTCTTGGCACCATATTATTTTCGGAATCTCTGCACGACCAAGAGCGTGAAACCGAAGCAGCCGAGTGCCTGCGGAGGCTTGTCGCAGGCCGGACCGACAGGATGAAGGGAAGAGGAGAGGGGCAGGAGCCGATTCTGCAGCAACTCGGTCGCGATCCGCGTTCGATCAAGTCGCGGATGTACTTTTTCGAATCGTGTGCCGCACTTGCGAAAGGCGATACGATCGCCCAGCGCAAGGCCCTCGAGGACTCGCTCAGGGCCTACCCAAAAGATGTCGATTCGTTGATTGCCAGCTACCATTTTCCCGACAACACGCCGGAACAACATGAAAAATCTGTCACTCGCATCCAGGAATCGCTGGCCCAAATTGAGAGTGAGATTCAGGCCGTGCCCGACGATACCAACGGCTATAACGAATATGCTTGGCTGGTTGCCAACACCGAGGGCGACCTGAAAAAGGCCACGCGATACGCCAGGCTTTCGCTCGTCAAATCGTTTGACAGTTCTAGCTATCTCGACACGCTGGCCCACTGCTACGCTGCTGCAGGCAACCGTGCTGCAGCGATCCGCTCTCAAACGCTGGCGCAGCGACAGGAGCCCCACAACCGCACGATTGGTAAGAATCTCGAGCGATTCCGTCAGGGTCAATAGCGACGTGCGATTGAAACCACTTCTCCGCCAGCGTTTTACATTCGGCTGGCAGTCTTATGCACACCCACCAGATCCGATTGCCCGATGTGCAGTTGTCTGTTTCCACGCATGGCAGTGGGCTGCCGCTGTTATTGCTGCATGCCTTTCCGCTCGACCACTCGATGTGGGCAGCTCAAGGGCCGCTGGCCGACCACCTGCAACTGATTCTGCCTGATCAACGCGGCTTTGGTGGGAGTGCCCAGCTTTTAGCGACCCTGACTCCGGATAGTGAGTCCCTCACTGTCGCCCCCGTTGTGCAGTCGATAGCCCAATTGGCCGACGACGCGGTGGCCCTGCTGGACGCGCTTGAGATCAGCCAGCCGGTGGTGGTTTGTGGCATTTCGATGGGGGGCTATGTGGCCCAGCATGTTGCCGTGCGACACCCCCATCGCGTGCGATCACTGATTCTGGTCGATACAAAACTCGAAGCCGACACGCCGCAGGCACAAGCTGCTCGCAGCGATCTGGCTGCCAAAGTCAGTCGACTCGGGGTAGGTATTTTAGCCGAGGCCATGATTCCTCACCTGCTTGCGGCAACAGTTTACGCCGAGACCGATCCTCGCCACATCCAGATCGCCACCGCCTTGCGGAGAATGATTGTCGCCCAGCCTGTCGCTACGATTGTGGCGGTCCTAAATGCTCTTGGGGCACGGCCCGACATGGTGGAGGCGATGCGCAGCGTGCGAGTGCCGACTTTGCTCATCGGTGGAGCAAAGGACGCGATCACGCCGCCTGAGTGCCTTGAGCGGGCCCAGAAAGTCATCAACCAGTCGCGTCTTTTGATTGTGCCAAACGCCGGCCACATGGTGCCGATGGAAGCCCCCGAACTCTTCAACGCTGCGGTGTTGGCATTTTTACAGCAGGAAGGTTCACTCAAAAGTGAGACGAACAAATAGGGGAGGTTGTCGCGGGCATGGCGGCTTGGCAGCCACGCCATGTCTCTTGGTCTCTTGAGAAAGCGTGAAGTCAAAGTTGAGACTCGCGTGATGAACTGTGTGTTTATCCCTGATTGCGCAGCGGTTGCTCCTGCTCCCTGATGCGTGGACTTTGTCTGGTTGCTTTATTCTCCATCTTCGGACCTCCCGGTCCAACGGGTCCGCCTGGCCAACGGGGCCGCTGTCCAGGGGAGGGCGGAAAGCGGCGTGGATCGCGATCCCCGTCGCGGTCACGCGGTGGCCGATCCCCGGGCCTGCCGTCGATCCGCACATGCCGGTCGAGCCATTCCAACCGGCCCTTTGTATTCAGATCGATAATGTCTTGACGGTCCGCTGGATCGCGCGACCCGATCCACTGATGCCAGAGTCGAACGGCGTCGAGAAGTTCGCCGCGATCTAATTCGCCAAGGGCCTTGGCTAATTCCACGATGTCCCGACGACTGCCGACAGAAAGTTTTTGAAACTTCTCGACTCTTCTTTCGAGTTCGCGGCGATCCATCGCGCTCAAGGCCTCCACCTCTTCACGGCGTTTGGCCACGAGCGCCGTATCGGCTTGGTTCCCAACTCGCAACGAATGAAACGATTCCAACGCAGCATCAAACTCTCGATACTCAATCCGTGCCGGCGGCAGGCCCGGCCCAAACCGCCGTGGTGGTGGATAACGCTGGGCAGCAAGTTGTTGGAGGAAATCGAGAGAACCAGCCTCTGCAAGCAATTCCAGACTCTGGGCGACCGGCAAATATTCCAGCACGCGACTGTCTGGATTGGGGGCAGTGGCCCGACCGATGAGTGCGCCGACAAGGAGGGAACTAACCACGGCAGCAGCGGCGGCTATCCATCTTCCGACGTGCCATGATGCGGCCAGAATGTCTGCTCTCGAGCCAGTCCAAGCGGTTGTGCTGCGAGTCGTGCTACTGGCCCCGCGTCGAGTGGATCCTCCCCGCAGGCTGACTCCACTTCCCAGGCTCACTCCACTTACAGAGATCGCCACCATTTCAATCGTGGAGGCCGTCAGGCTCGGCTCCGCAGAGATTCGCGGCAGCACATTGAGCAATTCCCAGACGCCATCGAGGTCAGCAGCCGGTCCTGCTCCCTCGATGGAGTGCACTCCTGAAACAGGAACCGCAGTTTGATCGTGGCCGCTTGTGGCTCCACGATCGCCATCAGTCTTTTGGCTGTCGGGCGTGGTCATGATGCACCGTCCTTACACTCGACACCGCTCTTGAGATAGGGCTCGAGCGTTTCTCGCAGTTGATCGCGGGCGCGAAACAGCAGGGACTTGACCGCCGGCACCGACATTTTCATCGATGCGGCAATCTCGTCGTATGAGCACTGTTCAAACTTTGCTAGCAGCACAGCCATCCGCTGCTTCTCGCTGAGTTGGGCTAGGGCTTGCTGAACGACCATCTGAAGTTCGCTACGGTCGGCCTGCCGCGTCGGCAAAAGCGAACTGGCTGCCACAGCCAATTGGTCAAGACCAATCGTGCTGCTCGAGGCCGACACATTCGCAGGCACGCCCCTCTCAAGCCGCCGGTAGGCTCGCTGTCGCAAATCACTGGCCACATGATTGGCAATCGTGTGGATCCATGTCGTAAACTTGGCTGTCGGCTTGTAGGTGGTGCGGGCGCGGTAGACCCGCATGAAGACCTCTTGTGTGAGATCGTCGGCGGTCGAATGGTCGCCGGTGTGGTGGAGAAAGAGCGTCACGAGCCGATCCTGCCACAGAGCCACGAGCTGCTCAAAAGCCTCGGCATCTCCAGCGCAGACAGCCACCATCAATTCAGTCGATGGATCAATGATCGCCGCTCTTGAGCCTGTCGCCATGGCAGACATTTCCATTTTGCAGCCGCTCGACAGTCGTGCGATTCAAAACTCGACAGTCGTGCGATCAAAAAGAGGATCGCAAGATTATCCAGCACGATCATCTCGACATACAAATGGAGCGGAGGAGGATCGAACTCCCAACCTCGGCATTGCGAACGCCGCGCTCTCCCAGTTGAGCTACCGCCCCGGCAGGGATTTTCGATCGTATGGCAGGCTTGCATGGCTGTCTAGCCCGTAGGCGGGGACTCCCAGACGATCTCTTTTGTGCGCTACAATACTGACGAGTCAATTCTCCTTTTGCGTTATTCAAGCATGCACATTTCTCCAATCGTTGTCCGCGGTGCGCGAGAGCATAATCTGCGCAATGTGACGGTGGGATTGCCGCGCGGACGGCTGATCTGTTTTTCCGGAGTCAGCGGTTCGGGTAAATCGAGTCTAGCCTTCGACACGCTCTATGCCGAAGGCCAGCGCCGCTATGTGGAGAGTCTCTCCACATTTGCCCGACAGTTTCTCGGTCAATTACCCCGGCCCGATGTCGACAGCGTAACGGGCCTTTCGCCGTCAATCTCGATTGCACAAAAATCAGCCGGCCACAATCCTCGATCGACCGTCGCCACCATGACGGAGATTCACGATTTCCTGCGGGTGCTTTTTGCGCGGTGCGGCCGCGCCCACTGCCCGCAGTGCGACAGCCTGCTTGAGGCGCAGCCCCGGGATGCCATCGTGGAACGCATTCTCTCGGCGAGGTCTGGCGAAAAGGTGATGGTTCTGGCGCCGCTGGTTCGCGAGGCGAAAGGCGAGCACCGCGATCTGTTCACCGATCTGGTGCGGCAGGGTTTTACGCGGGCCCGCGTCGATGGCCGCATCGTGCGAGTCGAGAATCCGCCCGCGCTTGAAAAACTGCTCAAGCACACGATCGATGTTGTGATCGATCGCCTCACGCCAACCGCCCAGACCCGCAGTCGAATCGCCGAAGCGGTGGAGCTTGCTCTTCGCACCGGAGACAGTCAGGTGATCGTGGCTCGCGAACCGGCAGGCGACAGTGATCGCGCCGGCGACTCCAAAAGCCAGTCCGCCAGCGATCGCAAAAAGGCTGCCGCAAAAACTTGCGACGATCTGATTCTTTCCAGCCGCTATGCCTGCGTGCCGTGTGGCATCAGTTACGCCACGCCAGAGCCGCAGCTCTTTAGTTTTAATAGCCCGCAAGGTGCCTGCCCAACCTGCGATGGACTCGGCGACATTTACGGCATCGATCCTGAGAAATTGATCGCGGACCCCGAACGCTCGATTCGCAAAGGCGCCTTGAATGTGATCGGCAGTTTCCGCGACATGCCCCGCTGGATGCGGCGGCTGTTGCTGAGTGTGGCCGCTCACGCCGAGGCCAGCCGGAAGTTTCCCGCCGGCACGCTCTTTGACACTCCCTGGCAACTCCTGACGCCGCTGCAAAAAAAGATCTGGCTGAATGGCACCGGTCTGGAAGAGATTGCGATCCGTTGGAAACGCGGACGGGCCGAGCGGGGGGGCAGAACGAAGTTTGAGGGCATTTTGGCGCTGCTGACCAACCGCTGGCGGAATGCCAAAAGCAGCATTCTAAGGCGGCAGATGGAAAAACTGATGTGCGTCACGCCCTGCCACGACTGCATGGGGGCTCGTCTTTCAGCCCAGGCCAGAGCCGTGCGGATCACCACGGCTTCGAAGACATTTCGGAAAAAAGCTCGCGGCCTAGCGGTCAAAGAACTCTCGCTCGACGCCCTCTGCCGTCTGCCAATCAGTGATGCTCGCGAATATCTTTCCGAGATAGCTCTCGACGCCACACAGAAAGTGATCGCGGGGGAACTCATGAAGGAGATTCGCGCTCGGCTGGCCTTTCTCGATCAGGTGGGTCTGGGCTATCTCGCACTGGACCGCAAAGCCCCCACGCTGTCTGGTGGCGAGAGCCAGCGAATCCGGCTGGCGGCGCAGATTGGCTCGGGCCTTTCCGGCGTGCTCTATGTGCTCGACGAGCCATCGATCGGCCTGCATGCCCGCGACAATATCAAACTCCTTGGGGCGCTCGAGGCCCTCCGCGACAAGGGCAACACAGTCGTCGTTGTCGAACACGATGAGGAAACGATTCGCGCGGCCGACTGGGTCGTCGATTTTGGCCCCGGCCCTGGGAAGCGAGGGGGCGAGGTGGTGGCCGCTGGATCGCCCGACGACATCGCTGCTGTCGATCGCAGCATTACAGGCGCCTTTCTTTCGGGCCGCGATGCGATTGAAGTGCCTGTCACACGCCGCACACCGGCGGGCCAGTCGCTTGTGCTCAAGGGAGTTCGCCACAACAATCTCAAAAACATTGATGTGGAAATCCCGCTGGGCCTTTTGGTCTGCGTGACGGGCGTCTCGGGCAGCGGTAAGAGTTCGCTGGTGGGAGATGTGCTGGAACCAGAACTGCGCCGCCTTTTAGGCAGCGAGATCGCGCAGCCCGGGGCCTTCGATTCGATTCACAACGCTGACCAGATCGATAAAGTAATCGTGATTGATCAGTCGCCCATCGGTCGCACGCCGCGGAGTAATCCTGCCACGTATGTCAAGGTTTGGGACGACATCCGCAAACTTTTCACCATGTTGCCGGAGTCAAAAAAAAGGGGCTGGAAGGCGGGCCGCTACAGCTTCAATGTGGCCGGCGGTCGCTGCGAGGCCTGCGAGGGGCACGGCTCGACCCGGCTCGACATGGACTTTTTAGCCGATGTCTGGGTGACCTGTGACATCTGCGGCGGGAGTCGTTTTTCTCGCGACACTCTGGAAGTGCGCTGGAAGGGGAAGAATGTTGCCGAACTTTTAAACATGGAGATTGGCGACGCGCGGGAGATCTTTGCCGACGCCCCAGACATTGCCCGCAAACTCGAGACCCTCTGCGATGTCGGCCTCGACTACCTGCATCTGGGCCAGCCCTCGCCGACGCTCTCCGGCGGCGAGGCGCAGCGTGTCAAGCTCTCCCGCGAATTGGCTAAACGCTCGACGGGGAAAACACTCTACATTCTGGATGAGCCGACAACAGGCCTGCACATGGCCGATGTGCGGCAACTCGTCACAGTGCTGGAGCGATTGGTCGCTGCGGGCAATACAGTCTTAGTCGTGGAGCACAATCTCGATGTCGTCAAGCGAGCCGACTGGGTCATCGACCTAGGGCCTGAAGGCGGCGGCGGCGGCGGAGAGATCGTGGCGGCAGGCACGCCCGAACGGATCGCCCGCGTCAAGGCATCGCACACCGGCAAGGCGCTGGCACCGGTCTTGGCGGCGGCGATAGCCAGGCTCACAAATACCGTTCCCAAGAAACGCGCCGCGCCACTACGCCGCAAAAAAGTGGCTGATCCGGCCGCTCTTGCCGAGGCATCGCTGGCCAAGATCACCGCTGCCTCGCGCGATCCAGGCCCGCCATGCATCATTGTGCGAGGTGCCTCCCAGCACAATTTAAAACAGGTCGATGCCGACATTCCCCGCGGGGCGATGACCGTCTGCTGCGGCCCCAGCGGCAGCGGAAAAACCTCTCTGGCCTTCGATACGCTCTACGCCGAGGGACAGCGGCGGTATGTTGAGAGCCTTTCGCCCTATGCACGGCAGTTTGTCGGACAGGTGCCCAAGCCGCTTTTTGAACGGATCGAAGGGCTTTCTCCGGCGGTGGCGATCGAGCAGCGGGCGACAGGCAGCACGCCCCGCTCGACCGTCGGCACGCTGACAGAGATGTACGACTACTTCCGCGTGCTTTCCGCTCGGCTGGGAGTGATGCACTGTCCCGACTGCCAGATTGAAGTTGGCACGCAGAGCGTCGATCAGACAGTCGAAAGGCTTTTAGAATACGAAAAGGGGACGCAACTTTTACTGCTGGCGCCAGTGGAAGTGCGCGTGGGTCAGTCGCCCGAATCTTTTTTTGCCGGTCTGCGAGCCAGCGGCTATGTGAGGGTGCGGATCGACAGTCGCACGGTTCGTCTGGATGAAAAGTCGGCCGATGAACGGCTGTCGCTCGACCGCAAACGCAAGAGTCGAATCGAGATTGTCATCGATCGCGTGGCGGTCGATCCGGCCGACCGCAGCCGATTGGCCCAGAGCGTCGAGGCCGCTTTTGAGGCCGGCAACGGCACGATGCTCGTGGCCCGTGCGATCGTGTCAACCGGCAAAGCGGCCGTCGAGGAGCCCGACTGGCCGGTTGAAGTGCACAGTCGAAAACTGGCCTGCCCAGCCTGCGGGCGAGGCTTCAAGCCACTGGAGCCGAGACAGTTTTCATTCAACAGTCCGCTGGGCTGGTGTCCGAGTTGCGATGGAATTGGCACGCGGATCGGCGTTGAACACAGGGCACTGGTGCGCGATGCCTCCCTTTCGCTGGCCGCTGGGGCGCTGGACCTCTGGCCGAGTCTTGATGCGCCGATTGGTCGGGCCATGCTTGAGGCGTTGGCTGCGGTCGCCTATCTGCCGATGGATGTGCCGCTGGTCGATCTGCCCGGCTTTCAGAGCCGGTTTTTATTTGAAGGCACAGGCGACAAATGGATTCCGGTCAAGCGGCCCCGCAGCGTAGCTGGGCGGGGGGCGAGTGGTCCGTGGTTTTTCTTTCAGTTCAAGGGACTGGAGACGGCCTGTGAGGAGGCAGCGAGGCTGGTCGTCGGCCTGCGCAGTAAAGTCGATGCGGTGATGGGCGAGGTGCCGTGCAGCGAATGCAGCGGCACGCGGCTAGCCGATGTGGCCAGTGCCGTCACGCTTTGGAACCGCTCACTCGATGTCTGGGGTCGGATGCCGCTGGGCCGCTTGCAGCAGGAGTTGCAAGCCATCCAGCTCTCAGGCGACGAGAAAAAAATTGCCGGCGATCTGCTTCGCGAGCTGCTTTCACGCGTCGCTTTTTTAGTCGATGTGGGTCTTGAGTATCTCGACTTGGCAAGGCCGGCCGGGAGCCTCTCCGGCGGCGAACTCCAGAGGATTCGGCTGGCCGCGCAAGTCGGCAGCGGCTTGACCGGCGTACTCTATGTTTTGGACGAGCCGACGATCGGCCTGCATCCCCGCGACACCCACCGACTGATTCGCGCCCTGGGAAAATTACGCGATCTGGGCAATACGATTGTCGTTGTCGAACACGATCGGGACGTTGTTTCAGCGGCCGACCACGCCCTCGATTTTGGTCCCGGCAGCGGCCGCGAGGGGGGCCGCATCGTGGCCCAGCAGAGCCCGCTCTTATTACAAACAAATAAGCAGAGTGTGACGGGCCCCTATCTTGGCGCCCGTCATGCCTGCGACGAAGTGCTCAAACGCAAAGCGTCTGCCGGCCGCCGTGAGCCAAAAAACTGGCTGGAAGTGCGAGGCATTCGCCACCGCACGCTGAAGGGAGTCGATATGAAGTTTCCGCTCGGCGTGCTCTCGGCTGTGACTGGCCCCAGCGGCAGCGGCAAGACATCGCTTGTCTTGGAAGTGCTCTGGAAGGCATTGGCGCGACGGCTGCATGCGGCCCGCGAGCAACCAGGCGCGCACGACTCCATCAAGGGCCTTGAAAAAATTGATAAGGTGATTTTGGTCGATCAGGATTCGATTGGTTCAACCCCCGGATCGACTCCCGCCACATACACGGGCGTCTTCGACCACATTCGCGATTTGTTTGCCAAAGTGCCCGAGTCGCGCACGCGGGGGTTTACGCCTCGCACGTTCAGCTTCAATGTGCCGGGCGGCCGCTGTGAAACCTGCGAGGGCCTGGGGCAGCGTCGGGTGGAGATGCATTTTCTGCCCGATGTCTGGGTTCGCTGCGAGAGCTGCAAGGGCCGCCGCTATTCGCGAGAAACCCTCCATGCCAAATGGCACGGCAAGTCGATTGCCGATATTCTGGAAATGAGCGTGGCCGATGCCGCCCAGTTTTTCGATACCGTGCCGCAGATTGCCAGGATTCTCAGCACGCTTGTCGATGTGGGGCTGGGCTACATCACGCTGGGCCAACCAGCACCGCAGCTTTCTGGCGGCGAAGCGCAGCGAGTCAAACTCTCCCGCGAGCTCGCCAAGCCGGGCACCGGCAGCACGCTCTACATTCTGGATGAGCCGACGACGGGCCTGCATTTTAGCGACATCGAAAAGCTCCTGCATGTACTGGAGCGACTGGTTGACAATGGCAATACAGTGATTGTGGTGGAGCACAATCTGGAAGTGATTGCGTCCGCCGACTGGGTCATCGACATGGGCCCCGAGGCCGGGGACAACGGCGGGAAAATAGTCGTGGAAGGCCCGCCAGAAGACATCGTGATCCACGCCAGAATGTGGCAGAAAGAGCAGCAGAAAAAAAAGAAAAAACAGCTCTCCGATCGGCAGCCGGCGATCCAAAAAGAAAAAGGCTCCTCCGCAGACCTTTTGCAAAGTCACACCGGAGAAGCCTTGGATGCGTTTGGAGGATTGGGAGCATGTGGGCTGACGGTCTCCGAGCCAGCAGGGCCGCCCGAGTTACCAGTGCCGCCTTCTACCACCGCGACTCAAGCCCCGTCGTCACGCCGTGCAGCAGCACGCTCCCGTGCGTGTTGATCGTGGCGGTGGGTGGCGTGAATGTTGTCCGAGACAGTTGATCGGCTGACGTCGCCACGCCGCTCAGCCAAAACAGCGAATACCCGGCCCGCCACGAGAGCCAGTCTGTCAGTCGCACGCTGCCGTTGGCGCCAGCTTCACCAAAAAATGAAGTCTGATCGGCGACGGCGGCAACGGGGCCTTGAAGTATCGACGCCTCGATGCCTGATGTCCGTTGATAGGCTTTGTTGTAAAAGACGCCAGCTTTTCCCAGAGCGTTGACGGTGACGCGTCCACCAGAATTCCAGAGCAAGAGATCGGCGCCTAATTGTCCACCGTACAGATCGTTGCCTGTGATCGCAGTCGTGCCGGTCGTTGGTGCCGTCAGACTATCCAGCATTTGCAACTGTTGATTCCACTCAACCCAGCGGAAACCAGCCAGCATTGTCAGCGGCCCACCCGATCGCTGCCGCCAGTTGAGTTCCGCGCTCTGGATGCGACCATTCGTTAATAAACTGTACGCTGTCGGCGTCAGAGGCAGGGTGATCGGCAGGCCGATCCCAGTGTAAACTGCCGCTGGTATCGCCGGAGCATCCCCATAAAAAGATCCGACATTGAAATAGTTGCCCTCGATTGTTGAGCACTTATCAATATGAAAGAACACTCCGTATCTGGGGCCCGAGGTCATTTTGGTTTGGGCTTGGTTGGCATCCAGCACAGTCGTGCCGTTTGCATCTGCCAGCAAGGGTTGGCTGGGAATGGCCCCCTGCCAAAGGAAGAGCGCATCCACTTGCGCCCCCCAGCGCGGACAGACATCGCCCAAAATGCGATTGAGAGCGCCGTCAGTGATCGAGTGGGATTGAGCCCCTTGGTCATCCCAGATCGGCTCGCCGTCGGCAGCGATTGATCCAACAGAAGTGGTCTGAAATGAATCGGTCGCTTGGTCAACGGGATCATTGCCAAGCTGCGTGCCGTTGGTCATCTGCCGAGAGTCACCGTTTCGTAGATGAGAGACAAACGTATCGTTTGATTCAGGATTTTGCACCAGCACCGATTCCTCCATGGCGAGGGCAATGTGGTTGTCGTTGGCGATGTCTGGAACGAGGTAGCTATCGAAGCCCGCCGCCTGCACAGTGATTGGCAGGGCGAATGCCCAGGCCACGCAGCAGACCTGGCCGACGAAGCGATGGGCCAAGGTGAGCCATAGCCGTCCTGTCTGACTGGAGGCGCTCGTAGGTGGGGAATCCTTAAAACCGATTCGATTGATACAAGCGTGCATGGCGGCATGACCCTCTCAAGGAAAAATGTCTACCCATTGTTTCGGTTGCCGGTCCTGACGGTCGTGACTCTCGGTGCTTGAGTACCGGTCAGGAAAGAAAGGCCTCTTGGAGGAGATGACGCCGACTTGACCGGCGAAAAATGCTGTCGCCATCGACCTACTCTGCCTGTTCCACCACTGGGCACGAGCCGGTACGGTCTTAAGGTTTGTCTAAAATCATCGGGTCAGCCCGGCGTCTCAAGGCGGAATGACGAAACTTCAAGTCCGAGGGACGTGTCGGCAGCACTCAGATCGCTCTCGGCCCGCCAGAATTCCTGACGGGCTGATATCTCGGCGATGTCGGCCTCGAACTTCGCCTGTTCGCGGAGCGTCACGCGGAGCACGTCGCTGCGGCCCAGCCGCAACTGTTCCCGCTCGGCGAGCGCTACGAGCTGGGCCAGTTCGAGCCGCTGTTTCGCCTGTTGGTGAAACTCGTAGGCCCGTTCCAGGAGCAAGAAGGCATCCTGCACCTCGGCCCGCACCTGATCCTCGGCATAGTTCAACTGCCGGTTGATCTGCGTGAGCTGCGAGTCGACAGTCTGCAGCTTGCCCAGCGCGTCGCGACGTTGCGCGGGCATCTGGAAGATAAGCGAGGCCTGCAACACTTGGCGGTCGAGGCCGTTGGGGCCCGACAGCGAGCTCTTGCCAAACCCTGAATCCTGATTGCCCGAAATCTGGCCGTCGATGCCCGGCAGCGTTTGGTTAACGGCCAGCTTGCGTTCCACAAGGATCTTCTGCCGCTGCAGCGCAAACCGCTGAAATTCCGGGCGTTCCGCCAGCGCACGGGCGAGCGACTGCTGGTAGCGATCGACGGTTGTTGGCTCGGGGACAGGCAGCGGCCGCTGCCGAATGCGACGGGCCAAAAGCGGCCTACCGCCTGGGTCGCGATGGTAGAGCGACAGTTCAATGGCCGACTGCTGCCATGCCCGGTCGGCCTGCACGATGAGGCCGTTGCGCAGCGCGATGTTCTGCTGGTTGTCGAGCCTTTCGATGTTGGCGACGATGCCGCTGGCGACCTTGAGTGCCAGTTGTTTGTCACGTTCCATTGCCAGTGCAAGCAGCCGTTCGGTCGCGGCGTATCGCTCGCCGCCGCCCGCCCAGCCCCAGTAGGTCCTAGCTGCCGAACGCATATAGTCGAGCCGGCTGCGTTCGATCGTGGGTTCGGCCAGAGACACGTCTAACTGGGCCTGGGCTCTGGTCGCACGAGCCCGATCGATCTCCCGATCGCGGGCTAACGGGATGTTGAGGCCGCCCCGCCATTCCCCCCCGTCGGCCGTCATCTGGCCGAGGTTGTAGGTGGGAAAGTCGCCGAAGGCGGTGCGGTAGCCGCCAAAGCCGCTGATGCCCCCCGTCATGAACTGTTGCGACACGCCGAAGTCCGACCGGTAGTTTTCGTATGTACCAGGGGCAAGGGAATGTCCAGCGGCCGTGACCTTCGTGTCGAAAGCGCCCATGGCCGTGGTCAGCTTGCCGGCCGCGATGCCCCGCTCGCGTTCGATGGCCCGAAGGAGCGGGTAGTGCATGAGGACATTGCTCAGCACTTCAAGGAGCGTCAGCGGCTCTGGCCGTTCGTCGACCGCCATGCCCGGCATCTGCGGCGATTCGGCTGGGGGCGTCGGCGACTGGGGGCTCTTGGCACCGCCGCTGTGCGCCCTGGCCCCTGACGGTAAAAGAGCCTGGCCCGCGCCGCCGGCAGGCTGCTGCGCAGGGATCGGAAGCACTTCCACGGCGGCCGTCCCGCCCGCAAAATCCTGTTTTATCGGAGCGTCTGAGAGCGTGAGGAATGATTGCGTCAGGAGCGGTTGCAGACCGAGCGTGTCGTGCGGTGGTGGCTGCATGCTCGCTGCATTGGCCGCGGGCACAAAGAGTATCGCGGGCATGGATTCGCCAGCCGCTGCCGGTTGGATCCAGAGCGCCGCAGCCAACACGGCAGCGAGCTGCGTGAGCTGACATCGGTCGCGTGCCCAACGGGTAGTCATCATCCCACCTTGATCTTGGGAAGCTTGGGGCCGTCCTTGCCGCCGTCTTTCTGCTTCGTGTCGGGTGCCAGCACCGGTGGGAAGCCGTTGAGCCGCCGCCAAATCTCGTAGCCCAGCGGCACGCGGTTCAAAAACACCCAGCCGATCGCCTGGTTGCCCTGCCGCAGGAAATGTTGATCGGGCCATGGATCGCCGACCAGCCGTTGCTCCGGCTCGACCAGCACCCGAAATTTTCCGGCGCCACCACTCGCCGCGTCGACCTGGCGAATGCGACCGCCGAAGGTGCCGATTGCCAGCTCCGGCCAGCCGGAAAACTGCACCGCTGGCCAGCCCTCAAACTGCAGCCGCACGTGCGGCATCCGGCCGGCGCGGTCCGCATAGGCCAGCACCAGCGGCGCATCGATGCCGTCCAGCAAGAGCTCGACCACCCGATCGTTGGTGTCGGGCACGATGGTGCACAGATCCTCGCCCTCCTTCACGTATTGGCCGCCCTGGCCCACATTTGCCGAGATGCGAAAGACGGCGCCGTCGCAGGGGGCGACGACCAGCCGGGCCTTGAAACGCTCGATGCGGTTGTCGATGTCCTGAATCTCCCGCTCAATGACGAAGAGGTTTTGCTCGCTCTTGCGCAGGTTACTGCGGGCCACGGCGATCGCCGACAGGCCGGTGGCATCGGCCTGCAGCAAAAGCGCTTCCTGCGTGAGCAAAGTTGCTTGGGCCCGTTGCAGTTCGGCGTCGGCCTTGTCGGTGTCGGTGGTGGCGCGGTCGGCTCGCATGCGGGCCTCGTCCCGGGACAGACGGCTCTCCAGTCCGCCGAACTGTGGGTTGTTGAACAAGTTCTCGAACATGTCGGAGCGGTTCCGCTCAAACGTCTGCGCAAACTGGGCGTTGGCCCGCGTCTGCTCCGCCACCTGAATTGACTTTTGTGCCGCCTCACGATTGGCCTCGGCCGCCTTCACTGCCGCGTCCCGCGCAGATTCCTGCGCCTTGGATGAGGCCAAAAGTTCGGCCAACTCCAGTCGTCCGGCCCCCAGCCGCTCGGTGAGGAAGCCACGTTGTGCTTCAAGTCTTGCGGCAAGTTCAGGATCGTTGTCTTCAATGTCGACCACCGGATCGTTCATCTTGACGCGACTTCCCTCGACCACATGCCACTTGCGGATTTGACCCGAAACCCTCGCTGTGAGCACTTGCATCCGCTCGACTGGAGAATAGGCGATGACCCGTCCCTGACCTTGGAGGGTTTGCTGCCACGGGACGATGGCGAGGAGGAATGGGGCCGTAAGGAAGGTTAGGAAAAGCAGGCGAGCGAGAATGCGGACGACTGGGGGCGTGGCGGCCTGGTCAATCGCAGACCGCCGTGGGGTCGAGCCGTTTGGACTGGTTTCGGAGCCGTTCATATCCACTCCACCGCTCGGTCGCACCGCCTCTTAATATCGTCGCGCGTCGTCACGATCACGAGCGTCCATGGGGCGTTGTGGTCGAGGATCGCCTCGACCAGTTCTGGGCAGCCGTGAATGTCGAGGCCGTCCAGCAGGCCGTCGATGAGCAGCAGTCGTGGCTTTGCGGCCAATGCCCGGGCGATCGAGAGCCGGGCAATCTCGTTGGAGGAGAGCGGCATGCCATCGGAGGCCAGCGGCGTGGCCACGCCCTGCGGTAGACGGGCCACACGGTCGGCCAGACCGACCATCTTCAGGACGCGGCGAACATCGGCGGCGGAGAGGTCATCTCGGCCCACCCGGATGTTCTCGGCCACGGTATCAGCAAATGTCTCGGCTCTGCCGACGTAGGCCATGAGCAACCGCGTGGCAGCACGGTCGAGCGACCGGGCGTCGATCCCGTCGAATTCGAGCAGGCCCTCGCGGGGCATACGCAGCAGCGAGATAATCTCCAGCAGGAATGTCTTGCCGCTTCCAGCGGGGCCGTAAACCGCGACCCGTTCGCCGGCTCGAATCTCACACCGCTGCGGGCTGTGGCCGTTGCGGATCACCTCCGCCACCACGGACATGGGAGCTGGATTCGGCGGTAGTGTTTCACCGTCAGCCGGTTCGAGCGGGAGCTGATCGAGTACGCCGAGCTTGTCGAGCGACGCCTGCATGTCGTAGAAGATTTCGATGTATTTGCCGCTTTTGGAAAGGGCTGCCAGCACGAGCGCGACAAGCAGCTCGCCGGCCACAAGCTGTCCGAGCGTGAGCTGACGGTTGATGACCAGCCAGCCACCCAGACCGAGCAGCACGGTGCTGCCCACGGCCTCGAGCAGCAGCCCGAAGAGTGTCTGCCGCCAGACCACACGAAAGTGGAGTTTGCGAGCAGTCACGTAAGCCTTGGCAAACACATCGGCACGGTCGATGGCGAGCGTCCCGCCGCGGCCAAAACGGAATGTGTGCGGGCACTTGGCGATCTCCTCCAGCCAGGCTGCCATGTCGAACTTGGCATAGCTCTCGTCGATGCTGCTCCGCACGCCCCCGATCCCCAACACAAACAGCATGAATACAACCAGCAGCACCATCACGGCCGCAAAGGTGAGCAGGTAGGGATGGTAGGAGGCGAGCACGGCAAGGCCAACGATGGTGAGCATCGCGATGCTGATGCCGTCGACGAGCAGAGTCGCCACTGATTTCTGCACCGTCGACACCTCAAAGAAGCGGTTGACGATGTCGGTGGGGTTGCGGCCGTCGAAGGACTCCATCTCGGCCCGGGCGAAATGGCTGGCGAAAGCATTGGCCGTCCGCACGAACAACCGCCGTTGCAGACACTCAGCGACGAAGACCTGAAGCGCTCGCAGAACGGTCGCAACGAACAAAAATGCGAACATCACCAGCGACAAAACGAGCACTGGCCACAGGAGCACACCGAAGGACACGGTATTCACAAGGGCCTCGATCGCCACGGGCACGACGATAGAAAGCAGGCCGACGCCTAGGGCAAATGCCAGGAGCGCCAGCATGTCGGAGCGTTCCAGCCGCAGCAGGAGGGCCAGCCGCTGCCAGGGCCGACGGTGCTGGTGCGTCGAGTGGCTCGCTTTCGAAGCGGTCATGGGAGGCCCATATACAAGAGAGACGGTATGGTTTGCTTGAGACCGCGATACCATCCACGGCTTGCCTTGGCCGCGGGTTGATGACGCCATCTGCGCCGCTTAAAAAGACAGTTTCTCAAGTCGGCACGGATATGTAACAAGAAATACAAGTACGCGTCGACTTCACTATTGAAGAGATAGCCCAGTCAACGGGCCTTTCTCAATTTGCCAGAGTCTGACGGACGAATTGTGATTGGGGTGTGCGGCTGTCCACCCGTATTGCTTTTCGAACGCCCCAAACCAGCGTTCAGCATGGGCGATGAGTCCAGCCGGATTGAAATGCACTCCATCAGAACGATATTTCTCGCCCAGCAGGTCGTCGGTCACCGGCCCCTCAAATGCGACCTTCTTTTCCCATGCCATCTGCTGGCCCTGCGCCACTTGATTTTGTTGAGGAGCCTGTGAGCCTGGATGGAAAGACGCCTGAGCAACGAACCACGG